>Ga0105046_10004011_pt1 | contig 23414 bp, 21 predicted proteins | sample MAT03_FD_78385 | JGI IMG/M metagenome (GOLD analysis project Ga0105046, IMG submission 78385) | Freshwater microbial communities from Lake Fryxell liftoff mats and glacier meltwater in Antarctica - MAT-03 (megahit assembly) | ecosystem: Environmental > Aquatic > Freshwater > Ice > Liftoff...
TTCCATCTGCGGAGGGCGTTTCAGAGGGAGTGCCATTATGTTGGTAAGGAATGCGCTCCACTCTATTCGGACGGTTCACTTTAATATGATCCATAGCTTCGTTAAGACCATCCACGAATTTGTCAAAATCTTCTTTATAGAGAAAAAGTTTATGTTTCTCATAAAACGGCTTTTCAGAACCATCATTAAATCTCTTTTTGCTTTCAGTGATAGTCAGATAATAATCATCTGATTTAGTTGATCTTACATCGAAAAAATAAGTCCGCTTCCCTGCTCGTACAGAAATAGAAAAAATATCACCCTTATGCTCGTTATTTTCAAACTCAGCCATTTGTAGTTGTTTTGACTACAAAAATATAAAAATTTTCTATAGAACAAAGTTTATTTTTTTTTATTTAAACATTCCTAATATTGGTGATTTTTAAAAGTTAATTTATTGATATTATGATAGTTATAGTTATCGAAGGTTCACCTTACTTGTTTCTTTTTCATAGATTTCAAAAAAACTCAAGCTTAACAAAGGATTTGTTTTAGAATGAAGCACTGCGGAAAGATGGACTATTCTGAAACTTCTGAACAGTTCGTCTTTCCTTAAATCACCTCTTCTTCCAGTCGTTGTTTTTCGATCATTTCGGCATAAATACCGTTGAGGGCAATCAGATTTTTATGGCTTCCTTGTTCCACAATTCGGCCCTGATCGAGCACAATAATGGCATCGGCACCCTTTACGGAAGAAATGCGATGACTAATAATGATAGTTGTTTTTCCTTGCATCACTCTTTGGAGGTTAATGAAAATTTCTTCTTCCGTGCGCGTATCAACAGCCGAAAGACAATCGTCGAATACCAACACAGCGGGATTTCGAATTATAGCACGGGCAATGGATATACGTTGTTTTTGTCCGCCCGAAAGCGTAATACCTCTTTCTCCCACCAGTGTTTCAAATCCTCGGGGAAATTCCATGATATTATTCAGAATGGCAGCATCGGAGGCAGCTTTTCTGATGCGGGTTTCACGTTCAGTTGCAGGCAAATTTCCGGGTAATCCGAAAGCAATATTGTTGGCAACCGAATCGCTGAAAAGAAAAACCTCCTGAGGAACAAAACCTGTTTGGGCACGGTAGGCATACAGGTTGATATTTTTTAAATCCAAACCGTCCACACTAACGGTACCGGACGTGGGGTCGATAATTCGCAGTATCAGCGATGCAATAGTCGATTTTCCGGAACCGGTTCTGCCTGTGATAGCAAGTGATTGCCCGGGCAAAATTTTAAATCTGATATCCGTGAGTGAAGACACTCTTCCTCCCTGATAAGTAAAAGAAACATTTTTAAATTCAATTTCACCCTTTACTTCAACCGGTGAATCACTTTTGGAAATGATGCCCGGTTTAATAATCAGAAATTCGTTGATCCGCTGTTGCGATGCTGCTGCACGTTGCACCAGAGAAACCACCCATCCCAGAGAAGCAACAGGCCAGGTGAGCATGTTCACATAAATTATGAACTCCGCAACATTTCCGATAGTCACAGCGCCTTCCATCACTTTAAGCCCTCCCACATATAGAGTAATGATGGTACTTAATCCCACAAGAATTAAAAGTGCAGGAAAAAACAGAGCATTGACTTTTACGAGTTCCATGGAAGCTTTCTTGTATTGATCCGATTGTTTCGAGAATTCAGAATCGCTATGGGATTCTCTTACAAACGCCTTCAGTACCCGAATTCCTGAAAATGCTTCCTGTACAAAAGTGGATAGCCCGGATAATTTTTCCTGAACCTGTTCACTTTTTCTGTTAATCACCTCATGTACGTAGTAGATAATTGCAGATAGAACAGGCAATGGCAAGAGCGTGTATAGGGTCATTTCAGGGTTCACCTGTAACATGGCACCAATCACCAGAACAAACATTACAACCAGGTTGACGGTATACATAATTGCAGGTCCAACATACATCCTCACCCTGCTCACATCTTCGCTTATGCGGTTCATAAGGTCGCCGGTGTTGTTGGTATTATAAAAACTTTGATCCAATCGTTGGTACTGGTTGTAGATTTCGTTTTTCAGGTCGTATTCGATATATCTGGATACCACGATAATTGTTTGTCGCATAAAAAACATGAATAGTCCTTTCAGAAGTGCCATGAACAAAACCAGCCCTACAAAAACCATGAGATTAAAAGATATGGACTCAAAAAACAATTTACTGGCTGCAAATTCCCCTGTGATCCGGTACCATCCTATCTGAGTGCTGGTTTCATCCAGAGCGTAGCGAATGAGTTTGGCAGGGATGATTCCAAAAATATTGGAAATAGCCACAAACAATACTCCGGCCAACATCCGGCCACGATACTTATAAAAATATTTATTGAGGTGAAAGAGAGATTTCAATGGATAATTGTGAGGTGGGTGATGAACATTGCATTAAAACTGCATTTTTAACACCGGCATTCTGGTAATTTTTCACGAAAGTACGAAAGGTAAAGATAACGTGCCGGGAAGTGAGTGAAGGATTGCTGTTAACTACCATTTTAGCATAACATTTTGTAAATTTACACAGGTGTAATTCTTCAATTTAATTTAGTGGAATGAGGATTCAAAAACCAATATTATTTCTGTTAGTTATGTGTTTCCTGATTTCCTGCAACAGCACAGGCAAATTAACATCATTAATGGAACGTCCTGAGGATGTGAGAAATCTTAGTCTGACCAACCGCAGACTGACCATTGTTCCCAATGAAGTACAAAAAATGGTCAATCTGGAGCAACTTGTTTTCTTCCGGAACAAAATAGATTCCATTCCATCTTTTATTGGCAATCTAAAACGACTGGAGGAATTATCTTTTCAATCGAACCGCCTGGTCTTTGTTTCCCCGGAAACGGGTTCGCTGACTAAAATGAGAAAATTAAACTTGCGCTTTAACCGGATTGCAACACTTCCGGAAGAATTGACCAATTTATGGTCATTGGTTGAATTAGACCTAAGAAACAATTGCTTAAAAAAATTACCTGAAAACATGGGTGATCTCCGCAATCTTGAATATTTATATCTGAACGATAACGATATCGAAGAGCTTCCGGCATCAATGGTGAACCTAAAAAAACTGCGGCTATTACATATTGGCAGAAACCATTTGCTGGATGGCGTTCCAGATTTTATTGGGGAACTGAGTTCATTAATTGAACTGGATGTTTCGAGGTGTGGTGAAGATGCGAACCTTCCCTCTTCTTTGGGAAACTTACAACGATTGGAAATTCTTTATATTTCTCCCTACCAGGTACTTCCTTATGAATTAGGAAGAGGCAATTCCAGACTGCAAATTATTGTGAAATAACAGAAGCGATTTTGCCGGTAGCCCTTGATTTTGCTGAACTATCGTACTTAACAAAAAAGTTGATCCAGCTCAATCGTGCCCAACGGAATGTAGCCGGAGTGAGTACTAAACCAATAACGACACTTGCTAAAACCTGGTACCAAACATTTATATCTTTAAACAACACAATGCATGCTACCCAAACGGAAACAAAAACAGCTACGTTAATGGCATAACTTACGTACATGGCGCCAAAGTAATAGCCGGGCTCCGGCTCGTATGAGAGATCACAAACTTTGCATTGCTTTTCCATTTTGGAAAAATTCTTCAGATCGTATGAGTTGGGAACTGAAAAGAAGTCTCCTTCTTGACATTTTGGGCATTTGTTATTGAAAATGCTGTATAATTTTGATCCTTTAGTAAACATACTGTAAGATTTGTTAACAAAGATACCGCTTTCTGCCGGCAGGAATAGGTGACAACAATCACTAAAAGAGTAAATTTATGAAAAAGATGAAACATCTGTTGAGAATGTAGCCAATGATATTGAATCTATAATTGTGAAAATGGCTTAATCTCACAGCTTCTATTTATGGAAACCCTTTTCATTGTAATGATAGTACTAACATTAATTTTCGATTTCATAAAAGGATTTCACTGCACTGTAAATTCCATTGCGACAGTTGTTTCAACTAAAGTGTTTTAACGATGGGATTCACCGTGGTGGACCTTTTTAATACTACCTTCATTTGACCTGTTCATTCTATTTTGGAAATTGAATGTTCTGGTGAAAAATTGCGGGTGGAAATTAACAATCAAGGGAGATGGCCACGATTGTTCATATTTGCTTTTAATCATATCGCATGCTGTTACACTTGAAGACTGTTTTTGCAAAAAAACCTTACCTTTGCGGAGCACTAAGGTTCTATTTTGTGCTTAACTAATTAAAAATCACTGACTTAATATACAACTGATGATTGAAGTTAAAGAAGTTAAAACAACTACCCAACAATCCAACACTTTATTTGATCCAATGTCGGCTTACGGACATGAACAGGTAGTTTTTTGTCATGATCATGAAACTGGTTTAAAAGCCATAATAGCAATACATAACACAGTATTAGGACCTGCTTTGGGAGGAACCCGAATGTGGAAATATGAGAATGAGAGTGAAGCATTGCGCGATGTTCTTCGTTTGTCACGCGGGATGTCTTTTAAAGCCTCCATCAGCGGTTTAAACCTGGGAGGTGGAAAAGCTGTCATCATAGGAGATTCCAAAAAAGATAAATCGGAGCCCCTTTTCAGAAGATTCGGAAAGTTCGTTAATAGCCTTAGCGGAAAATACATCACTGCTGAAGATGTGGGAACAAGCACGAAAGATATGGAATATGTGAAGATGGAAACCAACCATGTTACCGGTTTGCCGGAATCTATGGGTGGTGGTGGCGATCCTTCTCCGATAACGGCTTATGGTGTTTACATGGGAATGAAAGCGGCAGCCAAACATGCCTGGGGCACCGAAAATTTGAATGGTAAAAAAGTAGTGGTACAAGGTGTAGGGCATGTCGGTGAAAACCTGGTAAAACATCTTACAAAGGAGGGTGCTAAAGTGTACATTATTGACCTTAATCAGGATGCACTTAAGAGAATTTCAAACGAAACTAAGGCAGAAGTACTTACCAATCTTGATTTCTTTGGTATGGACATGGACATTTATGCTCCTTGTGCATTGGGTGCAACATTAAATTCCGAAAATATTTCAAGATTAAAGTGTCAGGTAATTGCCGGAGCCGCTAACAACCAATTGGCCGACGAAACGGTGCATGGACAACAGCTTACTGAGAAAGGAATCACCTACGCTCCCGACTTTTTAATCAATGCGGGCGGGCTGATCAACGTATATTCTGAACTTATTGGTTACAATCGCGACCGTGCATTGCAGCAAACCGAAAAAATATTCGATTTTACACTTGACATCATGAAAAAAGCTGCTGCTGAAAAAATACCCACCTATTTGGCGGCAAACAGGATGGCAGAAAAAAGAATTCAGGATATTGGTAAAGTGAAATTAGGGTATTAAAAAGTGAGTTTAGAATGATTTAACATTATTCGCTCCTTATTTTTTACTTTAACAGACGCTGATAGCTATCTCATTACCTATTTAAATAACACCCTTTCACACCAAAATCTGTGCTCAGCCGTCGTCATCTCCGTACCCGTGTAATGCAAGCCTTATATTCATGGTACCAATCGGAAGAGAAAAACACCGATGGAACCATTAAAGAACTATTTAGAGGGGCCGAACGTACCTATGACTTGTACCTTTCTTTGCTTCAGGTTCTGCCTGAATTAGCCGATGAGGAAGATAAGTATTTTGCCGATTTACAGCCCAGATTCATACCCAAAGAGCAGATCATACTAAGTAAATTATCGGGTAACTCTTTCATCCATTTTTTACTGACCAATCCCTCATTTACTGAAGGATTAAAAAAACGAAAAATCAGCTGGCAGAAGGATACGGAGCTGATACAAAAAGTATTTTTTCAGTTGCGGAATTCTGATGAATACAAGAACTATATTTCAAATGCCGAACACACTGCACAGGAAGATGTAGACTTCTGCACCTGGATCTATAAGAATACCATACTCACTTCTGAGGCTCTTCAGAATACCATGGAGGAACAGAATATTTGGTGGGCCGAAGCGCTAGACCTCATCAACAGCATGGTCATTAAAACCATCAAGGTGGCTCATCCCAATAAAAAGGGTCAGTTTGAACTGATGGCATTATTCAGAGATGAGGAAGAAGACAAAGAATTTATCGAAAAACTCTTCCGGGAAACCGTTAAAAACGACCGATATTTTGAGCAAATTATCTCTGACAAAACCAAAAACTGGGATGTGGAGAGGATTGCGTTGATGGACATCATACTGCTTAAAATGGCGCTGAGTGAGATTTTACATTTCCCCGGTATTCCTATTAAAGTGAGTATCAACGAATACATTGATATTTCTAAAGATTTTAGCACTCCAAAAAGTAAAGTATTTATCAATGGGGTGATTGATAATCTGGTGGCAGATTTGAAAACACAGGGAGTGATCAGGAAAAGTGGCAGGGGGCTCATCGAATAACCTCCACTCCATTTGCAGTTTTCGCTTTCAAATCACTAAATTTGCAACTCTTTTGAGATTTAAAATAGCTATGAAAACATCAAAAATCCGTATTTTGCTCCTCACCGGAGCTATTGCATTCACTGTATTCTCGTGTAAAAATGATGGCGACAAAACTAAAGATAACCAGATTTCACCTGATGTGGTCAATAATCCTGCGAGTGCTTCAGGCAACACCACCACCGATCAGAATGCAGTTCCTGAATTCACTTTTGAAACCGACAACCATGAGTTTGGTGAAATTCAACAGGGTGAAAAAGTTACTTATGCGTTTAAATTTAAAAACACAGGAAAGGCTCCACTGGTAATTTCATCAGCAAGCGCTACCTGCGGATGTACCGTTCCTGAATATACCAAAACACCTGTTCAGCCCGGTGAAGAAGGATTCATCAATGTAACCTTCGACAGTGCCGGAAAATCGGGGATGACCAGCAAAACAGTCACTCTAATTGCCAATACAATCCCAAACACCAAGGTACTAACCATTAGTGCCGACATTCTTGTTCCAAAAGCAAACAGTTAAAAGCCAATATTTCCAATGACATTATCAACCATTTTATTACAATCAATTGCCGGTGGCGGAGCCATGGGCCAGTTAGTCATGATTCTATTGATCATAGTAGTTTTCTACTTTTTCATGATCCGTCCTCAGATGAAAAAAGCCAAAGAGGAAAAACTTTTTAAGCAAAGCCTGTTAAAAGGCGATAAAGTAGTTACCATTGGCGGGGTGCATGGCAAAATTATTGATGTAAACGACACAACCTTCATCATTGAAGTTGACAATAATGTGAAGTTGAAGGTGGAGAAGACTGCGATTTCTGCAGAAGCAACTAAACAATACCAGCCTAGTCAGCCTAAGAAGAGTTAATAGCAATTGGTTTTGTGATGTTGTGAACGGTTTCTATTCTTAAATAGTGTGCCGGGTATATAGAAATCTGAGTGATTTTTTAGCATTTGTGAACCATAAGTTAACCAATATCTGAACTGAAGGTGGCAAAAACAGGAATACTAGACCGGATAATCAATACCACACGTCTGAATCAAAAGGCGGTGATTTTTATTACCTGTGTGTTTCTTTCGATTGTATTTTGGGTTTTTACTTCACTCAGTCGCGTATACGAAACCCGGATTTCTATACCTGTTAGTTACAGGAACATCCCTTTTACCAGACATGTTGAAGGGGAATTGCCTGCCAGTCTGGATTTTCATTTCAAAGGAACAGGGTTTGAACTTGCCAGAACCCATTTAAGGAATCAGCCGGATTCCATCGCCATTGATGTGTCAGCTGCAATCGATAAAAAAAATCAGCTGCGGCTCTCTACACTCACTCTTAAGAATCAGTTTCCGGGTGACATAAAAGCTTATAAGATCACACCTGAAATAATTGCTCCCGATCTCAGTCAGCGCTCAAGTAAAAGGGTTCCGGTGAATGTTATTTCTCAAATCACCTTCAAAAACCGATTTGGTCAAGGGGGTAAAATTATTGTGAGACCTGATAGTGTTGATATAGCCGGTGCGGCTGATCTCTTGACAGGAATTCAGGAAATAAAAACCGAAAATATAGTGTTGAATGATGTGGCAGGAAATTATTTTGGAAGCTCCATGCTCATCAAATCATTGCCGAAAGGAGTTACTGTATCTTCAAAATATGTTTATTTTTATGTCCCTGTTGAAGAGTACACGGAAGGAACTTTTGATGTTCCTGTTGAACTACCAATGTCGCAACGTGGCAGAGTGACGCTCTTTCCTCCTGTGGTGAAAGTGGTTTACATGGTGCCATTAAAATATTTCGACCGTGTTAAATCGAGTGACTTCAAAGCTAGTACTGAAATACCCTCCTCCTATTTTCCTGATCTATTGGAGGTGACATTACAAAAAACACCACATTTTTTGGGCAAAATTCAAATTCAACCCGACCTCATCGATTACTACATTCAGGAATGAAACCATTACAGTTAGGGGTCACAGGAGGTATTGGATCTGGGAAGTCGGTAGTGTGCCGAATTTTTGAAGAGTTGGGTATTCCGGTTTACAATGCAGATATTGAAGCTAAACGATTGCTTGAAGCCGATATGCAGGTTCGGGAGAAGGTAATTTTGTTGCTTGGAAAAAAGGCATATTCATTAGAGGGAACAGCCAACCGTTCTTATATTGCTTCATTGGTGTTTGCTGATGATTCGAAACTGGAGGAGCTCAATAATATAATTCATCCTGCGGTTCAGAATGATTATCTGGAATGGGTTTCTAAACATGTTGTCCATCCTATTGTAATAAAAGAGGCAGCAATCATGTTTGAATCGGGAAGTTACAAGGGAATGGATTACATTGTAGCGGTAATTGCTCCTGAGGAGATGCGGATAAAACGAGTAATGAATCGTGATGGCAAGACAAAGGAACAGGTGCTTCACATCATGGCAAAACAGCTTCCGGAAACGGAACTGATTAAGAGATCTAAAAGTATTATAATAAACAACGATAAAATTCCGGTTTTAAGACAAGTATTGGAACTTCTTCAGCACTTGAAACAGAACAAAATTAAGTAAATGTTCCAGCAGCGAAAAGAGGGATTTTATTTTGAACCGGGTGATTTTTATATTGATCCATGGAGGCCTGTAGAACGTGCTGTAATTTCGCATGCTCATGCCGATCATGCTATTCCCGGAAACATGACAGTTTGGTGTACCGTATCTACCAGAGGCATCATGAAAATAAGGTACAAGGATCGTTTAAAAAGTAATTTTAATGTTGTTGCTTACCGCGAAAGTTTTGAAATTAACGGAGTACATGTGCAGCTTTTCCCCGCAGGCCATATGCTCGGATCGGCACAGATAGTGATTGATTTTGATGGAAAAAGATATTGTTATACTGGCGATTTCAAACTCCGACCCGACAGTTCGTGTGAGGCTTTTGAAGTAGTACCGTGCGATGTGTTGATTACAGAAACTACATTTGCCAAACCCGATTATTCACATCCTCCGGAAGAGAGTGAATTTATGAAATTAAAGGAGTATGAGAATGTGAATCTGGTGATTGGAGCATACAATTTAGGAAAGGCGCAAAGCTTGACATTAATGTTAAACAAGTATTTTCCAAATCGCCGCATAATGGTGCATCCTGAGGCAACGGGATTCCACCGTTATTATGAACAAGAGGGCTTTTCATTGGGATCTTGGCAACATTACAATTATCAGTTATTCAGAAGAACAACAGGGAATATTTTAATTGCGCCTCCACGGGTGATGTCGACCTACTTCCGCGATATTGGAGTGGTAACAGCTTTTGCAACAGGATGGAAACAGTCGCCCCATCGGGCGCATTTTAATTTTCATTTAAGCGACCATGCCGATTGGAATGAAATACTCACTTTGGTAGAGCAATGTGGAGCAAAAGAGATCATCACTGTTCATGGCGATGGGTCTATTTTAAAGAACCATTTTAAGGATGGCGACTACCGATTTAAGATGTTTGATGAGTAAAATAATTGTGCATTTTATTTATAAAAACATATTTTAGTTTTTATAAATAATTGATTTTAAAATAATTAAAAAGCTTATTTAATTTATTAGATTATGTGCCATATTGGACCTGGCAGGTGGAGGCTGGGGACCTGACAGGTCAAAAAAGGCCCACAATTTTTAATTTGTGAGCCTTTTAATGGGTTATGAAAATTGTTATTGTTTTACGAACAGGTGACGTCCTTTGGCATTATCTATATTTACTTCGATGAAATACATTCCTGCATTGAAAGAAGACAAATCAATTGTGGCTTGTTGTCCGATGGATAAAGATTGCTCATTTGAAAAAACTACTTCACCAAGCAAATTGATGACTCTGTATCCGGACAATTCTTTGTCGGAATTAATGTAAATCGCGCTTTGTGCGGGATTAGGATAAACTGAAAAAGCAACATCAGCTTGCTCATCATTCAAACCTACAGTACAAGGCTTTGGAGTAAGTCCATGGTTAGCAAAGTATCCGGTAAAAGTTGCGGCATTAGCAATTGGATACATGTCTTGTTCCAAAATAGTTTGATCGGGTCGAATCAGAATGTAGGTTGGGTAAGCCGAAATACCATATGCAGTAACAACAGCGTTGCCACCACCATTTAAGCCGCTTACCGAAGGATATCCCGGAGGGCCACCGAGAACACTATTTTCATAAGCTATGACTTGGGCATCAGTATCACCAACATCTACAGCAATGAAAAAAATATCCTCCTCATTACATCCAAAATTAGTGTATGTATCCCGGAACATTGGAGATGTTGCAATACAAGGCGGACAAGTATCGAAGAAGAAATCGATACAAACATGCTGGCCACCATTCAGGATATTGAAGAGATTGTGTACATTTCCTTCAACATCAGTCACAGTGAAGTCGACTGCCTGAGTGAGAGTAGTTTGGGCATTTGCAGTCTGTAGAAATAATAACGAAGCTGCAAAAACCAAAGAAGTGTAGAGTTTTTTCATTTATTCAAATTTAGATCATAAAGGTAATTTAAATCTAATTTAAAACAGAACTAATATTATTCATGTTGAAAACCATTTGCATGAATTACATTCGACCCATCGGAATGCTTTGGGACCTGTCAGGTCAGCATCTTTTAGGACATTAAAATCCTAAACTTCAAATATTTACATAGTTTAATTAAAGTAAAATATCAAATAAATGTATATCCTCACAGCAACCCAAATGCGTAGGGCCGATCAGTTTACGATGGAAAATGAACCCATTAATTCAATTGATTTGATGGAACGGGCAGCCTCAAAATGCTTTGATTGGTTTTGCGTAAACTTTGATAAACATCAATTCATTCACCTTTTTTGCGGACCCGGCAATAATGGTGGTGACGGCTTAGCTTTGGCCAGAATGCTTTATGGAGCTGGTTATCAAATCAAAGCCACTCTTCTTCAACTTGATTCTAACCTGAGTGCCGATTGCAGATGTAATCTTGAACGACTCAAAAACATCGACAATCATGTCGTAGATGTAGTTATTAACAACCATCAATTTCCTGAAATAAAACCTGATGCCATAATAGTGGATGCCATTTTCGGAACCGGATTAACCAGAAATATAGATGGTGTGATTGGCCGGTTTGTTGAAAGAATTAATGGTTCAGGGAACGAAATTATAAGTATTGATTTGCCTTCAGGTATCAATTCAGATAACACTAGCTTAAACCCTGAAAATAATATAATTAAAGCATATAAAACTCTAACCTTTCAATTCCTGAAACCAGGTTTATTAGTTGGAGAAAATTCAACCTATTTTGGACAAGTACACGTCCTTAACATAGGATTGCTATTACCACCTGGATTCGAAAAAGAAGTTAATAGTTATTTGGTTGACCAATCACTAATTGAACAAATATACGTGCCAAAATGGGAATTTTCCCATAAAGGGAATTTTGGTCATGGATTGTTAATAACCGGAGAAAAGGGAAAAATGGGTGCTGCAATTCTCTGCGCCGGAGGCTTTTTGAGAAGCGGGGGTGGATTACTAAGTCTTTTGGTTCCTGAAGAAGGAATCAGTATTGTTCAGAGCGCAGTTCCGGAAGCTATGGTGATTGTGAAAGGTGACCATTCTGCGGACGAATATATTGCTTCAATGGATCAATTTAACGTTGTGGGTATTGGACCGGGTATTGGAAAGGGAGATTCTGCTACCATGCATGTAAAAACATTGATTGAATCTTTCAAAAAGCCAATTATTCTTGACGCCGATGCTCTGAACATTCTCTCTTCACATCCCGAATGGCTCTCATCCCTCCCGCCCAATTCCATTTTAACTCCTCATCCCGGAGAATTCAAGCGTCTCGTTGGTGGGTGGAAAACCGATTTTGAAAAACTTGAAAAACAGCGCGATTTTGCCCAAAAACACCAAGTTTTCCTCATATTAAAGGGAAAAAACAGCTCAATTGCCTCTCCCAATGGCAAAATGTACTTCAACCCAACCGGAAATTCAGGGATGGCTAAAGGCGGCTCAGGGGATGTTCTGACCGGACTCTTAACCGGCATCCTCGCAAGCGGATATTCGCAATTAAACACGTGTTTGTTAGGTACATATATTCACGGACTGGCCGGCGATCTTGCTGCAGCTAAACTTACTAAAGAAGCAATGAAAGCGGGTGATCTTATTGATTTTCTGCCGGATGCTTGGAAAAAAATTACTTCATAACTCTTAGCATTTACGTATTCCTCCACCTGTCAGGTCCCAACCGTCACCTGTCAGGTCCCCAACTCAAAAGAAGAATTTACTTTAACATTCAACTCTTTTTTTCACTTATCCTTATTACCTTTGCACCGGGTAAGTCTTATACGACCAGCTCCTGTGAACCTCCCCAGGTCCGGAAGGAAGCAAGGATAAACGGTTGTAGCGGTGCGATATAAGTAGCTTACCCACTTTTTTTTCTTTTTACTTTCCATTTTTTCTTTCTCTACATCAGCCTTCAACTCCTTTCAATATCCTTTTTATGTGTTTATCCACACATAAACAATTAAGCATTTCCGGTTATTAACCCAATTCTCTAATTCTCTACATTTGTATCATGCTTTTGCAAATTCATCCCGACAATCCCTCCCCTCGACACATCAAACAAGTTATTGATGTTCTCAACAGTGGTGGTGTGATTATTTTCCCTACCGACACCATCTATGGAATCGGTTGTGATGTTAAAAACAGTAAGGCCTTCGAGAAACTTTGCAGGATTCGCGGAGTGAAGCCACAAAAAGCCAATTTCTCCTTTCTCTTGAGCGATCTTGCACATATTTCTGAATATACACGCCCCTTTGAGAGAAACGTTTTCAAGTTATTGAAATCAACTTTACCCGGTCCATTTACCTATATCCTTCCGGCTAGCAACACCGTTCCCGTTCTTTTTAGAAATAACAAAAAGTCGATTGGTATTCGTGTTCCCGACAACAAAATTATCAGTGCAATTGTGTCGGAATTAGGAGGACCACTTGTCTCTGCTTCCTTACGGGATGATGAGGATACGATAGCAGAATATCTTACCGATCCTGAAGAAATTCACGATCGTTTGGGCGATTTGGTTGATCTGGTGATTGATGGTGGTTTTGGTAAGAATGTTGCCAGCACTGTGATCGATTGCACCGGTAACGAACCTGTGGTTATAAGAGAAGGATTGGGTGTGATCAATATTTGATCTCTCTTTTTATCTTACTTAATTTTCAATTTTAAATTATAAATTAACTTACCCTTTCTACATTTGCAACATGAATGATAACAACCTTGCTAAAACTGCTCTACATTATGGTGCAATGAGTGGACTGAGCGTTTTTTTATTTTTCATGATATTGTATTTTAGTGGGATGAACATTTTCGGACCAGCCAGTATTCTTGGTATCTGGATCCCGGTGATATTCATTACCCTTGCAACAAAATTTCACCGTGATCATAATTTGGGTGGAGCCATTACTTACGCACAAGGATTTACTATCGGCATTTTCACTGCATTATTTTCGGCCACATTATTCGGACTTTCTTTCTATCTTTTCGGAACCATTTATGAGGGAGGTTTGCTTTCATCCTATAAAACACAAGCTGCCATTAGTTTGGAGGATGGAAAAGGGATTCTGTCAGATTCGTTATTTGAAAAAGCAATGGACAGCATTGATCTGGTAACCATGTCATCACTGGCCTTTAGTGAATCGTTTAATAAATTATTAGGAGGCGGTCTCGTTTCTTTGATAACAGCAGCTATCTTCAGGCGCACAAAACCGGTAATTGAATGAGCAATCCAAATATTAGTGTTGTAATACCCCTTTTAAACGAAGCTGAATCTCTTCCGGAACTTTGTGCCTGGATTGTGAAAGTGATGGATGCGAACAAATTTACCTATGAAATTATTCTGGTAGATGACGGAAGTCGTGATACGTCGTGGTTCGAAATTACAAAACTTTCGAAATTGAATCTGCACATAAGAGGTATTCGCTTTCGCAGAAACTATGGCAAATCGGCCGCTCTCAATATAGGTTTTAGCACCTCTTCCGGTGATGTTGTTATCACTATGGATGCCGATTTACAGGATAGCCCTGATGAAATCCCTGATTTGTACCGTATGATTAAAGATGGCGATGATTTGGTTAGTGGCTGGAAGAAAAAACGTCACGATCCTCTTAGTAAAACCATCCCGACAAGGCTCTTTAACTGGGCCACACGCAAGATGAGCGGCATTCACAATTTACATGATTTTAATTGCGGTCTCAAAGCTTATCGTGGTGAGGTGGTGAAAAGTATTGAGGTTTATGGCGAAATGCACCGTTACATTCCCGTTATAGCAAAGTGGGCCGGTTACACCCGCATTTCAGAAAAAGTGGTGGAACACCGTCCTCGTAAATATGGAAAAACAAAGTTTGGTTGGGAACGATTTATTAATGGATTTCTCGATTTATTGAGCATAACGTTCGTCTCAAAATTTGGAAAAAAGCCCATGCATCTTTTTGGCTTGTTAGGAACTTTAAGCTTCTTAATAGGATTTGGTATTGCTGTTAAACTGGCTGTCGATAAATACTTGTTCCATGTTTACAATATGACCGACCGCCCTCTCTTCTACTTCGGATTACTTGCAATGGTAATAGGTACTCAACTTTTTGTGGCCGGTTTTCTGGGGGAGTTGCTGGTTAGAAGTTCCGATGACCGAAACAACTATTTGGTTGCCGAAAAGGTCAATTTGAAATAGCAGGTTTGATGCCTTTTAAAATCGGCTGAACAGGTATTTGTTATTTCGAAATTAATATTCTTCCTCTGGCACTTGCTTTGCCAGTTTCTTTGGCTTCGTAAAACAAAATTCCGGATGCAAATTCTCGGATATCTATTTTAGCGAAACTTTCTATCATAAAGCTATTTAAAACCCTTCCGGAGAGGTCGTACAAAGTGAATTGTACACTCTTTTCCGTTGAAGTTTCGACATGCAAAAATTCCTGAGTCGGATTAGGGAAAATACTGATTTCAGTAGAAGCTAATTCAACAATTCCTGTTGTGGCACAGCCGGGTGATATGAGCAAACCCGATCTCACCGTATTCAGAAATCCAAGCATGCGAGCCTTTTGTCCATTGGTGAACATGGTCATGCAATTATCGTAAGAATAATCCATGTAATTTTCGATCATGTCGGGAGGATCAATTCCGGCAAGAGTCCAGTAAGGAGATTCATTACTGCATGAATTTTTGATCACACATGTTTGCTGCGAAGCTGTATCGGCATTGGGAGTGTCATCAACATAATCGGTAGAATCACACAGTGGCGCTGAACCTTGGCCATCTCCCCAAATATGTCGTAATCCTAACCAGTGACCTACTTCATGCACTGTTGTCCGACCGGCATTACTGGTGGTGCCATTTGAAATAAAACCAATAAAATTATGCTGTATAACAACGCCATCTTTGAGCGGGTCGCCACCCGGAAAAGTTGCATAGCCGAGCACGAATGGAATTCCTAAAAAACTCATGTCACACACCCAAACATTGAGATACTGATCATTCGGCCAGGGGTCCTTTCCTCCTGTTGCATTTGCTTTCACATTATCAAAACCAAGAAGAGGATCAAAGAATGTTCCGGCAGGAGCCTGTGTGCGGGTAATGCCGGTTGTTGGTGCACCGCTGGGATCGATGGTGGCCAAACAAAATTCAATGTCTACATCGGCAGCAATAGTATCAAATATGGGCCGCGTTTGGCTAAAATTGGCATTTTGTTTACGGAAGCATTCGTTCAAAACATCTATTTGTCTGAATAAATTAGAATCTGCAATGTTTTGTGCAGCATTCTTATAAACCACATGAAAAACAACCGGAATTGTTGCTACCAAAGCACTCCCACGACTTTGTATCTGATTTTGGTTTGCTGCGATCCACTGCTTCATAGCTGCTTCATTCAATTGATAGTTCGGAGCCTTTATTGCCGAGGCCTGACTGTATTTCACATTTGCCTGATCGGTATAACATTTATGATGCTGTCCAATCAAATTCGTAGAAATAACTAAAGAAAGCAATAACAGTAGTTCTTTTTTCATGAGTGTATGGAATTGAAGATGGGGATAAATATAATTAAAATGTTCACTCCATCCACAAAATTGAGATAGATTCCATTTCCATCAAAGTAGTGCAGTTTTAATTCCTCACCGAAAATCATTAGTTTCGCTGAAAGAAATTAAAGTAATCCTTGTCATTAATAAATCCTGTTTCACTAATAAAGCCTTGGCTGAAATAATTCTCATCGGACCTGCATACCCACTTCGCGGAGGCATAGCCAATTTCAACGAAGCCTTATGTGCTACCTACAACAAAATGGGTATTTCGTGTAGCATCATATCCTTTTCACTTCAATACCCCGGTTTTTTGTTTCCCGGCACCACTCAATTTGCCGGCGATGATAAAGCACCTTTGAACGTGCCTGTTGTTACCATTATCAATTCCATTAACCCTATCTCATGGTGGAAGACGGCACAATACATCCGTAAACAAAAACCATCTAAAATTATTATCCGATACTGGCTTCCTTTTATGGCCCCTTGTTTAGGCACTATTGCACGTTGGGTAAAGCGTGGGGACAGCGGAATAAAAGTAGAAGCAATTTGCGACAATGTTATCCCACACGAAAAGCGAATAGGAGATAATGTACTTACCTCCTATTTCGTAAAAAGTGTAGATACCTTTACGGTGATGAGTGAAAGTGTGCTTAAAGATTTACGCCTATTCACCAATAAGCCCGCTGTACTTAAATTTCACCCAGTTTATAATATATTCGGGGAGCCCGTAACAAAGTCGATGGCACGTAAGCAGCTGGGGCTGGATGAAGATGGCCGATATCTTCTTTTCTTTGGATTTATTAGACATTACAAGGGACTCGATCTGCTGTTGGAGGCTATGGCGATGTGCAAATCTAAAAGTGGAGATCAATCTTCAAATAAAGAAATCAAATTAGTGGTAGCCGGTGAATTTTATGATGATCCTGCTCCCTATCATGCTTTAATTGAAGAACTGGGTATTGCAAACAATGTGATTTTGCACGATAAATACATCCCTAAAGAAGCTGTAAAATTTTATTTCGCTGCAGCGGATTTAGTAACACAACCTTATCGGGATGCAACACAAAGCGGAGTAACTCAGATCGCCTACCATTTTGCACGTCCAATGTTGGTCACTAATGTAGGAGGATTAGCCGAAATTGTACCCGATGGTGTTTCCGGTTTGGTTACTGATGTAGATGCAAAATCGATTGCAAATGCCATCACCCGATTTTATAATGAAAATATGGAATCGAAGCTTGCTTCCGGTGCCAAAGAAATGGCAGGGAAGTTTAGTTGGGAAAGTTTTATAGAAGGTTAGTGAGTTAGTAGGTTGTTTTTTAGTTTCTTGGTTAAAGCACGAGTATTTACTTCACGATTTCGGCCCTTTAGGATATCAAATATTGTATAAAAATATCCCGATTGCGTAAACACTAGATTGGTTCTTCAGAGCCAGGGGCTTTCAGAGTAAATAAAAATTCATATGGATCATACCCAAAACTCAGTTTCAATTTTCAATAAATACGCCCGGATATATCAGGATAAATTTATGGATGTAAGTTTATATCATGATACTTTCGACATTTTTTGTGATTCGATAGTTAAAGCAAATGCTCATGTTCTCGAGTTAGCTTGCGGACCCGGAAACATCACCAAATATCTCTTAACTAAACGACCCGATTTAAATATACTGGGAACAGATCTTTCGGAGAATATGATTGCTCTCGCAAGGGAAAATAATCCGGGTGCCTCCTTTCAAGTGATGGATTCGAGAGACCTTCTTAAATTAAATAAAAAGTATGATGCAATTTTAGGCGGATTTTGTTTGCCTTATTTAACGAAGGAAGATGTTTTCCAGTTAATAAATGACGCATCAAAAACGTTGTCTTCAAACGGTGTTTTGTACCTAAGTACTATGGAGGATGATTACAACATTTCAGGACTTCGCAAAAGCAGCCAGGGTGATGAAATGTTTATGTATTACCACCAAGCCGATTATCTCACTACGTCACTTTTACACAATGATTTTAAAATCGTTCATATTAGTCGTAAAACAACTTCAATGACAGATGGAAGTACCGTTACCGATTTGGTGATAATTGCATCAAAAAATGCTTAAAAACGGAAGCTTTGCTCCTGCTTATTTTTTAGCATCTTCCAAAAACTTCGCTAAACCTATATCTGTCAGCGGATGCTTCAACAAATCGGTAATGGCACTCAGCGGACAAGTAGCCACATCTGCACCGGCCTCAGCACAACGGATTATATGAAGTGAATGACGAATACTGGCAGCCAAAACCTGTGTTTTGTAGCCATAGTTGCCGTAAATGTGAACAATTTGAGCAATCAACTCCACCCCATCGAAACTCACATCATCCAAGCGACCAATAAATGGAGAAACATAGGTGGCACCGGCTTTTGCTGCCAGAAGAGCTTGTCCGGGTGAAAACACCAGCGTACAATTGGTTTTAATACCTTTTTCGGAAAAATATTTAAGCGCCTTGATTCCATCGCGGATCATAGGTATTTTCACTACAATCTGCGGGTGTAAAGCAGCCAAAGCATCCCCTTCACGGATCATCCCTTCTAAATCTGTAGAAAGCACCTCAGCACTCACATCACCCCCTTTAACTATGTTACATATATCCACATAATGTTGCATCACGGCAGCTTCTCCTTTAATGCCTTCTTTAGCCATAAGCGAAGGATTTGTGGTAACACCGTCGAGCACACCGAATTCGGCGGCTTCTTTGATTTGGGCGAGATTAGCGGTGTCGATGAAGAATTTCATAGTGTGATTTTTTGGATTTCGAACCACAAAAGTAGTTAAAAAGGTGGGTAACTGACATCAACTTTTCAACAAATTGGGCTCTAAACCATAAAATAAAATCATTATTTAGTTACAACCGGATTATAGTACTTTAACAACTTCTTATTCATTCTGGCCGCAGCTTTTGCAAGACTTCTTTCAAAGGGTAACGTATCATAGGTTCGCACATAGTAAGGAAAAGGGTCTCTGAGTTGGATAAACTGCCTGCTCATAATTTTAAAAACTTCCATACCCATATTACTTGCGGCGTACTGCGCATCCTTTTCTTCCAGGTCTTTGCCACTTCTATCATAGTATTCTCCATCATAGTAAGATGCAGTGTCGGGATCTAAAGGACCGAATTCCCCTGTTAGGAAATCACTATGAATAAATTTTAGCGATTTATCTTCAATCAGATTGTCGTTATAAAAAATAACTCCATCCAAATTTCCGGATGAAACATTTTCGGAATACTTACTTGAAAAAAAATAAACCGGACAAAACTTGAATTCACTTCTGAAGGCAGAAATTACTTCTTTGTTATATGCTATTTGTTTATCTTCAACTTGCTTTGCTTTATCGGCATTTCCTGAATTCCTTAAAGCTTCAATGGAGTTTTCTTTTGAATGAATTCTTACCAGCAATGCCCCATTTTTCAAGACTACTATGTTATTCTGCATTAATTGCTGAATCTGTTTCCGCCCTTTTAGTTGATCATTTTGAGAGAAAACAAAAGAAGAACTCATCAAAAAAACGATTAGACTAAGTGTACATTTTATCATAGAATAGTACTATTTTAGTGATAAATTTATAAGATATTTTTAATACCACAATCCTCTCCTACAATAATTCTCTAATTCCCTTTCACAATTCGAGCAGCTTTCATTCTTTCACTTGTTTTCAGCTGAATAAAATAGATACCGGAAGAGAGTTTTGATAAGTCGGATTTCATTTGAAAATTATCATCTTTTATATTTCCTTCAAGTAGCATCAGCAACCTGCGGCCATAAACATCATAAACTCCTAGCGTTGCATGCTCACCTTTCATACCTTCAATTAATACATTAATCTCATCAAGAAATGGATTTGGGTAAACATTGAATAAATTACTTGTTGTGTTCAATTCATATGTCGATACAGGAGAAATAATTTCAGTAACCGCAGTATTAGTTAAAACAGGATGATTAAAATCGAAATAGATACCTGCTTTATTTAAAATAGTATTGCCAACAATCAATGTGCTCAAAGGTTTTATTTTATACCGAACAAAACCGTGACTTTCCTGTTCATTAACATTACTATCCGGTAATAAAATATTGCTAAAGTTAAATTCCATTAAACGTGATTGCTTAATGAATTTCACATCAACCGGGTGACTGGTTGTAACAATTTCAAACGAAGTTAAATCCAATAAATTTGTTATTTCATTTTCTATCCGAACAACGAATGCGGTATCGTTGCCGGTATTTTGAAAGCGAATTACATAATGAAGATAAGGTGGCGTAGCCAGTTCGGTACTTAATAATTCTTTGCGGTTTACGAGAATATCATTTGGATCGAAGCTACCGGTTACAAGTACTTCCCAGTATGACTGATTGCAAGTACCGTTTGAATCTCCTGCAATAGGTTCAATCACCGCTCCGGAATTAATTATGGTGTTTATTGGCAAGCCCTGCGAAACACTTGTTGCAACGACAATAATTCCATCTTCAAATGGAGATATTGGACCCAAATTCCATACAATTGAATCAGTCGCAATTGTTGATGGAGCCGGAATAGAATTTGCAAAATTCAAATTAGTATCCGGATAAAATATTATAGTGGGATTAAGTGTTGTGGTTCCTACATTTGAATAATTAATACTGTAATATGCACTAAATCCTGAACGAAATTGTCCCATCGGAGTGATATTTATACATAAATCGTTAATCAATCCTATTGGCTGAAACGCAAAATTATTCAAAGAATCCGTTGCAGCTGAAGAATTAAAAACAGCTGAATGATATGTGGGGGCAAAATTATAATAGGGTAAAATCACCGGACTAAAATCAAAAGCACCTGTATCTGTTACTAAAATTTTAAAATTTCCAATAGAGTCTGTAAAATCATATTTGGCTGTCAAATTTTCTTCAACCCTCAAGTTTTTAATTACTACTTCACTACTATCGTACATATTGTTCAAATTGGAATCAATGAATGTGTTCCCGCTGATAATATTATATTGTTCAGTTAATTTAACCAACCAAAAATCATAGTAACCATGATTTCCTGATATATCGCCATCGTTGGCAATGGTACTGCTTAAAATAGTAATTCCTTCCTCATTATTAATTATCAAATCGCGCAATTCGGTCGTTCTTCCAAATAAAGAAACACCTCCAAAAGTTTTTTGCCATATTAAATTTCCAATCGCAGAAATTCTAAGTACCCATGCTCCTTTTATCGTATTTCCATTAGCATCTCCATCAAGAGAATAAGTTGAAGCACCAATTAAAAAATCCCCCGAAGCCGTTTCAACCGAGTTGTTAGCAAATTCAAAATTGATTCCACCAAAACATTTTTGCCATTCTACAAAACCTAAACTATTTACTTTTACGACATAAACATCCTGGTAGCCATGAAAACCTACTGTTGTGGGGCCATAAGAAGTAGTTTTCCCTACCATCAAATATCCACCATCAGATGTTAGAATTACAGAGTGATAACTCTCATCATCAGTTCCCCCAAAAGTTCGGTTCCAGATAATATTCCCAACTGAATCAATTTTAACAATCCATGTTTCTTCTCCAGTCACCCAACCTGAGGACAAATCATGATCTAAGGATCTGGTAGAACCTGCAATTATGTATCCATTGTCAATTGTAGCTTTAATAGAAAATGCCTGATCATACAATGAGCCACCCAAACATCGTTGCCATAAAAATGTTCCTACACTATCCACCTTAAACACCCAAAAATCGTTATTACCATAATAACCCACAACATTTCCGTTACTTGAGGTACCGGTACGACCGGCAACTACAAAACCACCATCATTTGTTGCTATGACACTGTTTCCAATTTCGTCCTTGTTCCCACCATAACTATTTTGCCAGATTATATTACCTAAGCTATCTGTTCTTACCAACCACACATCTAGCATTCCATGATTTCCTGAAACATCTCCATCAATAGAACCTGAATTTCCACATAGAATGAAACCACCATCCGCCGTAAAATCGATAGAATAACCATCATCGGAGCTTGTCCCTCCAAAAGTTTTCTGCCAAACTATATTACCGTCTTTATCGGTTTTAATCAACCACATATCCTTGTACCCATGATTCATGGTAACATCGCCGTCTGTTGAAAAAGTATATCCTATTAAAATATATCCACTATCCGGAGTTTGTTTAAAACTATAAGGTTGATCCTCTGCAGTACCGCCGAAACATTTCTGCCAATCAATAACAACTTGCCCAAAGGCGAGATTATTATTGTTAAAAATAAATCCAAAAAAAACGATGGCTAAAAAGTGTGTTGCGAGCTTCTTCATAAATGTAATTTTGAATAAAAGTAATAAAATTTGTCACATACCAAACATTTGGTGAAAAAAGAATTATCATGGCAAATCTTCCTTCCTAAGTTATTGATTACCATCTATAACCTAAAAAATCAAGTGGCTTTGTTGAGCAGGGATCACTCATCATTCATCATTATTTCGTTATTTCAGGTATTTGAAGCTTTCTTGCTAAAAACATCGAAGTTTTTAGCAACGTCAGGTGTAAACATGCTTGTGTTAAATCCAGCGGTTAATTTAAAGTAGATTTCCTATTTGACTTATGTCAATTCAAAACAAAATTAAAATTTTGCCCAATAAACAAATTTCTATAAACAGTTTATTTGCAAATTACAATAATTAATAAACATACAAAACTTAGACCAACATGTAACATAATCAATTTTGAATATATGTGAATGTTACAACAATTTAAATTAATTGTGTAATGGATTTCACTTTTTGAAATTCCAGATTTGTATCCTCACTATTTATAGATTAAGAGGCAAAAGTTTAAGCAACTTAATTGCGATTATTCGATAAATAGATTTAAA
>Ga0105046_10004012_pt1 | contig 23409 bp, 17 predicted proteins | sample MAT03_FD_78385 | JGI IMG/M metagenome (GOLD analysis project Ga0105046, IMG submission 78385) | Freshwater microbial communities from Lake Fryxell liftoff mats and glacier meltwater in Antarctica - MAT-03 (megahit assembly) | ecosystem: Environmental > Aquatic > Freshwater > Ice > Liftoff...
AGATTGCCGATGCGCGCGCGCAGTTGGAGAAGGTGCGTTTGCCCGCGCCCGTCTATGACATCGTCCGCGTTAATGCCGAGGTGGAACAGGCGCGCATCAAGATTGCGCAAGCAGGTCTGGAGATTGAGCAGGCCCAACGCAAACTCGATCGCTCGCAAATTGTGGCCACGCTGGACGGTGTCGTGGCGGCCGTGGATGTGAAAGCGGGCGAGACTGCCAGTACCGACCCCGTGATCACGCTGGTCGATGTGTCGCGATTGCGCATCGACATCAATGTGGACGAGATTGACGTGAGCCAGGTGCAGGTGGGGCAGGCCGTAAATGTGCAGTTGGATTCGTTGCCGGGGTTGAACTTGCAGGGCAAAGTCAGCCGCATCTCACCGATCTCAAAAATGGTCAACGGCGTGGTGTCCTATGTCGTTACAGTGGGATTGCCACAGGCCGAGGCGAAGTTGAAGCCGGGTATGACCGCCAACACGCGCATCGTGTTGCAAACGCGCGAGAACGTAGTGCTGGTGCCGAATTGGGCGATTCGCAAGGACAAGCAGACCGGCAAGACCTTCGTCACCGTGCCGGCCAGCGCGCCTGCCGATGGGGCTCCGGCGAATAGTGGCACTGCGCAACCCAACCAGACTCAGGAGGCCGAGGTGGTGCTGGGGTTGAAGGACGACACCCACACCGAGGTGATCTCGGGCGTGTCTGACGGCCAGACCGTGTTTCAACCTGCGGCAATTACTAATCCTTTGGCACAATAATGGCCGGGTCGGTTCCGGGATGAATTGGCGATTACCAGACCTGCAAATCACATGGGCCGTTCACACTGAAAATAATATGATGAGTCGTTTGTTCAGTCGCAAGAAAATGAATCCTGCCAGTAAATATGAGCACGGCAACGATCACCTGATCGAGTTGCGCAATGTGGTCAAGGAATACAAGACCGGCGCTGGCGTGTTCCGCGCGCTCAAGGGCGTGAATCTCAACGTCAACAGCCACGAGTTCGTCGCCATCATCGGCAAAAGCGGCAGCGGCAAATCCACCCTCATCAACATGATCACGGGCATCGACCGGCCCAGCAGCGGCGAGGTGTTGGTGGGTGATACCGCCGTGCACACCTTGAATGAGGGCCGCACGGCGGTGTGGCGCGGCCGCAATATCGGCGTGATCTTCCAGTTCTTTCAACTGCTGCCCACGCTCACTGTGTTGGAAAACGTGATGTTGCCGATGGACTTTTGCAATATGTATGCGCCGCGCGAACGCAAAGACAAGGCGATGTATTTGTTGAATCTGGTGGACATGGCCGAGAACGCGCACAAGCTCCCCAATGCCACCAGCGGCGGCCAGCAACAGCGCGCCGCCATCGCCCGGGCCATGGCCAACGACCCGCAGATTTTGGTGGCCGACGAGCCGACCGGCAACCTGGACAGCAAAACTGCCAACGCCATCTTCGATCTATTCAACAATCTCGTCGCCAACGGCAAGACCATTCTGATGGTCACCCACGACAACGATCTGGCCTCACGGGTGACCCGGGCCGTGATGGTGGCCGACGGCGAGATCGTGGACGAGAAGCGCAATCCAGGTCCGGCGATGACGCCCGAGCCCGCACCTGCACCAGGCCACAACGGCCATGCTGCGCCGGAGCCGGTGGCGGCGAGCTGAGGCGAATTGACCGGCCATGGGGCTTGCCTCTGGGGCGATGCCCCAGGCTGGTATGAGGATGCGCCGTTGGCGCGGAACAGGGGCGGCATTTTGAATCTGCATGCCAATCTTGGGGTCTGAAGGGGCAACGCCCCGATCTATACCAGCCTGGGGCATCGCCCCAGGTAGCTCCGTTGTCTTAAGGGCCAACGGCCCGCCCTATTTCTGTGACTAACCACTAATCACTAACGACTAGCGACTAACGACTAACCACTCATAATCATGATCTCTCCTCGTTGGAAGAAAGTGCTCAGCGACATTGTGAGCAACAAGACCCGAACGTTGCTGGTGGTGGTGTCCATCGCCGTCGGCGTGTTTGCCGTCGGCACCACCCTCACCATTCAGGATGTGCTGGCGCGCGAGATGAACCGCAACTGGCAGGCGTCGAGCCCGGCCAGCGCGCGGCTGGGCATGCAGGGCTTCCATCAGGACTTCGTCAATGCCATCCGCCAGATGCCCGAAATTGCCGATGCCGAGGGCCGCAGCAGCGTGTTTACGCGGGTCAAGGTCGGCGACGACTGGCAATTCATCGAGATGTTTGCGCTGGACCACTTTGACGAGATGCGGCTGAGCAAGATTGTGCCGGCCACCGTGGATCGCGCAGACTGGCCGCCGGCCAAACGCGAGATCATCCTCGGCACCAACTCACCCAATTTTCTAAAGACCCAGATCGGCCAGAACATCGTGGTGCAGATGCCCAACAACAAGCAATACACGATGCGGGTGGCTGGCACGGCCTACAACGTGGACGAAGGTGGCGGGCCATTCATGTTTGCGGCCACCGGCTTTGTCAGCTATGACACGTGGGCGTGGCTGGATCAGGGCCGCGAGTTCGACTCGTTGCTGATTCGCGTGGCCGATCAGGCGGATAACCGTGATCACATCCAGGTCGTGGCCGATGCCATTAAAAAACGCGTGGAAAACGAGGGCCGGCAGTTCTTTCAGGCTAACATCCCCCGCCAGCCCGATCGTCACCCCGCCAACGAAATGGTGCAGGGCATTGTGGCGTTGATGACCGTGCTCGGGATTGCCTCGTTGATCATGAGCGGGTTTCTGGTCATTAATACCGTCTCGGCGGTGCTGGCCCAGCACGTGCGGCAAATTGGGTTGATGAAGGCGATTGGGGCGCGGTCGGGCCAGTTGGGCCGTATGTATCTGGTGATGGTGCTGGCCTTCGGCGCGTTGTCGTTGCTGATTGCCGTGCCACTGGGCATGGCAGGCTCGCGTCTGTTGGTGAGCTACATGGGCGAGAGTCTGCTTAATTTGCGCATCGCCAGCTATTGGCCGCCGACCTCGGTGTTTGTGTTGCAAGCCGGCATTGGCCTCATTGCGCCCATTGTCGCGGCCGTGGCCCCTGTGCTCAGCGGCACCCGCAAGACCGTGCGCGAAGCCATCAGCGACTATGGCATCGGCCAGACCCGGGGCAACGGCAAAGCGGGCTGGCTGGCGCGATTGATGGGCCGGGTGATGTCGCGGCCACTGCTGATCTCGTTGCGCAACACCTTTCGGCGCAAAGGCCGTCTGGCATTGACGATGATTACGCTGGTGCTGGGCGGCGCTATTTTCATGGGTGTGATGAGCGCGCGCGATGGCTTGAACAAGACATTGGACGCAGCGCTGGCCTACTGGGACTACGACATGGATGCGAATCTGAGCCGCGCCTACCCAGCCGAGCAGGTGGAGCGCGAGGCCCTGACGGTGCCGGGTGTGACACGGGTGGAAACCTGGGGCTTTGGCAATGCGCGGCGGGTGAACGACGATCGCACCCAGAGCCCCGAATTTGTTGTGGCCGCGCCACCGGGCAATACCGAGATGCTCAAGCCGATTGTGTTGCAGGGCCGCTGGCTGGCCCTGGATGATCAGGACGCGATTGTGCTCAACACCGATGTATTGCGCACCATGCCCGATATCGAAATCGGCGATGTGATCAACTTTAAGATCAACGGCCAGCAACGCGCGGCCATCAAAGTCGTTGGCATTGTGCAGGGGGTGTTGAACGGCCCCATCGGCTACATGAACCGGGCCGGCTTCAGCAAGATTGCGCAGTATGGGGGCAAGGTCAGCTTCCTGGCCATTCGCACCGACACGCGCGACCCGCAACAACAGGCTGCCATCAGCCGCGCTGTGGAAGAACGCTTCAAGCGGGCCAGCATCCAGCTCAGCGGCACCAGCCTCACCAGTAACACCCGCACAGCGATTAATTCACAGTTCAATATCGTCATCTACCTGTTGATGGCGATGGCGATTTTGCTGGCCGTGGTGGGTGGCCTGGGGCTGGCCGGCACCATGAGCATCAACGTGATGGAGCGCACCCGCGAGATCGGGGTGATGCGCGCCATCGGTGCCAGCAACGGCGCCATCCGCACCATCGTCATCGTCGAGGGCGTGCTGATTGGGTTTTTGAGCTGGTTGCTGGGCGCGGCACTGGCGGTGCCGTTTAGCGAGGGCATTCGTGCCCTGCTGAGCAGCGCGTTGCAATTTGAAGTGCTGTATGCGTTCTCGGCCCCAGGGCTGGTGATCTGGCTGGTGACGGTGGTGACGATTGCATCGCTGGCCAGTATTTTGCCGGCCTGGAACGCCTCGCGCCTGACCGTGCGCGAAGTGCTGGCATATGCGTGATGCGGTGACGAGTGATGCGTAGGGGCAAAGCAACGGGCTCATCGCAGATTAAACCCATACACAAGCCCGCTGCTTTACCCCTACACTGGCAGCCAAATTCATGAACGCCAACTCACCGTTAAATACCCCCATCGTTCTCAAAGACAATTACGGCACGCCGCGTGAGCTAAAACGCAACGACAACGCCAGTTTGCACAACCTCGGCGACGGTGTGCTATGCCTGGAGTTTCACAGCAAGGGCAACACGCTCGATTCACTCATCTATGAGATGGGCGAGGCTGCGCTGGATGTGTTGGAAGGACATGATCACTATCGCGCCATGGTCATCGGCTCGCAGGCCAAGGACTTCTGCCTCGGCGCCAACATCAACCAGTTTTTGCAGGCCGTGGCCCTGGCGAATGGCGATGTGAAGTTGCTGGAGCCGGTTGTCGGCGTCTTGCAGGAATTACTCATGCGGCTGCGGTTCTCGGCCAAGCCCATCGTGGTTGCGCCGTATGGCCGGGTGTTGGGAGGCGGGGCCGAGGTGGTGATGGCCGGTGCCAGCGTCATCGCGCCGGCAAACCTGCGCATCGGCCTCGTCGAGGTCGGCGTCGGCGTCATTCCGGCCGGTGGCGGCTGCAAAGAGCTGTTGCGCCGGGTGGTGTCGCCACAGGCTGTAAATGCGCACAACGACATCCTGCCCGCCTTGAAAGCCGTGTTCGAAAGGATTGCGTTTGCGCAGGTGAGCGAGAACGGCCAGGTGGCCCAACAGCGCGGTTTCCTTGGCTCAGACGATGAGATCGTGTCTAAAGCTGATAGGCTAATGGATGTGGCTAAACAACGGGTCATTGCGCTAGCTGAGGCTGGATAAGCGCCACCAGACCGAACCACCCAAAATGTATGGGCAGCGGGCCGCGCCGGCAAAGCCGTGCTCGCCACGAGCATCAATCAAGCCCAGGCCGATGGGCGCTTCTCGGCCTATGATGCACATATCGCCCACACGCTGGCCCATGTGCTGTGCGGCGGTGATTTGCCCGTGCCGCAGTGGGTGGCCGAGGACGATATTCTGGCGCTGGAGCGCGAAGCCTTTGCCCAGTTGTTGGGCGAGCCCAAAACGCAGGACCGGATTGCACACATGTTGAAGGTGGCAAAGCCGTTGCGGAATTAGAATGATCTACATGGGGGTGGAGTTGAGATGGATGCCGTGAAAACACGATTTTTGGTGGATGCTCAGGGACAGAAATCTGCTGTGGTGCTTTCAATTGCCGATTGGGAACAGTTGAGCGAATTAGTCACAACGTCTCCAGAGGTGCTGGGCGGCATACCTGTTTTCTCGGCCACTCGTGTTCCCATCAAAACACTTTTCGACTATCTCCATGAAGGTGGCAGCCTGAATGAGTTCTTAGATGAATTTCCAAGTGTGCGCCGTGAACAGGCCGCAACGCTTTTGGATTTCGTATACAGTGCATTCTGGGGCCAATAATGCGAATTATTCTCGATGAATGTCTGACACGTCTCCTTAAGCGCGAGCTATCAGGACACGACGTTTCAACAGTTCGAGAGAATGGCTGGAGTGGCAAAAAGAATGGCGAACTTCTCACACTACTGGAGTCGGCTTGTGATGTCTTTGTCACGATTGATGGCAACCTGACCTATCAGCAAAACCTCACCTCTGTTCGCATTGCATTGATTGTTTTGTCTGCCAGAAGCAACGGCATTCGGCATTTAAAGCCGCTAGCTCCAAAGATTCTGGATGCGCTTGATTCCATTCAGCCCGGCAATGTTGTCTCCATCAGCGAGCAAGCATTTTCAGGTTGAACCAGCCGTTGCGGAATTAGTCTCCACTCTCGCGTTCATTCATACGTCGCGCAAAGCCGGCTTGCCGGAACCTGTCGGGGCGCACAGAATAGCGCATCATGAACTACCGACCGCTTCAAGGTAAAACCGCTTTTGTGACTGGCTCGGGCCGCGGCCTGGGCAATGCGATCGCGCACAAACTGGCGCTGTGGGGGGCCAATGTGGTGCTGCACGATCAATCGTTCGAGTCGCCGGCCGTGTTTGGCGAGGCTCAAAACCTGGCCGAAGTCGAAACCAAATTCCAGGCCTATGACGTGGACACCATGCAGGTCAGCGGCAACATTGGCGACGAGGCCGCCGTGGCCCAGATGGCCCAGCAGATTCAGCAGCGCATGGGCACAGTTGACATTCTGGTCAATGCAGCCGGCGGCGACATCGGCGCGAGTGGCAAGGGCAAGCCGGTGCCCAACGACGCATTGCACATTCCAATTGCCGACTTGCAGGTGGAAGTGGAACGCAATCTGATCGGCACCATGCTGGTCTGCCGGGCCATCGTGCCCAAAATGGTCGAGCGCAAGTCTGGCTCGATCGTGTTTATTGCCTCGGCCGCGGCGCATCTGGGTGTGTCGCCCGAAGTGACGTATGCCACATGCAAGGCCGCCATCGTGCACTATGCGCGCTGCCTGGCGCTGGAGATGCGCGAGCACGATATCCGCGTCAACGTGGTGAGCCCCGGCCCCACGCGCAGTGCCCGCTTCATGGCCACGCGCAAGACCGACGAGAAGATGATGGGTGATGCCGGCCTCAAGCGCTATGGTTTGCCGCAGGATATTGCCAATGCCGTGGCCTTTTTTGCCACCGATGAAGCTGCATTTATTAGTGGCCAGGTGTTGCGCGTGGATGGCGGAATGACCTTGTTCCCTGGCTAATTCGAGGCGAAATCTCGCGAAAAAGGTAACACTCAGGCCTTTTGGACAGGATGAACAGGATTTACAAGATTGGGAGAGGATTTCCATCCTGTAAATCTTGTAAATCCAGTCTCAAAATCCGGGGCTGAGCAGTTACGAAAAAAGTGACACATGCATGGGTGCAACGGCATTTTCAAGCCATTGCACCCGTGCTGAAGATAGTTGCAAAAATCGTGCTATATGACGGTTTGAAGAAGCAGTATTGGCCATATCATCTCATTCATCGAGCAGAGTGTTGGCAACCCTTGTGGATGTGGCGATGAAGTAACGATTGCTTGAAGTGATGTCAACCAGCCTATCAACGCCACCTAACTACCTGGTCTGGATTTGGATACATCATTCGTATTACATCCATAGGCACATTTCATCCTTACAATCATTTCATCACAGTTGCAAGTGTGACTGTGTCATCTCAGGCTAAACGGTGACTTCCAATGCCTATGCTCACTGCGCTTCAATCCTTTCAGGGCGTTTTTAAACCGCCGCAGATCGCCAATGATGACGAAAAGCTGCGGGTGGCCGGCGTGCTGCACACGTTGTTGCTGGCCTGTTTTGTCTCTTCGTGCCTGCTCATAGTGCCGTCCTGGCTGTGGACTCGCGATCCCGTGTCCAACATCAGCTTGTGCGGGTTGGCCGCGATCAGTTGCTTTCTCATGCTGTGCCGACTCCGATTCGGCGATGTGAAAAGTGTCACATTCGGCGTCGTCGTTCTGAGCGTTGGCCTGTCCTTCCTCATCAATGTGCTGGCTTCGCGGCCCTTCCCGTTGTCGGTGTGTGTGTCGTTGATCTCGTTGCTGGCCGCCGGCTTATACCTGGATCGCCGCGCCATTCTGGCCGTCGTCAGCGCCAACATCCTGTTTGTGGTTCTGGGTCTGCTGTTCTGGCTGTTTCAAACCCGCTATCCCGTTTCCATTCAGACCATCGCTATTGATGCCTGTGTGCTGATGTGTCAGGTGGTTGCTGCCGGGTTGATCTGTTTGTTGTCGTTGCGCGAGTTGCGACGGGCGTTGAAGAGCGCTCAGGAGGCACGGCAGGATTTATTGGCGCGCAACCATGAACTCACCAGCCTGCTTGAAGTCTCGCGCGTGATCAATTCGAACGCACGTCTCGATCAGCAACTGAAGTTCATTGTGCAAAAGTTGGATGAGGTGGTGCCGTTTGATTGGGCTGAATTGCTGGCGTTGGAAACCGAGGACCACATCGCCGGTCACCGGTCCGGGACACCGCGGCTGCGGCCGTTCTTTGTTGGCGCAGAAAAAACAATCTCCAATCCCGCGATGAGCCTGCTCAGCCAGAGTGGTTTCGAGTTGTATCTGGCCGAAATTTCCAAAAGCCACGATGCGATTGTGATCACCGACAACGGCGTGAAGGCGATTGGTGCCAGTCTGTTGGCCCCGCTGATCTCTCAGGAGGGCGTGGTCGGCATTCTGGTGCTGCATGCGCGCCGGCCACAACACTTCACCCGCACCTGCATCCCTACAGTGACCACATTTGCCAGCCAGGCCGCGCTGGCCATCGAGAATGCGCGGCTTCAGGGGCAGGCGATTCAGTCCGCAGCCTTCTCGGCCACCCTGGCCGAGCGCAGCCGCATTGCGCGCGATTTGCACGATTCGGTGTCGCAGGCGCTGTTTGGCATTGTGCTGGGAGCACGCACCTTGCAGGCCATGCCACTGGATGCCACAGGCCGGCATGCGGCCAGCTATACGCTGGATCTGTCCGAAGCGGCGCTGGCCGAGATGCGGGCGCTGGTGTTCGAACTGGATCCAGAATCCATCGCCAGTGAAGGCCTGATTTGCGTGTTGGAGCGTCAGGCTTCGGCACTGTGTGCGCGGCACAAAATTGAAGTGAAGCTTTCGCTGGGCGAGCGCGAACCCGAGTTGCCCAGTGTGACGAAAGAGGCGCTGTATCGCATTTGCATCGAAGCCATCCAGAACATCATCAAGCACGCCCATGCCTCACAGGTGCTGATTTATCTGGAGGTGGCCGATCCATGCGTGTCTCTGGAAGTTGTAGACAACGGCCAGGGCTTCAACCCTGATTTGCTCTATCCCGGCCAACTCGGCCTGACCTCGATGCGCACGCACGCGGAGCAGGCCGGCGGCTCGCTCTATATCCACAGCGCGGCCCAACAAGGCACCTCGGTTCGGGTGGTGGTGCCGGTGTAATTCGGATTTGCGTTTGGTGAATAGGGGCGACACCCCATTACGCTAGGGCTGGCTTTGGATCAACAAGTTGTACGGCCGGCGCTGACCCACGGTGTCGAACCCATAGACCAGGATGTAATGCACGCCGCTGAACCCGGCGCGATACACCAGTTGTTCGGGCCGGGCGATGCCCTGGAAGTTGGAGCTGGTCAACAGTTTGTAGTCGGGCGCAGTGCCATACAGGAACAAATCCAGATCGCCGCCGGCGAAGGTGAGCGAGACCGTGTAGAGCGTGCCGCTCTGCAACGTCATCGAGTAGAAATCGAACCGGTCGAGCGAACTGGTGCTGTCTACGGTGCCGGTGTAAAGGGTGTTGGTGCGGAGCGGGCCGAAGGCGGTTTGCAATGAATTGTTGGGCTCGGAGCAATCGGTGAGTGCCGACGAACACTGCGAGAAGTTGTTCATCAGCGCCGGCAAACTCAGCCGGGCAATGACGTTAACGGTGAAACTGGTGGTGACGGTAGTGGTGCCATCGCTGATGTGCAGGGTGATGACGACCTGGCCGGCCTGGCCCGGCCTGGGTGTCACTTGAACCGTGCGATTGGCGCCGGTGCCGCTGATCACGATGTTGCTCACGGGCACCACCGTGGGATCGGACGAGACGGCGGTGATACTCAGATTGGCAGCATCGGTGTCCTGATCGCTCACCTGAAACGGCAGCGGCGCCGACGCTGTGCCGGCCACCAACGAGCTGGTGAGCGCGGATGTGTTGACGGGTGTGACACTGGGCGGGGCATCCACCGCATTCACCGTCAGCTTGAAGCTGGTGGATGCGGCGTTGACGCCGTCGCTGACCAGCAGGGTGATGACGGTGTCGCCGCTCTGATTGGCCGTGGGCGTGATGACCAGTGTCCGCGTCGTGCCACCCAGGTTGGTCAGGTTGAGACTGGCCGCCGTGTTCGGCACGAGCGTGGCATTCGATGAGGATACGCTGACTTTCAACTCGCCGGCGGGAACCCGATCATCGTTCACGCTGATTTGCAGCGGGCCGAGCACAGTGTTTTCGTCGATAACCTGATCGGCAATCGCCGCAATGGTCGGTGGCGTCGACTCGTTCACCACAAAAATATTGAAGCTGCTGGCGGCGTCGGCTTTGCCATCACTGACGCGAACCGTAATTTGTGACGAGCCCAACACCGGGTTTGGCACCAGCGTTAACGAGGTGTTCATGCCGACCAGCCGGTTGGGTGGGGTGATGGGGCTGAACTGGAATTGTGGGCCAAACGACGGCACCACCAGCGGATTGCTCGACTCGCCCAATACTTGCAGCGCCGCATAGGCATCATCCACGTCCGTCACCGTGAACGGAAACACAGCCGAGCCACCCAGCAAAATCTCCTGGCTGCTGATGGCGGAGATGACCGGCGGGTCGTTGACCGGCGTGACCGTGAACGCAAAGGTACTGGTTGCAGTCGCGGTGCCGTCGCTGACGGTGAGGACGATCTGACTGCTGCCGCTCGCATCGGGCAGGGGCGTGAGCGCGATCGTGCGGTTGGCGCCGCTGCCGCCTAACACGATGCGGCTCAGCGGTAGCAGGGCCGGGTTGGAGGTGCTCACCGTCACTTGCAGGCCGGCCACGGCCGAATCCACATCGTCGACGGTAACCGCGATCGGCCCAGCCATGCCATCTTCGGCAATGGTTTGTGGGCCGGGTGAGCCGGGTGAATTGATCGTGGGCGCGTCGTTGACGGCATTGACCTTGAGATGGAAGACTGTGCTGTCGGTCAGTTGGCCGTCGCTGACGGTGACGGTGATGAGGGTGATTCCATTGGCATCGGGCAGCGGCGTCACCACAAGCTGCCGGGCCGTGCTGGTTCCAGTGGCGGGGTTGATGGAGATGCCGGCGGTGTTCACCAGCGCCTGATTGGACGACTCGGCCGAGACCGACAGGTTGGCACTATCGATATCGCTAACTTGGATATTGGCTGTGAACGATGAATCCTCGGCAATCCCCGGCCCCAACTGTGGGCTGATGATGGGATCGATTTTGGGCCCGTCGTTCAGCGCGGCCACATTCAGCGTAAAGCTACGGCTCGCTGTAGACGTGTCATCGCTGACGCTGAGGTTGATCTGGGTGCTGCCGCTTGCATCGGCCACGGGCGTAATCGTGAGGCTTCGCGTGCCGCCGCTGCCGGCCAGGGCAATGCCGCTGGGCGCGACCAGAAGGGCGTTGTTGCCGGTGACCGATAGACGACTGATCAGGGTGCTGATCGGCGTATCCACATCGCTGATGACAAAGGTGATCGGTCCCAGAACCTGATCTTCGAGGATGTTTTGGTTGGCCATGGCCGACAGCGTGGGTGGGTTGTCCACACCCACCACGGTGACCGCAACGCTGCGGCTGACGAGATTGCTGCCATCACTGACGGTGACCGTGACCACGGCCTGGCCGTTTTGCAGCGGCACCGGCGTGATGGTGAGAGTGCGGTTGCTGCCACTGCCGCCGAGCACCAGACCCGCGGGCTGAATCAAGCCGGGGTTTGAGGACGCGACGGTGGCATCCAGAGAGCCGGCGCTGTTGTCGACATCGCTGACGGTAAAGGGAATGGCCGATGAGGATGAACTCTCGTTTAAGGTTTGTGCCGCGATGGCGCTGAGGGTGGGTGGGTCGTTGACGGCGGTGACATTCAGGTTGAACGCGCTGACGCTGCTCAAACTGTTGTCGGTCACCGTGAGCGTGATGCGCGCGGTGCCGCTTGCATTGGCCACCGGCACGATGGAGACAGTGCGGTTGCCATTGCCGCCAATCGCGGGTGAAATCGTGATGCTGGCATCGGCCACGCGGCTCTGGTTGGCGGAGATGCCGGTGACGGTGAGGCTGGGGCTATCGATGTCATTGACGCTGAACGTGATGGGGCCAAACGGCGTGTCCTCGGGCGTGGTCTGGTCGTTAATCGGGCTGATGGTGGGCCGGTCGTTGACGGCGTTGATAGTGAGATTGAAATCTTCCAGATCGCTCAAACTGCCATCGCTGACGGTGAGCGTGATGCGAGTGAGCCCGGTGGCATCGGCGACTGGCACGAGGGTGAAGGTGCGGTTGCCACTGCCGCCGGTCGCGGGTGAAATTGTGATGCTGGCATCGGCCACGCGGCTCTGGACAGATGAGGTGCCGATGACGGTGAGGCTGGGGCTATCGATGTCATTGACGCTGAACGTGATGGGGCCAAGCGGCGTGTCCTCGGGTGTGTTCTTGTCGTTAATCGCGCTGATAGTGGGCGGGTCGTTGACCGCATTCACCGTCAGGGTAAACGTGGTGCGGGCCGGGTTAGAGCCGTCGCTGACAGTGACGGTGATGGGCACGATGCCGCTTTGGTTGGCCGTCGGCACCACCGTGACCGTTCGATTTGGCCCGCTGGTGCCGAAGCTGATATTGCCCATTGACACCACCGATGAATTGCCCGACACCGCTGACAAGGTCAGGGATGGGCCGTCCACATCATTGACCGTGAACGTGATCGGCCCCGTGGACGTGTCCTCGTTCGTGCTCAGGTCGGCGATGGCGGTGATGGTGGGTGGGTCGTTGATGGCTGTAACCGTGACTGTGAAAGGCTCGAGCGTGTTGCTGAGGCCATCGGACACCGTGATGCTGATGACGGCGCTGCCCGATTGATTGGCCGCCGGCGTAACCGTGAGAGAGCGGGTATCGCTGATGCCACCGAGCATGACATTGAGCGGCGGCACCAATGCTGGATTACTGCTGTCCACGCTCAAGCTGAGCTGGTCTGCCGTCGTTTCCAGGTCCGTGATCGTAAACGCGATCGGGCCGGTGGGCGTGTCCTCATTGACAGTGACATCGCTGATGAGCGAGATGGCCGGTGGAGTGTTGTCGATGGCTGCGGCCGGATGGCCCATCAGCAGATGCAGACCGAGCAGAGTGAATATAAAAAGTGCGGCCGAAAGATTCCGATTTCGACGGATGACGTGATGGATGTTCATGGTGCGCCCCGGTGAAGTAGCAGCCGCACACACCAAACCCCCGCTGCCGAAGCAAGCCGGGTGAGCAATCGATGTGTATGACTGCGAGTAGTGAAATAACTCAGCCAACTGCAAAACGCTTGAGCAAAGCGAGGATATTTGCAGTTGAGCGATTCTGCTGCTGATCTTAGCAAGGTCTCTCTAACTTTAGAACTACGACCTTGGTGAGAAGGGGGCTAGAACGAGACTAGAACAGCCCGGCCACACAGGTGCGCGGGGCAATCTAAATGAACAACCGTGCAGGTCGCTTGCGGCTAAAACAAGTATTACTAAATTTTAGCGTTTATCTCCTACCGGCAACTATGGCGCAGGATTAGGCGGTGGATTGGTGGGTGGGACCGGTGCCGGCGGTGGGTTTGTGGGTTGCGCAGGCGGGGCCGATGTGGGTTGAACTGGTTGGGGCTGGGGTTGTGGCTGAGGTTGTGATTGTGATTGCGGCTGCGGCACCGGTGTTGGCGCTTCCACACTCGGCACGTCGGCAAACACGGTTGGGATGATGATCTCGGTGGGGGCGGGCGTGGCGGTGGGTGGCCGGCGCGTGGGCCGCCGGGTGGGCCGGCGCGTGGGCGTTTCGGTGGGGGTGGCCGTGGGCGTGGCGGTCTCGGTGGGCGTCGGGGTCGGTGTTGGCGTGTCGGTCGGCGTGGGCGTTGGGGTCTGGGTGGGCACGGCCGTCAGGGTTTGGGCAATGGCCAACTGTTGCGCAACGACGGTGGGATCGACCGTTGCCGTCGGCGTGACTGTGGGTGTGTAATTGGCCTCTACCGCTCGCATCGTCGCAGTCAGACCGATGGCCTGGGCCGTAGACGTGGCTGCCTGGGCGTTATTCCCCAGCAAATTCGGCAGACTCGTCAAAAAGACTGGAAAAGCTGGATTGGAGCGAATGAACCACACCGCGGCAAACGCGGCCAGAAGCAATACCAGCAGACTGAGAATGCGGCCGACTGGCAGTGAGGCAGCGACGGGTGCGCCACCCTCGGCGTTTAGATTGCACACCGCGACAGACACATTGTCCTCGGTGCCGGCTTCCAGCGCCGCTTTGATCAGGCCATCCACCGCCTGCTCGGGCGCGCGATTGCGCTGCAAGATGCGCAGCAGACGCGGATCATCCAGAACCGAAAAGATGCCGTCGCTACAAATCACAATCCGGTCACCCGCATTCAGCGCATATTGGGCCTGGCAAATATCACCCGTTTCGGGGCCGCTGCTTTGGGGGCTGAACTGCACCAGCTTGCCACCCTGCAGGGCATAGATGCGGGTGTTGCCGATCCAGGTGGCATAGACGAACTCTTCGTAAATGACTGCGGCGGCAATCGTCGTGTGCATATTGACGCAGCCATCGCGATTGGATTCATCGTGCACGAGCATGACGGCCTGGCTCACGGCCGAGAGGAGTGCATCCGGATGCTCGGTTTGCTTGCTGCGGTAATAGGCATCCATCACCTTGAGGGAGGCGATGCGGGAGGCGCGCGGGCCGCATTTCTGGCTCTCGGAGCCATCGCACACCACCAGCAAGACACCCTTGAGATCTATATCGGCAAAGTCACCGGACTGTGTGAAGACGACATAGTCCTGGTTCTCGAGTCGCGGGCCACTGAAGCTGCCGGCGCTCCAATCTTTCACGGTGCTGGCTGACATGATGATAAGGCTCCTATGGAAGTGTTATATGCCACGATGAAGTGATCCAGCAAAACAGTATAAAACGAACACAAGGCGATTTTAACGCAACCCTCTATTTGCCAAAACAGTGCTTCCCTAGAATTTATAGAGAAGTTGATCAATATTTGGTGTGACGATTTCCAGATAATGGGTATATATAGGCAACCTGGCGCATCGAGTTCAGTGAGTCAACCCTCTATTTGCGGCTCCAGCTTGCGCGTTGCAAATGAAGCGTGGATGAAAATAAGGGAAGAAGCCGTTGACGCCGCTCTTCTTGCTTCGATCTTGAATGATCAAACTTGAACGATCATCTTGAACGATCATCTTGAACGATCGATCAAGAGGACCGCCCAAAACAGACTTCGAACACTTAAGAACATGGATACCCTGAAAATAGTCGTTGCCGGCTGCGGCGGCATGAGCGAGACGTGGATCAAGACGGCACTGGGTCTGCCCAATGTCCAGGTGGTCGGCTTTGTGGATGTGATTGAAGCCGCGGCCCAGAAGCGGCGCGACCAGTTCAACCTGAACGATGCGATCACCGGCACCGCACTGGATGCCGTGCTCGATCGCACTCAGGCCGACATCGTCTTCGACATTACGATTCCCGAGGCGCATTACCCCATTACAAAAGCGGCGTTGGCGCATGGCTGTCATGTGCTGGGCGAGAAGCCGCTGGCGAACTCGTTGGCCGAGGCGCGTGAGCTGGTGCAGGCTGCGCAGGAGGCCGGCCGGATTTTTGCGGTGATGCAGAACCGCCGGCACCATCCCCACATTCGACGCTTGCGCCGACTGGTGCGTGGCGGTCAGTTGGGGCCGCTCACCACTGTCAATATCGACTTTTACATTGGCGCGCATTTTGGCGGCTTTCGCGATCGAATGCAGCATGTGCTCCTGCTCGACATGGCCATCCACACGTTTGATCAGGCACGCTTCATCACCGGCCTCAATCCTGTGGCTGTGGACTATGCGCGCGAATGGAACCCGGCAGGCTCGTGGTATGACCATGACGCATCGGCCATGGTGGTGTTTGAATTTCAGAACGGCCTGATTGTGAACTATCGAGGCAGTTGGTGTGCCGAGGGGTTGCGCACCAGTTGGGAGAGTGATTGGCGCGTGGTCGGTCAGCAGGGCAGCGCCAAATGGGATGGCAACGACCAGATTGAAGCCGAGATCGTGACGCAGGCGGGTGGATTTCATTCAGAAGTGGGAGCGGGCTCGGCAGATTGGGACTTGCCAGACGCCGGAGATGAGAGTAAAACCGAGGGACACGCAAGCTTGATCGCAGATTTTGTGGATTGCGTGCGAACTGGGAGACAACCAGAGACCACTGGAGAAGACAATATCAAAAGTCTGGCCATGGTTTTTGGCGCAATAGAAAGTGCCGGGGCGGGCCGGCGAGTGGAACTTGGTGATGGATGAGGCGATCCCCACGCTGTGTGTAGCGTCATCTTGAGCAGAGAGAAACCGACGACTGCCCTACAAGCGGCGTCAAAGCATCACCAGATTAAGCGTTTAGGCTTTCCAATTGCGCAAGTAATACTAGAATCTTAGTTGACAAGGTTCGCCACAGGGACTAAATTCTGCGACGAAGCCACAAAATTATTTAAGAAAGGCCAAAAGTGAAAGGTGTTCGATCAGGAGGTATATGCAAATGAATTCAGTCAAGAAATTTATGAGTGTTGTGCCGTTGGTAGCGCTGCTGCTAAGTGCATGCTCTAACAACCGCGCGACCGAAGTCGGCGACCCCAATAGCGACTTCTATCTCGCATTGCCACGCATTGAGCTGAGCGTGGATGCAAATGGCGTCCCTTCGCTGGCGAACGTGGATCCCCGCGTGATCAGCACATTGACCGGTGGCTCATTGGACCTGAGCGCGTATGCGCTGCCCAAGGAATATGTGGACTGGCTAACCAGCGCCGGCGTGCAGCATGTTGAGATTGTGCACAAGGGCGACGGACTGTTCATTTTCGTGAACAACAAGCCCATGCCGCACATTGGCTGGAACGGTGACTCGATTGCGACTGTGGGCGACACCACCGCCGACATTGGTCAGCGCTACGGCTTCTTCGATGAGCGACTGGCTCGCACCGTGAAGTTGCTGGTGCCGTTTGTGCGCCGCCTGGGTGTGGACATTGCGCTGCGCCTGCCCCTGGCTCAGGGTGCAACGCCGCTGGAACTGCGTCCCGCCGGTGGTCAGATCGATGCCGTTCAGAACACCGCTGGTGATCCCCTGGCACAAGCTCGTCTGGTTGTGACTTATGACAACGCAGGTGTGCCGTCCGTGGCCGGCCTCTCGTCCACCGACATCGAGGCTTTGACTGGCGTGAGCGCGGCTCAGCTTCAGCTCGACCCGAACCTGGTTCGCACCATGACCGAGTTGGGCATTCAGCACATTGCGCTGCGCACCGACAAGGATGGCGTGTTGTTGGGTGTCAACGACAAGCCGTTGCCCAGCATCGTGTGGAACGATGAGTATCTGAAGAACGGTGCAGAGTTGTTCACCGCGTTGAACACCTATCCGGAGTATGCCGGTCTGAACGACTTGGTGACGACGCTGTTGCCGAGCTTGAAGGATGCCAATGTCGAGTTGGCCCTGCGCTTCCCGTTGGCTCCGGGTGCTCAGAAGTTGGGTAGCCCTGTTCTCACGTTGAACTAGTCGAGGAGACTCCTGTCAATGAATGTACCTAGCAAATACGGGCTTCTGAGAATTGGTGGCTGGGTGCTGGTGATTCTGGGGATTGTGTTCATCATCGCCTGCATTATAGGTGGCCTTGCTCTGAGTCAGGCGACATCCTGGATGGGCGGCGGCTCAAACATTTTGACGATCATCGTCATCGTGTTCGGCATCGCCAATGGTATCTCCTGGATCGTGAAGGCGAATGAATTGCTGGCGCTGGCCGATGTGGAACGGAACACACGGGCCAATCAGCAAGCCATTGAGCGCGTCATGCGCTTAACCGAGGTTCAGGTAACCAACCCTGGGTCTGCAACGCAGCCATTGCCGACGATGGGCAATCAGTAGGATCAGCACAGTCGAATAGACCTGTTGCATATCGGCGAGTGAACGCGTTTTGAACGCCAATCACTCGCCGATACGCTTTTTCCGCCATGGATTCTTTTCTTCAACCCATCCTTGCCCGGCTGCAAACCGTCTCTGGCATCGTAGCCACTGTCCTGGGTGGCAGCGCCACATCGATCCGGTCGATGCCGAAGCGCGTTTTCAACTGCTCCAGGCTGTGCAGCATGGCCCGGCGACGATACGGCTTGGAATAATTGGCATTCACGATGCCGCACTTTTCGGTGTAACCGTAGTCGATGGCCAGAGCTTTGCCGGATTCGCTGATGAGAAACCAGTTCAGACTGGAGGTATAGGGCAACATCCACACATGCTCGGTCACCTGCTTCAACGCCATCGTGTCGGCCGCAGCAATCTGGTCGCGCTCCCAGGGCCGACCGGCGCACAACGCCTTGAGCGAGTCTTCCAATTGAGCCAACGCGCCTGCGCAGTCCTGCAACATGGGTGTGCCGAGGCTGGGCAGCTCAGCCACATGCGCGAGCCATTGGCCCGTGCCAGCGTTGACGATCAGCGAACCCTCACGACCCACGATTGCGTAGACGTTGCAGCTATCGGGCCACAAATAAACATCGGGGAGAACCAGTTGCCATGCCATAGGCTGGTTTTACCTCATTTGCTGGAGACGGCCTGACGCATGTTGGTGCGCTTGGTTTTTAGAATTTTCACCACAAAGACACGAAGATTCACGAAGGACCCAAAGACTGAATTCGTTTTATCTTCGCGGCCTTTGTGCCTCTTGGTGTCTTTGTGGTGAAAATTCCAAATTTCAACTTAAAACCTCGTATAATGCCGGCCGCGTTTGCGCGATACAGGAATAGCCAAATTTTTAATTTAAGCATGCACTGGGATCAATCAGCAGCCGAAGGGGGGAACAACCAATATGATGAAAGTCAACGTCGACGACGACGAGACCTTCGAGAGCGCACTGCGCCGCTTTAACAAGATGGTGCAGGGAGATCGCGTTCTAGCCGAGGTTCGCGGCCGCCGCTATTTTGAGAAACCCAGCATTATTGAGAAGCGCAAACGGGCCGCCAAGTTGCGCAAGAGCCGACGCTCTGGTTCGAAGTACGCCGGAATGGAAGTCTGATCGCAGGCACACATCAGGCATTTACACGCCAGCGCGTAAATTAAAAACCCTGTGGGGCGGACAGCGATGTTCGCCCCACATTTGTTTTCAGGCCGCAGAAAACCTCAGACGTTTTAGACAGAATCAGTCGTTAAAAATTCGCTGTAATGAAGCTGAGGGGACTTTGGACAGAATGACAAAATGAACAAAATGCAGCGTTTTTCATGCCGTCTGATTCTGTAAATTCTGTCATTCTGTCTAAAATCCGACCTGATTCCTCCGGCAAATTCAGAGACTTTAAATTCACCGTGAGGTGAACCAAGCAAGACAACTCAAGAAAACTATGGAAGTGTCCATCCAACAACGCCTGCAAGATGATTTGAAAGATGCCATGCGCAGCAAGCAGGAGATGAGGAGCCGCGTGATCCGGTTTCTCGTCGCTGCGGTCAAAAATGAAATCGTGAATGCACGCACCGACGGCCGCGGCGGTGTACTGAGCGATGGCGATGTGATGGGGTTGATTCGCCGCGAAGTGAAGCAGCACGAAGAATCCTTGCTTGAGGCCAAAAACGCCGGCCGCGAGGATCTGGTTGAAGAGCAGAACAATGAGCTGGTGGTGCTTCGGTCCTATCTGCCGCAACAAATGAGCCGCGAAGCCATTGAAGACTTGGTTCGCCAGACCATTGCCGAGGTCGGCGCCACCACCCCCAAGCAACAGGGCCAGGTGATGAAAGCGTTACAACCCAAGGTCAAAGACATTGCCGATGGTAAACTAGTGAACGAGGTCGTGCGCGAATTGCTGAAATAGGCAGCTCAAGCGACGGAGTGCGAATGCAATGAATCTGGATGCCGCCACCCGCTCCGAGCGTCAATTTAATCGCCGCAAGGCCATGCTGCTCGCAGGGATCGCCATTTTTGCATTTGTCGGCATCACAGTAGCTCAACTCTCTCGTTTCTTCATCGATGGGCGCGGCACTTTAAACGTGGGCGATGTCGCACCACGTGATCTTCGTGTACCGCGGCGCGCCAGCTATATCAGCGAGTTCGAGACCAATCGGCTGCGTGATCTGGCCGAGGCCTCAGTCGCGCCCATCTTCAACCAGCCGGACGCACAAATCTCCCGCCAGCAACTCATCGCCGCGCGCGATCAGATGTTGCGCATCTCGCAGACTCGCAATAACACCCAGACGCCGATCGAAGACCGCATCCGGCAGCTGACTGCACCCAAGGGCCTGACTGAAACGGCGATTTCACCCATCAGCGAGGCTTTGGCGCGCAAGCTGCTGGCCTTCTCCGAAACCTCCTGGGCGCGGGTCGAGACTCAGGTGATTTCAGTATTGGACGTGGCATTGCGCTCCTCAATCCAACCCGACAATCTGGTTCGCACGCAGGAGATGTTGACGGGCCTGATCAGCCTCAGCCTCAGCACGGATGAAGCGTTGGCGGTTCAGGAACTGGCCCGGCCTCTGCTGGTGCCGAACACGGTCTACGATGCAACGGCGACCCAGATTGCCCGTCAGCGCGCACGAGACGGGGTGCTGCCGGTGGAGCGTACCGTTGAGGCAAACCAGGTGCTGGTGCGCAGCGGCCAGGTGGTGCGCGAGATTGAAGCTGAAGCATTGGAGATGCTCAACATGCGCCGGCCCGGAATGGCTCTGGCCGATGTGCTCAGCGCGGGCATTTTTAGCGCGTTGGGGGTGGTGATGCTGGGGGCTGGCATGGTGTACGGCCACGGCAATGTCTTCACCCGCTCGATTCGCAGCACGTTGCTCAGCGTGGTTTTGATCATTGTGACGCTGCTGCTAACACGGTGGCTGTTGCCGGGCCATGGCTTGCTGCCGTATCTGGTGCCCATCGTCGCAGTCAGTCTGTCAGTTACCATCTGGTCTGGCACGCTGCCCGGCATCATCGCCGGCATCATGCTGGCTGCGCTGGCCAGCCTCGATCTCGACAAGCCCGCTGAATTTACAGCCTATTTTGCCTGTGGCGCACTCATCGGCTGTCTGGCGCTGGGTCGTGCCGAGCGGTTGAGTTCGTTTGCGCGGGCGGGCATCGCCGCGGCGTTGGGTCAGGCCCTGGTGATCCTGGCATTCAACCTGCCAGACATGCAATCCCAGGATGTGCCGCAACTGGCATCGTATCTGGTGGCCAGCCTGTTTAGCGGCGTGTTCTCGGCGGCGCTGGCTCCCCTGTTGTTGTATCTCAGCGGTCTGGTGTTGGATATCACCACGTTGCTCCAATTGATCGAGCTATCGCGGCCGTCGCATCCCCTGCTGCAGCAAATGCTGTTGCAGGCACCCGGCACCTATCACCATAGCCTCATGGTTGCCAACCTGTCCGAGCAGGCGGCCGAGCGGATTGGGGCCGACTCGCTGATGACGCGGATCGGGGCGTATTACCACGACATCGGCAAGCTGGTGAACCCGCACTTTTTCATCGAGAACCAATTGCAGGGCATGAACGTGCACGACCAACTGGACCCGGCCACCAGCGCCGCCATCCTGCGCAACCATGTCACCGACGGCATGAAGCTGGCGAGGCAATATCGGCTGCCATCCAACATTCAAGCCTTCATCGCCGAGCATCATGGCACCACCAAGATGCGCTATCAACTGGCCCTGGCCATCCAGGACAACGCTGAGCCGCCCGACCTCTCGCAGTTCACCTACCCCGGCCCGCGCCCGCGCAGCAAGGAGACGGCGCTGGTGATGCTGGCCGATGGCTGTGAGGCGATTGTGCGCGCGCAACGGCCGGCCAACCTGGATGGGTTGGAGGCGGCGGTCCGGCAGATCCTCACAGATCGGCTGGCCGATCATCAACTGGATGACAGTAACCTGACCCTCAAAGAGCTCGATCAGATTCGGCAGTCGTTCATGGATACCTTGCGCGGCGCGTATCACCCTCGCATTCAATATCCGCCGACGCTGCGCAATGCGCCTGGGGGTGCCGCGACCCCAACCACATCGATTGCCGAGCCACAGGAAGGGGTTGCCGACTCGCCCTCGGCCCCAACCAACAGCGCAGCCATTGAGCCTAACATCGGCACCATTTGATGAAACCGCGAACCAGCGCAGTGTCCACCGCAGCCGCGCCCGCAGCAGCGGCCTGCACCCTGCACGTTCAAATTCCGCGAGCCCATGCACAGCCCGGCCGACGCACACTGGTGCGCAAAGCGGCCCAAGCGGCGGTCGATGAGGTGCAGCCCGATCACGCGATTGAGTTTTCGATCCGGCTGGCCGATGACGCGGTGCTACACATGCTCAATCAACAATATCGCGGCATGGACAAACCCACCGATGTGCTGTCTTTTGGGGGTGAGCGTTGGCATGACGGCATGAAACAGGATGGGGCAGAAGGGGATTTAGACCCAGCCATGCAGGAGGGTGATGCCGAATATCTGGGCGACATCATCATCTCGATGGAGCGGTGTATGGCGCAGGCGGCTGCCGATGGGCATGCCGTGGACGAGGAGCTGGCGCTGCTAGTCGTCCACGGCACCCTGCATTTACTGGGCTTCGACCACAACAATCAATCGCGCAAGAAGCGCATGTGGTCGGCCCAGGATCGTGCGTTGCAGGCGATTGGCATCGTCAATCGCAACACGTTGTAAATACCCTTCCAACGTGTTGCGTGGTTGTAAAGACGTTACAGCGCAAAGGCCACTTGGCCCCGCACAGTGGTTTCTAGTTTTGGCCTTACTGATTAGCGATCCAAGAGTATGCGCCTCGCAACATGACAGGTTTACTGACAAAAACTGATGTTCCAGTGAGAAACCTTGTAAGTTGAATATTTACGTTTTGGCCATTTGGATTGCCTGTGTAGCCGACAAATGGCCAAATCATTGCCGAATAAGTGGGTGAGTTGGCTGCATCCCATTCTGGCACACAAGGCTATGACTTAAATCATCACGCGCTTTGACGAACTTTTCGACCGGTGAAAAGTGGACTTTTCAACCTGGCCTTTTTCGGACTTCCTAGCTTGGCCTTGACACGGTGGCGGCCAACCGGTTGAATCGCGCGTTTACGGCCAGCGCACCGAACCAGAAGTGGGTGGGCGATGTCACCTTCATCGCCACGCAAGAAGGCGAGCCTCGAAGGCTGGTTGTATTTGGCGGTGTGGATGGATTTATTCAGCCGCAAGATCATTGGCTGGGCGATGAGTGAGTGGTGCGATGCACAATTGGTGATGACGGCGCTGTGCATGGCGCAAGCCAACCGCGAAGCCGACCCCGGCGTGTTAGTCCATTCCGATCGGGGCAGCATCTACGCCAGTGCCGATCATCGCAACCTGATCGAGACCTTTGGCTTTTTGCAAAGCATGAGCCGCAAGGGGAACTGCTGGGACAACGCCGCGATGGAATCGTTCTTC
>Ga0105046_10004014_pt1 | contig 23408 bp, 30 predicted proteins | sample MAT03_FD_78385 | JGI IMG/M metagenome (GOLD analysis project Ga0105046, IMG submission 78385) | Freshwater microbial communities from Lake Fryxell liftoff mats and glacier meltwater in Antarctica - MAT-03 (megahit assembly) | ecosystem: Environmental > Aquatic > Freshwater > Ice > Liftoff...
ATGGTCAAAATCTCTCAAAGATTTCACGCCAATTTATGACTTTATTTTTGATAAATGGTATTAGTTTCACCTGTCGCAAGTACAGCTCAAGGTGCTAGCTCGCCAACGCCGTCACTAGAGGCCCCCCGACCGATTACTTTAGAACTGATTGTCATGCTTCCGATCATTCCTCCAGATCAGAATGTCATCATGTTCTCGGTAGTGTGTGTGACGGCAACTATCCAAGGGAACGGGACGCTGCAGAAAGTCGCAGAAACAGCTGGGACTTTATACAGCCAAAAGACCGAGTGAGAGAAGACTCGATTTTAATTCTTGATTGTCGGGCTTATCGAAAGCGCCACTTCCCGCAAGCCAGGTGACATAATCTTTAGGAAGCTGCGCAAGTGGTTTCCCTTGATGTTTACCAAAGGGCATGTGTTGCAACTGACGTGTGCGATTAAGCAGTTTATAGACTTCGTGAAAAGGAAGATCGTCAGTCATACAGGCAAACACTTCGGCCAGGACTTTGACGTCTTCAAGCGCGCGATGCGCATTGTTTTCTGCAATACAGTAAATTTCACGCAAAAATTGCAAGGTGTGGCGTGGAATATCGGGACGATAACGGCGGGCCCATTTCAATGAGTCGAGAAATTTCCACTGGGGAAAAGCAAGGGAGTGACGTTTGTATTCTTCCCTTAAGAAATGGACATCGAAGCCATCATTGTTGTGGGCAATGAGGACAATCTCTCCTTGGCAAAATTCCGCAAAGTCGAGGCCTACTTGCGCAAAAGAAGGGGCACTGGCCACCATCGCATCCGTAATGCGGTGAATGGCGGTCGCGTCGGGCGGAATGGGACACCCAGGATTAACGAAACTTTCAAAGACACGGTTTTCCACAGGATCATAGGCGGCGATTTCGACAATACGATCTTTTTCAGCCCGTACACCTGTTGTTTCTGTGTCGTAAAAAATCGGACGCATGGTTATTTTGCCTTTTGGAGCATTTGATCAAACGTGGCGTTGCTGTAGACGGCATGCGAAATCACGGGCCAAAATTGTTGACATACGCGGGGGAGAGCTACATACAATAGGTCAAAGGTGCGGGGATCAAATTGTTGATCGAAGAGGGGGATCATCAGACGATAGAAAATCAGTCCTGCATTTTCATCAAAGCCAAACCCGGGCAAGTCGATTTCTTTATTCAACATGTGAAGAACACGCGCCACCACGTCACGTCGTTTTTCGGAAACCTGCAGAGGAAAAAAAGAGAGGAGTTGGATAAGATCCTTCCCTTCGTAAAGCCGCACAAAAATCACAAACTCTCGCTCTTCATGTTTGAAAACAGAATAGAGCTGTTGGGTATCCTTTTGGACTTGCGGTTTGAGATCCTGGCTCTCCATATGGTGCTGAATGTTGGAAAGGGTGGCGTCCATAGGTGCTAGTTTTGTAGTTCAATATCCCATGTTGGGGAGGGCACTTTGTTTTTCGTTGGTAATATGGGGATTATTGGTGACAGGCATCACGCTATAATCATCTTCGGTGGGCATCCGGTAACATCCCGAAAGAATCAAAAGAGCCAACAGCCAAGGTTTCATTTTTCAGGTTCCTGTGTTTGTGTCCAATCGCTAAGACGCACCAAACCATTGGGTGTTTCACCTAACACGATCACTTTGTCTTCAATTTCGACAAGGTAAATCGCACTTTTAGGAGAGAGGCTGCGCCTTTCAACAATACGAATCGGACTTGTTTCATTGAGTTGTTCATTCCGGACAGTGGTCATCCGACGCAAGACCCAAGTGACTCCAAATAAAAGAGCCACCATCCCTCCAAGAATAGTCAACATGCGGATAAAATCTCCCATGAAGTTAGGCTCAGGGATGGGAGTTCCACTGATTGGATCAAGAAGGGGCTCGACGGCTAAAAGAAAGGAGGATAACCATTCCATAGAAATGCCATCATAGCGAAAATAGAAATAAAAGCGATGGGAATCCTAGCCCTTGACATTGACGGTACTTTAACAGGTGATGACCACGCACTTTCCCTTGTGCGTCGGAACGAGTTAGAGTGGCTCCATGCCAAAGGATGGAACATCATTTTTATCACCGGACGCCCTTTTTCCTGGGCCGCGAGAACCCTAAGTGTGCTGCCCTTTCCCTATGGTTTTGCCGTTCAAAATGGGGCACTGCTGCTGCAAATGCCCGAACGAAAAGTTCTCTATAAAAGATATTTAGATCACAAAGCCCTGAAGCGTGCTCTCGCAATACGCCGGGATTGTGCGGTTTACGGCGGATATGAAGAGGGGGAAACCTGCTACTACTGTCCTGCGGATTGGACGTCTTTCCAACGCGATTATGCGGAGTGTCGTGCCCACCTTTTGCGAGAGGAGTGGCGGCCTTTACGTACATGGGAGGAACTGCCTCTCATCCAATTTCCTTCCCTCAAATATTTTGCGATTCAAGAAGAGAGCGACCGATTAGCGGCACTGCTGGAAAGGGAAGGATTTCATGCGCCTCCTATTCGGGATCCGTTTGAAACCTCGCGCCGTGTTTTACAAGTGACCGATCCTTGTGTGACTAAAGGACAGGCGCTACACGATTATAAACACATCCTGGGAGAACAACTTACAGTGGCGGCAGGCGATGATTGGAATGATCTATCGATGTTAGAGGCCTGTGATCATCCCTTTGTTGTCGATACAGCTCCCGATAATTTGAAAAAACTTTTTACGGTTGTACTGCCACAAAAGGCATTGTTAAAGACGATTGGAAAGACTATAATCCTTTAGTATGTATGGCTGGATTGAAGTTGAAACTCTGCATGTCAGTTGCGTCATCGGCACGCATCCACACGAGCGGATACATGCCCAAGTCGTGATGATAGATATCGCTGTGTTAGCCGATTTTTCGGCCTGCACCCTCACCGATTCTATCCAGGACACCATTGATTATACACGATTGGCCGAACGATGTGCCGAAGTGGCGCATACAGGGGCTTTTCATCTTTTAGAAACCTTAGCTGTCCGCATAGGGGAAATGCTAGTAAGGGAGTTTCCGATTTCGCGTTTAAAATTGCGCGTGAAGAAGCCGGGTGTTTTACCTAACACAGAGGCTGTAGCTGTGATGATCCAAGGGGATGCCCGTAATTTTGCAAGGACACCGACATGAGGCAGGTGAGCTCTTTATCCGTTGCGACAGATGGGCTCTTTGAAAAAGAGGGTTTATGATTCTAGTCACAGGAGGAGCCAAGAAACTCGGGGCTGCGATTGTAAGAGCGTTGGCGCGGGAGGGAGAACATTGTCTCATTCATTATCGGACAAGTCAAAGTGAAGCCGAGGCATTGGCGCAAGAGACCGGAAGTGAAATCATCCAAGGAGATTTTTCATCGCTTGCAGGAGTGGAACAGTTTTGCAAAATTTTTTTCAGTCGATTCTCTTCAGTGCGCGGGATTGTGCATAATGTGGGGAATTATGAGATTGCGGCGCCTTCTGCTTTGCATGTCCAACAATGGGAAGCTCTTTTTCAAACGAATCTTCTTGCCCCCGTGGCGATTACGAATGCCTTATTGCCCACGATGGTGCGAGGAGCGATTGTGATGATTGGCGCGACAGCTCTTTGTCCTCAACGCGCCGATAGTTATAGCACCGCTTATACAGCGAGTAAATTAGCTCTCTGGGAATATATGCGCTCATTGGCGTTGGAGGTCGCTCCCAGGCAGATTAATGTCAACATGGTCTCACCAGGTTATGTTGTGAATTCCATCGATCAATCCTCCAAAATTCCGATGGGACGGGCGGTTTCACATGCCGAAGTGGCCCGCAGTGTGGCTTTTTTTATGAACCCTCAAAACGTATATATAACAGGACAGAACCTTGAAATTGCCGGCGGAACCCGATTGTAAACATTTTGTCGAGATGGCTGTTGCAGCCGGAAGAAGTTTGACAAGCCCTGTGACAGGGTGGATTCATACGCATCCTCACGCGGATGAAACAGGACAACTGCAGGCGGTTCCTTTATATGAGAATTTCTTATTTGCTTTAGCGCTTCTCCGTACGTGTACCTTGGAATCGATGACCGAAGCCCGCGGAATCATTGAGAAAATTTTGCCCTTTCAAACACCCGAGGGGCTATTTCCGGTTTATTTACATGAATATCCTAAAGTGAGTGACCTCTATTTTTCGGCGACTTTGATGCCCCTGTTTGTGTATTTTCTACGTGATCATTCCATCGCTTTGGGAAGCGAATTGACCGAAAAGCTTAAAGGCGTCATGGAGAAGTTACTGGCTGCTTCGACTTTCGAACATATTAAGCTCACCGCTTCTAAAGTAGCCTTAGGACAGAAGCTTTCGATGCCTCCCTTATCTTCCACTATCGATGGATTGATTGTAGGACAGTTGATCGACCATCTTCCGGAATTGACTTCTTCCTGGCATGACCCTACCTCCACATTCATGGGAACACAGAAATTGGACCACCAGTTCCGGTTTGAACCCGTGCCTACTTTATATGACCTCTTTTTGGGCTATTTTTCCAAACGTCCTTCGCAGCGTGCTTTTGGAGGTGTGCAACCGTTTCATATACAAGCCGCGCTGATTCAACACTTGAAACCGGATTGGCCCGATCGAGGACAACTCCCTTTCTGGATTCAAACAGAGCCTCACTTTAAATTTGTATGGGGAGCTCCCTCCCGTGTACATACGTTGGTGTGTCCTAAAAAAGCAGAGGTGTTGATGAAAGGGGCGCGTCAAGTCGAAATCATGCTTCCCGTCGAACCTGAAGAGGATGTTTCCTTTTTTCTCGATCAACAAAAAGAAGGACGTTTTACAGTAGAAGGGTTGCCGGCTTTGGTCTTTTTACCCGGGCAAGAACTCAAACTCGAAACCGAAGACGAGTCTTTTAAATGGAGTTTTACGTGCGAGGGAGATGTGTCGGGGCATCATTTACGCGGAAACCGTCCTGGACAACTTGCAACGCGGGGTCTTGAAAGATTTACCGCTTTTGATTGGCAAATTCAATTCCGCGTTCACCGCTGTTCACCGGGAGCCCGCTTGCGTATCTTATGTACTTTTGGTTAGTCCTGCTTTTTGCCTCCTTATGCGCAGAAGATCTTCTCATTATGGTGGAAGCTCCCCATTTTGATTATACCTCTCCCTCCACCATTCTCCGTTCCATTTCCAAACATCCACGCAATGGGCGTAAAGATGGGACGGTCGGTCATGCGTGGATTTGCCTCACAGGGTATCCGTGCATTGAAGGGGGGCATACGGGAGAGACAGGGCGTCTTCAACCCCGGTATCTAGAAGGCGTGGTCGATCTCTCGGAAGCCGAGGATCCCGATCCTTTCCGTTATCTCTTCACCATTCAGCACGATGGTTACTTCGAAAAGGGGGCGGGTATTCATCGTCCCACCTATGCCATCGCCATTTCTCTGACGCCTGAAACATCGCAAACCATTCGAAGTTTCATTGCCACTTACGATTTTTCCGAATATGCCTTAACAGGCAATCAGTGTTGCACGTTTGTCACGCATCTAGCTTCTCTTGCCGGTGTGACGTTGGAATGTCGACAAACGATTCCGGTGGAACATCACCTTCTCACCTTTGGCTCCCCTGATCGTCTCGAGCAATCGATGCAAATGGCTGTCCGTGAAGGAAAAGCCGGTAACATCACCCCCTGGGCCCAAAAAAGATATTCTAGGAGGGCAAGAAGGTAGCAGTGTGGCTTCATTGCGCTTCCTAAAAAGCTTGCTTCACTCCTTGTGCGTGTAAAAACACGCACGTCGACGCTCATCCCGTTTTTAGTTTGCGCAAATGAACCCTATGGTTTTGTAGGGGAGGAAAAAAAGTTGTTAAAAGAAAAAGAAGAGGCATCCGTAGGTAGAGATTATGAAAGTCGGATGATGCCTCGGCTTTCGCAGGGGAGGGGGAAAGCTTCTTTTTCTAAGACGCCTCTAAGTAAAAGAGGAAGCCTGCAAAGACAGCGGGGATTATGAGAGTGGCCAATAAGAGGGTTCCGATTGAGATAATGGGAATACCGACTCAAGTGGCGGTTGTGGACCAGCTCACTCCAAGAGCACGGAGGGCAGCTAGGGCGGTGGCTCCGACTGCACAACTGAGCACTGTGCTAAGTAATACCATTTATCAAAAATAAAGCCATAAATTACCGTGAAATCTTTGAGAGATTTTGACCATCTTTTCGGATTTAATATTCTGAATATTAACGAGAAAAGATAGTCGGAAGATGCCAAAGAGATCGCGGTAATTTATGACTTTATTTTTGATAAATGGTATAAACCTCTTCCTGACCAATTCAGAAGAGGAGTGATCGTATTGCGAGAGTTGCCAGCATGTAAAAATTGTATGGGAAAAAATCTCATTATAAGCTCTTTTAATTAGTTAAAAATTGAAACTTTATAACATTTTCTTCTTTTTTGCATCTTGAAAAATAAGGCTGCCCCACATTAAATAGTGGGGCGAGCATTTAGCGGACAGCCGCTTGATAAATTTTGCATACCACAAAAAGAAGCGCGCATCCAAGGGTTGTCGTGACTGTAAGGGCAATCAATGAGAGAGCAGTTGCGGCGGCAACTGGAACGCCGACTAAAGTGCCGCTTACAGTCCAACTGACTCCTAGAGAGCGAAGGGCAGCTAAAGCCACGACTCCAACACCTGCGCCAAACGCAGTTCCGGCCACACATGTTCCTGTCCAGTTAACAAGGGAGGCGATCAAATCTTGAGGGCCTTTTGAACGCATGAATTGAATAGGTAGAACCATTTTGAAACTCCTGATTAAGATTTGCAAGTAAAAATAACAATTTAATTGATTTAAATAAATAATAAATTTGTGAGGTTGGGAATAAAGCAGAGGGGGGAGGGATTCAAATACAATGTTTAAAAAATACGCGCTGAGGGGTGCGCTAAAATCATCTTTGAATGCGGCTTCTCGCATATCCCTTTACACCTCACAAAGCAAAGGGTTGATGGGAGGAGGGAGGTGAAGAATAACAGGAGGACGTGGAGGGGTAGTAACACGTAAAGCGATTATAAAAAGAATGATAAAACTAAATATGCTGAAACAAGCTGCGCTGGAAGCGAAAAAGGTGCTAACTGAGGCTGTCAGAACCATCGCTGTAAAAACATACGGAAGACCTCTGGTTATCCCTGAAGTGATAAGCCGCTTTAAGGTGTGCTCCGCAACCACTGCACATACAATAATGAGCATTCCTATACTTTCAATTCCTATGAGAAGAGGGAGAAAGACTAAGCGCGGTAGTTCTATGCGTCGAAGTGCTTGATGGATGTGGATTGACGTAGTCATTGCCTTACCTTAGAAGAAATGGAAACATTGGGGCCATTAAAGCAAGCAAGATGGAGGGGTAAGCACACTTAGGGGCTCTCGACTGCAAGGTCAGGCGCGGTGGGAGCCACCCCCATGGCGTGGAGGCCATTATCGACGTAGAGAAGTGTGCCGGTGATGGCGCGTGCTTGAGGAGAACAAAGAAAGGCGGCGGCATGGCCGATATCGGTAGCGGTGAGAGATTGAGAAAGAGGGGCATTGGCTTCTGCATACGCAATCATTTTTTCGATGAAGCCGATAGCACGGGCGGCGCGGCTGCCGAGGGGGCCAGCAGAAATTGCGTTGACGCGGATGCCCCATTTACGCCCTGCTTCCCATGCCAATGTGCGTGTGTCACTTTCAAGAGCGGCTTTAGCAGAACTCATGCCTCCGCCGTAACCTGGAATGATTTGGGTAGAGGCTAAATACGTAAGGGTGAGAGCGGCACTGCCAAGGGGCATCATAGGACCCAAATGAGCCAGAAGACTGATGAAAGAGTAGGCAGATGAGCTTATGGCTGCGAGGTAACCTGCCCGGCTTGTTTCCAGGAGTGGTTTTTTGACTTCGGGTCCATTCGCGAGCGAATGAATCAAAATATCGACTCTTCCAAAATCGCGATGGATGGCTTGAGACACTTCGGAGATGGTATACCCTTCCGCTTCTTTGTAACGTTTGTTTTCTAAAATATCGGAAGGAACTTGGTCCGGTGTGTCAAAGACGGCGTCCAGTGGGTAGATTTTAGCAAACGTAAGGAGCGTCCCGTCAGATAAGCGACGAGAAGTATCAAATTTTCCCATCTCTAATGATTGTGAGAAAATTTTTAAAATAGGGGTCCATGTCCCCACAAGAATAGTGGCTCCACGTTCAGCGAGAGCTTTAGCGATCGCCCATCCAAAACCTTGGTCATCCCCAACACCGGCAATAAAGGCGACTTTATTTTCTAAATCCCGCATAAGTCGATGATAACATTTGACTCTTTTTCAACTCAAAGAATAAAATTTCTACATGAAATGGCGTCGAAGATTCTTAATAGCCCTTCTCGCGATCGTGGGGCTTTATATCGCGGGACGTGGGTATTATGCGTTGACCGATGGTTTTCTGATCGAAAATATCACGGCCTCTTTCCCTTATCATCCCGAATGGGAAACGCGTCCTCTCAATGAAGCCGAAACAAAAACAGTAGCGGCTATCCTCAGTCAACCGTTCCACTATCTCGGTAAAGGGTGTCAAGCCTATGTCTTTGAGAGTGCAGATGAAGAGTATGTAATCAAATTCTTTAAATTTCAAAGGTACCGTCCCCAAATGTGGACCCAGCCGTTTCAAGTCATTCCCGTTGTCTCTTCTTATCTCGACAGACGTCAATCTCACAAAGAACATAAACTGGCCCAATTTTTCGAAGGGTGGAAAACGGCGTTTAATTCCTTGCAAAGAGAAACCGCCCTTCTGTATGTGCATCTCAACACGACCCCTGAACGACATGGGTCGCTTGTCATCCATGATAAGTTGGGGACTGCCCATTTGGTGGATCTCGATTCCCTTCCTTTTCTCATTCAGCGCAAAGCGTTGATGCTCTGTCCTGCTTTAGAGGGCTACATGGCGGCCGGTAAAGAAAGGGAAGCGAAGCAGTTGATTGACCGGTTGATTGATCAGATTCTCGATGAAAATCGAAGAGGTTTTGTCGACAAGGATAATGCGATCATGCAGAACACGGGTGTCATCAATGGCCGTCCTATACATATTGATGTGGGACAATTTGCTTTTGATGCCTCGATCCAAAACCCCGCCCGCTATAAGCAGGGGCTTTTTAATAAGACCTACCGCTTCCATCAGTGGCTTACTAAGCGATATCCTACACTTGCCACCTATCTCCAAGGGCGTCTGTTTGCTGAGATTGGTCCTGAAATGCATGCTTACAAACCGCATAAAAATATCTAAAAGTCTTAAAAGCATTGAGGCTCTTCTTATAACGACAAGTTGGAAACTAACACGACTCTATAAGTCTTGTTTTTTTCGGCACATCCAAAGTATTGTTTAAACATGATTTTGTGGCCGGCGCATTTTTATCCCTTAACTGTACATGTTTTTTTGCACACGACTGTACATCGATTGACCGCTCTTTTTCAGATGGTTTTAAGAGAGGCTATCTCCCTCGCGCGTCATGCTATACAGGTGATAGAAGATTTAACGCGATATATGTTTTTGGCTGTCGGCACCCCCATCGTCAGTCTAACAATTCTGGCTGTTGGGAGTTGCGTAAGGATGACAAGTTATCTTCTCTTAAAAAAGGCCGAGCAAATCCGTTCTTATCAGGCGGCGCAAACATTTGTACAGCGCCATCTGGCTCACCCTATTTTTACACTTCCTATTTATTATCTTTTTCGACACCTTCAAGGTCCCCCTCGTCAACTTCTTTTGGATGCAATGTTAGCTCGTAATCGAGTTCCTCTTCCCGATTCTCAAGGCTCTTTTAACTATTTATTGCAAGTGTCAGTGAATTTCGATGTTGACGTGGACAGGCGTCTCTATTTATCGAGTGTTATCTCACTGAATGAATTACCTCATCCTGTGCTTTTGATGCACATGATGAGTGAATTCACTGAAAGACGTCTAGATAACACAAGGCTAAATGCTAGAATTTTTAGAGATTTGTCTGCTTTCACCGATCTGTACCGACAAAGAATGGGAAGCGCTAATCATCGAGATATTGAAAGATTGGCCGATTGGGTCGCGATTAAGCTCTCTCTTTATCCAGAGGTGGGGGTCAGATGGAGAGAAGCTCTTTCTGCAGCCCATCAGGCTACTTTTGATGCGATGCTCGCGAATTACCCGCATTTTAATTTATTATATGATCTTCATCCTCAGCGAAAAAATGAGATAGATCACCCTTTTTGGGAAGAGATAGACTGTGCTTCTAGCACGAGAATTCGAGAGCTGGCGGCACGATGTGCGTGTTCCGTTCCGCCCTTGTTTGATCTAACGAAGAGATGTATTGAGCGTCATCCGCGATTGAGGGGTAGACAAGGGATTTTACCTCTGGATGTGAGGGAAAGGTTAAGACCCTCTTTTCTTCCTTTACATCATCCGGTTATTCGTTACCAAGCCCTTTTTCCAACAACTGTGGAAGAACGAGGATTTGTAAAATCGATTGTGGATAGAAAACGTGTCTTACTTACTTATTTTCTGTTTCCCAATCCGATGAGTCTGTTGGAAACAATGCTACCTTACCTGTTTGCTTATTATGATTTGGAAAGAGTGGTTGTTGAGGGCAGGGTTATCAGAAAAGGAAGATCTTTGACAGAAGTGACGTTGGAGGAATGCCTCCGCATGTTCACAACCAGACATGCAATCAGCAATGTGGACGAACGACAGAAGATCGCACAAATCTGTGGCTTTCTAGTGCGTGTGGACGATTTCAGAAGAAAAAATCCTCAGCTAGGACATACACAGGAACTCCTTCCTATCTCTGTAAAAGAGAGTTTAAGAGCTTCACTCCCTCATCTGGAAAAGGAACCTATCGACAGAAAAATGAAGAAAGTACATCTCCGGACGTTTATGCTGAATAGACCCATTCATTTAAATCCGCTGATCCGTCGCATTTTGACCTATTATAATTATAGGAGAGAGGATTTGGAGAATCCGAGGAAGTTGAAAAAAATATTAAAGCTCAGAAACGCAGCTATGTTACCTTTACTATGGGCTGAAAACCGAGAGAGATATTTTCTAAGAGAAATACAGGCAATGGATATTTCTTTTATGGAATGTTATTCGAGATACGTGCGGAGGGATGTAGGCACGAATACCGAAGAAATAAAGCAAAGCTATCGCTATCTAGTGGAATGGAATTGGAACCTCCTTTCCAAAGATTCTGATCTTTTTCGTTGGAAGTGTACAGATTTTTGTGTAAATAACTCCCATCATGTGTCCAAACCCAATCTATCGCAGTAAGCAATTGATAGGTGAGAGATGATTGAAGCCATTTACACAAAAAAATGGACAGTCTCTTTTCGTTAAAAAGAAGTCTTTTAAGCCACATGCAACACGATCTTCCCTTTGGTGTGGCCGGTGCGGCTCAGTTCTTGGGCATCGGCGGCTTGAGCGAGGGGGATTTCGTGGAGGGTGGGAGCCACTATTTTGTCTTCTTCAAAAAGACGTGTGAGCTGTTCAAGCGCTTTCCCATCGGGGCGTACAAAGACATATTCGGCGTGAATTTGTTTTTTTTCGAGCTCTTCAGATTTGAAATGTTCGAGAATGCTGACGAAGCGACCGTAAGGTTTTAGACAGGCGAGACTTTTGTGAGCGGTTTCTCCTCCTACAGTGTCAAAAACGAACGAGAGGCCCTCAGGAAAACGTTGTTTGATCCGTTTCACAAAATCGTCGGTGGTGTAATCGATGAGGAGATCGGCGCCGAGAGAACCGACATATGCGTGATTCTCTTCACGTGCGGTGGAGAACACGTAGGTCCCTGTCTGTTTGGCCAATTGGATGGCTAAACTGCCGACTCCTCCGGCTCCTGCATGAATGAGCACGGTGTCTCCTTTTTCAAGATGACCGGCTTCAAAAAGGGATTGCCAGGCGGTGAGACCTGCCAGAGGGATAGAGGCGGCTTCTGCGAAAGAGAGGTTACGCGGTTTGCGTGCGATTTGATCGGCATCGTAGGCGATATACTCGGCATAAGTGCCCATTTGCACGACAGGCTTTCGGCAATAGGCGTAGACTTCGTCTCCTTTTTTCCAACGACTTACACCAGGGCCTACTTCTTCTACAATACCGGCAACATCCCACCCTAAAATGATGGGAAGTTTATGGGGAAGGCGTCCTTGGAGCATCCCTTCACGGATTTTCCAATCGACAGGATTCACGCCTGCATTTTTGACCTGAATCAACACTTCGTTCACACCGGCTTCAGGTTTTTCCATTTCCGTGAGTTCGAGTTGTTCAGGACCCCCAAACCCTTTCATAATCACAGCTTTCATTAAAAACCTCTTACATCAGGTGGCTACGGAGCATCCATGCGGCTTTCTCGTGGGCGCGAAGGCGTTCAATCATCAGATCAGCGGTCCCTTCATCCCCTAGTTTTTGAGTCGGTTCAATTCGTCCTCGGAGCCACACGCTGATGTTTTCATGATCGTGCAGCAGTTCACGGAGCATCTCCTGCGTGTCGAGATCATCTCCTGCTTCGTTTAATGTGGTGAGTTCGAGGAAGGCCGCAAGGCTTGCGGGAGTTTTTTCCCGTAGCACGCGAATCCGTTCTGCAATCAGGTCAACAGCATCGGCGAGCTCTTTGTAATGCTCTTCAAAAAACACGTGCAGGGAATGGAAGCGAGGATCTTCAACGTTCCAATGGAAGTTTTGGGTTTTGACATAGAGAACATAGGTATTCGCAAGCAACGTTTTGAGATCGGCGACAATGGGCCGTGTTTGGGCGGGCTCTAAAACAGGGGAAGGTTTCATACTCTCTCCTAAATTTGAGGGGCTGGTGGAAAATCGACGTCGGTATTCACAACATGATTAAAATAGTTGGTCATCATGTTCATCGAGATGATCAACATTATGTCGACAAGTTCTGTATCTGTGACACCACTGGTTTTAAGGGTTTCGATCTCTTTTTCATCGACGAGTCCCCGCCGATCCACAACGAGTTTGGCGAACCAGAGAATGGCCTTTGTTTTTTCCTCTAGTGATTCGCCTTTGCGGGCCGCGAGGATGGTGTTTTCAGAAAGACCCAAACTTTTTGCAATAGCGGTATGAGCCGAAAGGCAATAGTTGCATTGATTCGCTTGTCCCACAATCAAAGCGATCTCTTCACGGATTTGTGGAGAAAGGGATGTTTTGTTGGCGAGCTCACTGAGAGTGATCATGGCCTCGAGCATGGCGGCGGAGTTGGCCATGCTGGCGTAGATGTTGGGAACGTGTCCCAACTTCTTTTCAAGCCCTTGTAGAAGGGTTTGCGTGGTGCCTTGTGTTTGATCGGCTTTGAGGGTTTTGACTCGTCCCATCATAATGCTCCCTTTCGCTTACATTAGCGAAAGGGAACGATATAGGCCAATCAATTCACCATCAACTGGTTAGTAAGGATAATAACAAGGGTAATAACAAGGACGAGCAGGGATATACACTTCGCGCACTTCGCGGTAATAGCGAGGGGCCGGATAGTACACTTCCTCGTAAATAGGGGCTGGAGCCACGTACATAGGAGCTGGCGCTACGTAAACACGTTCGACGTAACGGGGAGCTGCGAAAAAGCCAAGTCCTAAACCGATCGAAAAATGGGTGCGTGCTTCAGCTGGAGCAGTCATTCCTACACCCGCTAAGGTTACCAAACCTAGAATAATACTAAATAGTTTCATATCTCACACCTTTACTATTTTTACTTACACGTAAATTAAATAGTATTAGAATGATAACAAATATGGAAATTAATTCAAATAGATTCAAATCCAAATTTAGAGACGTAGGACGGGCAGAGGCGGTGAGGCGTAAAACGGCAGCGGTAAAATGGGTATTGAGGAGGTGAACGAGCGTTCCAACAAAAGGGAGCATTTCGAAGACGAGCCCCATCAGGAAAAGAAGCATCGAAAAGGAGATTAAAAGGGGATAAAAGAGATTGTAAAGGAGGGAATCGAGGGGAAATGTGCCAAAATGGAATAAAGCCAGGGGGAGCGCGACCCCCATGACACTTAAATTGAGGGCCATGGTTTCAGCAAAAAACCGGCTTAAAAAAGAGAACGGCCAGTCAGGTCGTTTGGGAAAGTAACGATCGATGGGAAAAAGGGGATAAAACAGCAAAATAGCCGCCGTCGAGGCAAAGCTAAACTGAAAGCCAATCGAGCGGGTCGCACTAGGATCACTTAAGGAAAGAATACCTAACGCGACTCCCAGGGCTGAAAGGCCACTTCCTGAGAGATTCATGCGCATGCCGGCGATCCCAAGGGAGGCCGCTATCCACGCGCGGGCAATAGAGGCGCTTCCTCCTAAAAAAAGAAAATAGGCAGTTAACAAAGTGGCAATCAGGGCTGTCAGGTATTTGGGGGACAAAAAGGAACGAAAAGCTAAGGCCAACATCCATCCCATCAACGAAAAATGGAAACCGGAAATCGCCAGTAGATGTTGAAGGCCTAAATCGCGAAATTGCTTCGCAATCAGTCGATCTTCTAACTCTCCTGTAAAAAGAGCGGCTAATAAATGGGCGGAAGGAGGATGAAAAATACGGGCTTTGATGGCGGCTTGAGCGTGTTTTTTTATCGTAAAACGCTTTTCGGCCCACGAAAAACTTCCCTCGATCGGATACAAGGGGAGGGCAGGGTCTAATTGTAGATAGCCCTCTTCCACAGTGGCTGCCACACGATAGTCACGATCTGCAGGGATCTTTTTCCGGGTTTTGAAGCGGACGGGTTCCCCTTCATACGTGCCTTGATAGGCCCAAACCACTCCATACGGTTTTTTTTCTTCTTTTAAGGCATGCAGGACAAGGCGTTGATTTTCGGGGGGAGGAAGATGGGTCCATCCGCAACTGAATAAAAAAAAGAGGAGGGCGATGGCCGCCCGTTCTTGAACTCCTTTTAATAAAGGGAAGAAAAGAAGCATTTCCCAAAAGGGTCCAAAAGTGCCTAGAAAAAGAGCGAGTCCGTACAGAAGAAACGGATACCGATTAAAAATTATCATTTAACAAAAACAGTTTACTCGTTTAACGTACAAGTTTAAAGGAGTTTTTTATGGCAAAAGTGTTGGTTGTCTTCAGTTCAGATTATGGAAATACCCAAAAGATGGCTGATGCTTTTAAAGCCGGAGTGGAAACGGTCCCAGGGGCCATAGCCACTTTGCGTCATGCCGAAGAGGTGACGCAAGACGAAGTGGTGGCGCACGATGCGCTGATTGTGGGATCTCCTGTGCACATGGGCAGTCCTGACTGGAAAGTGAAACAGTTTATCGATAAGGTCTGCAGTCCGCTTTGGATGAAAAATCGGATGATCGGCAAGGTGGGAGGCGTTTTTTGCACAGGTTCGGGATATGGAAATGGGGGCGGTGGAGCGGAGCTGACCCTTCTGGCTCTCCTCAATAACCTAGCCGAATTAGGACTGATTTTGATTCCCCTCCCCAAAAATACAGAAGGGTACGCTGTCGGAGGATTGCAGTGGGGCCCTTATGGACGATCCGCGGGGACTCACATGGAACAAGTGGGCGTTCTACCTGAATCTCTTAAAACATCGATGCATCATGGTGCCAATATTGCACGCGCTGTGCAAGCCATCGAAGGAAAAACAATTTTTGTGGGGGAGACATGATCCGCCCGTTCCTCTTTGGGCTCACCTTGTGTGGGATGCTCCAAGGCACTTCTGTGAACGAACTGATTAAAGGCTATCAACACTTTCGTGACTTTACCTTTCAGGATCATGAAAAAGAATTCTTGCAACTTGCGGCACAAGGGCAATTTCCCAAAACGCTTTTTATTGCATGCAGTGATTCACGTGTGGTGCCTAGCTTGATTGTATCCGGACGTCCAGGTTCCTTGTTTGAAGTGCGTAATGCGGGCAATTTTGTTCCCAATTCCACCCCTTCTATCCAATGGGATGGAGTGGCAGCTTCCATTCAATATGCTGTCGAAGTGCTTAATGTGCGGGAAATAGTGGTGTGTGGCCACTCGCAGTGTGGAGCGATCGAGGCTCTGTTTAAAGATCTATCTACGCTTCCTCCGACGATCAAAAACTGGATTCAATTTGGAAAAGAGGCGAAAACGCTTGTGGAGAGTGTGGAATGGAGTGATAACGCGTCTAAAATCGAGGCGGCGGCGCGTCTTTCCGTCATCGAGCAAATGCGTCATCTAGCAACCTATCCGTTTATTCGGAGTCGCTTGGACCAAAAGACTCTATTTCTTCACGGTTGGTATTTTGTGGTGGGGTCTGGAGAGTTGGAGTATTTTGATCCGGTACTAGACGGTTTTTTTCCTCTTCGGGAGGAACGCTCTTCGGTGTCTCCGACCCCTTTAAAGGCAGTGTTACATCAAGCACGGCCGTGCGCCATGCGTTAAAAAGGGTTGCTTTGAGTACCGTACTGTCGCCTTCTTTAGATACATGATCAATCACAAGTAAGAGGCCGCTGACCTTCCCGTTGACGTAATCATCGATCTCTTGTGGAGTGCTCAGTTTTTTCCATCCCTCTTCCGTCGCAAGCACCCAATCATCGGGCCGTAAGGACAGCTTTTGGCCTCCCACATCAAAAGTAGTTTCATAGCGTGTTCTAGAAGAAATATAATGAAAGTCTGAGAGAGCCGTGTTGAGAGCCGTGGAGTCTAACGCGCGGATCATCGTCAAGGTCACTTTTCCTTTTCCAGCGGGATCCCAAAGGTCAAAAGAAGCGATACGTGGTTCTAGCCTGTTAACGACTAAAACCGGTTTGTTACGGGTTTCAGGGCCTGGTTCTTCATTTTTCCATTGGGTACCCGTCCACACTAACGTGTCACCGACTTTGACATAGACGACGTAGTGCTCGCCACCTTCTCCAAAATCTAAACGTTCACGCCCTTGTGTGAAGCGATATTCGTCTCCTCCATGTTTTTCCATGAAGAGATCAGGACCCAATAAACGCCCTTTTTGTTTGGCAAAAAGGGCGCCATCTGCTTTGAATCCTCCAAGTGTGAGATTCGGGTCGATCCGATTTAAAGATTTTTCGGGATTTATAAATTGATGAAAAGCGGCAGGTGTTGTGATCTCCTGACCCGTTTCATTTTTCATGTGCACGGTCACGGTCGCTTGCGTGCCTTGAGGTTCTGCCGTGATCCAGAGGAGAGTGGGGGTCGTGCTGAAACCAAATGTCCCCTGATAATTAATATAGAGGGGCTTTCCAGCCGGAATGGTATTCGTTGTTGTCCCTAAGGTGAAATGGAGTGGAATTTGCCCAGTAGGCGCATCAGGGCGGTTATTTTTCCCATTGTAAATCAAGAGAGGCCTCAAATCGGGCAATTGGGCGGAAGGGGTGGCATATTCCAGTTGTAGGAAGGGAGTTTTCATCTCGTAGGAGGTCTGCATAAACCCCGGTTGTGGAAGGATCACATTGCGCGGAGGGATGACGTCTTGAGCGGGGGTTGGTCCGCGATTAAGCGCATAAATTCCAGCCACAACTAATAATAGAATTGAGGCAGCCACAATAGATAAGGAAATTAACCTTATTACTCGCATAATTTAATTTTAACATAATAGAAAATTGCTTGCCCCTCACATGAGGGACAAGTGGGAAAACATTATTTTTTCAACTCAGCTTCAGCGACTTGCTTCCCAATCCGTTCGCCCGCGATGTGGTCGATAGGGAGAAGGAGACCGGCATGAATACGAGAATAGCCGGCTTCATCGGCTAAGGCGTACCACTTGGACTGATTCTCAGGGAAATAGGTCGAAAGGACCGTAGCGGCCGCCGTTCCCATCGCCGAAAACGCTGCTGGATAGCTAGGGCGGTTTGGGCAGGGGATCTCGGTTTCGATGGCCGTATCCCGTTCATGAGGCCTTTGTGTCCAGTACGTATACTTAGCATCATAAACGGCAATTTTGGTGTCTTCCAAGGCTTGGGCTAAGACAGCACGGACTTGGAATTGCTGTTGCAAAGGCACCTTGTGAGATTGCATATAATTGGAAGCAATATCGTTCCAATCGGCCTGCTCATCCCAATAATGGATGGTGGAGCGCACTTTCTCGTTGTTCTTGAGCATTTCAGATTTAAGAGTCGCTAACTGTGTTTTCCACTCAGGATTATCTTGAGGAGGGGGTCCGCTAGGACGGAATGCATTGCTTTTCTCAAAGCCCCAGGGCTGATAACTTCCGATCCAAATCCCGCAAAAAGGTTTTTCTCCTTTGTAGGAAGTCTCGTTTTCGACCACCGGATAGTTATAGACGATTTTATCTTCGGTCAGGAAACGTGCTCGGTATTTGTTATAGACGATCGAACCGAGCGTTTCCGAGTATTCATCCCCTTTGGCATCTAAGATGGCATTGGGAAAGAAAAGAGCTAAGATATGAGCCGAAACAGGATTGATACTGCCCTTTCCATTGGAAAGGTAGGAGAAATCGCGTTGGGCGGAGTAGAGATATGCTAAAATCCGCTCTTGCTGTCCATTTTTTAATTTCGCCTCTTGGATCAAACGGGCGGCAGTGTTGTCCCAGCGTTCCAACTCCTTATTAGTCAATGAAAGCTGTGTCGAATTCCGTTTGGCAAGTTCTAAATCTTGGTCCATATAAGTATAATACGGTTTAATTTCGATGGCAGCTGATAATGGAAGCAGCAGCGCCAGGGAGGAGAGAAACCACATCTTCATAGTAAAACCTCGTTTTTTCACACCCTACCAAAGTTTCAAAAAAAATGTTAGTGTTCTGACTTTTCACCATCCAAATGGAGAAAAGTCGTGGCTTTTTTGCATTTGACTGCAAAATAGTCAGATATGGAGCGTGCACAAAAAGAAGCTATTATTCGGGATCTTCATAAAAAAATGGTGCTGTTGGCAGGACCTAGGCAAGCTGGAAAAACAACACTTGCTAAGTCAATAGCCCACTCTTTTAACTCATCCCTTTACCTGTCCTATGATCGGTTAGCGGATCGACAAATCATGCACGAAGAGGCCTGGCTTTCTTCTGTTGAGCTTTTAATTTTGGATGAAATTCACAAAATGGAGGGTTGGAAAAATTACTTAAAGGGAGTTTTTGATACAAAGCTTCCCCACCAAAAAATTCTGGTCATAGGAAGTGCGCGGCTCGAAATCTTTAATCAAGTAGGAGATTCACTTCCGGGCCGTTTTTTCCTCCACCGTTTAATGCCACTTTCTCCCGCAGAATGTGAAAAGGTGGGCGTTTCTTATTCCGTTGATCGCTTTCTTGAAAGGAGAGGATTTCCGGAGCCTTTTTTCGTCGAAACCGTGATTGATGCCAATCGTTGGCGTCTTCAATACGTAGATAGTCTGACTCGGCATGATGTTTTAGATTTCGACAGTATTCATAATATTAAGGCGATTCAGCTCATTTTTGAGTTGCTTTGAGAACGAGTGGGATCACCCGTGTCCTATTCATCTCTTGCAGAAGATGCGCATATTTCTCCTTCAACAGTAAAAAAATATATTCAGATTTTAGAGGCCCTTTACATTATTTTTCGATTGACCCCTTTTTCCAATAATATTGCGAGAAGCTTATTAAAAGAGCCGAAAATTTATTTCTTTGATGCAGGGCTTGTTCAAGGAGATGAAGGAATACGTTTGGAAAATTTTGTCGCAGGATGTTTGCTTAAACATGTCTATGGAAAAATCGACTATCAAGCAGAACCTTATTCTCTGCATTATCTTCAAACGAAAGAGAAGCAAGGGGTGGATTTTGCCTTAGCTAAAGAGGGTGAGATTGAGAAAATGATCGAAGTTAAACAATCTTCTTCTTCCCCTTCCTTAGGGATTCGCTATTTTTATGAGAAATATGATCTTCCGGCGGTTCAAGTGGTTAAAAACTTGAAACAAGAGAGATTAGAAGGGAGATCGAAATTGTAGAGGTTGCCCACTTTTTGAAATCGCTTTTTTTATAGCGGCTTGTAGCCCTTTCGTGATTTCTCGTTTTAGAAGGAATCCTTATTAGCAAGTGGCCGTGTTAGATCTCTGCATCGCGAGTGGGCTGAGCGTTCGTTTTGGCGAGATACTGAAAACTATGGGCTAAGAGCTTAAGGATGATCAGGAGGAGAAGGACGGGGTAGGCGTATTCGAGAAAGGGTTGGGTGAGGTTCGTAATGCCATCTAGACCGGTGATGGAGAGTGCAAAGGTGGAGACAAGGGTTAAGAGAAGGCTGAAGGTGTAGGCATGCGGATTATTGAAAACTTTGTCAGTCAGGAAGTTGGTGTAGACTGTGACAAGTGCGACAGAGGTAGTGAAGCAGGCTAGAATGATGGCGAGGCCGGCGACGAAACTGAGATTTGTGCCTAAGACATTTTGGGCGAGCGACATGAGAAGGGCTTCCCGTTTGACACCTGCGAGGGCATCCGGGTGAGAAGCGGCCACCCCTATTAGTCCAATGTATGTGAGAGCTAAAAGCACAAGGGCCACAAGGCACGCTTTAAAAGTGATCGAAAGCGTTTTCTTTTCGGAAGAGGATTGACGTAAGATTTCGATGATAGAGGCTGAAAAGAAAAACGAAGCAATCAGATCGTGGGTGTTGTAACCGGTCATGAGCGATTGAAGAAAGAGGGTTTTACTTTCAGGGCCGGGAAGAAAAGAGGGAGTCGAGCAGAAACCCACAAAGACGATCAACCCTAAACAGGCGATGAGAAGCGGAGTTAAAACATACCCGAGCACATCCAACATGCGGCTTTTTCTATACACGATTAACCCGGCTGCCACGCAATAGATCAAACTGAACGCCCAAAAAGGAGGCATGGGGATTTGTGCGGCCAGGCTGGCAAAAGAGAGGGTGACATTGCGGGGGGAAGAGCCGAGCGGTATCCAAACGGTTAAGAGGGTGAGAACAACCAAAAAGGCGGGGATTTTTCCAAAAGTACCAAAAAAACGTTCGTAATCGCCCCGGTAAATCAACATGGCAATCACGCCGAGAAGAGGGATTAAAACAGCAGATACAATAAATCCGGCGGCCCCATAAACCCAATCTGCTTGTACACTTTGTCCTATATAAAGCGAGAAAATGATATTGCCAGCCCCAAAAAACATGGAGTAGAGGGCAAGTCCTATGACGAAGAACGAAGGGTATTTAGCTTTTTCCATGTAAAGACTATAAGAACAGGAAGGCAAAGAAATCAATGATTAGTTTAGGCTTTTGACTATGTCAATGGATTGGATCATCCGTCCCTCCTCACTCAATGGATCATTGACGCTTCCTCCCTCCAAATCCCATACTTTACGTGCTCTTCTGTTTGCCTCTTTGGCGGAAGGGGCTTGTCAATTGGAAAATCTTTTAGAATCCCCCGATGTGGACGCCATGGAGCGTTGTTTAAAAGAAAGGGGAGGGGATGTGGGAAATTCGGGCATTACGCTCCGTTTCTTGACGGCTCTTCTAGCTCATCAAAAAGAACCAGTGACTTTGACGGGGGATGCCTCGATTCGGACAAGGCGGACTTTAGCCCCTCTTTTAGCGGCCTTAGGAAAATTAGGCGTCAAGGCGCAATCCCACCAAGGCTTTGCACCAGTGACCATGCAGGGGCCTTTGCAAGCCGGACGGACAGAAGTGGAGGGGTATGATTCGCAATTTGTTTCGGCCCTTTTAATTGCCTGCAGCTTGAGTGAGGGTCCGACTGAAATTGTGGTACACAATGCGGGAGAGCATCCTTGGATTGATTTAACCTTGAGTTGGTTGGATCGCGTCGGACTTTCCTATGAGCGGAAAGGGTATGAGTGGTTTCGTCTTCCTGGCGCTGGAAAAGTCCGTCCTTTTCAATACTGCGTTCCGGGGGATTTAAGTGGACTCGCTTTTCCCATTGTAGCGGCTCTTGCCACTCGATCGACTGTGAAAATTGAGGGTGTCGATCTATCCGATCCGCAAGGGGATAAAGAGATAGTGGCGATTCTCCGAGCGATGGGGGCGGAATTTTCTAGCACCGATTCGTGTTTAACCGTGCACCCTTCGAAGCTCAAAGGACAGACATTTGATTTGAATGCTTGTATCGATGCCGTACCTGCGATGGCCGTGGCGGCTTGTTTCGCAGAAGGAGTCACCACCTTCACAGGGATTTCAGGAGCGCGTTATAAAGAATGTGACCGCTTAGCCTGTTCTGTGCGCGAACTCTCCCAAATGGGAGCGCATATCCAAGAGACGGAAGATGGCTTACGTATCGTGGGAAGCCCTCTTAGAGGCGCAGAAGTCTCTTCCCATCAGGACCACCGGATGGCCATGGCGCTTGCAGTCGCGGCCATGGGTGCTGAAGGGGAATCGGTGGTGACCGATACGGCGTGTGTCCATAAAACATTCCCCAAGTTTGCTGAAAAATTTCAATCCATAGGGGCCACACTGTGCGTCTTCTCCTCTACGGTTTGCCCGGTGTAGGCAAAACGAGTTTAGCCCCTTTGCTGGCCCGTGAATGGGGATGGCCCGCTTTTGATTCGGATAAAATACTCGAGAAAGAAACGGGAATGACTCCCCGTCAATATTTTTTAGAAAAAGGAGAAGCCTGCTTCCGTCAGTTAGAAAAAGAGCTCCTCGCGTGGCTTCCCGATGCATGTGTGGTAGGGATTGGGGGAGGGGCGCTGATGCATCGTCCTACCCTTAAAACCGTGCAAAGGGGAAGTCTTTTTGTCCATTTGACATGTCCTTTAGAGCCCCTTTTTGCGCGCCTACAAGCCAGGGGCTTACCCGCTTTCTTATCTGCACAAGACCCCTGGGGCTCCTTTGTAACACTCTCTAAAAAAAGATTGCCTCATTACGAGTCACTCGCAATGATTACCGTCTCGACGGTGGGTCCCTTGACTTCAACTCTTGAACAACTGAGAATTTTAGCGTGGCTAGCAATTCATTTGGAAACCTCTTTCGGATCACCACATGGGGCGAATCCCATGGTCCCTCCATCGGTGTTGTGGTAGATGGGTGTCCGCCCGGTTTGTGGATTGATCTATCACGTATAGAATTGGATATGCAGCGGCGTGCTCCAGGAACGGGATCCACGGTGAGTCCTCGTCAGGAGGTCGATCAGATTGAAGTGCTCAGTGGTCTCTTTGAAGGAAAAACGACAGGCGCTCCTATCTCTCTTTTAATCCGGAATCTCGATGCCCGCTCTACCGACTATACACCTGCTCATCGCCCTGGCCATGCCACTTACACCTATGAACAAAAATATGGGCATTACGATTACCGCGGCGGGGGACGTGCTTCCGCACGAGAAACCGCCTGTCGCGTCGCTGCAGGGGGGATTGCGAAACAATTTTTAGCCACCCTCGGAATTGATGTGCAAGCCGCTATCGAAACACAGAAAAACGCCATTTTACAAGCTAAACAAGAGGCGGATTCGATTGGAGGTTGCGTCTATTTTTGGACCTCGTCTTTGCCCGCGGGTCTTGGAGATCCTGTTTATGAGAAATTAACGGCGCGACTCGCCTATGCGTTGATGAGTATTCCTGCGGCGCGTGGTTTTGAAATTGGAGAAGG
>Ga0105046_10004017_pt1 | contig 23396 bp, 21 predicted proteins | sample MAT03_FD_78385 | JGI IMG/M metagenome (GOLD analysis project Ga0105046, IMG submission 78385) | Freshwater microbial communities from Lake Fryxell liftoff mats and glacier meltwater in Antarctica - MAT-03 (megahit assembly) | ecosystem: Environmental > Aquatic > Freshwater > Ice > Liftoff...
AGGGGAGCATCCTCGACGGATGTGACCCGAGGACCGGAACCGGCAACGCAGCCAGCCGGGATGGATCGGCCGCGAGAACGGTCGAGGCGCTCGGATGGCAAGGCGACGGTGAGGACCGCAGGGGAGCATCCTCGACGGATGCGACCCGAGGACCGGAACCGGCAACGCAGCCAGCCGGGATGGATCGGCCGCGAGAACGGTCGACTTGTTCGTTCGCGGGCCCTAAGCGCCGGGCTAGCGGTGCTTCTTGCCGGTGCCGGGGTTGCGCTTGGCGAGGGCGGCGCGCTCGTCGGCGAGCTTGTGGAAGCCGGCGAGGCGGGGCGCCCCGAGGGTGCCGGCGGCGATGGCGGCGCGGACCGCACAGCCGGGCTCGTTGCGGTGCCGACAGTCGGCGAAGCGGCAGCCGAAGGCGAGGGCCTCCACGTCGGTGAACGCGGCGTCGGGGTCGTCCTCGAACAGCGCGAGCTCGCGCATGCCGGGCGTGTCGATGAGGACGCCGTGGCGCGGCGTGATCATCAGCTCGCGACGGGTGGTGGTGTGCTTGCCCTTGTCGTCGCCGCCGCGGATCGGGCCGGTGGCGAGCGCGCCGATGACGAGGTGGCTGATGAGCGTGCTCTTGCCGACCCCGGAGCTGCCGAGGACGGCGGCGGTGGTGCGCGGCGTGAAGTGCTCGTCGAGCGCGGCCAGGCCGTCGCCCCGAGCCGTGGATAGCGCGAGCACGGTGGCGCCATCGGCGACCTCGGTCATCGCGGCCAGGAGCGCGGTCACGTCCTCGACGAGATCGATCTTCGACAGCACCAGCAGCGGCGTCGAGCCGCCGGCGCGGATCGCGACCAGGTAGCGCTCGAGGCGGCGCGGGTTGAGATCCTGGTTGGCCGAGGTCATCACGCACGCGATGTCGATGTTGGCGACCAGCGCCTGCGGCAGGTCGCGCTCACCGGCGGCGCGACGGGTCAGCGAGGTGCGGCGCGGCAAGATCCCGCGCAGCGCGGCCCGCGAACCATCGGCGCGAGCGCGGCTGGCGTCGGCCACCGCGACCCAGTCGCCGACGATGGGCAGGTCGCGCGAGTCACCGGCGCCGCGGAACATCTTGCCGGTGGGCTCGGCCCAGAACGTGCCGTCGGCGTCGACGACCTCGACCGCGCCGCGATGCGCGACCGCGACCCGGGCCGCGGTGAGCCCGACCTGCTCGCCCATGGCCGCGGCCCAGCCATCGTCCCAGCCCAGCGCGGTCAGGACGCCTTGGCTCACGAGGCCGGCGCGATCGGCGCGAGCGTCTCGACGAACCGGAGCGGTCGACCGACCGGCTCGCCGAGGAGCTGGCCGTCGCGCATCACGACGTGGCCGCGCACGATGGTCGCGATCGGCCAGCCGGTCACCTCGACGCCGTCGAACGGCGTCCACCCGCAGCGCGACGCCTGATCGGCGGCGCGGATCGTCCGGCGGGCGGACAGATCGACGATCGTGAGATCGCCGTCGAAGCCGACCGCGAGGCGGCCCTTGGCGGCGAGGCCCCAGACCCGGGCCGGTCCCGCGCTCATGAGATCGACCAGCCGCTCGAGGGTGAGCCGACCCGCCGCGACGTGGTCGAGCATGAGCGGCAACGAGGTCTGCACGCCCGGCATGCCCGACGGGCTCGCGGGATACGGCTTGGCCTTCTCCTCGAGCGTGTGGGGCGCGTGGTCGGTCGCGATGAGATCGCACGAGCCCGACGCGATCGCCGCCCACAGCCCGGCCTGGTGGTGAGCGTCGCGGATCGGCGGGTTCATCTGGGCGAGCGTGCCGAGGCGGCGGTAGCAGTCGGGCGCGGTCAGGGTCAGGTGCTGGGGCAGGATCTCGAAGGTCGCGATGTCCTTGCAGTCGGCGAGCAGCGCGCACTCGTCGGCGGTGGTGACGTGCAGGACGTGGACCCGCCGACCGTAGCGGCGAGCCAGCGCCAGCGCGCGCCAGGTGGCCCGCAGCGCGGTCTCGGCGTCGCGCCACTCGGGATGGGCGACCACGTCGGCGGCGGCGACGGCGAGGTGGCGGCGCTCGCGCAGGCGCTCCTCGTCTTCGGCGTGCAGCGCGACCCGGCGGCTGCCGTGCGCGAACACGTCGGCGAGCGCCTCGTCGTCGGCGACCAGCAGGCTGCCGGTCGAGCTGCCCATGAAGACCTTGATTCCGGCACATCCGGGCTGGCTCTCGAGCTCGCCGAGCTGCTCGGCGTTGTCGGGCGTCGCGCCGGCGAAGAACCCGACGTCGCAGCGGGCCCGGCCCCGCAGGCGCGCGACCTTGTCGGCCAGGGCGGCCACGGTCGTCGTCGGTGGATCGGTGTTGGGCATCTCGAGGACGCCGGTGACGCCGCCCAGCACCGCCGCGGTGGTGCCGGTCGCGAGATCTTCCTTGTGGGTCGCGCCCGGCTCGCGGAAGTGGACCTGGGCGTCGATGATGCCGGGCAGGACATGGAGCCCGGTGGCGTCGAAGATCAGGGATGCCCGGGCCTGGGCGCCGAGGTCGCCGATCGCGGCGATGCGGCCCTCACGCACGCCGACGTCGGCGACGATGCGGCCACCTGGCGTCAGCAGCGTGCCGCCGCGGACGATGAGATCATAGGGCATTGTCATAGGACGGCCTCCAGCCGGAGCAAGACGTCCCCGGGCCCGACGTCGGCGTCGTCGGCGACCACGATGGCGACGACGCGCGCTCGCTCGGGCAGGCCGGTGCCGCCGTAGGTGACGCGATGGAAGGTCTTCATGACCTCGAGGAACGCGACGGTCTGGCCGACGCCGACCACGTCACCGACGGTGACGAAGGCCGGCTTGCCGGGCGCCGGCCGACCGTAGTAGCGACCACTCGACGGCGCGCGGAACACCAAGCCGCCCGCGTCGACGCCGGGCCCGGCCGCCACCACCGCCGGGGCCGCGCCGGCGGCGCTGGGATCGATCGCGACGAGAACGGTGCCGAAATCGACTGGCGCCCGGTGGTGCGCGGCGCCCAACACCTGGGTGGCCCGGCCCGAGCGGGTCGCGCCCGACACGATCGTCGTCGGCGCGCCCAGCACCTCGAGCACGCCGATGGCCGCGCCGGGGTCGACCACCTGCCCGACCGCGACCCACGGCGTCCACAACCCGACGCCATCGGCGAGCAGCGCGATCACCGCGTCGTCGTCGCGCGCGGCCGCGGTCCGGGTCATCGCCGGCTCCCGCGCGCCAGCTCGGCGAGGTCGTGCATCGACCAGATGCGGGGGTTCTTGACGCGGCGGTAGCCGGTGCCCTGGTACGCCATCTCGACCAGGTCGCGCAGCCAGTCGCGCAGCGCGGCCAGCTCGACGATCTCGTCAGTGTCCTGCTGCCGGGCGGCGACGAAGGGATCCATGTCCTGCTCGATGCGGGCCTCGACCTCGCGCATGCCGGCCTCGATCTTGGCGCGCTCGGCGGGGTCGCTCACCGCGATCTGGAAATCGTCGTCGAGCTTGGTGTTGTAGGTCGCGATCGCCAGCGTGCGGCCCTCCATCACCGACAGCCGCGACAGGCAGGTCGACAGCTGGACCACCGGGTCGAACGGCATGCCGGCCATCGCGTAGTAGCCGGCGCCCGAAGCCTTGCGCAGCAGCACCGAGAACATCGGCACGCTGTTGGTCGAGTTGGTGTAGATGAGGCTCGACCCGTACGCGAGCAGCCCGTGGGCCTCGGCCTCGGCGCCGATGTCGAAGCCCGAGATGTCGTGCAGCCAGATGAGCGGGAGGCCGTCGTCGTTGCACGCGCGGGAGAACGCGCTGATCTTGGCGATGCCCTGGCGGTACAGGATGCCGGCCGGGCGCTGGCTGCCCGGGCGCTCGGGATCGCCGACCAGGCCTTGGCGGTTGATGACGAGGCCGGCGTAGAGGCCGCCGATGCGCCCGACGCCGCAGATCATCTCCTCGCCGACCTCGGGGAGCACCTCCCAGAACAGCGACTGATCGACCAGGCGCGCGATCACCTGGTGGGCGTCGTAGACCTCGCGATGATCGACCGGCAGCAGCGCGCCCAGCTCGTCGGCGCGGTGGGCCGGCGCCAGGTCCCCGACCCCGCCGCGGTAGTAGCTCGCGCCCGACGTGGGCAGGCGGGTGACCTCGCGGCGCAGGCAGGCCAGCAGGGTGTCGTCGTCCGGAACCCGGACGTCCGCGCAGCCCGACTGGTGGACGTGGACCTCGGGGCCGCCGATGCCCAGCGACGTCATCTTCTGGCTCTTGGCGCCCTTGATGAGCGCGGCACCGGCGATGACCATGTAGGCCTGCTCGGTCATGTAGACCCGGTCGCTGATGATCGGCATGTAGCCGCCGCCCGCGATGCAGTCGCCGAACACCCCGGCCAGCTGGGGCACGCCGTTGGCCGACAGCAAGCTGTTCATCTTGAAGATGTGCCCGGCGCCGCGCCCGCCCGGGAAGCTCTTGCTCTGCTCGGGGAGGAACAGGCCCGAGCAGTCGACCAGGTAGATCGTGGGCAGGCGCAGGCGCAGCGCGATCTGCTGCGCGCGCTGGATCTTCTCGGGCGTGCGCGGCCACCACGCGCCCGACGCGACCGTGTTGTCGTTGGCGATGACCATGCACCACCGGCCTTCGACCAGCGCGAGCGCGGTGACCACCCCGGCGGCCGGCGACCGCTGATCGCCGGGGAAGACCTCGCCGTAGTTCACGAACGTGCCGAGCTCGCGGGGCTCGGTGCCGGGATCGATGAGCTTGCGCAGCCGCTCACGCGCGGTCAGCTTGCCCTTCTTGTGGACGCGGTCGACGTAGCTCGGGCCCCAGCCGGCCTCGACCTCGGCGCGGCGCGCCCGCAGGCGATCTTCGAGGACGGCCAGCGCGGGGCGGTGATCGTCGGCGGCGGGCGCCAGCGGCGCGCCGATGGGCGTGACGGGGACGAAGCTCATGTCAGCTCGAGCGGGTTGGTGCGGGTGTCGTACGCGTGGGTCCGAAAAGCCGACGAAGCCAGGATGCGCTGGTGGAGCGGGATCGTGGTCGGCACGCCCTCGCAGCGCAGCTCGCTCAAGGCGCGCAGCATGCGGGCGATGGCGTCGGCGCGGTCGTCGCCGCGCGCGATCACCTTGCACAGGAGGCTGTCGTAGTAGGGCGGCACCCGATAGCCCGCCTCGACGTGGGTGTCGACGCGGATCGCGCCGTCCTGGCGATCGGGCAGCTGCCAGCCGGTGATCTGTCCGGGCGCCGGACGAAAGCCGGCCGCGGGATCCTCGGCGTTGATGCGGCACTCGATGACGTGGCCGGTGAGCGCGACCGCGTCCTGGGTGAGCGGCAGGCGCTGGCCGGCGGCGACGCGGATCTGCAGGATCATGAGATCGAGCCCGGAGCGCTGCTCGCTCACGGTGTGCTCGACCTGGAGCCGGGTGTTCATCTCCATGAAGCGCAGCGTGCCGCCGCCCGGCTCGAGGAGCATCTCCATGGTGCCGGCGCCGACGTAGCCGATGGCCCGGGTCGCGGCGACCGCGGTGGCCAGCGTGCGCGCCCGCAGCTCGTCGGACAGCACCGGCGACGGGCTCTCCTCGATGAGCTTCTGGTGGTTGCGCTGTACGGTGCAGTCGCGCTCCCCGACGTGGATGGCGTTGCCGTAGCGGTCGGCGAAGACCTGGATCTCGACGTGACGACCGCCCTCGATGAGCCGCTCGAGGAAGACCCGGTCGTCGCCGAACGCGCCGCGGGCCTCGCCTTGGGCGTCGGTGAACGCGGCCTCGAGCTCGTCAGGGCCGCGGGCGACCCGCATGCCGCGGCCACCGCCGCCGCTCTCGGCCTTGAGCAGCACCGGGTAGCCGACCTGCTCGGCGCTGGCGCGGGCGTCGGCCGCCGAGGCCACCGGACCGTCGCTGCCGGGGATGACGGCGAAGCCGGCGCCGCGCATCGCGCGCTTCGCGGGAGTCTTGCCGCCCATGAGCGCCATGACGTGGGGCGGCGGGCCGATGAAGGTCACGCCGTGGGCCGCGCACAACGACGCCAGGAGGGGATTCTCCGACAGGAAGCCCCAGCCGGGGTGCAGCGCCGAGCAGCGGCTCTGCACGGCGGCCTGCACGACGCGGCGGACGTCGAGGTAGCTCGAGCTGGCGCGCGCGGGACCGAGCACGACCACCTCGCGACCGCGGGTGTAGGGCGCGTCGCGATCGGCCTCGCTCACCGCGAACACCGGCGTGATGCCGAGGGCGTCGCAGGCCCGGGCGATCCGCACCGCGACCTCGCCGCGATTGGCGCACAAGATTCGGTGAAACAGCGGCGGGCTCACGGCGCGCCGACGCTACCACACAGCGCCATCGCTCGATGGCACGCGGCCGCCAGCGCGGAGGCGTCACCGGCGAGGGCCGCGATCGCCACCGGCGCGGCCGTGCTCATGCACGCACCGTCGGCGGCGCTGACGTAGCTCGACGCGCACGCGGGATCGATCGCGGCGATCGCGGCCTGGGTCAGCGAGTCGAGGCCGCCCAGGGTGCGCCACGCGCCGCGATCGAACACGAACACCACCGGCAGGTCGCGTCCGCCGATGGTGGCGATGGTGCCGGGCCGCCCGACCGGCAGCGCGATGCGCTCGCGGCGCTGCGCGGGATCGAGGCCGCGATCGTCGGCGTACTGCCAGCGGGTCGCGATCGGCCCGGGCCCGAGGGCGACCGGGGCGAAGCGCGCGGCGTAGTCGTCGTAGTGCCCGCGGTAGGGCGCCGTCACCAGCTGCGGCCAGTCGGCGCGCGGCACCTGCCACGACGCGGTCGCGCCGGCGCGGACCCGCGCCAGCTGCTCACCCAGCCCGTCGAGCCCAGGCGCCTGGCGGGGCGCGGCCGGCGTGCCGCAGCCAGCCGTCGCGAGGACAGCCAGCGCGATCAGCCCAGCGAGAGCATGCACGCGTCGGCGCCGCTGACCTCGAGCTTGCCGGGCGCCTCGGCGGCGACCAGCGTAACCTCGCCGTCCTTGAACGTGACGAGCGCGCGGCGGGCGCGCACGCCCATGCCGAAGCTCGACAGGTCAGCCTCGAGGCCGAGCGCCTTGGTGAGCTCCGCGCTGCCGTCGGCGAGCATGACGATCTTGTCGAGCGCGTCGTGCTGCTCGGCCCACGCCTTCATCACGAACGCGTCGTTGACCGACAGGCACGCGATGAGATCGACGCCCTTGGCCTTGAGCTCGTCGTAGCGGGCGACGTAGCCCGGTAGGTGCTGGTTCGAGCAGGTCGGCGTGAACGCGCCCGGCAGCGAGAACATGACGACGTGCTTGCCGGCGAACAACACCGACGGATCGACGTCCTTGCCGCCCTCGGCGGTAGCCTGCTTGATCGTGACCGAAGGGATCTTGTCGCCAGCTTTGATCATGGTGGGCGGACGCTATCAGAAGGGGCACCCCGCCAGGGTCGCGCACACGCCGTGATCGCACCGGTGGGTCGCGCCCGCGCCAGCAACCCGACGGGTTGCGCGATCGTCACGACGCCAGCCGCGCACCGGCCAGCAGCAACTTCACCGCGGTCGCCGCCGCCGCCATGCCGAAGGCCGACGGGACGAAGGCGATCGAGCCCTCGACGCGGTTGCGGTGGTCGCAGTCGTTGACCCCATTTTCGCCGCCTGGGCACACGCAGTCGAAGCCGTCGTGGTCGTAGGCCAGCACGTGGGGCGCGTGGGGCGCCTCCTCGGAGTAGACCGCGTGCACGCCGATCGGCTGCGAGCAGTCGAGGCCGTGCTTCTTGCGCAACAGGCGGCGCAGCTCGCGCGCGAACGGACAGATCCGGGTCTCGGCGAGATCGACCACGCGCACCGCGGTGGGATCGAGGCGACCGGCCGCGCCCATCGCCGACACCAGCCGCATCCGCTCGCGCACGCAGGTCGCGATGAGATGCATCTTGGCGGTGACGTTGTCGATCGCATCGATGACCACGTCGGGCTCGGGCGCGAGCAGGCGCGCCGAGGTCGCCGCGCTATAGAACTCGGGCCGCGCGATCACCTCGGCGTCGGGGTTGATGGTGCGCAGGCGCTCGGCCATCACCGTCACCTTGGGCTTGCCGAGCGTGCCCTTCATCGCGTGGATCTGACGGTTGACGTTGGTGACGCAGATGCGGTCGTAGTCGACGAGGATCACGCGCCCGACGCCGCTGCGCACCAGGCCCTCGGCGGCGAACGAGCCGACCCCGCCGACGCCGAACACCGTCACCGTCGACTGCGCGAGGCGCGCGATGCCGTCGTCGCCCAGGAGGCGCGCCGTGCGATCGAAGCGGCGGTGCGTGGCCATCGGGCCTGTCCTACCACCACCGCGTGGCCCGCGGGAACAACCGTCTGGCGTTGGCGGTGGTGACCGCGGCCAGCTCGCCAGGGTCGGCGCCGCGGACCGCCGCCAGCCCGGCGATCACGTCGGCGACGAAGGCGGGCTCGCAGCGCCCGCCCCGATGCGGCACCGGGCTCTGATCGGGACCATCGGTCTCGGCGAGGAGCAACTCGGTCGGCACCGCGCGCGCGGCCTCGACCGGCTTGCGGGCGTTGGCCCAGGTCACCGCGCCCGCGAAGGAGAATGCCAGCCCGAGGCGGGCGTACACCGGCACCAGCGCGGCGCCGCCCGAGTAGCTGTGCAGCACGCCGCCGACCTCGCCGACACCCTCCTCGCGCAGGATGCGTGGCGCGATGTCATGCGCGCGCAGCACGTGGATCACCACCGGCAGGCCCAGCGCGCGCGCCGCCCGCAGCTGCGCGCGAAAGATCTGCTCTTGCAGCTCGCGCGCGCCGGTCGCCCCGTCGAGCCCGCACTCGCCGATCGCCACCACCCGCTCGCTCAGCTGCGCGCTGATCGCCTCGGTCAGCTCCAGCTTGCGCTCGTCGGCGGTCAGCGTCGGCACCACCTGAGGATGGATGCCGAGCCCGACCACGACCTCGGGATGCGCGCTGGCCAGCGCGTGCAGCCCAGCCCACGTCGCCGGCCGGATCGCCGGCACCACGATGCCGCGCACGCCCATCGCGCCGGCCCGCGCCACCACCGCCGCGCGATCGCCGTCGAAGGCCGCGACGTCGAGGTGGCAGTGGGTGTCGATCACGCTCGATCCTAGCACTACTGCGTCACCCACCTCGGGGGCTGCGGCGCGGCGGCGCCGGCGCCTCGCGGCTTAGGGCCCGCGAGTGGACACTGCTAGCTCACCGACGCAGGACGCGGGTCGCGCGCTCGTGGCTGGCGCGGGTGCGGTCTTCGACCTCGTCGGCCGCGAACGCGGCGGCGGCCGGCGCGGCCGACGAGGGCATGGGCATCGCGAGGGCGGCCCGGCCGGCCGCGGCGATGGCCGCTAGATCGCGGCGCAGGTCGAGCATGCGGTCGGCCAGCTCGGTGAGCTCGGGGTCGGCGAGCTGGGTGGCGGCGGTGCGCGCGATCGGCTCGGCGGTGTCGACGATGGCCTCGGCGCCGGCGCGATCGCCGGCCCGAGCGTGGCTGATCGCGTCGAGGATCGCCGACGCCGCCAGCGTGCGGGCCTGGGACCGCGCCGCGTCCACCACGATCGACGCGCTGACCGCGGCCACGTCGGCATCGGCCTTCACCGACGCGAAGGCGGCCCGCGACTGCGGGCCGGCGCCCAGCGCCGCGTCATCGAAGGACAGCCGGGCGTCGACCAGCTCGACGGTGGCGCCGTCGCGGTGGCCGGCCAGGTGGACCGGGATGATGACGTCGAGGGTGTCGCCCGCGGCCAGATCGCCGAGCGACGCGTAGAGCCCGCCGCCGACCGGCGCGAAGCCCGGCATGGCGACGAGCGTGACCCCGGGCCCAGCGGTGACGCTGAGCGCGAGGTTCTTGCCGACCACCTGGCGCATCTCGAACAGCTCGTCGGCGAAGGCGGTCGCGACCCGATCGGGATCCTTCGCGAAGGTGTAGTGGCCGCCGGTCTCGAGCGCGATCGAGCCGAGCAGCGCCTCGTCGAACTCGAGGCCGAGCCCGAGCGTCGCGATCGGCAGGTGCTCGGCCTGGGCCGCCGCCACCAGGCCCGGGATGGGCGCGCCGTCGTTGGGCACGCCGTCGCCGAGGAGCACGATCCGATCGATCGAGCCCGCGCGCCGACCCAGGCGAGCCTGCTCGAGCCCGCGGGCCAAGCCGCTGGCCAGGTCGGTGGTGCCGCGCGCCTCGATGCGTCCGATCGACGCCAGGACCGCGGCCCGGCTGATCACCGCCAGCTCGGTCGAGGGCACCAGCACCTGCGCCGTCGACGCGAAGGTCACGACCGCGATCCGATCACCGGCCGACAGCCGCTCGACCAGCCCGCGGGCCGCGGCGCGCGCCGACGCGATCGCCTCGCCCTCCATCGAGCCTGAGGTGTCGATGACCAGGGTCAGGTTGAGCGGCGGTCGTCGGCTGGGCGGCAACCGGGCCGCCGAGATCCGGATCCGCACCGCCAGCGCTGCCTCCACTCCGGCCAGCACCTTGCCCGCGGTCGGCTCGACGCCAAGCTCGATCAGCTGGGGATCGTGGCGGTGGCCGGCGGCTTGGGGGGAGCCGCGCGGCTACAGGCGGCCAGGAGCAACGCAATGACGACGACGCCGGTTCGCATGCCCCACCGACGCACCAGGCGCCGCTGCGGTCTGTCACTCGGCGCTACTTGGTGGGCTGGAAGTTGATCGGGTACGCGATCGTCACGGCGGTCTTCTGCGGCGTCTCGAGCTTGAGCTTGCCGACCTCGGCGATCACGCACTGTTGCAGCGCCGGATCGTTGGTCTCATCGCGGCCGATCGAGATCTGGTCGAACAGCCCGCTGCTGGGCGCGGCGCGGAAGTTGACGATCATCATGCCGCGCACCTTGCGGTGCTTCTGCAAGGTGTCGGCGTAGCACTGCTGGATCGGCGCCTGGGCCGAGGTCATGCGCGCGGTGATGTCGGTGCGGACCGCGCCGCCGGTGCCGGTGCGCGAGCACGCGGCGGCACCTACGAGCAGGGACAGCGGCAGGAGCAGGGCGGTGAGGATGGCTCGGGGCTTGGTCATCTCAATCCTCCGTCACGATGGTCTTCTTGGGACCCTGCTCGAGGATCTTGAACTCGACGCGGCGGTTGATCTCGCGGCCCTCATCGGTCGCGTTGTCGGCGAGCGGCACGTCGGGACCGAAGCCCTTCGACGTGAGCCGGTTGCTCGAGACGCCTTTGCCGACGAGGTACTTGCGCACCGACTCGGCGCGCTTCTTGGACAGCGAGCGGTTGAGGGCCGCGCCACCGGTCGAGTCGGTGTGGCCCTGCACCTCGATCTTCTTGATCTGCTCGTTCTCCGACATGATCTGCGCGACCTGGTCGAGCAGCGGAAACGAGACCGGCAACAGCACGTCCGAGCCGACCTCGAACTGCACCTTGTCGAGGATCTGGATGTTGGAGTCGGTCAGCACCACGCGCGGTGGCGGGGCTGAGGGTCGGTCCGCGGTGATCTGCAGCGCCGGAAAAGGGTCCTGCTGGACCGTGATCAGCGAGCAGGCACCGGCGGCGAGCGCGAGCCCCGCGACGAAGGCCGTTCGAACGAGCGTGTACATGGCCCGACCAGGGTAGCGTCAGCGCGCGATCAGCACCAGGGCACGGCGGGCCGGGATCGAAAACGGTGCCGTGACGCGCTCGCCGGTGAGCAGGTCGTCGTAGCTGCCGGGCGCCAGGTTGGGCACCGGCTGCGCCGCGTCGGAGCGGTTGAGCGCGACGGTCAGCGCGTCGCCGGGCGCGCGCATCTCGTAGACCAGCACGTCGGCGCTCGAGCCGACGATGGTGCGGGCGCCGCGCCGCAACGCGACGTGGTCCTTGCGGACCTGGGCGAGGCGAGACAGCTGCGCGCGCAGGCCGTCCTGGTTGCTCGTCGTGGCGCTCCACTGCATGAAGCGGCGGTTGTCGGGATCGCCGCCCCCGGCCATCCCGATCTCGTCGCCGTAGTAGACCAGCGGCACGCCGGGTGAGGTGTAGAGCAGCGCGTACGCGACGGCCAGGCGCTCGAAGGGCCGCGCCGACGAGGGCACCTGCGGCAGGTTGGTCCACGCCCGGTCGCGACCGCTGTCCCAGGCCGAGCCGTACTGCGGATTGTCGTCGGCGAACGAGATCACGCGCGGCACGTCGTGGTTGCCGATGAACGTGGACATCACCGCGCCCGGGCCGTAGTAGGTGTCGTTGCCGACGAGGAAGTTGCCGACGTCGGTCATCGAGCCCTGGCGGCGCAGCAGGTTGTCGATGATCACCGCGCGCATCGGGAAGTCGAACTGCCCGTCGAGCATGGTCTGCGGGTTGACGTAGTACTTGATGAGATCGCGCTCGCCGGTATAGGTCTCGCCGACCAGGTAGAAGACCTGATCCCACTCGACCTCGCCGTCGAGGCGGCCGCGCAGGTCGGTGACCCAGGCGTCCTCGATGTGCTTGACCGCGTCGAGGCGGAAGCCATCGGCGCCCAGCTTCTGGGCCCAGGCCACCGCGTTGGCGACCGACCAGCGCCGGGCGTCATCATTGCGAAAATCGAAGTCTGGCAGGTACGAGGTGAACCAGCACCGCTTGCGATCGAAGGGCTCGTCCCAGTTGCAGCCGTCGCCGCACACGCAGTTGCCGCCCCGGCCGTTGGCGTTGGGCCAGAACCAGTCGGGGTGGGTCGCGTAGGTCGGGCTCTCGGCGTGGACGTGGTTCATCGCGTAGTCGACGATCACGTTGAGGTCGTGGCGGTGGGCGGCGTCGATGGTCGCCTTGAGCTCGGCCTCGGTGCCGATGCGCGACTCGATCTGCTCGAGGTCGCGCGGCCAGTAGCCGTGATAGCCCGAGTAGTCGTGGCCGTCGGAGCCGGCGCCGCGGTTGTCGGCGTTGTCGAGCGGCGAGGTGAGCCACAGCGTGTTGACGCCGAGCTGGTCGAAGTAGCCCTCCTCGATCTTCTGGCGCAGGCCCACGAAGTCGCCGCCCTGGTAGTCGGCCGGCGGCTCGAGGCCGAGCGGGCGATCGTTGGTCGCGTCGCCGTTGGCGAAGCGGTCGACCATCACGAAGTAGAGGATGGCGTCGCGCCAGTCGAGCGTGGCGCGGCCTGGGCAGTGATCGCAGTCGACCCGCACGACCGAGTTGCGCGCGCCGAAGCCGTCGGGGCTGGTGCGCGGGTTGCCGGGGTCGGCCTGCCAGGTCCCGTCGACGACCAGCTTGTAGACCACCACCTGCTGGTCGTTGGCAGGGATCGTGGCCTCCCAGGCGTCCCCGACGCGGGTCATGGGCACACCCGCGGTCCAGCCGTCGGCCGCGAAGTCGCCGCGCAGCACCACCATGGCGCCCGGGCCGCGGTAGCGAATCGTCGTCGTGCAGGTCGGGACCGCGTGGTCGCACAGCGGCGGCTCGGGCGCGTCGATCGCCGCGTCGAGGGCCGCATCGGGGCCGGCGTCGATCGGGCCGGAGCCGGGATCCTGGGTCGCGGGACAGCCGGCCAAGAGCGCGACCGCGACGACGACGAACAGACGCATCCCAGGTGACGTCATCAAGGCTCGTGCCAGCGTAGCCCACGCCGGCGCCGGCTCGATCCGCGATCTTGCGGCGACACTCCAGCGACGACTCGTTGCCAATCGCAACGCGCGACGTGGCAGGCTCGGCGCCGGGACATGCCCTTCTCGTTAGATCGGTCGTCGCAGGTCCGGGCACGCTTCCTGCTCACGCGCGCAAGGATGGCCGCTGCCTCGCGCATCCTCCTCGCGATCGGGCTCACCGCGCTGGCGCCCGTGGCTAGCGCGCAGACCGCGCCCGAACCGCTGGTCGACCCGCCCACCACGTATCCCGCGCCGCCGCCGGCGACCGCGCCTGCGGTGGATCCCGAGGCCCTGAGCGCGCTCGAAGCCAAGCTGGCGGCGATGGCGGCGCGGGTCGACCAGCTCGAGGCCGCGGCGGCGGCGGCGGCTTCGCCCGAGCCAGAGGCCGCGACCGACCCCAGCAGCCCGCCGCGGGTGCCGGTCGCACCGTCCGATCCCGACGGCTTCCGCTTCGGTTCGTACGGTCGCGTCATCGCCGGCACCGACCTCGACGGCGGCAAGCCCGAGCCGATCCACGTGGTCGCCCACGGGCCCCGCATCGTCGAGGCCACCTACCTCGAGCTCGACTTTGCGTACCGCTACCGCTTCGCCGAGCACGGCACGATCCGCACCGTCACCACGCTGGCGTTCGGTGACGACCTGTTCCACGACACCGGCGACTTCGGCGCCGCGCCGGCGATCCGCAACCTCTACGCCGAGACCACCGTCGGCACGCTGAGCGCGTGGGTCGGGTCGCGCATGTACCGCGGCGACGATCTGTACCTGTTCGACTTCTGGCCCCTCGACGATCTCAACACGGTCGGCGGCGGGCTCGCCAAGACGATCTCGCTCGACGACGTTCACGCGCAGACCGTGACGGTCGCGGTGCACGCCGGCGTGAACCGCTTGCTGGTGCCGTTCCAGTACCAGGAGCGCACCGTCGCCCAGCCCGAGCTGGGAACCACCACGGTCGTGCAGCTCAACCGCCAGCGCATGATCACCAGCCTGCGCGCCGACTACGCGCGCATCCCGATCGACGGCTCGATGGGCTATCGCGCGCGCCTGTACGGCGAGCTACACGCGCTGCCGTCGGGCAACCGCCAGCGCGGCGACGCCACGCTCGAGTACCTGCCCGACGACTGGGGCACCACGATCGGCGCCGAGGTGTCGGTGTGGCAGCAGCCCGGGACCACCGGCCGGAGCCGCCACGCCAACCTGTTCGCGCGCTGGTCCAAGGGCCTGGCCGCCTTCGACGAGCTGGCGGCGCCGACGAGCTTCGACGCCGAGCTGAAGACGTTCTCGGCGGCCTCCGAGCTGGTCTTTGGCCTGGGCAGCAACTGGGACGCCGCCTGGGGCCACGTGACCAGCGCCGCCTATGCCCGCCGCTTCGTCGACGCCGACCGCAACCTGCAGGACCGCGACGACGGCTGGGAATACGCCCTCGACGTGCGACCGGCCGCCAAGCTGCGGGGCGGCCTGCACGCGGCGCTCGACCTGGCCTACGAGGCACGCTTTCCACGGGGCCTGCAGCCGACGACGCAGCTCGCCGCCGACCCGGCGATCGTGTCGATCGCGCCGATGCTGACCTACGCGCCGACCGGACCCTCGGCCTTCGATCGCCCCGAGCTGCGTCTGGTTTATCGCGCCGCCCACCAGAACCCGGGCGCGCTCGCGCTCTACCCGTCGACCGATCCGCGCGCCGTCGCGTGGACGCACTTCCTCGGCGTCGAGGCCGAGTGGTGGTTCAACTCCAACTCGTATCGCTGAGGAGCCGCCATGAACCTCCGCCTCGCATTCCTCGCGTTCGTGCTCGCCGCCTGCGGCGCGTCGGACCTCGAGCACCCGACCGACCTGCCCCACCAGTCCAACGTCGGTCTGGACTGGCGCGATCAGGTCATCTACCAGATCGTCGTCGACCGCTTCGCCAACGGCGACCCCAACAACGACTACAACGTCGCGCCCAGCGTGCCCGCGCGCTACCACGGCGGCGACTGGCAGGGCATCATCGACAAGCTCGACTACCTCCAGAACCTGGGCGTCACGACGCTGTGGATCTCGCCGGTGGTCAAGAACACCGAAGAGGACGCCGGCTTCGCCAGCTATCACGGCTACTGGACGCAAGACTTCTTGCGGCCCAACCCGCACTTCGGCGACCTCTACAAGCTGCGCGAGATGGTCGACGCGGCCCACGCCAAGGGGATGCTAGTCATTCTGGACGTGGTCACGAACCACGTGGGCCAGCTGTTCTACTACGACATCAACGGCAATGGCCAACCCGATGACAGCCTGTCCGGTGGTGGTCAGTCGCACACCTGCGTGCAGATCTGCGACAACCCGAGCCGGGCCAGCGAGTGCTCACCCGACGAGCAGATCTACTGCGACGAGGGCCGCAACTACTTCGAGCGCATCATCGAGTGGGACCCCGAGTTCGACCCCCGCGGCGTGCAGGGCTGGTCGTCACTCGGCTTCTCGGGGCCGGCCAAGGTGCGCTTCACCGACTGGCCCGAATCCAACCGCGTGCCGCCGCCCCGCCCGCCCGCGTGGTTCGGCTGGCCCCAGGACAAGAGCTGGTTCGACGATCCGGCCTGGTACCACCGCATGGGCCGCGTCTACGTGTGGTGGCACGAGAGCAGCTATTCCAAGGAGTTCGTGCGCCAGCAGGAGACCCTGGGCGACTTCCCGGGCGGCCTGAAGGATCTCGACACCGACGATGACGATGTCAAAGACGCCCTGTCGCGGGTGTTCGAGTACTGGATCGAGGCCGCCGACTTCGACGGCTTCCGCATCGACACCATCAAGCACATCGACCGCCCCGAGGATTCGCCCAACGTGCGCGGCTTCTGGGGCGTCTTCACCGACCGCATGCGCGCCAAGGCCAAGGCGCTCGGCAAGGAGAACTTCTTCATCTTCGGCGAGGCCTTCGATGGCAATGACCAGCTCATCGGCTCGTATACCCAGGGCGGCACCGACGCGGCCGGGCGGTTCGGTCGCTTCGACTCGGTGTTTTACTTCAGCGCCAAGTACCGGGTCATCGACGCGGTCTTCAAGCAGGGCCAGCCCACGCGCAACATCGAGTGCATGTACAACTCGCGCACGGGCCGCAACCCCGGCGACGCCTGGTGTCAGGGCCAGGGCTATCCGGCCGGCCCGACGTTCGGCGGCGTGGCCCACGCGGCCTCGGCCGACGGCGGCATCGGGCTGTCGCCGCAACAGGTGCCGGTCAACTTCCTCGACAACCACGATCTGCCGCGCTTCCTGTTCGACGCCAGCGCCGAGACGCTGCGGGTGTCGCTGGCCTACCTGTTCACCTGGGACGGCATTCCCTGCCTCTACTACGGCACCGAGCAGGCCTTCCACGGCGGCGTCGACCCGGCCAATCGCGAGGACATGTGGCTGGGCAATCCCGATCAGGGACTGGCGCCGTTCGACACCGGCAATGCGCCGTTCGCGCTGGTGCGCGACCTCATCGCGGTCCGCAAGGCCCATGTCGCGCTGCGCCGCGGCGACGTCCAGATCAAGTGGAGCGTGCAGCAGCCGGGCGCCCGTCGCGACGCTGGCATCTTCGCCTTCGAGCGCGCCGCCGAGGGCGACAAGGTCCTCGTCGTGCTCAACGCGTCGACCCAGACCAGCGAGGCGTGCGCGCCCACCGGGGAGGGTGGCGCGTGCCTGGTGACCAGCTTCGCGCCCGGCACCGTCCTGCGCGACCTCGCCCCCGAGTCCGACGGCGCCACCTTCACCGTCGGCGCCGGCGGCACCCTCACCGTGTCCGTCGGCCCCCAGCGCGCCCGCATCCTGGCGCCCTGATCGGCGCCGCGCGGTCCGGCCGGTCGGGGGGGCCTGGGCTGGCTCGGGATGCGGTCAGTCGAGTGGCCCTGACGAGGGTCACCGACGGGAACGCTCGGCTCGGCCAGGCGCCGACGCCGTCGTCACGGGTCGGGCGTGAACAGCTCGACCGTGGCGATGGCCGCGCCGCTGGCGTCGACGCCGCCCAGGATCAGCACCTGGCCGTTGGCGAGGGGTCGCGCGACCGCGCCGGTGCGCGGCACCACCAGCGGCACCGTCGCGACGCGGGTGAGGGTCGCGACGTCGATGATCTCGGCATCGGTCACGACGGCGCCGCCGGCGTCGGTCCCGCCCGCGACCACGATGAGCCCGTTGCTGGCGGCGATCGCGGCGCCGGTGCGCGGCGTGGCCAGCACGCCGGCGACCTCGACGTAGCTGCGCGTCGCCGGGCTGGCGACGAGGGCGCTCGCGGTGAGCACGCCGGCGACCGCGCCGCCCAGCGCGATCACGCGACCGTCGGCGGTGGGCACGCTGCCGTGGCCGGTGCGGCGCGCGCTGGCCGGCACGTCGGGCTCGTCAGTGGAGCCGCTGGCCGCCACCCGCACCAGGCCGCTGGCGCCGCTGCCCTCGCCGATGAAGACCGCGAACAGCGCGTCGGCGCCGTCGACGGCCGCGGTGACGGTGGTCGCGGTGCCGGCCAGCGGCGGCACCGTGGTCGCGGCGGTGAGGGTCCGGGTGATCCCGTCGACCACGACCGGGGGCGCGCCGGTGACCAGGAAGCCCTCGCTGGCGACCAGCGCGATCGCGGCGCCGCGGCGGGCCAGGGTCGGCTCGTCGTCGAGGATCGCGAACGCACCGCCGGGCCCGCCGGTGGTGGTCGGCGGGGCCGTGGTGTCGAAGCGCCACAGCGTGCCGGTGTCCGCGCCGTCATCGTCGACGCCGCCGACCAGGTACGCGAAGCCACTCGCGCTCGGGCCGATGGTGAGCGCCGCCCGCGGCGCCGGCAGGGGCACGCCGAGCTGCCAGGCGTGGGTGTAGACGTTGTAGACCGCGACGTCGTCGGTCGGCTCGTCGGCGGCCAGGCCACCCGCCACCACCACGCCGAACGGAAACGCCGCGGTGCCGACGTCGCGCCGCGGCGGATCGAGCTCGACCGGCGCCGACGCCAGGGTCCCGGGCGCCGCCACGTAGATCGCGATCGCGCTGTCGATCGCGGCCACCGGCAAGGCGGGCGTGCGGCCGTAGGCGAGGCGCGCGCCGCTGGCGTCGAAGCCCTCGAAGGTCAGATCACCGAGGACGCCGAGGGCCGGCACGTCGAGCGACAGCTGGAACTTGCCGTCGCTGCCGCGGTCGGCCTCGACCACCGAGCGCGGGTTCGACAAGGTCAAGCGCGCGTGGGTGACGTCGTCGAGCACCGTCGAGCCAGGCGCGGTCACCAGCGCCAGGTCGAACGTGCCCTCGACGCCGGCGCAGGCGGCGAGCGCGAGCGGCCAGCACGCCAGCCCCTTCACGCGGCCTCGATCGCGGCGACGACCCGCGCCGCATCCACGCCGCGCACCGCCACCGTCTTGCGACGCGACGACGCGCCGGCGACCACCGCGACCGCGCCGCGGGCCACGCCCAGCGCGCGGGCGACCAGCTCGACCACCGCCGCGTTGGCCGCGCCGTCGACCGGCGGCGCGGTCACCGCGATCTTCACGCGCTCGCCGTGGACCGGGCCCAGGCGCGCGCGCGAGGCCCGCGGCTGGACCAGCAGATCGAGCGCGACGCCCTCGGCGGTGACGCGTAGGTAGGTCATCAGCCCTTGCTGCCGCGACCGAGCTCGCGCGCGCGCTTGGTGGCGGTCTCGACCGCGTTGATGAGCGTCGTGCGCAGGCCGCCCTCCTCGAGGGTGTGCAGGCCGGCGATCGCGGTGCCGCCCGGCGAGGTGACCATGTCCTTCAGGCGCCCGGGGTGCTCGTCGGTGTCCAGGAGGAGCTTGGCCGAGCCCATCACGGTCTGGGCCGCGAGCTTCTGGGCGTTGCGACGCGACAGCCCGACCTTCACGCCGGCGTCGGCCATCGCCTCGAGGATGAGGAAGATGTAAGCCGGGCCCGAGCCCGACAGCCCGGTGACCGCGTCGAGGTGGTGCTCGTCCATGACGATGGTCATGCCGACCGCGTCGAAGATGACCTTGGCCTCGGCCAGGTCACCATCGGTGGCGTGACGGCCGCGCGAGATCGCGGTGGCGCCGGCCCGCACCAGCGCCGGCATGTTGGGCATCGCGCGCACCACCCGCGCGCCCGACGGCAGGTGGCTCTCGATCATCGCGGTGTCGACGCCGGCCGCGACCGACACCACCAGCGTGCCGGGCGCGATGGCGCTGGCCACCTCGCGCACCACCTTCTCGAGGATCTGCGGCTTGATCGACAGCACCAGGATCTGCGAGCTGCGCGCGACCTGGCCGTTGTCGGTGGTGGTCGCGATCTTGTATTGCGCGGCGAGCTCGGCGAGGCGCTCGGGGCGCGGCGCCGACGCGGTGATGTGATCGGGCGTCACCACGCCGCCCTGCAGCAGGCCGCGGATCAGCGCCTCGGCCATGTTGCCGGCGCCGATGAAGCCGATGGTCTTGTCGAGCGTGGAGGTCATGTCATCCCAGGTTGAAGTCTTCCTTGGCGTAGGCCGAAGGCCCGCCGCGGAACCGCATGATCGACGCCTGCTCGAAGAGCTCGTGCTTGGCGCCACCGGTGAGGTACTCGCCGTACAGCTCGCCGACGACCGGCGCCATCATGAAGCCGTGGCCGACGAAGCCGCAGGCCAGGAAGAAGTCGGGCAGCTCGGGCGGATGATCAAGGATCGGGTTGCCGTCGGGCGAGCCGTCGTAGGGGCCGGCCCAGGCTCGCAGGATCTTGATGTCGCCGAGGATCGGCATCAGCCGGGTGAGCCGCCGAGCGTAGGTCGCGAGGAACTCGCGCGACGACGCCATCGAGTGACTCGACCCGTGGCCGGGGATCGTCACGCCGCCGACGATCTCGCCGCGCATCGACTGCGAGCAATACAGGCCGCTGTTGAGCTCGGCCAGCATCGGCTTCAAGAACGGCTTGAGCGGCTCCGACGAGCAGATCTCGTGGCGGATCGGAAACGTCGGCACGTCGACGCCGACCATCGCCGCGATCGAGGGCGTCCACGAGCCGGCCGCGCACACCACGCGTCGCGCCGCGACCCGGCCCCGCGGCGTCACGACCACGAAGCCGCGCTCGGCGCGCTCGAGATCGACGACCGGCGTGTGGGTGTGGAGCTGCACGCCCAGCTCGGCGGCTCGCCGGGCGTAGCCCCACAGGAACGGCCACGGAAAGACGATGCCGTCGTCGGGGTTGTAGCTGGCGCCGACCAGCGATTTGTACGCGAGCTCGGGCACGATCTCGGCGGCGGCCTGGGGCGTGATGAGCTGGGTGCCGGTGACGCCGCAGCGGTGCTGCAGCTCGACCGATCGCTCGAGGCGCGCCTGATCGCGCGCGGTCCGCGTCACGAACAGGTACCCGCCCTGGCGGAACCACACGTTCACGCCGAGCTCGGTCGCGAACCCGCGGCACAGCTCGACCGAGCGCTGCATGAGCCGGATGTTCATCTCGGTCGCCCACTGCTGGCGGATGCCGCCGCCGTTGCGCCCCGACGCGCCCTCGGCCAGGTAGCCCCGGTCGATCACGACCACGTCCTGGGCGCCGCGCTTGGCCAGCTGGTACGCAATCGACAGGCCCATCACGCCGGCGCCGATGATCACGAGGTCGGCCTGCGCGGGCAGCGGCGCGAGGCTCATGGGCCGCCGCTGGGGTCGGGCTCGAGGGGCTCCTCGTCGTCGAAACGGTAGGCCGCGGGGTCGCTGGCCAGCAGCCGGAACGGCGTGGGCTCGATGGGCGGGCGCGCGGTGAACGGCGCGATCGTCGACGGCGCGGCCTTGGTGAGCCGGGCCAGCGCGAGCGCGACCGGGGCCAGGCACTCCTTGCCCTGACAAGGTCCGGTCCCAAAGCCAGTGTAGCGCTTGACCTCCTCGAGATGGTCGTAGCCCTTGGCGACGGCGTGCTCGACGTCGTGGAGCGTGACGTCCTCGCACCGGCACAGAATGATTTTGGCCACTATCGCGCCCTGGCCTGGATAGCGGCCTGGATGGCGGCGTGGATGGCGGCGTGGGCGGCGGCCTTGGCCCCGGCCCGCTCGCCCATGCCCGCGGCCGCGACCGGCCCGCGATAGCCGCACACGTCGCCGCAGGCGAACACGCCGGCGACCCCGGTGGCGCCCTCGTGGTCGGTCTGGACCGCGAAGCCACCGGCCGCGGCGTCGAGCGTGACCGCGCAGCCGTGCTGACGAGGCCCTTCGGAGGCCGGCGCCGGGATCGCGGCGACCGCGATGGCGTCGCAGTCGATGCGACGCTTGCCGGCGACCACGGCGCGCACCCAGCCCCGGCCCCGCACCGCGGTGACCTCGTGGGCGGCGACCCGCTCGACGAGCGCGCCGGCCTGGGTGAGCGCGGCGATCAGCGCGTCGGCGTAGTCGCGCGGGCCATCGTCCTCGATGACGCAGATCCGATCGCCGGCGACGATGGCGTGCTCGCACAGCAGGCGGCCGACCGCGCGCGCGGCGAACACCCCGGGCCGATCGTTGTCGGGCACCGGCAGGTTGACGCTGTAGCCGCCGGCGGCCCACACCCACGCCGCGGCCTCGACGCGGGCCAGCGCGTTGGCGCTGGTGGCGACCACCACGTTGTCGTCGGGGAAGCAGCCGACCGCGGTCCAGCCGGCGCGCAGCTCGGCGCCGGCGGCGCGAGCCTCGGCGACGGCGCGATCGGCGACCGCGACGCCAAAGCGCGGATCGACCCGGAGCGAGCCGCCCAGCGCGGCCTGCTCGTCGAGGAGCAAGACCCGGGCGCCGGCCCGGGCCGCGGTGGTCGCGGCGGCGAGGCCGGCCGGGCCGCCGCCGATCACGGCCACGTCGACGGTGAGCAGCTCGGCCGGCTCGGCGGCGGGCGCGATCGCGTCGGGCAACCGACCCACGCCCGACAGCTGCCGCACGACGCGATTGGCGACCGCGTTCATGAGCTTGTTACCGGTCATGAGGCTGTGGTGATCCATGCCCTTGGGGAACAACAGATCGACCGCGCCCAAGACGTCGAGGTCCGGCGACGGGTACGCGTTCTGGCCGTGCACCGCGGTGCCGGGCGCGCAGCGGAGCTGACACGCGCGCAGGTTGGGCACGCCGCCGATGCGGGTGAGGCACCCGCCGCAGTGACCGTCGAGGCAGAAAAACGAGCGCGGCCGGTGGTACTTGAGCGAGCGCGACAGGGTCGCATAGCCGCCCGCGAACAGCGCGGCCGCGACGCTCTCGCCGGTGAAGGCGCGGATCGTGGCGTCACCGAGCGAGATCTCGACGGGATCGCCGCGCAGCTCGTCGGGACATGGCAGGCGCCGGGGCACGTGGCGAGCAGGCTACGCTCGGACGCGCCGTGGCTGCAACTGCTGGTGACGCCGCCTCGCGCGTCGACGATCGCGGAGGCTCGCCTGCGGCGATGGGGGGCGCGTCGCGTTGACCCGTCACGACAGCCCGCGTTACCGTGCCTTTTCAACGGGAGAGAGACCCCAAGATCATGGCGACTCCAACCAGACCGTGCCCTTTTTGCGGCGCGGCCGTGCTGATGACTGCTCCGGCCTGTGGAACCTGTGGGCGGCCGATGCCGGCTGTACCCGCCGCGCCCGCGAGCAGCCCCGCGAAGACGATGTTCGGCTACGCGGCCCCGAAGATCCCTCTGCCGACGCCGGGTAGCCCGCCGTCGCCGCCAGCGGCTCCTCATCCGTTTGCGGTGGCGCCGCCGCCCGGCTTCGCCGCGCCGCCGCCCGGCGGTCCCCCGCCCGGTCAGTTCGGTGGTCCCGGCGGTCCGCCGCCCGGACAGATTGGTCCCCCGCCCGGTCAGTTCGGTGGTCCCGGCGGTCCGCCGCCCGGACAGTTCCCCGGTGGTCCGGGCGGTCCCCCGCCCGGTCAGTTCGGTGGTCCCGGCGGTCCGCCGCCCGGACAGTTCCCCGGTGGTCCGGGCGGTCCCCCGCCCGGACAGTTCGGCGGTCCCGGCGGTCCGCCGCCCGGACAGTTCCCCGGTGGTCCGGGCGGTCCCCCGCCCGGTCAGTTCGGTGGTCCCGGCGGTCCGCCGCCCGGACA
>Ga0105046_10004018_pt1 | contig 23396 bp, 13 predicted proteins | sample MAT03_FD_78385 | JGI IMG/M metagenome (GOLD analysis project Ga0105046, IMG submission 78385) | Freshwater microbial communities from Lake Fryxell liftoff mats and glacier meltwater in Antarctica - MAT-03 (megahit assembly) | ecosystem: Environmental > Aquatic > Freshwater > Ice > Liftoff...
CTCGCCTCTCGCCTCTCGCCTCTCGCCTCTCGCCTCTCAAATCTCAAATCTCAAATCTCAAATCTCAAATCTCAAATTCGCCTCCACTCGCTACCCCTCACCGCGCAGCTCCGCTCGCCCCATCTCCAAGAACTTCATCGGCAGCTTCGTTCTTCCTTCCAATGCCAGTTCCGCCAGTGCCTCTCCCAGCGCGCACGTGAACTTGAATCCATGCCCGGACAATCCCGCCGCGAAGAACACTTGCGCATGTTCCGGATGGCGGTCCACTACAAAGTGCTCGTCCGGGCTCATCGTGTACATGCAGACCGAGTGCCTCAGCGTCCGCGGCGAAACGCCCGGCAGTTGCCCGGCCACAAACTCCGCCACGCGGGCTTCCTCACCCGGGCGAAACGTGCGATCCAAGGTCAGCGGATCCAGCACGACTTCCCCTCCGCTATGTTCGGCCACCTTCACCCCGTAACCGTCGACTTGCGGAAAGCCGTAGAACACGCCGTGCGGCATCTCGTAGAGAAAGGTCGGCGCCCCGGCTTCGACTCGATGCATCGGCCCGTCGGTCTCGAACCAGAAGAGCGGCTTGCGGCGCACTTCGAATCGGATCCCCAGATCCTTCAAGAGCTCCGGCGCCCACGCCCCGGCAGAAATGATGAGCCGACCGGCGGTGAACTTGCCCCGATCGGTATCGACTTCCACTCCGTTTGAAGTTGCTCGCCAGCCTGCAACGGTGACGCCGGATTGCAACGCGGCCCCCAGCTTCACGGCCTCTTCGGCATGCGCCTTCACGCAGGCTTCCACGCGCAGGTAGCCGGCCTTTCGCTCCAGCACACCGATCATCCCTTCCGGCGTGCGATGCCCCGGAAATTGCGCGGCGATCTGCGATCTATCCAGACGCTCCACTTGCAGCCCGTGCATTCGAGCGCTCCCTAGCACTCCCTGTACCACCGACCCCGCAGGCGGGCCGATTTGCAGCAGACCCACCTGATGAAAGAGTTGCTCGCCGCGACGGGCTTCCAACTCGCCCCACAGCTCGTAGCTTCGCAAAGCCAACGGCACGTAGTCAGCATGCTCGAAGTACGCCTGGCGGATGATCCGCGTATCACCGTGCGAGCTTCCCCGGTCATGCCCCGGCGCAAAGCGATCGAGCCCCAGCGCCCGCACGCCTCGTCGAGCCAGATGATACAGTGCGGCCGCGCCGACTCCGCCAGTGCCTAGCACGATTGCGTCGTAGTTCATCAAACGGCACCCATTCAACGGTTCGCGACAAATTCCATTGGAGTTATGGCGCGGCAGGGGTCGATGCAAGGATAGGGAGTATTCCTACCGGCGCTTCGCTTGCCCCCCTCCTGGCTGCTCGGCAGCGCCCGCCGGTGATCCCAGGATAGAGGGTGTGGATTCCAGGATGGAAGTCTATCACGTGGCGCAATGGGCGAGAAAACTCCTCGCGTGCGGCAGCCTGCTGGCGATCGCGCTCGGCGGCGATCTGCTTGCCAGCGAACTCCTGCGCCCCAGATGCTGCCAGTCGTGTACCCCCTCGGGTTCCGATGCGGGCGAGACCGCATCGCCTGAAGCTGGAACTCCCGCGACAATCACGCCTGGCGAAGAAGCCCCCGACCTGAACTCGTCGATCTCCAGCGACTTCGGCTCCGCGTCGGGGCCGGAATCGGCCTCGCCCCACATGCTGGGCGACTTTCTGGCCTCGTCATTCGGGACCGTTACGTTTCTGGATTCGTCGGCCGGCAGTTTCACACTGCCCAATACCCGTTCTCCATTTGGAAGCCGTTTCAAAGTTGCCGAGAACCAGAGCGCCCGCCCACAAGACCGTCTCTTCGCCGACTTCAACTACTTCCAAGCCGCGGGCGTGAACATTCAACGCTTCAGCACTGGATTCGAGAAGCGAGTGCTGGAAGGCCAAGCCTCGGTCGGCATGAAGATCCCGTACTACATGGACAATCCCGATCCGCTGGCGCCGCCGCGAAGCCAGTTTGGCGCCTTCGGGGCTTCGCCTGACTCCGAATCGGCCGCTGGCGATCTGACGACCATCTTCAAGTACGCCCCGTACATGGATCGCATCACAGGGGATACGCTGACGCTCGGCCTGGCGGTCACCGCGCCGACCGGATCGGAGACGTTGGCCGGTGTCGAGCCACTCTATACGACCACGGTCAAGCACCGAGGATCGATCCAGCCCTTTGTCGGCTACCTGCTTCCCACGGCCAGCGGCTGGTTCCTGCAGGGATTCAGTTCGATCGACGCCCCGTTCTCGTCGGGGGACACCACCTGGTGGTTCAACGACGTTTCGATCGGCAAGTACATCGATCGAGGAGACAGCTACTTTGTCTCGGCCATCATCCCCACGATGGAAGTCCACGTGAACAGCCCGATCGGCGGCGACACGATCGCCGTCACGGGATTCACCCCGGCCGCCTCGGGCATCATCGGCGTCAATGCCGGGCCGGTCGTTCAGGCCAACGGCAGCTTTGAGGTTTACAACCAGGTGAACCTGAACACGGCCATCACCTTCGAGCTGAACCGCCGTTCGACGCTGGCCTTGGGACTGGTCACGCCGTTGCAAGAAACGGGGCGACCCTTCAACAGCGAGTTCCAGGTGCAGTTCAACACCTTTGGAATCGGCAGTGGACCGCGCTACCGCAACTGGTAGGTCGCGCAAAGTCTGCCCGAACCTGTCGGTTGCGTTGCTTCCCCTGCTCAGCATCGCCAACTCGAGCCAGCCCCGAGTGCCTCATCAACGCTTAGATTTAGGTCTCACGGAAGATGCAGACATTCACTAGCCCGACGCGCCAGTTTTGAAGTTGCGCATTTGACCTGAGCGGCAAGGCGCTAGCCGCCGGTGGCCCTGCTCTCCTGTCACCGGCGGCTAGCGCCTTGCCGCTCAGTCGTCATTCGCCACATTGTCAGTCGGCGGCTTCCCCACACTAGCCCGACGCGCCAGCGCGCCAGCGAGGGGAAGCTCCAGGCGACGTCGCCACCATGTTCCCCTCGCTTGCAAGCTGGCGCGTCGGGCTAGTGTTTAGCCCCAAATGCAAGCCTTGACGGGGCACTAGGCAAGACGTCGGGAAACCGCTCGGTAGCATGAAGGCTATGGGGCAACTTCGATGATCAGGGTATTCGTGGCCAGGTTACCGCCCCACAATGCCGCCCCGTCCCGCAACGGGGGTTTATCGTCAACTCTGCCCAGTTCCATGTAGACGCCTGTGATCACGTACTTGCCCGGCTGTGCGGTATCGAGCCCCAGTTCCTTGAGCGACTTGTGCCGCGATCCTTCCGCCCAGTTCGGCAGGGCGTAGGGTTTTGCCGCGGTCACCCGCACCGGATGCGGGGCGTTCTTGTCCCACTTGTCTTGCACTTCAGGGCGCAGCCAGCGCGTCTGGCCATCGGGGGTCGTCACCAGAAACGCATGGTTGCGGTAGCCCTCGGAGTACTTGCCGTCCCAGACTTGCACGCCGGCGGCTTTGGTCGCAAAGCGGCCGTCGGGTACTTGGGCGGCCTCGCGGTAGCCCAGTTCAAAAAGGAGCGAAATGTCTTGGCCGGGTGCGATCTTCGCTTGCGAGGAGGAGATCTTGCCCGTCAGGCCTTCGATCACGTCGCCCGAGTCCTCACCGAACTCCGCCTGCCATTCGAGCGCGGCCGTTTCCGGTGTTTCGTACTTGCCTCCGTTGTGCGGATGGTAAGTCGAAACCGAGACCTTCAACTGCTTCGTTCGAGGGACCGCGAAGAGTGTGAATTGAAACGAGGGATGGGGGGCGTGGCTCTTGAAGATCACATAGCTCATCAAGAGATCGAGTTCGAGCGTGATGTTGGCGAGCTTGTGCTTGCGGAGACTGAACTTCTGCCCCAGGTCGGCATAGCAGAACACGCCCACCAGAGTCGTGCTGGAAAAGTCGATCTTATCCAACTCCGAGGTCTTGGGCGGCGTCCAGCCGGATTCGGTCAAGGCCGCATAAAGTTGATCCCAGCGGGCGGAGTTGCGGACAATCCAGACACCGTTTGTGCCCAGTTTGGCGGCCGCCTTGGCGGAAACAGACGGGTCGGGGCTGTCCGGCTCCGCAGAGATTTTTCCATCGAGCTGGCCAATTTTGTACTCGATCGGAGGGACAACGTCCGATTCTCCCGGAGCCGCCTGAACCGCCGCGGGTACAGACATGGATGCGCAAAGGCCCATTGCGACGAGGGATAACAGTTTTTTCATGGCGGGCATGGCGGATCGGGGGGAGGAGGAGGCGGGACGCGGGAATGGGACGCGTCAGCGCGCAAAACGTTCCCCCGATTCTTAAAAATAAGCGACGGCTCAACGCCGTGGAACAAGCAAGGGCCCCAGGTCCTTCCTTCCGACATCCTATTTTAGTCTGATGAAATTTTAAAATAAAGTCTATCTTGAGATTTTAGTGAGCTTGAAATTTGCTATACTGTGAATTGGGTGGAACCCGTGCGGAACAAGACCCCAAAGGGATCGCGCCTGGGCTGGGTGCCTTCGATCAGGGCTTGCTGATGTCCTAACGCCCCAAGAGTCAGGGCTTATCCATGAATTCGAAACGCAACCCGAAGACTTGCGCGCCCTCCCCAGCGCTGGCGCTTCCCGGGACTTCCGCGCCCCAACCCGCAAAGTTACAGCGTGGCGATCGCGAACTTCGCCCTAGCCACAACCCGAAGACTTGCGCGCCCTCCCCAGCGCCGGCGCTCCCCGGGACTTCCGCGCCCCAACCCGCAAAGTTATAGCGTGGCGATGGCGAACTTGCCCCGAGCCACAACCCGAAGACTTGCGCGCCCTCCCCAGCGCCGGCGCTCCCCGGGACCTCCGCGCCCCAACACGCAAAGTTACAGCGTGGCGATCGCGAACTTGCCCCGAGCCACAACCCGAAGACTTGCGCGCCCTCCCCAGCGCCGGCGCTCCCCGGGACTTCCGCGCCCCAACACGCAAAGTTACGAACCCTACCGTTTCCCATGGGTGCGGCGAGAACCTTCCCTGTGGGTTCTTTGGCCTACTTCGGCCATGCGCCGTCGTTGAAGGGGCGCGGCTCGAGCTTCGCGGGGTCGATGACCGCGTGCTTCACGCGTTCACGCTTCCACGTGTAGGTCACGTGCACCAGGCCATCGGCCGTCTGCACGATCGCGGGATAGCTGTATTCGCCAGGGGTATCCTCCAGCACCAGCGCGGCCTGCCATGCGCGGCCGTCTTTGGAAACCGCCAGGTTCAGCGGACTGCGTCCCCGCGAATGATTGTAGATCAGCAGGTGCCGACCATCCTTGAGGGTGACCGCATCGGCCCCTGAATTCGGGTTGGGGAGCGAGGTCAGCGACATTTCTCCCCAAGTCTTGCCCGCGTCGTCGGAGGTAATCTGGAAGATCCGCCCTTGTCCGGTCCGCCCCAGGGCGAGCAACTGGTCCTCCTGAAGAAACAACACGCTGGGCTGAATGGCCCCGATCTTCTTGCCATCATTCAGCGGCTCGGTTCGCGTCCAGGTCTTGCCGAGATCTCTGGTTCGCTCGAAGTGGACGCGCCAGCCGGCGTCTTCGCTGCTGGTCGGACAAAGAATCTCGCCCGAGGCCAATTGCACCGGCTTGTTCTTGATCGGCCCGACGATACCCTCCGGCAGTCGGCGCGCGTCACTCCAGGTCTTCCCCTGGTCGTCGCTGGTGCGGAGCATGCCCCACCACGAGGACGGATCGGGACCGACCTTGTAGAAGAGAAGCAGAGGTCCTTCCTTCGGCTGAAAGAGGACCGGGTTCCAGCAGGGATGACGCTTCCCCTCGGGCTGCACGCCGTTGGCTACCTCGACGGGCGCGGTCCAGTTTCCATCGACCAGACGGCAGACCCAGATTCCCACGTCGGGATTCTTCTCACCGGTGCCGCCAAAGAACGCAGCCACCAGTTTGCCAGGTGCGGGCTCGGCGATCGTCGAGGCATGGCAACTGGGGAACGAGGCAGTCTCGTAGAGGAACTCGGATTTGAGCAGGCCGGGGTCCTTGGCCATAACCAGCAGCGGAGAGCAGATTGCGAAAGCGAACGCGAACAGTCGGGGAAGAATGCGAGGCATCTTGAGCTCCCTTCAGGGCTTTCGGGGTTCCAATCGCTTTACGATACCAGCCTCGCCATCCTCCGTCTCCCCGGCCGCTAGCACTTCTGCTAAACTTCGTGCCGCACGCTCACTTTCCTCGGCGTCCAGGAATTCAAGCCCGCATGAGCACCGCCGAACTCGAATTGCGCACGGTACCCGCCTCGTGGACTCGCCGGCATCTGCTGGGTCTCGAGGAACTCTCGCCCGTCGAGTTGACGACGATCCTCGACACGGCCGCGTCGTTCAAAGAAGCGACCAACGGCTGCCGCCGCAAAATCTCGGTCCTGACGGGCCGGACCTGCGCCAACCTGTTCTTCGAGAACTCCACGCGGACCCGCACCAGCTTCGGGCTGGCCGCGCGACGCCTGGGGGCCGACACAGTCGACTTCTCGTCGTCGGGGTCCAGCCTCTCCAAGGGAGAGAGCTTTGTCGACACCGCCAAGAACATCGAGGCGATGGGCGTGGATGCCATCGTGGTGCGACATCGCACGCCCGGCACGCCGCATCTGCTGGCGCAGCATGTCGGTTGCTCGGTGATCAACGCAGGGGACGGCCCACACGAACATCCCACGCAAGGGCTGCTGGATATCCTGACCATCCGCGAGCGCCGCGGACGGATTGCAGGGCTGACGGTGGCCCTGGTCGGCGATATCGCCCACAGTCGTACGGCCCGCTCGAACATCTGGGGGCTGAAGAAGCTGGGGGCACACGTGATCGTGTGCGGTCCTTCCACGCTGGTCTCGCGGAAGTGGGAAGAACTGGGTGTGGAAGTCGCTCACGACTTCGATTCCATTCTGCCTCGCTGCGACGTGGTGAACCTGCTGCGGATCCAGTTCGAGCGACAGTACACCCGGCCGTTCCCTTCGGTACACGAGTACGCCCTGCTGTATGCGATGAACCGCGAGCGGCTCGATCGGGCCAAGCCCGACCTGCTGATTCTGGCGCCGGGGCCGATCAACCGCGGAGTCGAGGTAACGCCCGACGTGGCCGACGGCCCGCAGTCGGCCATTCTGGAGCAGGTGAACAACGGGCTGGCCGTGAGAATGGCCGTGCTATGGCTGCTGTGCGGCGACTAGTGTCCTGTCGCAGAAGTGTGGTGACCTATTGAGATTCGACGTTGCAGGTGAGCGGCCGGTAGCCCCTCTGACAACGCAAATTCACCGGCGGCTATCGCCTTGCCGCTCACTAAACCACTGCCGACCGATAAAACCCCATCTGCGTGAGGCTCTACTAAGCAAAGCTGAAGGGGCCCCTTCAGCTTAGAGCTCCATGTTGGCCGGGTTGTTCTCCGGCATGGGGATGCTTAATTCCGGCATCAACAGATCGACCACGTCTTTCTCGCCCGAGCCCCCCTCGCGCTTAGCCGCTTCCCACAGGGACTTGGCCTCTTTCCGATCCCCTTGGGCATCGATGGCATGAAACGAGCCGATGAAGATTTTGGAGGACGGGACGGGCTTGTACCAGCGATTGGCCAGGAACAGCGTGAGCTTGGGCGACATGCTGTCCAGGGGATACGTCTTGTTCACGCCGCCGATACGCAAGATCAGCTTTTCGCTGGTGGCCTCGACGACCGCGACGCGCGAGTTGCCGATTTCGATCTCGTCGACGTTCTTCAAACTTTCGATGCTCTTGCGGACGGCGCCCCAGAAATCGTCCAGGTTCGAGGCCAGCATTTCTAGCCGGGCAATGTCCTGAGAGAGTGGCTCCAAATGAAGTTCCTTGGCGGCCTTCAATCGCTCCTTGGCCAACTTGATGTCGCGCCGAGCCAGGGCCAATCGCACTTTGCCCAGCAACTCGCCCCCCTTCTTCAAAGCTTGCGGGTCCACCGCGGGAGGCTCAGGTTTGGTCGTCTCGGGATTGGTTTCTGGTTTTGGTTCCGGCTTCTTGGTTTCCGGCTTGGTCGGCACAGGTTCCGGATCGTCTTCAGGATCCATCTTCGGCTCGGGCTTCTTCTTGGGCTCGAGAGTCTTGGGCTCCGGCTTGACGGGAAGCGGTTCGGGCTCGGTCGGTTCCACCACTTCAGGAATGTCAGTCGAGGGAGCCGGGGCTTCGGTGGGAGAAACGGGCGGCCGAAGCTTGTCGCCAGACGTTCTCTTGATGGGCGTTTCGGTCGCGGGAATGTTCGAAGCCACCGTGCGAGCAGGCTTCTTGTCATCCATGTTCCGGAGGACACCAATGATGATGATGCCGACCAATACGGCCCCGCCGATGGCGAACATCTTCATGGGGGCCGGACCCGAACCGACGACCTCCGGTTCACTGCTCACCAGTGGCCGAGCGCCGACTTGCCATCCCGCCGTGGCCATTTCAGGGGCAGACGTGGCATGCATCTGCACGGGTGCCTGGACCGGAGCCTGTGGCACCATCGGAATCGACTGGTTCACGCCGTAGCCCGGCGTGCTGCCGTAGCCTTGCGGCGCATACTGAGGAGCCGGCTCGGTGTAGGTCGGCGCGGGCTGAGGAGCAGGCTGCGTGTAGTAGGACCCGGTGCTGTACCCGGCGGAGTTGTTGACGGGACTCATTGGCGCGGCCGGGACGCCGTAATCTTGTGCGGTGGGTTGCTGGGCTGCGTAGCCTTGAACGCCGTTTACGTAGCCATCGGGCGCGCCATGGTTGCTCGGCTGCGAGACATAGCTTGGTTGGGGCGCGTACCCCGCCGGTGCGCTGTGATTGCTCGGCTGCGAAACGTAGCCCTGCTGACCATGTTGGCTGGGATGCGAAACGTAGCCCTGGGGTGCACCATAGCCGGGGGTCGGCGCGCCATGGTTGCTCGGCGTCGAGGCGTAGCCGGTCCCATAACCGGGCTGCATGCCGCCCGCTGCATACAGCGTCTGCTGCAGCCAGCCGTCGTACTGGGCCTTGCGGTAAGGATCCGTCAGCGCGGTACGCGCCGTAACGATCTCTTCATACAACCGGCTGGCGATAGGGGCGTAGGCCGGATCGGACACGGTTCCCAGGTATCCCAGCAGGCGGTCCGCGGCCAGAGCGATGGCCTGCAGGTCCGGTTCAAACAGTGGTACGCCCAGCAACCGGTATTGGTGCGGGGGCTGTTCGTGGGGCGGGATGCCAAGCCACTGCTGATATGGGTCAAAGCCGACGTAACTTCCGGCCATGGACATGCGCTAAGCCCCCAGAACGGGTGTAGATCGAGAAGCGATCGGCGCCGGCAAACGATGGGATAGGCCGGCTAACGACGGAGCTTCAGAACCGAAGCATTGATGAACCAATAGTATGGAGAAACCACCGCGTTTAGTCAATTATCGTACGGCCCGTGCGAGGGGGGCGTCGTCGACGTACCCTCATTCAGTTGTCCTGGAGGAACAAAAGGTTCCTGAACCGGCCCCAGTGAATCCACGTAAACGCCGATGCTCTCTAAGGTTTACATCCAACACCGGACCCTGGGATTCGTTTCGCATCGCGGTTTTTTCCTGGCAATGGGACCCACGGATCATGCCGAAAGGGAAGGTTGTAGGAGTACTGACATCCCTGCCGATGGGGCCAACCTGGAAAACTTGCCGAATAGATTGAGTCGCTCAGGCAGGTATCAACGTCTATAATTCAGCAGCTGCGCCGATTCCCCACCTGGAGGTGGCTCGGTGCGAGCTTTTTGTGACCCCTCCCTACATGTCGCAGAGAGCTCCAGTCTTGGTACCCCAAGAGGTTACGACGATGTCGCAGTCCACCACGCCGGCTGATTCCGCCCCGACTCCTTCCCCCCAGGGTCGCGAAGGGGACGGCGAGTTCCTGAACTTCAACGACTTCATCCAGCGCCAGCTCGGCAAGACGCAGGGGCAGGTGAAGAGCATTGAACTCTTCAGCGAACTGCTGGTGCTCTTGGTGGGAAGCGGTCTGTACCTGCTCACCGTGGTCCTGTTCGATCACTGGATCGTCACGGGCGGGCTGGGCACGGCCACGCGCCTGTTTGCCTGCGGAGTGCTGGTCGCCGGCGTGGGCATCTTTGCCTGGCTGAATATCCTTCCACTGCTGCTCCGCGACATCAATCCGATCTACGCTGCGGACGCCATCGAGCGGAGCCAGCCCTCGCTTAAGAACAGTTTGATCAATTTCTTGATGTTGCGGGGCAATAACGCCCCCCTGCCGAAGATGCTCTACGACGCCATCGAGGAACGGGCGGCGACCGACTTGTCCAACGTCCCCGTGGAAGGGGTCGTCGATCGCTCACGGATGCTCAAAATCTTCTACGTGTTGATGGCGCTGGTGGCCTTCGGCTGCGTGTACAAGCTCGCTTCTCCGAAGGACCCGATCCGCTCCATGGGCCGAGTCATCTTCCCCTGGACCGATCTGGCCGCGCCGACGCGCGTGACGATCGAAGACGTGAAGCCCGGCAACGCCCAGGCGTTCCTCGGCAGCTCCGTCACCGTAAAGGCGCTGGTGCTGGGGCTCAAAGGAGAAGAGACAGCGACGCTGTACTACAGCACCGAAGACGGCAGCGTGGTGAATCAGCCCGTGCCGCTGGCCCCGCGCGAGAGCATGCAACACGAAGCGCGGCTTCCCCCCGATGGCGATGGTGGCAGTGCGGGCCTGGGTCAGAGCATCCGCTACTATCTCACGGCCGGAGACTTCCGCACGCCCGACTTCCGCATCGAGGTGGTCCCGCCGCCGACGATCGTTGTGGAATCGGTTGAATACGAGTTTCCTGCCTACACGGGCATGCCCCGGCGCGTGATGAAGAACCAGGGAGACTTGAAGGCCCTGGAAGGGACCCGCGTGGTCGTGCACGCGGTGTCGAATCAGACGATCCAAAGCGGCACGGCCTTGCTGGATCTGGACTCCGACGGCCAGCCGCCAACGTTGCCCTTGCGTGCCGAGGGAGACGACGCGAAGCATGTCTGGGGCGCGTTCGAGCTCAAGTTCGCCCCCGATGGCACTCCGCAGCACGAGAGCTACCTGCTGCGCTATCGAAACTCCGACGGCATGCTGAACCCGACTCCCATCCGCCACCGGATTGAAGTGCTTCCCGATCTGGCCCCCACGGTGGAGTTCTCGGCGCCGGCCAAGGACGTGGAACTTCCGGTCAACCAGACGCTGGAGCTGGCTATTCGCGCGGCCGACCAGGACTTTGCCCTGAAGCAGGTCATGCTGCGGATGCAGCTTCGCGAGCGCGAACTGTTTCCGGCCACGATTCCGGGGAGCGAACCGGGCCTGCCGCTCATCTCGTCGGGCACGCCCGCGCGATTGCAGACCAGCTATGTGCTGAATCCCGCGAAGCTGGGGCTCTCTTCGGGCGATGATCTCGTCTACTGGGCGATTGCGACCGACACCAAGACGCCGGGCAACACGCCGGTGGCCTCGCAGCGCTGGCATGTGAAGATCGTCTCGCCGGTCAAGGCCGGGCCGAACGAATTGGCTCGGAACGAACCGCCAGCGAACGACCCCAAGAATCAGGATCCCAAGAACCAGCCGCAGAACGGCAATCCCGATGGCAAGGGCGGGAAGGGGGAGAAGCCGAGCGATCCTCGCAATCCCGAGGGGAACCCGCCGCAGAACTCGCCCAACGGTGAGGGGGAGAAGGATCCCAAGGGCCAAGGGAATCCGACCGAGACGAAGACCTTTGAGCCGGACAAGAACGGCTCCGATCGCTTGAACGATCCCAAGGGGAACGAGAAGCAGGAGCAGGTGAATCCCGATCAGGATCCTGGCCGCGCGTTCGAAAAGATCGAAGAGCACCGCCGGAAGGAGAAGGAAGAGGAGACACCTAAGAAGGACCCCGAGTCCAAGAAGAACGAAGACCAGGGGGGCGAAGAAAAGGGCTCGAAGAAGAACGAAGAGGGGGAAGGAAAGAAGAAGCCCGACGACAAGAAGAACGACAAACAAGAGGGCGGGGGCGACAAGAAGGGCGAGGAGAGCGGCGGAGACAAGCAAGGCGATAAGAAGGGGGAGCAGTCCGGCGAAGGCAAGCAGGAATCAGGGAAGCAAGAGTCGGGCAAGCAGGGGAGCGGCAAGCAGGAATCGAAGCAGGGGAATGAGTCGAAGCAGGGGGGCGGCGACAAGCAAGGGAATAAGCAAGGCAAGGAATCGAAGCAGGGCTCGGGCAAGCAGGAGTCGAAGCAGGGGGAAGGCGCCCAGAAGAGCGGCAACGAAAAATCGGGCGAGAAGAAGGGAAGCCCGTCAGAGCAGGGCTCGGGCGAGAAGCAAGGAACCGGCGAGAAAGGCGAGAAGAAGGGCGAAAAGCAGGGGAACCCCGGCAAGCAATCGGGAGACGACGGGAAGAGCGACCCTGAGAAGGGCGACAAGAAGGGCGAAGGGACCGATACGCAAGAAAAGAAGCAGCCGGGCGATCTCGAGAACGAGGGGAGCAAGGCGGCCGACAAAAAATCCGAAGGGGGCGCCGGCAAGAAGTCCGACAAGCAGGGGACCGAAACCGAAGAAGGCCCCCGCCCAGGCGATCCCAACGACAAGGGAGGGGCCACGCAGAAGGGTGAAGGGGAGACCAAGCAGGGCCTGCCCAAGAAGGAAGGGGGAGATCCCAAATCGCCCGGTGAAGAGTCCAAGGAAGAAGGGGGCGATCGCGACAAGCCATCGGGTGGGTCCGACAAGAAGGGTCAGAAGCAAGATGGCGGTCCCACACCGGCCTCGCAGGGCAAGCAGGACGCCAAAGACAAGACCGGCAAGCCCGATCAGGACTCGAAGGGGGCCAACGAAAAAGGTGACGAGGCCAAGAGCCCCGGCATCAGCGACAAGAACTCCAACTCTAAAGCCGGTGAAGGGGGCGATCGCAAGGGGAACGGCGAGAAGGGCGGAGGCCAGAACTCCAATCAGGCCGGTCAAGGCGGGGCCGGCTCGAATACCGAGGCCGACACTGGCGGCAAGGCCGGCAAAGAAGCGGGCGATGGAGACAAGATCAACCGCGCTGGAGACAAAGGACCTTCCGAAGAGAAGACCGGACGAAGCGGCTCGGAAGCGGGCAAGGGCTCGAAGACCGCCCCTAAGAAAGAAGGCGAAGGCTCCGGCAAGAACCCCGAGAACACCGGCGAGAAGGGTACGGCTGGCAAGCAAGGCGAGGAGGCTTCCTCGAGCGAAAGCGATCCTTCGGGCGAAGGGGGCAAGGCCGGCAGCGGTCGACCTCAAGGCAAGACCGACAAAGGCGAAGCCGGCGTCGGCCAAGGCAATCCGACGCAAGGCGGAACGCGCGACGGAGATCGGCCGAGCGGTGCCACCGATCCCAAGCTGAACGACCCGGTCAACCTGAGTGACGCCGTGGAAGGGGTCGACCTGGCCCTGCGTCATCTGAAGGACGAACTCGAAAAGCCGAACCCCGACCAGAAGCTGCTCGACAGCCTGGGCGGTTCGCGCGAGAAGGCCGAGCAGTTCTATACGCGTTGGAAAAAGATGCGCGACGACGCCATGCGCGGCGGCGCCGAGAACACCGATGCCCGCAAGCGCTTTGAAGAAAGCCTGCGGGGCTTGGGCATCTCGGGCGGCACCGCGAACTCGGATTCGCGCGGGACGAAGACCGATGAGCTGCGGAACCGCGGCACGACCGTCGTGCCTCCTCCGCCGGCGTTCCGCGACCGGACCAGCGGCTTCCGCACGGGGATCAGCAAGCCGACGGCCGAGAACAAATAGTGCCGAGCCCGATGCTTTGTCTTTTCTCCGGCTGGGGCTTTGACGGCCGAATCTTCGACCGCGTGGCATGGCCCAGCGAAACACTGTGCGTGCGCGCAGGTTCGCTGCTCGAACACCTCGATGCGGGGGGGGTGGAACGGGTATCGCTCTTCGGTTGGTCGCTGGGAGCGATTCGCTCCTTGAAGTTCGCGCGACTTCACCCCGACCGCGTCGACCGCGTATTCCTGGCGGGGCTTCGCCCGCGATTCCTTGAAGCAGAGATCGCGACCGAAAAGGCCGCCTTGATCGAGAATCCGCAAGCCGCGCTGCGGCGGTTCTATCGGCGGGCATTTGCCGGACAGAAACGCGAATTCGACTGGTTCACCCGCGAGATCGAGCCTGCACTCGTTGCTTCGCTCAATCTTGCGGAGCTTCAGGTGGGGCTGGACGAACTGCGGCAGAGCTGCGTACAAACACAGGACCTGTCGTTTGACGCCCCGCACCGGCAGCCGATTCTCGTTCACGGCAAGCGCGATCTGATCGCCCCCGTAGGAGAAATTGAATCGCTCGCTCGCGCAGCCGGTGCTCGCCTGGCGGTCTTACCCGACGTGGGGCATGTCGTGTTCCTGAGCGAGCAGTTCCTGCCCTGGTTGAATGCCGAGCTTGAGCGCCCCGACGAGTGACCATGTCCGTTGACACCCTGATGACTACTGAGCGAGATCGCAAACAGGCCGTGCAGGCCGCCTTTGCCCGGGCGGCCGACACCTACGACGCGCACGTCGACGTGCAGCGCGATGTTGCCGAAGGTTTGCTGCGCCGCTTGCTTGCCGGTCCTGCGCCCGTGCGCATCCTGGAAATCGGCTGCGGCACCGGCAATCTGACGCAGGGCCTGGCCAATGCCTGGCCCGAAGCCCAGATCCTGGCCATCGACTTCTGTCCGGAGATGCTTGCCGTCGCGCGCCGGAAGCTGGCCGGCCGGGCGAACGTTGCGTTCGAGGCAGCCGATGGAGAGCGGATTGTCGCCGAGGAAGGCCTCTTCGATCTGATCACGTCGAGCGCGGCGTTTCAGTGGTTCGACGACCTCCCTCTGGCTGCCCGTCGGTTCGCGCAGATGCTGGCTCCCGCAGGTCGCCTGGCATTCGCGATGTTTGGCCCAGGGACGTTTCGCGAATTGACGCAGGTCCTTGCGCAGGTGTGGCCCGAGGCCGTGCCGGCCGCCGCGAACTTTCTGGAAGCCGAGACGCTGCGAGCGTTGATGTCGGCGCAATTCTGCCAGGTCGAGATCGCCGAGGAGAACTACCGGCGAGAATACCCCTCGCTGCTCGAACTGCTGCGCAAGATCCAGCATACCGGCACCGGGGCCGGCCAATGGCACGGCATGCTCAGTCCCAGTCGCCTGCGCCGGATCGAAGCAGCCTATCGCGCCGCGGAAGGTGGGATCGCAGCGAGCTATCAGGTTTACTTCTGCGAAGCCCGACGGAAATCCATTGCCGCATAGTCCTGCTACTTCGCTCCTTGCCGGCGGTATTTCTCGCGGTACTTTAGCCAGAGTTCGCGTTGCTTGTTGTTCAGGTCGACCGTTCGCCCCGCGATATAGGCCTGCTCGACCTGGCTGCGGATGTCGAGTGGATCGCCCGTGGTCACGATCAACGTGGCGTCTTTGCCTGCCTCAAGGGAGCCCAGGCGATCGGCGACTCCCAGAATCTGTGCCGGGTAGAGCGTAATGCTCTTCAGCGCCTCCTCTTGAGACAGTCCATGCCCAGCCGCCATGGCCGCGTGATAGGGCAGGTTCCGCGTGTTGGATCCGCCTCCTTCGCCCACGATGCAATACTTCAGCCCCGCTTCGCGCAGCCGCTCGGGGAGTGTGAAGGGCGCATCGTAGGGATCGTCCTTGTGCATCGGCAGCCGGTGGATTGGCCCCGCCAGGACCGGCACGTTGTGCCGCTTGAGCAGCGCTGCGCAGTCGGGGGCGTCGTAGCCGCCTAGCAGAATCATCTTCGCCCCTTCGCGGGCGGCGAACGCCACCGCCGCTTCGATCTGCGTCAATTCATCGGCATGCACGATCAGGGGGAGCTTGCCTTCCAGCACCGGCTGCATGGCTTCCCATCGCAAGTCATGCGCGGGCGGGGCTCCGGCCGGTGGATTCGCCTTGGCCTTGCCATAGGCTCGGGCATCGGCGAAGGCGTCGCGCAGACCTTCCAGCGCCTTGGCCCGATTCTCGCGGGCTTCTTTCTCCTGCTCTTCATTGCCGGGCACGCGATTGATCCGCATGAAGGGCCAATGCAGGTGCATGCCGACCGCAGACTTCACGGCCATTTCTTCCCAGGTCCAGCCGTCGAGTTGCATCAGGGCCGAAGTGCCGGCAATCGCGCCGCCAGTGGGCGCCGAAAGGGCGACAAGGACTCCGCCCGCCCGAGCCACGGGGATGATCTCGCTGTCGGGATTGAAGGCCACTTGGGCCCGCACGTTGGGATTGATGAGGCCGATTTCGCGGATGTCGTTGGTCGCCCGCACCGCGTCGATCTCGACCAGACCCACTTGCGTGTAGGCGTCGATCAGCCCCGGATAGACGTGCTTGCCGCTGACATCGATCTTCTCGGCGTCCGCGGGAATAGCCACGTCGCGTCCAACCGCAGTGATGCGGCCATTCACGAACAGGACCGTCCCCTTTTCGATGTCCGCCCCGACCACGGGGTGTACCGTTCCGCCGATCAGGGCCCGCGGCCGGTCTTGGGCGGCGCCGGGAATGGGGGGCGCGGCTTGCATTGTCGCGGCAAAAAGGCATGCCGCGCAAAAAGTCGCCAACACGCAGAGGATTCGTCGATTTCGCATAAGGCTAGCGATGATTGCAATTGTGGCAGTGATGATGGCAGAAGATGTCTTCGCGGTCCCACAGGTTGGTCAGCTTGTCCTTCAAGCTGTCCCCCGACTTCTCGCCCGAAGCCAGCACGCGCTGCACCAGGGCGGCCTTCATGCTCTCGGTCTCTTTGCGACGTTCGCGGTCTTCGACACGGTCGAAGTACTTCCGGCCGTCAATCCAGGTCTGCTCGCAGATAGCCAGCGTCGAAAGAGGAGAGTCATTCCATACGGCCAGGTCCGCGTCCTTGCCAACTTCGATGGAGCCGACGCGACTGTCGATTCCCAACTGCCGGGCGGGATTGAGCGTGACAAACTTCAGGGCGTCGACCTCGGACAGTCCGCCGTACTTCACGGCCTTGGTCGCCTCGGTGTTGAGCCGCCGGGCGTGCTCGGCCGAGTCGCTGTTGAAGGAAACCACCACGCCCGCCTGATGCATGACCGCGCCGTTGTAGGGGATGGCGTCGTAGACCTCGATCTTATAGGCCCACCAGTCCGAGAAGGCCGAGCCACCCGCGCCGTGCCGCGCGATCACGTCGGCCACCTTATAGCCCTCCAGAATGTGCTGCAGGGTGGCGACTCTCACTTTGAAGTCTTCGCACGTCCGCAGGAAGGCGATGATCTCGTCCTGCCGATACGAGTGGCAGTGAATGAGCCGCTTGCCGGCCAAGATTTCGGCGATCGCTTCGAGTTCAAGATCGACCCGCGGGGGTAAGCGGTTCTGGCCGGGCCGCCAGTCGGCCCAGCTCCGCTGATATTCCTGGGCCGAACGGAAGCTGTCGCGCACCACTTGCTCCACTCCCATGCGGCTTTGCGGATAGCGCGTGGTGAACTTGTCGCCCCAGTTGGCCTGTTTCACGTTCTCGCCCAAGGCAAACTTGATGCCCGGCGGCGCACCTTCGAACTTCAGCTTCTCGGGCGGAGCTCCCCAACGGAGTTTCAGCACCTGATTCTGTCCGCCGATCGTGTTGGCCGAGCCATGCAAGACGTTGATCGCGGTCACGCCGCCGGCCAGTTGGCGGTAGATCTCGATGTGGTCGCAGTCGATGAAGTCGCCGATCCGCACCTCGGCCGTGACTGACTGAGTCGCTTCGTTAATGCCGCCGTCGGTGGCGCTGTGCGAGTGGCAGTCGATCACGCCAGGCGTCAGGTGCTTGCCTTCCAGATCGACGATCATGGCCCCGGCCGGCACGGCAATCTCCGTCCCCACGGCCGCGATCTTGCCCTCCTTCACGATCACCCGGGCGTTCTTCAAAATACCGGCCGGGCCGCTGGTCCAAACCGTGGCGTTCTGAAAGCAGACGAGCGCCGGCCGTTGCGGAAGGCTGGTGACGCCGAATGCGCCCAGCGGATAGTTCACCGGAAACAGCGCCGTCTTCGGCAGCTTGTCTTCGTCCACCTTGGCCGGCTTGTCTTCAGCTTCGTCGTCCTTCGGCTTGTCTTTGTCTTTGTCATCGGCGTCGGCAAGCGCCAGCGCGACTTGAATCGCCGCTACCTTGGGCGGGGCGGGGAGCGCCTCGGGCTCTTCTTCAACGTCGCGGCGTCGGGCGGTCCACAAAAAGCGCTCGCCCGCGGCCCACAAGCCGCTGCCGTCCAGGGCGGTGCCAGAGACGATGCCGCTCATGCGCACCACGCCCTTCCAGCCCAGGGCTTCGCCAGGGATCGAGAAGCTGAGCCGCGCGTCGTCGAGCGCCACGTGCTCCACCGCGATCTTCTTCTCGCCGCGGGTAAGTTCGCCCGTCCACTTGCCGTCCACATGCTTCAGCGTCAGTTTCAGCTTTTCGGGCTTGTCTCCCAGCAACTCGATATCCCAGGTGCCGGTGGCCAAGACGACCGGCTTCTTGACGACCTCAAACGGCTCGCCTGCTACCCAGGTCTCCAGCACCTTGGTCTTGGTCTGGAAGAGGTCCCCATCGGTCACGACGAAGTGAGCCCCCTTCCCCTTCTCGATTGTTCCTGCTTGGGCGGCAACACCATACAGCTCGGCGGGGGTCACGGTCAGTGCGGCCAGGGCCGCGTCGGGCGAGAGCCCGCGCCGCACCGCTTTGCGAACCGCCTTGAGAAACTCATTCGGCTCTTTCAGGCCATGCGACGTGAATGCAATCTTCACCCCTGCCTTGGCCAGTCGGCCGGCATTCTCCGGGGCCAGATCCCAATCCAGCAACCGCTCCAGCGTTACATGCCGGGCGTCCTGCGGAGAGCGCACGTCCGGCGGTGCGGGGAAATCCAGCGGCACGATCACCGCGCGTCCCGTGGCGGCGATCTCGTCCAGTCGACGGTACTCGTCCCCCGAGCCGCGTACGATCACATTCAAGCGGAACTCGCGCGCCAAGGCGTCGGCCCGCAGGAAGTACAGTTCATCTTGAGCGTCGATCATCACCCGCTTCGTCGCGCCGGCGTAGCCTTGCAGAGCTTCCAAGGCATCGTTGCGTTCGGGGTGCGGAACTTCGGCTCGCTGACGATGGGCTTCCCACGCCCGGCCGTACCAGTCGGCATCGTAGAAAGCCTGTCGCACCAGTGCCACGGCCCCCATGGGCGAGGCGGGATACTGCCGGTCGGCCCCTCGTCCGCGCGGCCCAACCGGCGCGAGCCTGGCATGCAACGCCACGTCTTCCGCAGCGATCACTGCATTTGCGGCCCGATCGCTGGTATCGACCAGGGCGCTGGTCCCTTTGAGAATTCCCTGGGATGGTGCCACCAGCCGTAGGACGATTCCCTGGCTGCGATACTTCTTGTTGTCATCGGCAGATGGCTTCAAACGCCGGGCGACGCGCCTTTCGGGCTTGACCTGCGGATTCCAGTAAGGGGACCCCCGGTCATCCGCATCGCTCGTGTCGGTCAACTCGTGATAGCCGTCGATCAACCCGGCGTAGATCGTCTTCCCCGCCAGGTCATGGATACGGGCGTCGCTGGGAGGTTGCAGCTCTGCGCCCACGCCGGCGATCAAGCCGTCGCGGACGACAATCGTCCCTTTCTCGATCACGCGTCCGGGCGCGATGACGATCCGCGCCCCGACCAGGGCGTGAACCGCGGGGTTGTTCTGCCGCATCCCTTCGATGGGGGCGGTCCCCTTCTCGGCAGCAAAGGCGGCCACCGTGAAACCCATCGCCAACATACACAGACAGCAAAACAACCGCATGGCCGATCTCCCACAGGGCATGGAGCGATGGCACAATAAACGCCAACGCTCCTTGGCAAGAGTATGCTTTCCCCGAAAGGGCGATGCTAGTGTCCTGTCTCAGAAGGGTGGTGACCTGGTGCGAATCGAACTTGCAGGTGAGCGGCAAGGCGATAGTCGCCGGAAACCCCTGTGAGAACGCAATTTCACCGGCGGCTAGCGCCGTGCCGCTCACATCCAAACCTGCCCAGACGCTATCTTCCCAGATTTCTTTTCAGCTCGGCGTAGTCGATTTTTGAGTTATGCCGAGGATCGACCGGCAGCGGCTTGTCGGAGACGATCAATTCGTCGAGCGGAAACCCGGCGTCGGCGAGTCGGGTGCGAATCTGCTGTTCGACTTCGGCGTCGATCTCTCCCCGCACGACGATCGCCACGCGCTCGCCGAGCATCCCGTCAGCCAAGCCCAATGCCGCGGTCTGGCGGATGCGCGGATCGGCCCCACGAGCGGCCTGCTCCAGCAACTGCGGATGAACCGTCTGGCCATTCCGCCAGATTGTGGAGTAAACGCGGCCGACCAGCCAGAATCTCCCGTCTGCGTCGAAGTAGCCGGTGTCTCCCATCCGATGCCACACCTGGCCATCCGCGTCGACGATCTTGTTCTCGGCCACTGCCATCGGATTCAGATAGTAGTCCTTGCAGACGTGCAGGCCGGAGACAACCAACTCTCCCACTTCGCCGCGCGGCACGTCCCAGTCGCTCCAGCCTTGCTGGCCTAGTTCGATCGGCCCGGCATGAATGCGGATCGCGTGCGCGGTGATGGCCGGGATCAGGACGCCCACACAGTAGCCTTGCGGTCTTGCCGTCGTGTGATGCGACAGGGCCAGCCTTTCCTCGGCATGAATGTGAGCGACCGGTTCCGCCTCGGTCGAGCCGTAAGCGACCACAATCTCTACGGGAGCTGCGGCAGTATGAAATGCTTGCTGCCAAGACTGGAGCTGCGAATCGCCGACAGGAGCACCGCCGGTCAGGACGCGGCGCACCAGCGGGAGCGGTTCGCCGCCCGACTTCAGATGTTCGGCAAGCCGGTCATAGAACGGCGGCGAAGCCGTGCAGGCGGTCACTCGATGCCGACGCATCTGGGCCAGAATTCCTGCGGCATCGATCTGGTCGACCTTGGCGAAGTCCATCCGCGGGACAATCGAGGTGATGCCGCTGGCCAGGTTATTCAGCGCGAAGACGGGGAACATCGGCATGTCGATGTCCTCGTCGCGATAGGGGAAGGTCACTGTGAGCGCTGCGTGCTGGGCCGCCAGGAACCCATGCGTGCGATTCGCGCCTTTGGGAATGCCACTGGAGCCTGTCGTGAAGGTGATGAGCGCCGGATCGTCTGGCGTGGCGTCAAAAACCTGGCCATCTCCCGGCTGAGCAAGCAGCTCCCTCAGCGTTCGACGGGCCGGCAGATTCAGGAACCGTTGCCCCGTGGTCACCGACAGACGAATCGAGCGTAGCGCGGGCTCAAGGAGCCGAAGCACGTGACTCTTGGCGATTCCCAGATACGCAGTCGGTCGGGCGAAAGCGGCAAAGGCAGCAATTTTCCGGCGGTCGATCCAGGGATCGACAAACACGGCTACTCCGCCCAACTTGAGCACGGCCAACAGGACCACGTAGAGGTCGATGGACATGGGGATCATCACGATCGCCCGTTCGCCCGGGGCGAGTCCTTCGCGGCGAAGTCCCGCGCTGACTCGATCGACGCGATCCCAGAGTTGTGCAAAGCTGATCGACTCGTCCTGGCCAGCGTCATTCTCCAGGATCAGTGCAGGGCGCGCGCCGACCCGCTCCGCCGCTGAGCGTAGAAAGGAGACAACGTTGGTGGGTCTGGCTGAGGCCATTGAGGGATCGCTGTTCGTCAACCCGAGTGCTGATACAACACATAGCGCCGGCTCACCACGCCCAGTTCGCCGTCCAGTCGTCCCGAAGGGTTCCCTTCGCGAATCAGGCAAAGGTTCGCCTTGCGAAACCCTCGGGCGAGCATCTGTTGGTAGCCGCGGCACATCAGGGCCGCTCCTAGTCCGCTTTTGCGGTGGGCCGCCGTGACCCCGAGAGATTTCATGTTCACAGCATCGGCCCGTCGTCGATTCAGCAGGAACTTGAACTTGGCCAGCTTGCCTCGGCTGTAACCCATCGAGGCGACCGCCTGCTGGTAGTCCACCACGGCAAACAGAAAACCGACGTATTGGCCGTCGGGCGCCTGCGCAAACCAAACCAACTCGGGATCAACCAGCGACTTTGCCGGCTCGTAGAGCGCGATGAAGTCTTCCACGGAGATCGGGTCGTAGAAAAAGTTCTCCGCAAAGATGTCGCACGACATTCGATGCAGGATGACCAGTTCCTCGCGAAAGTTCTCCAAGACGAGCTTTCGCAGGCGGTAGCCCCGTTTCTCGACGCGGGCCAGAATCGGCGCCAGGGCCGCGGCCGCGGGAGTGACGTCGGCCACCTGCTTGGAATAGTAGCTCTCCAAAGGCACAAAGCCGCAGGCCTCCCACATGGCCGGATAGTAAGGCTTGTTGTAGGGCTCCATCAGGAAGGGCGCCGTGTCGTGGGGGCCCTGATTGAAGCGATAGCGGTGCCAGGTGTCGCCGTCCATCGGGCCGATGATCCGTCGAACGCCTCGATTGCGCAGCCAGCGGATAGCCGTAGCCAGCAACTCTCGGACCGCCTCGGAATTGTCTTCGGCCTCGAAGAACCCAAGCATGCCCATTGGCTTGCCGGCGCTGTCCGACAACGTGGGCGAGATGCGGGCCACCACGCGGGCCAACGCCTGACGATCATTCATCGCCACCAATACGCGTTGCCGGCCAAAGAACTTGCTTCGACCCAGGCTGGCTAGCACCGCCGGCCGCAGCGGCGGGCAATAGTGCGGATCACCTCGATACAGACGTTCCGGCAGCGCAAGAAAGGGCCTCCAGGTTCGCGGATCGTCTGCAACGTCGAGAATCACCGGCAACTCGCGTTCCAAGAGCGGGTACAGAGCGGTCGGATTGTCCCGGGCAGTACCGCAAGGCGTCAAGCGCAAACGACTATCACAAAAGTAGGCACGAGTTTATCAGACAGTTAGGCGTGTGGGCGTCTCGATTCGGGGTGGAAATCGTAGCCGTAAGGGTGGACAGCGAGGCCCACCACTTCGGCCGGACGAATCCGTCTAGGAGCTTACTCGCCCAAGACGGGGTGGTGTGGCGGCGCGTACCAGGGTCGATGCCCCAGGCTGTCACAACGCCACCCCCTTTGGGACTTCGGACAGAGCGGTTGCGGATGTAGCTTTGCGGGTTGGGGCGCGGAGGCCACATGGGGCGCCGGCGCCCCGGGGGGCGCGCAAGATTGCGAGTTGAGGGCGCGCCCACGAGGCCTGGCCGTGTAACTTTGCGGGTTGGGGCGCGGAGGCCACACGGGGCGCCGGCGCCCCGGGGGCGCGCAAGATTGCGAGTTGAGGTCGCGCCCATGAGGCCTGGCCGTGTAACTTTGCGGGTTGGGGCGCGGAGGCCACACGGGGCGCCGGCGCCCCGGGGGGCGCGCAAGATTGCGAGTTGAGGTCGCGCCCACGAGGCTTGGCCGTGTAACTTTGCGGGTTGGGACGCAGAGGCCACACGGGGCGCCGGCGCCCCGGGGGGCGCGCAAGATTGCGAGTTGAGGGCGCGCCCACGAGGCCTGGCCGTGTAACTTTGCGGGTTGGGGCGCGGAGGCCACACGGGGCGCCGGCGCCCCGGGGGGGGCGCGCAAGATTGCGA
>Ga0105046_10004019_pt1 | contig 23393 bp, 15 predicted proteins | sample MAT03_FD_78385 | JGI IMG/M metagenome (GOLD analysis project Ga0105046, IMG submission 78385) | Freshwater microbial communities from Lake Fryxell liftoff mats and glacier meltwater in Antarctica - MAT-03 (megahit assembly) | ecosystem: Environmental > Aquatic > Freshwater > Ice > Liftoff...
CATGCATGCGCGGCCGGGTTCGGCCGCGCCGCATGAAACTGCAATTGACTCATTGACGGCGACATGCCATGCCGCCGTCCACGCCATGTCTTAGTTCTGGTTGAAACGCAGCTTGGCATCCCTGATGCAATTGGCCTTGGCGTCGCCGGCCAAGGCATCGCACTTCTCGCGCACCACCGCGAAGGCGGCATCACGCTTGTCGGTGTCCGCGCTCTTGCGTGCATCGCTGGTCTTCTCGCGGGCGGTGGAATTCGCGTCGGTGGTTTTCTCGGTCAACTTGGCATCCGCCTTGCCGGCGACGAAGGCGCTCTTGGCCTCCTTGCGGCAGACGTCCTTGGGATTGCCGGCGAGGTCGTCGCATTTCTGCTTGGCGATCGCGTAGGTGCTGTTCACCTTGCTGAGGCGTACGTCATAGAGATGCTTGGTGGATGGCGCATAGCCCTGTTCCAGTTCCGCCTTGGCGATCTTGTCGGACCCCTTGGCCTCCTGCATGCAGATATCGCGCGCGTTGCCCGATTTCAACTTGCAATCGGTCTTGTCGGTCCCGTATTTCGTCGAGATCTGCTCCTTGGCGGACTTGTATTCCTCCTTCGACATGGCCGCGTTGCCTACGCTGCTGATGGTGAAAAGGGTGGCTGCAGCCAGGGTGATGAGATGGTTCTTTTTCATGATGAATCCTCTATTTGGGTTGGTTGCCACGAAATTCCTGCTTCGACTAAAGTGCGCCGCGCCCGCTGATCACGCGCAATAAGACCATAACGATGGCGATCACCAGAAGGATGTGGATCAGGCCGCCCACGGTCACGGATGCGACCAGGCCCAGAGCCCACAGGATGACCAGGATGACTGCGATGGTGTAGAGCATGATTGTTCCTTTCATGGATTACCGCGTTGCCTTCAGCGCGTTGGTTGAGCGCTGGTTTTGATGTTGACGCGCGCCGCGGAAGCCGTCTGTACGCTTTCGCACCAAGCGCGCGGACGCAACTTAAATGATGCGCCCAGTGCCCCGGCGCGGCCGGGCATTGCCGACCACGCACAGGGGTTGCGGGCTTCAGATACGCCCGGTCATGAGCAGCACGATCAGGATCAACACGACCAGGCCGAGTCCGCCGCTCGGTCCATAACCCCAGCTCCGGCTATGCGGCCAAGCCGGCACGGCGACAAGCGCGCCGATGACAAGAAGGACAACAAGAATCATGATGAGCGACATAGTGAACTCCCGGGAATGTTGTCGAGGCAACCGGCACGGAGATCCGCTGCCACGAAGCTACCTCGCTTAGACGAATGGTCCGCTTTAACGCCGCGCGCATCCGTGCGCGTGCGCACATACCGCGCATATGTTTGCGCCTAGCATGCGTGTCTGCCATGAACCCCAAAGACGCGGCGCCAGCCGCGATTGCCCTTTCAGCGCCCGGAGAAATCACCCTGTCGGGCAACTGGACCGCCTTGCGCTGCGACGCGCTGGCAGCGCAGTGCGACGCCTTGCGCCCCCGCGGGGGCGAACTCGCCATCGACGGCGCGGCGCTCTGCGCATTCGACACGGTCGGCGCGTGGCTCCTGCAGACGCTGCTGGCGCGCCTCAAGGGCGAGGGCCATGCCACGCATCTGCGCGGCTTCATACCGCGCCATGCGAGGCTCGCCGCGCTCGCAGCGGCGCCGCCGGTGCCTCCACCGGTACCGCAAGCGCCGCGCGGCCTCGTTGAGAACACCGGCCGCAGCGCCGCCGCCGCGGCCGGCGAGGCGATGGCGCTCCTGCGGCTGATCGGCGAAGCCGCGGCCGTCGCGGCGCGCAGCCTGAGTCACCCGGGGCGCATGCGCTGGCGTCCGGTCCTGTTCAACATTCGCGCCGCGGGTTTCGACGCGCTGCCGATCGTCGGCCTGCTTTCGTTCCTGCTAGGGGTCGTGATCGCCTACCAGGCGGCGGATCAATTGCGCAGGTACGGCGCCAACATATTCGTCGCCGACTTAGTCGGACTGTCGGTGCTGCGCGAGTTCGCGCCGCTGGTGACGGCGATCATCGTCGCCGGACGTTCCGGCTCGGCCTACGCCGCGCAGATCGGCTCGATGTCGGTCACCGACGAGATCGACGCGATGCGCACCATCGGCATCGACCCGGTGGAAATGCTGGTACTGCCCAAGCTGATCGCGTTGCTGCTGGCCATGCCACTACTGACCTTTTTCGCCGACCTTACGGGCGTATTCGGCGGGATGGTGATGGCTCGTGCTCAACTGGATGTGGGCTTCGACGATTTTCTCGATCGCTTCGTCAAGGCCGTGGATGTCACCGCGCTGATGATAGGCATAGGCAAGGCGCCAGTGTTCGCCGCCATCATCGTAAGCGTCGGCTGCCTGCAGGGTTTCCGCACCAGCGGCGGCGCCGACAGTGTCGGGCGGCAGACCACCCGCGCGGTGGTGCAGTCGATTTTCCTGGTGATCGTAGCCGACGCGCTTTTCTCGGTGCTCCTTAGCATGCTCGACCTTTGAACATGGACGCCGTCGCAAGCGTTGTCGAGATCAGCCACGTGGCCACGCGCCTGGGCGGCAAGGTGGTGCACGCCGACGTAAGCCTGGCGGTGGCACAGGGTGAGATCTTCGCCATCGCCGGCGGCAGCGGCAGCGGCAAGTCCACCCTGATGCGCGAAATCATCGGCCTGGCACGAGCGGACGCAGGCAGCATCAAGGTGTTGGGAGTCGATCCCGCCACGATGTCGGCAGACACCGCGCGCAGTTGGCGACCGCGCCTTGGCGTGCTGTTCCAGCAGGGCGGCCTCTTTGGTGCGCTCAACGTGCTGGAAAACGTCGGCCTGCCGCTGCGCGAGCACACCAACCTTGACGACCACACGATCGATGCGATCGCCGCCGCCAAGATCGCGCAGGCGGGCCTGGAAGCCGACGTCGCGACGCGTCTCCCCGCAGCACTGAGCGGCGGAATGGTCAAGCGCGCCTGCCTGGCGCGCGCGCTCGCGCTGGACCCGGAAATCCTGTTTCTCGATGAGCCCACCGCCGGCCTGGACCCTGCCAGCGCCGACGGTTTCGACATCCTGATCCTCAACCTGCGCGACCTGTTCGGCATGGCCGTGGTGATGGTCACCCACGACCTCGACCTGCTGTGGCATGTGGCCGACCGTGTCGCGGTTCTGGGCGACGGCCGGGTCGCAGGTATCGGTCCGATGGCCGAGCTTCGCCATTCGCAGCACCCGGCAATACGGCCGTTTTTCGAAGGTTTGCGCGGCGGCGTGGCCGCGCGCACCGCGAGCCCCGCGCATGCCGAACCGGCACTGGTACCAATCACGGAGGATGCATGGAAACCAAGGTGAACTACACCGCCGTGGGGGCTTTCGTTCTGGTGCTGTCCGGCCTCCTGATTGCCGGAGTGCTGTGGCTGGCCACCGGCGGCGCGGTGCACAAGAAGTACGACACCTACCTGGCCATGGTGGGCGAATCGGTGGCGGGCCTGAACCTGAATGCCCCGGTGAAATATCGCGGCGTCGACGTCGGCCGAGTGCAGGAAATTGAGCTCGACCCCGCCAATCCGCAGCAGGTGCGCCTGCTGTTCGCCATCGAACGCGGCACCCCGATCAAGGTCGACACCGAGGCGGTCCTCAAGACCCAGGGACTCACCGGTATCGCCTATGTCGAACTGGACGGCGGTTCCGCAAGCGCAGCGCCCCTGCGCGTGGTGCCGCCCGCCCTGTATCCGTCCATCCGTACCCGACCCTCGTTGGCAGCCCGCCTGGAGAACATGTTGACAACCCTGATGGCAAAACTCGACACCACCTCCGACGGCGTCAACCGGATTCTGAGCGAGCGCAACGTGGCTGCCTTTTCCAGCACCCTTGCCGACCTCTCGACGCTGGCCCGCACCCTGGCCGCGCGCAAGGACACCATCGACGCGGGCATCGCCAGCGCGGCGCGCACTTTCGACAACAGCGCGCGTCTGAGCGCGCAGTTAGGCCCGGTGATAGAGCGGATCGGCCCGGTGATAGAGCGGATCGGCCCGGTGATAGAGCGGGTCGGCGCGAGCGCCGACAAGGTCGGGAAAATGGGTGACGCGGCCACGCTGATGAGCCAAAGCGCCGGGCAGACCATCAAGTCGGTTGGCGCGGATGTGAAGCGCTTTTCCAGCGACGCGGTACCTGACCTGCAGGCCCTGATAGGCGAAATGAACGTTCTCGCCGTGTCGCTACGGCGCCTGATCGAGGAAACCGAACGCAATCCGCGTGGCTTCATATTCGGCCGCCAGCCGGTGCCCGAGGGTCCGGGCGAAGCTCCGGCCCGGAGAGCCGACAAATGAGCGCGCGCGAACCGCCCGGAAGCCGCCGTACCGCATGCGCGGCGGCAGTCGCATTTTTGGTCCTTGCCGGCGGTTGTTCGGCCCTGCGCCCGGCGGCCACACCGTCACCGACCGGCTTCCACTCGATCGATGCATCGGCATGGCCACCGGTGTCGGTACGACAACCCACAGCCGCGCCGACGCTCACACTGCTGGTCGGCAATCCGCGTTCCAGCGCCGGATTCGACAGCCAGCGCATGATCTACACGCGGCGCGCACACACGCTGGAATATTTCGCGCACAACGAATGGGTCGACACACCGGCGCGCATGCTCGCGCCCCTGCTGGTGGCGGCCGTAGCCGAGAGCGGCGCCTTTCGCGCGGTCGCGCGCATGCCCAGCACGGCAGACGGCGCGCTGCGGCTCGACACCGAGGTGCTGGTGCTGCAGCAGGAATTCCTCACCCAGCCAAGCCGGGTGCGCTTCGCGTTGCGCGCCGAACTGATAGCCGATGAAAGACGCGCGGTGATCGCTTCCCGGGTCTTCGAAGCTGAAGTCGCAACCTCAGCCGACGCTCCCTACGCCGGCGTGGTCGCTGCCAACCAGGCGGTACGCGACGTGCTCGTACGCCTCGCGGCATTTTGCGCCGAGGCCGCCGCCGGCTGGAAAGCGCCGCCGTAGCCGGCCCTACCCCCCGCACCTGCTAAAGCGCGCGTTCCACCAGCCGGGACAACCATTCCTTGAAGCGCATCGTCAGGGGACGCCGTGCCCAGGTGGCTGCGTCGATCGCCTGCGAAGCGGCCATGTCGACGCTGAAAGCCGCCAGCATGCGCGCGGCGAAAGCGCGCCCGAGGATCACCGCATTGACCTCGTCGTTGTCGAGCGCGCTGCGCCAATCCAGGTTGCTCGACCCGACGCAAGACCAGACGCTGTCGATCACGGCGGTCTTCACGTGCAGGAGCGCGCCGCGGCGCTCATGGATCTTCACCCCGGCGGCGAGCAGCCCGGCGTAGTGCGAGCGGCCGGCATGGAAGGCAGGGGATGCGTCCGAATGCGAGGGAAGAATCAGCCTCACATCGACGCCGCGCGCCGCCGCCGCCGTGAGCGCGGCGATCAGCTGCGGGTCGGGAACGAAATAAGCGTTGGTCAGGTACACCTGCTTCTCGGCATTGCCTATCGCCGCGATGAGGGTGAGGTAGATCTGGCTGTACGGATCGTCCGGGCTGCTGCCGATGGCGCGCACCAGTTCGTCGCCTACCGCCGCGAGAGCCGGAAAGTAGTCGAGCGCAGGCAGCGCGGCGGCGCCCTGGCGCGCCCAGGTGTCGAGGAAAAGCTTCTGAAATTCCGCCACCACCGGGCCTCTTACCTCAATATGGGTGTCGCGCCAGCCGCTGACCAGTTGCGCCGCCTCGTCGTCGCGCTTGACCGAAGAGCCGCTCGAGTTGACGCTGCTGATGTTGATGCCGCCCAGAAAGGCGATGCGACCGTCGACGATGGTCAGCTTGCGGTGGTCGCGGTGGTTGGGGGCCCACGGCCTTTTCAGGGCCAGCGGATTGAAGGGATTGAACTCCAGCACCCGCACTCCGGCAGCGCGCAGGCGCTCGAAATAGGCGCGCGGCATGCCGATGCTGCCGAAACTGTCGTAGATCAGGTTTACCTGCACCCCGGCGGCCTGGCGCTCGATCAGGATGTCGGCGAAGCGCCTGCCGACGTCGTCGTCGTCGATGATGTAGAACTCGACATTGACGTGGTTCTTCGCCGCAGCGATGGCGGCGAACAGCGCCTTGTAGGTGGCCGCACCATCCTGGAGGAGAAGCACGCGATTCCCGGTGATGAGGGCATTGCCAGTGATCTGCTGCTCTAGCACGATCTGGCGCTCGAGGATGTCGAGGTTACCGGAGCTGCGCTTGAGCGCCTCGACGATCGCGGCGCTGCGGCGCGCCGAGAGTGGACCGTGCGCGCCCTCGAAGCGTGCCGCTTGCGCATTTTGCCGTTGACTGAGGAATGTGGTGTCGGGAATGCTCGCGCAGCCGGCTGCGGTCAGCAGCCAAAAACACAGCGCGGCTGCCGCGCAACGCGCGGCGCGCATCATGCCGCCCCGCCGGACAAGTGAACCTGCCTTACGTCTTGCTCTTTTCCTCGCGCGCCTCGTCCCTTATCGCCTTTCCGCCGCGCTCGATGTCCTTGCCCGTGCTTTCGATGGTGTTTCAGGCTGCCAGCGGCGCGCAAAGGCAGGTGACCAACATTGTCCACGACAGGCCGGAGAGAATGCTTTTGATCATCAAGTGACGCCATTTTGATTGCCCTGCATGCGCCGGGTTGGATGGCGCGGCTACTGGTCGGCGACCAGGACACCGGTTTCCATTCCGACCCTGTGCATGGTGCATCCCGCATTGGCAAGCCCGCCGGTGGGCCGGCCAGGCGCTCCGGTTTCGATCGGGTATCGCATTGTTCCGGTCCCGACCATCACGATGACGATGCGGTCGGGCGATGTGACGATGTTCCGACAAAGCCTAACGGTGTTCCGTGCGCTGCCGCACGTCCGGCACGCCGCTCCCGGCATGGCCAATGGCAGCGGTCAATGTGGGGCATCGCACGGTCGAAGGCAGTCGGAGCGGCTAAAACGCTTATTTGCCGATCAGGGCGGGGAAGGCGGCTCGCGCTTTCCGGCCCCGGCGGCTCATATACGCAAAGAAAGACAAGCCCATGCCCATGCATCCCCATCCCACGTCCTTCGGCGTGTTCAAGCCTGTCAACCATGTGCTCATGTCGTTCGCCAGCGCCGCGGCTTCCGCCAGCGCCGAGTCGGCCCTGATAGCGGCAGGCTTCGCAGCCGCCGACATCACGCGCTACACCCCCGGCGAAATGCGCGACCAGGCCGAGTCGGACATTCGCAATGCCGGGGTCCTCGCGGGCCTGGGCTATGAACTCGATCTTGTCAAGGCACAGCTCGCGCTCGCGCAAAAAGGAGAGAGTTTCCTGGTGGTCAACGCGCCGGAGCAGAGTCAGGTCGAACTCGTCACCGCCGTGGCTGTATCCTGCCTTGCTACACGGGCCCAGCGCTATGGCAGCCTGATTATCGAGGAACTATTGCCTCTCGAAGATGATGTTGGCCCGCCGACACCGGCTGCGGAAAACCGGCCAGGCGCAGCCGCATGAGCAGAAAACCGCATGAGCCGGGCCCGAACCCGGAGCCAGGCCCGAACCCGGAGCCGGATCCGGATCCGGATCCGGCACCCTCGCCGGAACCTCATCCCCAATCGCGTTGACGGTTAGCGCGCGGCCTCTTTGCGCGCCAGCACCGGCAGGCAGCCGTCCGCGCGGGCATTGCCTGTTTCGATCAGTGGTATCAATGCCATTAGCGGATTGACCAGTGCCAGCAACAGCGCGCCGATGGAGCGCGTGGCGACGGCGGCCGTATCCACCGAGACTTTCGGCCTGGCGAACGGGCCGGTGAGGTGGATCGGGCTGCGCAAGGCCACCAGGCTGATGTTGCGACTGCGCGGCACCAGAGTCAGGTCCAGGCGCTCGCGCGAAAGGTCGATGCTGCCGCTGCCGGTGATGGTGCTGATGTCGGTATCGAGCACCAGAAGACGCGTATCCATCACACCGCCACGGACCTGGAAGTCGGCGACTGCGCAGCGCAGGCGGATGGCGTTGTCGCCGGTCACCTGCAACTGCAGGATCTCGATCAAGTGCAACCCGGCCTTCTCCATCATGAGCCGGCTGATCAGGCCATTGCCCACCGCCAGCCTGACGTTGCCGTCCGCCGTCGCCAGCATGCGCCCGATCGAATCGCCGCGCCCCGCAAGCTCGATCTCGCCGTTGATCTGCCCCTTGCTGGAACGTGCCATAGCCACGCTCGGCAGCAGCCGGGCAAGCTCGATCTGGCGCGCGCTCACGCTGGCATGCGCCTTGATCGGCGCGGCCTTTCCGTCAAGCACGATGTTCGCCTTCAAGTGCCCGCCGGCGAGGCCGAAGTCGAGCGGGTCGAGCGTGAGGACCGCGTCGCGCAACCTGATCCGGGCTGAAAGGTTGTCCAGCGGCAAAGCTGTTGCGCCGGAAAATGCGCGCGCCTTCAGGGTCACATCGGCGTCGACGTGGCTCCAGCGTTCCGCCTTGAACGGCATGTCGGGCAAAACCCGTGTACGGCTGACCCGCGCAGTCGCCTGCGGCGCGGCCATCTTCGTGGCGCCGATCGACGGGCCGAGGTCGGCCAGGTCGAGCGCCTGCGAGACCACTCGGCCATGCATGAAGGGGCGCGCGCCATCGAGGTCGACCTGCAGCGTGCCGGCGAGATCGCTCTTGCCCACCCGCCCCTTGAAATCCTCGTAGCGCCATACCAGGCCGCTGTGCATCAGGTGCCCGCTCAGGGAATAGGGGCCGGTTTCCGGCACCACCAGCCCGGTGAGCGGAAACAATTGCGCCAGGCTGTCGCCGTGTATCGCCAGTTGCATGTCGGCGGCGACGAATCGGGTGAGGCTGGTGACGTTGCCGCTTGCCTTGATGCCGGTGCGGCCGATCGTCCCTTCGACCGCCAGCGGGTAGGGCGCGTTCTGGTCCTGCAGCGACAGCACCGGACCGCCGCTGCCGTTCGCGGTCATGGCAAGTCCTTTGTATTGGCCAGTTGCACGGAATTCGACGCCGACGATATCTCCTGCTGCGGCCACGGTGGCGGTGGTCGACAACTCGGCGCGGATGCGGGTACCGGCGCGCTCGTCGTCGTAACCCACGCGGCCTTGGTCGAGCGTCAAGCGCCCGATGGGTATGCGCGCATCCTCGTTCGATTGATCGATATCGAGCAGCCATGTTTTGCGTCCGTCCGGCGCCAGTTCAAGGAAGACTACCGGGCGGACCACCCGCACCTGCGGAAAGGCCAGCTTGCCGCGCAACAGTTGCGCCAGATTCACGCTGAACTCCACAGAGTCGGCAGCCACCATCTGCGCTTCTTTCGCCCAGCGCGGGTTGGCGAAGGTGAGCGCCTTGGCGCGCACCAGCGGCGCCGGCCAGGCGAGGGCCAGGTCGAGGTCGCCGGCGATAACCAGGGTGCGACCGGTCTTCTCCAGCACCAGGCGCTGCAATGGTGCGCGCGCCCAGTTCCAGCCGAAAAGGGCGATGAGTACCACTGCCACCAGCGGCGGCAGGACCAACGCCAGAGCCAACCATTTGAGTGCGCGCATCACCCTGCCGGCCTGGACCCGGCGCGCATCGCCAGACGCGAGTAGAACCATTTCTTGGCCACCTCGGCCGCCGCCACGTAGGCCAGCGTCAGGCCCAGCATGGCCAGCATCAGCGGTGCCGGCAGCGGCACGAAGCCCATCAGGGCCGCGCCGGGCAAGTAAGGCAGGGCCAGGGTCACGGCGATCACCAGCGCCGTGCTGCCCAGCAGCAGATTGCCAGGACGGCTCTTCCAGAACGGGCCGCGGGTGCGCACCACCAGCGCTATCACCAGTTCGGTGAGCAGGGATTCGATGAACCAGCCGGTGCGGAACTCCTCCGGCGCCGCCTGGAACACCCACAACAGAATGCCGAAGGCGAGAAAATCGAACACCGAACTCACCAGGCCGAACAACACCATGTAGTCGCGGATGAAGCCGGTGTCCCAGCGGCGCGGCTTGTCGACCCAATCGGGATCGACGCGGTCGCCGCCGATGGTCATGGCCGGAATGTCGGAAAGGAAGTTGTTGAGCAGGATCTGCGAGGCCAGAAGCGGCAGGAAAGGCAGGAACACCGATGCCGCCGCCATGCTGAACATGTTGCCGAAGTTGGCGCTGATGGTCGTGAGGATGTACTTGAGGGTGTTGGCGAAGGTGGTGCGGCCCTCGTCGATGCCCTCGCGCAGGATGGCCAGATCCTTGCGCAGAAGCACGAAATCGGCGGCGTCCTTGGCCACGTCCACGGCGGTGTCGACCGAAATGCCGACGTCCGCGCTGTGCAGCGCCGGCGCGTCGTTGATGCCGTCGCCCATGTAGCCGACCACATGCCCGCTCTTTTGCAGCGCCAGGATGATGCGCTCCTTCTGGTTCGGGTCGACCTCGGCGAACACCACCGTGCGCCCGGCGGCGTTCAAGAGCGCCTCGTCGCTCATGCGGCCGAGATCCCCGCCGGTCATCATGACCGGGTCGCCGAGACCCACGCTTTCGGCCACGTGGCGCGCCACCTTGCGGTTGTCGCCGGTGATGATCTTCAGCGCCACCCCGCGCGCGGCCAAGTCGACGATGGTTTGCCGCACATCCTCCTTGGGCGGGTCGAGGAACAGCAGGAAGCCCTCGAAACGCAAGCCCGCCTCGTCGGCGCGGGTATACGCCCCGGCGCGCACTTCGAGTACCCGGGTGGCAACGCCCAGCACCCGGAAGCCGCTCGCGCTCCAGGCGTCGTAGCGCGCCTCGATGGCCGCGCGCGCGGCGCCGTCGAGCGGCATGGTCACTCCTGCCTCGCCGCTCACGCTGGTACACATGGCGAGGATGTTGTCGAGCGCGCCCTTGGTGACCAAGAGGGTTGCGCCGCCCGCCTCGTGCGCAACCACCGACAGGCACTTGCGCACGAAGTCATAGGGGATTTCATCCACCTTGGCCAAGGCGCCGGTATCGACCTCGGCCAAGTCGGCGGCCTTGACGAGCGCTTCATCGAGCGGGTTGTCGAGCCCGGTCTGGAAGCGGGCATTGATGGCGGCCAGGCGCAGCACCGCCGGCGCGGCGTGGCCGGCGGGATCGAAAGCGCCGTCCAGCGCCACCACGCCGGCGGTGAGCGTGCCGGTCTTGTCGGTGCACAGTACATCCATGCTGCCCAGGTTTTCGATCGAATTGAGGCGCCGCACGATGACACCGAGTCGGGCCATGCGCTTGGCGCCGTGCGAAAGGGTGATGCTGATGATCGCCGGCAGCAATTCCGGTGTCAGGCCCACCGCCAGCGCCAGCGCGAACAGGAGCGAGGCGATCGGCGGCTTGGCCATCAGGATGTTGATCGCCAGCACCGCGACTACCATCGCCAGCATGATGCGCGTGAGCATGTAGCCGAAGCCCTGGATGCCGCGCTCGAAATCGGTCATCGGCGCGCGCAGCGCCAGCTTGCCGGCGATGCCGCCGAACACGGTGCTGCGCCCGGTGGCCGCAATCAGCACGCTGGCTGTACCGCTGCGCACGCTGGTGCCCATGAAGACGCAATTGCCGCGCTCCGCCAGCGCGGCGTCGGCGCTCGCCGTGGCGGGCGCCTTTTCAACCGGGAAGGTCTCGCCGGTCAGCACCGCCTGGCTGACAAAGAAATCCTTCGCGTCCAGCACCACGCCGTCAGCCGGGATCAGGCTGCCGGCGGATAGCAGCACCACATCGCCCGGCACCACCTGTGACGAAGGCAGGGTCAGGCGCGCGCCGCCGCGCAGCAGCACCGAGTTGATGGTGATTTGCGAGCGCAGCTTCTCGATAGCATTGCCGGCCATGACTTCCTGCGTGAAACCGAGCATGGTGCTGCCGAACACGATCACCAGTACCACTGTCGCATCGACCCACTCGGCGGCGATCAGCGAAATCACCGAGGCTACGATCAGGATCAGGACCAGCGGGCTCCTGAACTGGTTGACGAAAAGCCCGAACGCGGGCGAGCGCTTTGCCACGTCAAGGGTGTTGGGGCCATGACGTGCGAGACGCGCGGCGGCATCCGCCGGCGTCAGCCCCGAAGGCTCCGCACTTAGCGCCTGCAACAAGGCTTTGCGGTCCAGGCTCCAGTACGCCGGTATCGTCGCGGGTTCGCCGCCGGCAGCCTTGTTCTGCATTTCCTTCATCACCCGCCGCTTCGTCCACGGCAGCGCCTGCACCGCGCCGCACGAAAGTCAGTGTGCGCCATGCGCGACGTCTCTGTATGTGCGCAAGCCCGCAAAGCGCAGACCGCCGGCATCGCCAAGTGAGCGCCACCGAACAGAGCCGCGCGGCGCCGGCAGGTACGCTCAGGTTCAGTTTCTGTGCGGCCGCAAATCTGTTCAGCCGAGCGGTTCTCGCCAGAGGAAAAAAAGAGGACTCCAAATGAAATACCCGATGCTCATTTCGGCGCTGCTGGCAACTCTGGTGCTTTCCGCTTGCGACAAGCCCGCTGTGGTGGTGCCGCCTGCAGTGGTGGTTACGCCCGCACCGACGACGGTTCCCGGCCCGCCCGGACCGGCCGGCGCCCCGGGCAACACCGGCGCAACCGGCGACACCGGAGCCACCGGCAACACGGGCAACACCGGCAATACGGGCAACACCGGCAACACCGGCAGCACCGGCGCGACCGGCAATACCGGCGACAAGGGTGACACCGGATCGCGTGGCAGGACCGGCGGTGACACGCTGGTGATCGTGCCTCCCGCGCCCGCGCCCGCTCGATAAAAGGCAACGCGGTGCGTACTTAATCAGGTTGCGCACCGCTATACTGCTAGCGGTATGCGGGACGAGCGCCGCTCGTAGTCGCGCTCCCTGCCCTGTTCGGTACGTCGATCGGAATCGCGCTGATGCGGAGGTCCGGCGGTTTCCAGGCGCCCCCTTCCACGCCGCTTTTGCGGCGGTGTGATCTCGCCGTTTCCCTGGGCGCAATGTCGCGCGCCGCAGCCGGTCGTGGCGCATCCCTTGTCTGCGGCGCCGCTCATCTGGGCGAGCGCTGCCATCGCGGTGCAAAAGAGGAGCAAGGCCGCGACCGACCGCACGCGCATGCGCTTCTCCGGTTTAAAGCGTTGAATCCAGCCGCGACGCAACAGGACGACCGCACAAGTTCCACGCGGCCTGTTCGCTGGCGCACAGAGCGCGCCGCCCGCCGGCCGCATGATCTCTACGGCGAATTGCTCCTTGTCTCCTCATCGCCAGTCACCGGTAGTACTATGCTCAGTGGCGGTTAAACCGCTGCCGGGCCTTTTTTTACCCTGCAAGGCGGACGCGGTGCAGTGCGGTGGCGCCTTGTGGAACCGCCTGTGTACGAAAACGCACATACGCGCGGTAGCCTGCGCTCCACAATTTTCGATTTAACTGCAAGGCAAGGACGATTCACCATTCGAGCCACCCTCAACCGATCGATCGCGCGCCTGTGGCGCGCCGCCCCTGCGGCGCAGCATGCCGAAGCCGAAGAACCATTGCGCGCGGAGCTATTCAGCGCCGAGCAGATGGAACGCCACGGCATGGCGCTGGCGGACTCGCACCGCCTGGCGTCGGCGCGCGGCAACAACCTTCTGCTCGAGCGCCTGGATACCAATGAAGCAGCCTTGGTCTCCGCCTGGAACCTGGTCATGGCGGCGGTCAAGGAAAACCGCCGCATCACCCCGGCCGGCGAGTGGTTGCTCGACAACTTCTACCTGATCGAGGAGCAGATCCGCACCGCGCGGCGCCATTTTCCGCGCGGCTACAGCCGGGAACTGCCGCTTCTGGCCGGCGGCCCGTCGGCAGGGTTGCCGCGGGTTTACGATATCGGGCTCGAAGCCATTTCGCACGGCGATGGCCGGGTCGATCCCGACAGCCTGAACCGCTTCGTCGCCGCCTACCAGAAGGGCGCGGATTTGCGTTTGGGCGAGCTGTGGGCGATTCCCATCATGCTGCGCCTGGCATTGCTTGAAAACCTGCGCCGCGTCGCCATGCGCGTGGCCGCCGGAATGACCGACCGCAATCTCGCAGACGACTGGGCCGACCGCATGATGGCGGCCGCTGAAAACGACCCGAAAAGCCTGATCCTGGTGATCGCCGACATGGCGCGCTCCAACCCGCCTTTGACCAACTCGTTCGTAGCCGCGCTGGCGCGACGCCTGCAGGGGCGCAACTCCGCGCTCGCGCTGCCGCTCACCTGGATCGAGCAGCACCTCTCGGAATCCGGCCTGACCATCGAACACATGGTGCAGTCGGAAACCCAGAGCCAGGCCGCCAACCAGGTGTCGATCGGCAACAGCATCGGCAGCCTGCGCTTCCTGGGCGCGATGGACTGGCGCGATTTCGTCGAGGCCATGAGCTCGGTCGAGCACAAGCTGCGCGAGGACCCCGTCGCCATCTACGCGCACATGGATTTCGCCACCCGCGACCGCTATCGCCACGCGGTCGAACGGATCGCCCGCCGCGCAGGCGCCTCCGAAAACGAGGTCGCGCGCAAGGCGGTCTGGCTGGCGCATCAGGGCAAGGCAGCCGGTGGCGCAGGCGACGAAGCCGCGGCGCATGTCGGCTACTACCTGGTCGACAGCGGCCTGGCACGCCTGGAGGCGGCGGTCGAAGCCCGCAGATCCCCTCTTGATACCTTCAAGGCACTGGGCCGCGCCTACCCTTTGCCGCTTTACCTGGGCGGCATCGCCATTGCCACGCTGCTGATGGCAGGCGTATTCCTGCGTGCTGCGGCCATCGATGGCATGCCGGCCTGGTTGCTGGCCATGGCCATTCTGCCGGCCATGCTTGCCGCCAGCCAGCTCGCCGTGACCCTGGTGAACTGGCTCGCAACGCTCGTGGCCACGCCGCATCCCCTGCCGCGGATGGATTTTTCCAAAGGCATTCCGCGCGAATCGCGCACGCTGGTGGTGGTGCCCACCATGCTCGCCAGCGCCGCCGGGGTGGCGGCACTGGTAGAGGAACTGGAGGTCCGCTATCTGGCCAACCGCGACGGCAACCTGCATTTCGGCCTGCTCACCGACTTTCCCGATGCCGCCTTCGAAACCATCGACGCCGATGCACCGCTCTTGCAACTGGCCGAAGAGCGGGTTGCCGCGCTGAACCTGAAGTACGACCGCTTCCGCCGGGAAACCTTCTTCCTCCTGCACCGTCCGCGCCTGTGGAACGCCGGGGAGCGCATCTGGATGGGCTACGAGCGCAAGCGCGGCAAGCTGGCCGACCTGAACAAGCTGCTGCGCCACGGCTCGCGCACCGCTTTCGCCCTCGTGGTGGGCGAAACCGCGATACTGCGCCGTGTCAAGTACGTGATCACGCTCGACACCGATACACAACTGCCGCGCGACTCGGCGCGCGAATTCGCCGCCACCATGGCGCATCCGCTCAACCGCGCCCGCGCGGCAGGTGGCGGCGCGGGCGGCGGCGCGGCAGGTGGCGGCGGCGCCGGATACGGCATCCTGCAGCCGCGCATCGCGGTCACTTTGCCCAGCACCAATCGCTCGCGCTACGCGGGCATGTGCAACAGCACACCCGGCCTCGACCCGTACACGCGCGCGGTCTCGGATGTCTACCAGGACCTGTTCCACGAAGGCTCTTTCATCGGCAAGGGCATCTACGACGTCGACGCCTTCGAAGAGGCCCTGGAAAACCGCTTCCCGGAAAACCGCATCCTCAGCCATGACCTGCTGGAAGGCTGCTACGCGCGTGCCGGCCTGATTTCAGACGTGCAGCTTTTCGAGGACACGCCGGCGCGCTACCGCTCCGAAGTCGCGCGCCGGCACCGCTGGATCCGCGGCGACTGGCAGATCGCCTCCTGGCTTCTGAAGCGCGTGCCGGGGCCCGACGCCACCCGTTGCCCCAATCCGCTGTCCAAGCTTTCGCAATGGAAGATCCTCGACAACCTGCGGCGCAGCCTCGTGCCGGGAGCGCTGATCTTCCTGTTGCTGCTCGGCTGGAGCGCGCCGCCCACGCCCCTGAACTGGAGCCTTGCCGTCATCGCGGTGCTGTTCCTGCCGACCCTGGCCGGCACGCTACTGAAACTTTTGCGCAAACCCGCCGACATCGGCGCCTTCGAGCATGTGAAATGCGTGTTGCGCGCCACCGCGATCGAGCTTACGCACAGCCTGTTCATGCTGGCCTGCCTGCCCTACGAAGCGTTCTACACCTTGGGCGCGATCATGCGCACCTCGGCGCGCGTGCTGGTGACACGCCGTCGCCTGCTGGAATGGATTCCCTCGGCCGAACTGCAACGTGCGCACGAGAGCGGCAGGCGCGCGCCGCCGGGCGGACTGGTCGATCTCCTGCACACCTGCGGCGCGATGTGGATCGCCCCCGCCAGCGCGCTCGCCGGCGCCGCGCTTCTGGCGGCGACGCGCCCGCATGCCCTCGCGGCCGCCGCTCCCGTGCTGTGTCTGTGGTTGGCCGCGCCCGTGCTTGCCTGGTGGGTGAGCCGTCCGCTCATCGCCCGTCAGGCGCGGCTGTCGGAAGCACAAAACCTGTTCCTGCGCAAACTCGGCCGACGCACCTGGTCCTTTTTCGAAGACTACGTCACCGCAGCCGACCATTGGCTGCCGCCCGACAATTACCAGGAGCATCCGGTAGCGACGCTGGCGCACCGCACCTCGCCGACCAACATGGGCCTGGCGCTGCTGGCAAACCTGGCGGCGCACGATTTCGGCACCATCAGCTGCGGCCGGCTGATCAACCGAAGCAGCGACGCGATCGAGACGATGCGCAAGCTTGCGCGCCATCGCGGCCATTTCTACAACTGGTACGACACCCTCACTCTCCTGCCGCTGGCGCCGCTCTACATTTCTTCGGTCGACAGCGGCAACCTGGCCGGCCATCTGTTGACACTGCGTTCAGGGCTGGCCGCGCTCGCCGATGCACCGATCGTAGCGCCACGCACCTTCGAATCCCTGGGCGACACCGTGCGCGTGCTGGCCGACGCCGCGCCAGCGGGGCCTGCCGCGCATATCGACAGCCTGCGGCGCGCCATCGATTCGGCCTGCGATGCCGCACCGGCCACACTGGAAGCGGCCTGTCTGTGGCTGGATCGGCTTGCTGCGGAGTCCGCCCCGCTTGCCGGCCGGCTCGACGCCACCGTCGGTGCCACCGAGGCCACGCGCTGGGCGCGCGCGCTGCACGCGCAAATCCTCGATGCCCGCGACGACCTGGTGCACATCGCGCCATGGTTGAACCCCGCCCTGGCCGCGACGCAACGTTTCGAGCTGCCGGGCCTCGGAGCGCAGCCGACCCTGCGCGACCTTGCCGCGCTCGCGGCGGACTACCTCGCCGCCACCGAAGCCGACGCCACGCCCGCAAGCGGCAGCACCGGGTCGGGCGCCACGCCCGCAAGCGGCAGCACCGACCCGCGCGCACTGGCGGCGCTCGGGCAGGCGCGTGCGGAGGCGCGCATCGCCGCCATCGGCGAACTGGCCCTTTATGCCGGCGAACTGGCGGAAATGGATTTCGACTTCCTCTACGACCGCGAAAGGCATCTCTTCACGGTCGGCTACAACGTCGACCAGCAGCGCCGCGATGCCGGCCACTACGACCTGTTGGCCTCCGAAGCGCGCCTGACCAGTTTCGTGGCCATCGCCCAGGGCTGCGTGCCGCAGGAAAGCTGGTTCGCCCTGGGACGCCTGCTCACCAACGTCAACGGCGACTCCATCCTGCTGTCGTGGAGCGGATCGATGTTCGAGTATCTGATGCCGCTCCTGGTGATGCCGGAATACGACAACACGTTGCTGGCACAGACCTCCCTGGGCTCGGTGCGGCGCCAGATCGCCTACGGTGGCGTCACCGGCAAGCCGTGGGGCATTTCCGAATCCGGCTACAACGCCGTCGACAGCAGCCTCAACTACCAGTACCGCGCCTTCGGCGTGCCGGGCCTGGGCTTGAAGCGCGGCCTTGCCGAAGACCTGGTAGTCACACCCTACGCGTCGGCGCTGGCGCTGATGGTGAGCCCGGCCGCGGCCTGCCAGAACCTGCAGCGCCTGGCCGCCGACGGCCTGGCGGCCGGGCATGGCATGTACGAAGCGGTCGACTACACGCCCTCGCGCCTGCCGCGTGGCCAGTCCGCGGCGGTGGTGCGTTCGTTCATGGCGCACCACCAGGGCATGATGCTGCTGTCCCTGGCGCACCTCTTGTGCGACCGTCCGATGCAGCGGCGTTTCGCCGCCGACCCGCTGATCAAGGCGACCATGCTGCTGTTGCAGGAGCGCGTGCCTGCGGCCACGGTGTTCCATTTCCACATTGCCGAACTGTCCGATACGCGCGAGGCGCAAAGCGGCCCGGCGATGCCGATGCGCGTTCTCGCCAGCGCCGACACCCCGGTGCCGGAGGTGCAGTTGCTCTCCAACGGCCGTTACCACGTGATGGTGACCAACGCCGGCGGCGGCTACAGCCGCTGGAAGGACTTAGCCGTCACCCGCTGGCGCGAAGACGTCACGCGCGACAACTGGGGCAGCTTCTGCTACCTGCGCGACGTCGCCTCCGGGGAAACCTGGTCTGCGGCGCACCAGCCTACCGGGCGCGAGGCCGACGCATTCGAGGCGATCTTTTCCGAGGCGCGCGCCGAGTTCCGCCGCAGCGACCTGGACTACGAGACCCATACCGAGATCGTGGTCTCGCCCGAAGACGACATCGAACTGCGCCGCCTGCACATCGTCAACCGCGCGCGCACGCGCCGCACCATCGAAGTGACCAGCTATGCGGAAGTGGTGCTGGCCACGTCGGCGGCCGACGCTCTGCACCCGGCCTTCAGCAACCTGTTCGTCGAAACCGAAATCCTGACCGAGGCGCAAGCCATCGTCTGCCGCCGCCGGTCCCGTTCGCAGGGCGAAAAGCTGGCTTCGATGTTCCACCTCATGGCCATCCACGGCGGCAAGCCCGACGCCGCCTCGTACGAGACCGATCGCATGCGCTTCATCGGCCGCACGCGCGACGTGGCTGCGCCCGCCGCGCTCGATCGGATCGGCCCGTTGTCAGGCAGCGCCGGCTCGGTGCTCGACCCGATCGTCGCGATCCGTTGCCAGGTGACTCTCGAGGCCGGCGCGGCCGCCACCATCGATCTGGTCACCGGCATCGGCGAGACGCCGGAGGCGGTGCTGTCCTTGATCGGCAAATATCGCGACCGGCGCCTGGCCGATCGCGTGTTCGACCTTGCCTGGACCCACAGCTGGGTCAACCTGCAGCAGATCAACGCCAGCGAGTCCGACGCGCAGTTGTACGCCCGCCTGGCCGGTTCGATCGTCTACGCCAACCCGCTGATGCGCGCGGACGCCGGCGTGCTGTTGCGCAACCGGCGCGGCCAGTCGGGCCTGTGGGGTTACGCCATCTCCGGCGACCTGCCTATCGTGCTGCTCACCATCGGCGATGCCGCCAATATCGAGCTGGTGCGGCAACTCGTGCAAGCCCACTTCTATTGGCGCCTGAAGGGCCTGGCGGTCGATCTGGTGATCTGGAACGAAGAGCATGCGGGCTATCGCCAGGCCTTGCAGGAACAGATCACGGGCCTGATCGCGGCCGGCGTCGAAGCGCACGCCAACGAGCGCCCCGGCGGCATCTTCGTGCGCGCCGCCGAACAGATTTCCGGCGAGGACCGCGTCCTGTTCCAGACCGTGGCGCGGGTCATCATCAGCGACACCCGCGGGGCCTTGGCCGAGCAGATCAACCGGCGCGCACCGCGTGTCGCGCGCGAAGCGCCGTTGCCGCGAGCACCGCAGGCGTCGCGTCCGGCGATTCGCGAAGCAGGGCGCGCCCCGACGCCGGCGCCGGCACAGCCGGCGCCGGCGTCATTGCGCTTTTTCAACGGGCACGGCGGCTTTTCCGCCGACGGCCGTGAGTACGTCGTAACCAGCACGAGCGGGCAGACAACGCCGGCGCCCTGGGTCAACGTGCTCGCCAACGCTGCCTTCGGCACCGTCATTTCGGAAGCCGGCGCTTCCTATACCTGGTGTGAAAACGCGCACGAGTTCCGCTTCACGCCTTGGGGCAATGATCCGGTGGGCGACAGTTGCGGCGAGGCACTCTACATCCGCGACGAGGAGAGCGGGAATTTCTGGTCGCCCACGCTGCTGCCCTGCGGCGGCACGGCGCCGCATGTGGCGCGCCATGGCTTCGGCTATAGCGTGTTCACCCATGTCGAGGACGGCATCGCCTCCGAACTTACCGTTCATGTCGATTGCCGTACCGCGCTCAAGTTCTCGGTGCTGCGACTGTCCAACCAGTCCGGCCGGCACCGCCGCCTGTCCGCCACCGGCTATGTCGAGTGGGTGCTGGGCGACCTGCGCGCGCGTGCCGGAATGCATGTGGTTACCGAGATCGACCCCGGCAGCGGGGCGATCTGCGCGCGTAATCCCTACAGCACCGAATTTTCCGACCGTGTGGCGTTTTTCGACGCCGCCGGCGCGACGCTCGCCACCGGCGTCAGTTTCACCGGCGATCGCGGCGAATTCCTCGGCCGCAACGGCAGCACGAGCGCCCCGGCCGCAATGGCGCGCGCGCGCCTGTCGGGCCGGGTCGGCGCCGGCATGGACCCCTGCGCCGCCATCCAGATTCCGTTTGAACTGGCCGCAGGCCAGTCGCGCGAGGTCGTGTTCCGGCTCGGCGCCGCCGGGCGCCGCGGCACCGACGACGCCGCCTCCACGATCAAGCGCCAGCGCAACCCCGAGGCCGCGCGCGAGTCGCTCGCGGCGGTGCGCGAGCAATGGGCCGCCACGCTTGGCGCCGTGCAGGTCGAGACGCCGGACGAGGCCCTGAACCTCCTGGCCAATGGCTGGCTGGTCTACCAGACCATGGCCTGTCGCCTGTGGGCGAGAAGCGGCTTTTACCAGAGTGGCGGCGCGTTCGGCTTTCGCGACCAGCTGCAGGATGCAATGGCGCTGGTGCATTGCGCGCCGGCGGCGCTGCGCGAGCAGATACTGCTGGCCGCAAGCCGCCAGTTTGTCGAGGGTGACGTGCAGCACTGGTGGCATCCACCCGGCGGGCGCGGCGTGCGCACCCATTGTTCCGACGATTTGTTGTGGCTGCCGCAGGCGCTGTGCCGCTACGTCGAGGCCAGCGGCGACCGCGCGGTGATGGACCAGACAGTGCATTTCCTCGAGGGCCGGCCGCTCAGCCCGGGCGACGATTCCTACTACGACCTGCCGGCCCGCTCCGAGACCAGCGCGACCCTCTACGAACACTGCGCGCGCGCCATCGCTCGCGCACTGTCGTTCGGCACTCACGGCCTGCCGCTGATGGGGTCGGGAGACTGGAACGACGGCATGAACTTGGTCGGCATCGCAGGCCGCGGTGAGAGCGTATGGCTGGGCTTCTTCCTGTACGACACCCTGGAGCGCTTTGGCGCATTGGCGCACATCCACGGCGACAGCGCGCAGGCCGAACTGTGCCGCCAACAGGCCGCGACGCTGCGGCGCAACCTCGAACAGCACGCCTGGGACGGCCAGTGGTACCTGCGCGCATGGTTCGACGACGGCGGCGCGCTGGGCTCGGCTGCCAACACCGAATGCCGCATCGATTCGATCCCGCAGAGCTGGGCGGTCTTGAGCGGCGCTGCCGAGCCGGCGCGCGCGCGCCAGGCGATGGATTCGCTCGACCAGCATCTGGTGCGCCGCGACCACGCGCTGATCCTGCTGCTCGACCCGCCGTTCGACAAGTCGGCGCTCGACCCCGGCTATATCCGCGGCTACGTGCCGGGTGTGCGCGAAAACGGCGGCCAATACACCCACGCGGCCATCTGGGCGGCGATGGCCTTCGCGGCCCAGGGCGATACGCGCCGCGCCTGGGAATTGTTCGACATGATCAACCCGGTCAACCACGCCCGCGACGCCGACGCGGCTGCCATCTACAAGGTGGAGCCCTACGTGATCGCCGCCGACGTCTATGCTGCGGCGTCCCATGCCGGGCGCGGCGGATGGACCTGGTACACCGGCTCGGCCGGATGGATGGTCCGGCTGATCCTCGAATCGCTCCTGGGTGTGCGGCGCGCAGGCGCGACGCTGCGCTTCGCGCCTTGCCTGCCGGACCATTGGCCGGGCTTCCGCATGGTCTACCGCCACGGCGCCACGCCCTACACCATCACCGTGACCCGCGATGGCGAATCCGGCTCGCCGGCGCAACTGCGGCAGGACGGTGCCGTGCGGGACGACGGCACGATCGCACTGGTCGATGACGGCATCGAACATGCGGTGGCCCTGCGCCTGGCAAAGCCAGTACCGCCGCCTTGATCATGCGGCGCAGGTAGTGTCTCGGTTCGAGTTGGAAAAGCAGGATTCCCGGGAGGTGTCAGATCGACGATTCCCGGCACTTTCTATATTGTCCATCCCGGAATTCATGGAGAATGATGGCGACAAAAACCCGCCGAAGCGCGCTACCAAACTCTACGTTTGGTAATTGCACCACCAGCCAAACTAATTGGCAATTGGCACTGCATCAAAACGTCGGGCAGAACGTCAAATTGCTTGTGGGTCCACTTAATCAATTGCCCAGATGGACGGCGAACGGGGGCTCCGGGCGTGTAAAGAAGCACTCGCTTTCTTCGGTATTGTTTTGTGATTTTCATAGCTCGCGCAAGGTCGGAATCGTTTGAAACAATTGCAGCGCAATCAAATGAATCTGACCAAGCATCATTAACCAGTTCCACCGCCAAATTTACATCTGAACCTTTTTCTTCTGTTTTTATGATTTCGACAATCTTATTTGGCGGTGCAGCTAGCGGCGCCCTCACATTTTTTACCAGGAAATGTCCTTCAATTGCCTCGAACTGGTTTTCGCAATGCGCGCGCAGAGCGCGCAAATAAATATCTTGGCGCTTGGGCGCGTCAGGGTCATTGGGTAACGCCGATACTCTGGCTGTGAAATATTTCACTTTTTCCAGTACGCAATCAGGCGGAAGCGTTCTGCGGAAGTATTCACAGAGGTCAAGCCATTTATGTGGAGAGTTCTTGAGACTCCCATAGTACAAATTGAAGCCATCGACGTAAGCGATTGTTTTCATCGTTCGATCCACAAAAAGCACGGGCCTCCGAAGAGGCCCGTGCGCCCTGCGGACGAAGCCGCAGGGGAAGTAGTCCGGCCATGATAGTAGCTTACGACCATTATTTCAAGTACCGTTAGTCGGCCAGTTTGGCAATTTCTTCCAACGACCAAACATGAGCACTGATCCCCGCTTCAACCGCTGGGTCACGCGCGGGGATTTGCAAATCCGCCCGACGCAGCGCTGTGTGTGCGCCACCGCGCAGACCGCGTGCGATAGCGGGCGCCACACTGATTTGCCGCACCAGTCACGCCCGGCCGTTTGCGGAACGGGCGTAACACCTATCCCGCACATCAGAAAGGCAAATCATGAAAACCAGGTTCGCAACATCCTTGATCGTTCTCGGCAGTATTTTCGCCCCCTTCGCCGCGCATGCGGCCGATGGCGACCGCGACAAGCTGCTGTCGCGCGATTTCGTCAAGGACTCGGTGATCACCACCAAGATCAAGGCGCGCCTGGCCGAGGAAAAACTCTCCTCGACC
>Ga0105046_10004020_pt1 | contig 23391 bp, 18 predicted proteins | sample MAT03_FD_78385 | JGI IMG/M metagenome (GOLD analysis project Ga0105046, IMG submission 78385) | Freshwater microbial communities from Lake Fryxell liftoff mats and glacier meltwater in Antarctica - MAT-03 (megahit assembly) | ecosystem: Environmental > Aquatic > Freshwater > Ice > Liftoff...
GCGGATGGGATATGATACAGAACTCCCCTCTTTTTACACTTTATCTCAGAAGTTAGAAGATAAAATTAAAACTCTGTATCGACCTACACACTCTTTTGGTTTTCAAATGGCAAAAGAGGAGCAAATAGACAATCCTTACCTATTGCAAGGAGCCGCCGGTGTTGGACTCGCTCTTCTTGCCCGTTCCCAAGACCTCAAACAAGAGTTAGCACTTCTCAACAACATACTAGTCATATAATATTTCTCCATGGTTCTAGCATCTTTTACTGCATCCGATTTAAACCTGATTCAAATGTTAGCCGCACGTTTAAATGACCCTCTACATGTAAGGCAACAAATTTTAAATCCTGCAAATCGCAATCCAGATCCTCCTCTTGAAAGAGCGATTTGGAGTGATTTATCTCTTGCAGGTGGATACCCAGGAATGGTTCTCCTATTTGCAGAGCTCGATCAACTCTTTCCTCATGACCATTGGGATACGACAGCTCACGCCTATATTATTCAAATAAAAAAGCATCTAGAGAAAGAAGGGGTGGGCAATGCCTCTCTTTTTGGAGGTCTGGCTGGCATCTGTTTTGCGATTCACCGAGCCTCACGAAAGGGAACTCGTTATCAAACACTTTTAAATACTCTGGACAAACATTTACTAGAACAAATTCAACATTCCTATTTGGAACCTTTTCAAAAATTGCTAGAAGCAGGGAACTCAATTCCCGCTACTTACTATGAGACTATCCAAGGACTTGCAGGAATTGGAACCTATCTTCTCATACGCCTACATCAGCCAGGCGTCAGCGAAATACTTCAGCATATCCTGCGTCTTTTTATCTTAATGGTAAGAGAAAAGCATAAAGACGGGATTTCCTATCCAGGATGGCACATCTCTAAAGAGAGTCTTTTTTTAGAAGAAGAGAGAATACGTTACCCAAATGGGAACTTTAACCTCGGACTTTCTCACGGAATACCAGGTGTGCTTGTATTTTTGTCTTCCGCTTTTCATCTATCGGTCACTGAGAGAGGACATACAGAGGCCATTGACACAATTGTGAATTGGTTAGTCCGTAAACGAATCGCTCTCTCGCATCGCTTCGTGTGGCCTTCGTTTATCAGCTGGGAAGAAGAATTAAAAGGCTCGCTGCCTGAAAATCCTCTTTCACGAGACGCTTGGTGTTATGGAACACCGGGTGTAGCCAGAAGTCTTTATATTGCAGGGAGTGTTTTAGAGAGAGCAGACTTAAAACAATTTGCAATTGATTCTTTTTCATCTATTTTTAATAGTCCTGAAAAGGCTTGGGGCATCCCTTGTCCCACCTTCTGCCATGGACTCTCAGGCCTTCTCCTCATCACACATTTGATGGCTTCTGAGAGTTCTTCCTCTCTTCTTACCCAACAGACCCTTTGCTTGCGTGAGAAACTTCTTGCCCGTTTTGACCCTATTTTACCTTTTGGCTTTAAGTCTTTAGATCCCCAAAAACAAAGAAAAGAATTTATTCCTTTAGATCGAGTCGATCTCCTAGAAGGAGCCTCGGGCATCCTTCTAACTCTGCTGTCTCTCCATTCCTCGACAAAACAATGGCATTTACCTTTTTTGCTATGCCCTCCTGATAAGGAAGCTTAATGCATCTCCCTCCTCTTTTTATCCCGGCCCCCTTTTTTACAGTGCGTATCCCCATGTTACCGATCCAAATTTGGGAAAAGCTTTCCAACAACCACGAATTTGAGGCCACTTTATTCAAGCTCTTTAACAACCATTCTCTTATACGGGAAGCTCTTCAAATTGCCTCTCCTGAACTTTATAAAGCACTTAAAGAAGCTTATGAACATGGACACAATGCTTCCCCCTGTCTACAAAGCTTTCTTCGATATGCTCTACGCATGTCGAGTCGGCCTACTCCTTTTGGTTTATTTTCTTTTGTAGGGCAAGGAGCATGGAAGGAAGACACGCAAGGTTTCTTTAAAACCTCTACTATCCAAAAGAGAATACGTCCCGATATACAATGGTTGAATCAATTCATAGAAAAAATATGTCTCGATCCTGAAACTCTTCCAAAAATTCCTCTCTATACTAATCCTTGTCTTATCTTTTCAGCCAAACGGATCCTACTCCACTATTTTCCAAGTCAATCCAAAAAAAAAGAGAAAGGGGGAGTCTCAATCCGGTCAACTCCTTTGACCCAGGCAATTTTTGAATTTACCAAAACGCCCCAAAGACAAGAAGAGATTCAAAAACATTTGTTATCCTTATTTCCAAAATTAGATCTAAAAAAAACACATGGAGTCATCCAACAACTTATTGAAGAAGGGATTCTATTGTTGGATGTTTTTCCCAACGTCCACCACCCTTCTCCTTTGGAGGATGTTTTGGCTAAGGTTTCCTCTTATGGCATTTCTCTTCCTCCTCTACTAAAGAGATATCAAGAATTGATAGTCTCCTATCCTACCTTGCAAGAGGAAAAAGCCGTATCCACTTTAGAACAGCTCTACGCTGTCTCTCAACAACTGATCGCAACCAGTCCTTCTCTTCAGGTGGATACTGCATTGCCTGATTCTTCTTTTTGCCTTCCTTCAAAAATCCACAAAGAGATAGGTGAAGCTGCAGAATTCCTTTATTATCTTTCTCCTGTCCTCACAGGCCATCCTTATGATCGTTTAACTTCCTTTCATCAACAATTTATCGAAAAATATGGGACGTCTAGAAGAATTCCACTTCTTCAATTGTTGGACCCTCACGAATTAGGTGTGCCCGATTCTTATCAAACACCCTTTTCTCCAACTGATGAAACCGAAAAAAAATGGAAGACATGGCTATGGAGCGAATGGTGTCGATGCATAAGAGAGAGAAAAATAGAAATCGAGCTTGACCCTAGCTTCAGTAAAAGTTTGTTAGAAGTTTCACGCAAACCCGAAGATGCTCCCGCATCTTTCGATCTTTTTTGCCAACTCATTGCGTCCTCTGAAGAAGCAATACAGCGAGGGGATTATAAGCTGCTACTTTTAGGTAACACATGGGAGGGAGGGAATACGTCTGGACGGTTTTTGGATTTGCTTGGCATTTCTGCGACACAAGCCATCAAAGATTTATATACGGAACAAGAAAAGCAACAGCCCCATTTGACGTATGTAGAAATGGCCTTTTTACCCTCTGTGGGCAGAGCTGCGAATGTGGCCATACACCCCCCTCTCCGCTCGCAATGTCTTCATCTTAATGCACCTTGGGAAAGTTCTCTTACATTAGATGAAATTTATGTAGGCAGTTTGGGAGATCGTTTTTATCTAACAGATAAAACAGGTGAAAAAGAGTGGATTTTCTCTACTTGTCATGTGGTGAGTCCCGACCTTTATCCTCTTCCTTTACGTTTTTTAAAAGATGTTTCACAGGCACGTTACCAACCCTTACACAATCTTTTCTGGAGAAGTTTTCCCTCTTCTCCCTTTTTTCCTCGCATACGGTATAAAAATGCAATCGTTTCTTCTGCAGAATGGTTTATCCATCAAAAAGACCTCAAATTAGAAGGAAAATCGAGTCGGGAAGCTTACCGGAAAGCCCTGTCAGCATGGTTTAAACTTTGGGAAGTCCCCTCCCAGGTACTTCTTGCCGAAGGAGATAATCAGTTACTCCTCGAACTTCAATCAGACTCCCATGTGCAGGAAATTATCGACCGATTGCAACAAGGCTTAACTGTTCATCTGATAGAAAAATTTGGCTTTTCCGAAAAACAATGGGTTTCATCAGAAAAGGGATATCACTTTCATGAACTTGTGGTTCCCTTTATCAAAAACCCCAACTATTGCAAGGTTTCAAAACCTGCTTTCAAAAAAAATATCCTTCGTGATTCATCTTACATCCGTAAAAAAACTCCTGGCAGTGAGTGGTTGTATGCAAAGATCTATATGGCTGAAATCCATCAGGAAAAATTTCTTTTAGAGCAGCTTTTTCCTTTTATTCAGCAAAGCCTCTTACAAAGTGGTGTTAAGGAAGGATTTTTCATTCGGTATGCCGATCCCCATTTTCATTTTCGCCTCCGTTTTCGAGGAGCGTGTGAAGATCTCGCCTCTACCATGATTCCTACTTTTTATTCCTGGATCAATCCTCTCCTGCAAACCAACATTATTCAAGATTTTCAATTTGCAACCTATGAAAGAGAAATTGAGCGTTACGGGGGAGAACAACTCATTGAGGAGGTGGAAAGTTTTTTCTCTGCTGATACTCTTTATACGCATAGCCTTTTATCTTTGTATGCCACTAAAGCCGTTACTTTCCCTCTCCCTATCCTAGCTGCCTTTAGTCTTATTAATCTTTTACAAGGCCTAGGTTACTCTCTAGAGCAGTCCCCCACTTTTTTGAGTCAAGGACTAAACAAAAAAGAACTCTCAGGTATTCGTCCCTGGAGAAGTCTTTTAAAAACAGTCGTAGAGCACTTAAAACGTGACACGCTTTCGCTATCTACCCTGGAAGGTGTTGCCATCTTTCATCCAGCTTTTACGAAAGGGAAAAAAGCGATTATCCATCTCCAATCCAAAATTGAAAAATATGGGGTTTGCAATCCTGAGGTTACGGATATTCATAGAAGTCTGCTTCACATGCACTGTAATCGATTACTCGGGAGCGATTTACAACTTGAAGCAAAGGCGTACCTCTATACCGACTATGCCCTTCGCTTAAGAATTCAATGAAGGGTTATTCAAGTTCAATCAAGGGACGGCTTTTTTTCTGCGTTTTCCTCTGGCCTATATTTTGATAGAGCCTATTCTTTTTTTCACAAACCTTAGATTTTAAAGGACAAACGCTTTCTTGTTTGCTTCCGACCTGGGCCGTGGACCGCTCACTTTAATCGCTCTTTCTCTTGAAATTAAATATTTAATTATGTTATAATTTTTAGAAAGTTTAAAAGGAGGATCCGTGTCTGTTTATTTTGGTATGATTAGAAAGATGGTATTGACATACCGCTCTATCTTTCTCTTTTTCGGTGTTATGTTTCTCTTTTTAGCAGCTTTTATCTGTACCCATACAACTCCCTGGCGTCCGGCTTGGTTTCCGACTCACGGATGGATGTTGCAACCGATTGTGGCAGGAATTGCAGCCGGCCTTGGACTCTACGCCTTGGTCATTAGCTGTGCTCTCCGTTTCGAAAGAGAAGCGGTTCGGTTTTTCGCAGGAAAGGCCCGTCGCGCCGTCCCATTCATTACTTTACTTCCCTCAGTACTCAATCCCCTATTATGCTGGATTTCTACGATCACTTGATTGAGGAGATCGCCATCGAACGGGAAAAAGCGTTACATCTTATTGATCGGATTAATCATGCCGATGAGGTTCAAACGCATGAGCGTCCAGGACTTCACCGCCAAGTCATCGAGGACTTTCGTCTCAAACTCGAGAAAATTGCCTCTAATATTTAAAAATTTAATAAAGGACACATCACATGGATATTAAAGAAGCGCGCGGACCAAGTCCGTATCTCCCTTCACGCGATACAGTGATTTACAGCGCAAAAGCAGTACTTGTCGCAACCGTCGCATTAAGCCTTTTAGCGGTGGGTAGCTTTGCGGTTGTAGGAGCTGTTCCCCTTTTTATGACCGCTTCTACTGTCTCTTTTATCAATGGTGTTGTTTGGATGGGAGCTGGAGCCGGTGTCGCAGTCTCGGGAGCCGCTGTGCCAGTTTTGGGACTCGACAATTCAGAATCCCAAATTCCCAATAGCCCGATGTATCAAGTCACCCCACATAATTGTAGGGATACATCCATTTTTCTCGCGAAGTGTTTAGCTGTGAGCGTGGCAGCAGGAGTGGCAGGAGCTGTCTTTATTCCAGCTTTGACCGCCTTAGGGGTGGGAGCTGCTTTAGGGGTTGCCTTGATAGGAGGCGTCCTCTTTGTGATAGCTTATGAGTCTTCTAGAAATTATTAGATAATTCTTGCCGTTGCCAACAGCGAAGGGCTGCTGCCGTAGATAGAATCCCGGCTAAAATCCCTTCTTCATAGCGGAACTCGGGATGATTCTCGAGTTCCAGATAATCGTTAGGTTGTAGCATGTCCTCAGGTGTTAAAGTGGGCACAATTCGACGACCCAATTCCAACAACTTCGTCCGCTGCCCTTTTTCAAGTTCCTGCAATATCTTTTCCACGCTGCTCCTTAAAGAAAAGGCGCATTAATTCCCCACACGCCTCTGCAAGCACACCACGCATAATCGTCAAGGAATGGGTCGGATGGGGTTTTTCAAAGAGATTGACCCAACTTCCATTGGCTCCATGACGCAAATCAGGAGCTCCCCATACAAGTCGAGGAACCCGCGTGAGGAGTATGGCCCCGGCACACATCGTGCAAGGTTCTAACGTACAATAAAGTGTTGTCTCGAGAAGACGCCAGTTTTGCAACGCATTCTCCCCTGCTGTCAAACAGAGCATTTCGGCGTGCGCTGTAGCGTCCTGTAAAAGCTCCACTTGATTGTATCCCCGTGCTATCACCTGCCCGTCTTTCACCAACACAGCTCCTACAGGCACCTCTTCCGCCTCATAGGCTTTCCATGCTTGTTTCAAAGCCTCCAACATGAACCGTTCATCATCCCCTGTAGGCTCGATCCGAAAGGGGAAAGACTTCATGAAGGAAATTTCCGCTGAAGAATCGCAATCTGTTTTTTTAACGCTTCCGTATCACGGTTATATTTCGATTCCAGTCCTGCTACCTTTTTCTCATAGCGATCGATGACCCGATTCATTTCGAGAGCATGACGCTTTTCGAGATCTTCCATGCTTTTCTTTTCATTTTGCTTAATCTGGGTCACCACCTGCTGTTCTACTTCTTTTTCCGCTCTTTCTTTGAGAAATTTATACTCAGCAGGCTGTAGAGCCACTGAATTCAAGGCAGCGAAAAGGAACGTGTCACGTGCCCCATAGGCTTCTACCGATTTTTCAATTAAGGGACGCGCTTGTTCGGGCTTCAAGGATTCAATAGAATCAAAATTGGGGTTGATTGCACTCAGCTCTTTTTCAAAAAGATGGTAAATGTCGGCATGTTTGAGTAACCACCGGTTCACCATAAATTCGGCGATTTGCTCCCCTTTCTCATCCTCGGCAATGGCTTGGCTATATCCGTGTGCAAGTCCTTCAACTCCAAGTTTTTGAGGGCTTTTATTGTTCAAATATTTTTTTATAAAAACGAAATCTGTCTTCAAGTGTTCATTTTTGAGATCCCGTTTAATAGAATCGATGATAGCAGGCATCCACGACTTGAGAGTGGCAAATTTTTCCTTTAAAGTGGTAAGTTGACTCATAAGACCCTTTTTTAATCCCGGAGTTTATCATGTCCCACCCATTTTATGGCCAGGAGATCCTCCGTAATCAACAACAAAAATGGATCGAAACGCTTCTCAAAAAATACCGTGGACAACCCGCTGACGACACCCTCAAACAGCGCATTTGGGATGAATTACAAGAACAAAAACATCAAGGAATTTTAACTATCCCCTTTAAAGTCGTCTTACGCAAAGATCCCTCTCATAATTTTCCCCCTTATATAGAAGTCATTCTCGATACAAAAGTTTAAAATAATTAAAATATTGTTTGTGATTCCACAATATGAACCTTATTATTATTTCTCGAAGAAATTAAGGGTATTGACACGTTTTTTTGAAATCCCATCGCGTTAGATGCCCGCTTCTTTAAAGGATGTGGAGCTGATGACCTCATGCCCCTGATGATCCATTCGCTCATTGCGGCAGGCGTCTGCCCTACATCTTTTAGAAACCACTCCTTTCCTACGGGCAGCATGATCCTCTTTTCTAATAATGTTTTGGACGCTACCCACGAGAATTTATTCCCTCTAATCGCCAGATTGTTTATTTTATTCTTTTTGAGAAATGGTATAACACCCCTACCTCGCCTCACAGCGAGGGGGGACCAACCTGTGCCACTAACGATTCGGCGGCTCTCTCCGCTCTTCCCTCTTAATCGGTTTCCTGATATGATAGCGGGCTGAAGCCCTTGCAAAATTCATGGCGGCGGTTAGGAATATCCTGATTTTAAGGGGATTTTGAGTGCCACCATGATCTCTGCAAAAGCTTCCTTAATACAACCTTTGCCTTCGTACGAAGTCGCGGCTTTGACGATAGGTATAACCCGGAGTTCTCATGTCTCTTGATAAGGGCACTAAAGAAGAAATTACCAAGAAGTTCCAGCTCCATGAAAAGGATACTGGATCGGCAGACGTGCAAATTGCGATCTTAACGGAAAGAATCGTGGAGTTGACAGAACACCTCAAACGTTCCCCTAAAGATCACGCTTCCCGCCTTTCACTTTTAAAGCTAGTAGGCCAACGCCGTCGCCTTCTCGATTATTTGAACTCAACGGACACCAAACGTTATCAGTCTTTGATCACCAAACTCAAACTGAGACGCTGATTCTTTTGCACTGCACGAGACGGTCTCGTGCAGTGCCTAAAATACCGGAGATATAATTCAGAAAACTTTCCTTGAAATTTTGAGGAGCGCTTTCTGGCTTTTATCTCCCCCAACAGTTTAGGAAATTATGAAATTCGATAAAAAGACACTAACTGTCCAAGTTGGTGAGCATACGCTTACCTTTGAAACAGGCAAAATGGCCCGCCAAGCAGGTGGCGCCGTCACCGTTCGTGTGGGTGACACCCTCGTTCTCTCCACCGCTTGCGCCGCTCCTGCTGCGAATGCCGATGGAGACTTTCTCCCTTTAAGAGTGGATTATCAAGAAAAATTCTCGTCTGCCGGCAAAACACTCGGCGGATTTATTAAACGGGAAGGACGTCCTACAGAAAGAGAAACGCTTGTTTCACGTTTGATTGACCGTCCCTTGCGTCCCATGTTTGAAGATGGTTATTACGATGAAGTCCAAGTGCTTTCGTATGTACTCTCCTACGATGGTTTAGGGAACACAGAAGCTTTAGCTCTTTGCAGCGCCTCTGCGGCCCTGGTGCTTTCCGACATCCCACTCATCAAACCCGTCGCTGCAGTTCGTGTGGGAATGATTGGAGATCAATTCATCATCAACCCTACTTTAGAACAACAAAAAAAATCGAAACTCGATTTGATGATTGCCGGAACGGATGATGCCGTGTTAATGATTGAAGGCTTTTGCGATTTCCTTACGGAAGAACAAGTTTTAAATGCTATCAGCGCCGGCCATAAGGCCATCAGCACCATTTGCCATGCCCTTTCTAAATGGCAAAAAGAACACGGTAAAGAGAAAAACCGTTCGACCAAACGCCCTCTTCCCCAAGATGTCCTCGATGCAGTCGAAAAGATCGCGGCCACCCCTTTAAAAGAAGCTCTTAAAATCGCTGAAAAACAAAAACGCGGCGATGCCATTGGGGCTATCAAAGAAAAAGTGGCGCAAGAGCTCCTTCCAGAAGGCGGAACACCTAAGTGGTTACCTACACAGGTCAACATAGCTTTCAAGGCGATCACCTCCAAATATATGCGGAAGATGATTCTCGATGACAAACGGCGCAACGACGGACGGAAAACCAACGAAGTACGCCCAATCGATATTGAACAATCCCTCCTCCCGCGCACACACGGAAGCTCGTTATTCACCCGCGGTGAAACACAAAGCTTGGCTGTCTGTACATTGGGCGGCGAATCGATGTCACAACGTTTTGAAGGTCTCGAAGGCGAAGGGACACGCCGCTTCTATCTTCAATATTCATTCCCCCCTTTCTCTGTCGGCGAAGTAGGACGGATTGGAAGTCCAGGCCGACGTGAAGTTGGTCACGGCAAACTCGCCGAGCGCGCTTTAGAAGCCATTTTGCCTTCTAAAGAGGACTTCCCCTATGTCATTCGTTTAGAGTCCAATATTTTTGAATCCAATGGCTCCTCTTCCATGGCTTCGGTGTGTGGCGGATGCTTAGCCATGATGGATGCCGGTGTGCCGATCAAGACACCTGTTTCGGGTATTGCCATGGGCTTGATTCTCGAAGGAGACAAGTATGTGATTCTGTCTGACATTTTGGGTGACGAAGATGCCCTCGGTGACATGGACTTCAAAATCACGGGCAATGCCAATGGGATCACGGCCTTCCAAATGGATATCAAAGTGGAAGGCATCACTCCTGCCATTATGAAGGATGCCCTGGCTCAAGCCAAAGAGGGAAGAGTCCATATCCTCAACAAAATGATCGAGGCCTGCCCGGCTCCTAAGAGCCAAATGTCCACTTATGCTCCTCGTATTGAAACAATCAAAATCAAGCCGAGCAAAATCGGTACAGTGATCGGCCCCGGCGGAAAACAAATTCGGGCGATTGTGGAAGAGACCGGTGTGCAGGTCGACATCAATGATGATGGTCTGATTAGCCTCGCTTCCAATGACGCCGCAAGTCTTGAAAGAGCCAAAGCGATCATCCATGGATTGACCGCCGAAGTCGAAATCGGGAAAACCTACACCGGTAAAGTCACCTCAGTGGTCCCTTTTGGATGCTTTATCGAGATCCTGCCTGGTAAGGAAGGGCTCTGCCATATCTCGGAGTATGCGCTTGAGAGGATCAATAATATGGATGAAGTCGTTAAGCAAGGAGAGATCGTAACGGTTCTTCTCCTCGACGTTAATGAACGAGGCCAACTCAAGTTGAGCCGTAGGGCTCTCCTCAACACCAGTAACTAACTTCTCTTAGCTGAAAATGGTTCTTCACGCACCCTTTTCAGCTTTTCATTTTTAAAAATAAAATTTGTTTCTTAAAGAAGCCTTCGCTAAGATGTGGTTTCTCAACATGAATGCACATAGGGCCTATCATTTACTTCTGACTGCCATCCATCCTCGTGCCCACGTCTCCACCGACACTATCCTTTCTGATACTGATTCACAACAAGCGATGGAGCAAAAAATTCAGGCGATTGCAGCCTTGTATCTCCGACTCTCTTCCTATCTAAATGCCGAACAAAAAAAAGACATTCAAGTCAGAATAAAGACGCTTGTCGCGCAAGACGATAAAGTCCACGAGGCGTCTGCTGATGAAATGATAGAGGCCGTTTTTCATACGACTCTACAATTCACGCCCCAATCGATTGCTTTGTATGTCGATCAACCAGGGGGATTGATTGAACAGTTAGAGTTCATCCAAAAAAATCCTACCCGTTATGTGTTAACAACTGAGAGACGCATGGAAGATCGCCTTCATCTACCGCCCCTCTCACGGAATGAATGGCTCAAGCGTCTCCCCTCTTCTATTGATAGAACCATTCAAAAATTATGTAAAAAAATCATCGAATTGGCGGCGCCTCCCAAACCATTGAGTATCCTTACAGAGGTTCCAGGACGTGAGAAACATGGAGGATTTTTTGACTTGTGGGAACCTCATTTAAGAGCAAAGATTCCCTTTGTCATCAACAGTGCGTTTATTCAATCCAATTTTGATCGAGGCCTTCTCGCTGAGTGCTTAAAAACTCACTCGCTTTGGTGGAATCCAGCCGTCGGCCTCTGTTTGATTCTTCCTCTCGACAAAGCAGAAGGATCTTTCGACACTTCTTCCTTTGAAAGAGTGACAACGGCAGATTTTAGATTTCCCATGTTCGCTTCAAATTTGATCGAGGGCATCCGCCTCCTTTTAGGGGATCATCGTCAACCCTTGCGTGTCTCTATCTTTGGACATGGTACATCCTCTGACTTCGATCCTACATCAGGAGCTGTATGCGGTCTTCCTGTCCCCGATTTTGAACAGCTTTTAGCTTTATTAGCCACCCGTGGCGTTGAAGATGTACTGGTACAAAGCTGTTATGCAGCAGGTCAAGTCCTTTATCGTCCTGATCTTCGTATTTTCTTATATGATGCTTATAACCGCTCTAACATGATCGCTCATAACCCCCAAGAAGCGACTTTCCTAGAAAATTTCTTCCTATCTCCTCGTTTAAAAAGTTTAAAAGCCACAGGAAATGTGCCGTGTCTTTTGACTCCCACAGTAGTCAAAGTGTCTCAAAGTAGTTTGAGCCCTAAAAAAAGCCTCGCCTTTGTCGATGATGGCGAAGTATGTCTTTCTCATGCTTTCTTTAAAGGAGCAGTTGTCTCCTCTGGCTCTGCCTTTAAACTTCTTTTGTCGGGAGGGAATCGGGCACAATTTGTGCGGGAAATTCGCACGAAGCAACCTGTTTTGGATAGTATTCATGCCATTATGCATGCCCCTGAACATCAGACGGGCCTCAAAATATTATTTATCGAAACGTGGTTTGGTCCTTTTTCAGAGGGCAAAACCCATTTGCATGATCTTGTTTTAATCTTGGGACCCCATACGAAATTGCTTTTTTTCAGGCTTTCTCAAGAAAGCTCCTGGTTACAATGGGACACTTATACACTGACTACAGCAGATCCTTTTTTTATGACGTGCCTGGTGTATCAATCTCTCAGGCAATTACGCGATTCTCCGTGGAATAATTTTGGAGAATTTTTAACACATCTTCAAACGCATTTCTGGAAAGCGCATTTTTCCCCCTTACAGGCAGAATTACACGCATGGGCTCTTGGAAATCCTCTTTCTGAAGGATCTATGCGAAAGCTTTTACGTACGCAAGTGTTGACCTCGTCTGTGCTTTCCCCTCTTCTGAAACAGGAAATGGCGAGGATTCTTCAACTCAAAGCTACGTGGATAGAGGCCATCTTACAAGGAGACTATGCTTTAGTGTGTGAAGAGTGGGAACGAGACGATCCAGAATTAATGCGGGTTTTATTTCTTATCCCCTTTTTAAAAGGTTCTTTATACCGCACAGAAGCTTGGGAAATGCTCATCTATCCTCAAGAAAGAGATTATCTCAAATGGGTTTTTTTTAGGCCCAATTCTCTACAAGAACACGTTCTTTTCGCATGGGCCCTTTTGGAAAACAAACGGCCATCTTTACATCTCTGTCCTCGATCCCGTTGGAATTATCTTCAATTTTTGGAAAGTAGACGTCCTGATTTATTGGACGCATATGCTTCCCTTTATCCTGCGATGTTAAACACATTAAAAGCAGGCGTGTGTCGTACCCAGGATCTACAAAGAATAGATCAATTGATCACGCTCGGGCTTGATGTGACTCCTTTTGACATACAATCTGTACATACACTGGATTCCTTTTTTTCCACCCTGCCACATGCTTCCCAGCTACGCACGATCGGTTTATTTAGTACGTTATTAACCCACAATTTAACGCTTTTCTCTGCATGGATTGCACAAGGGGCTAAGCCTCATCAGTATTATGAAGGAGAGACCTTACTTCATTTTTATTTACGTCACACTTCGGAAGTACAAATTCCCTTTTTTAAAAAATTACTCGATCTTGTTCCTTCACTTGTTAATGTAACCGATGCAGAAGGACTCACGCCTCTCCATTTGGCGGCACGGCAATCTGAAGCGGCTATTACCTTACTCATTTGCTATGGAGCTAACCCCAATGTAAAAACCAAAGTGGGTCTGTTGCCTATTGCCTTTAGTCTTCAGGGTAAGGATCCTATTTCTAACTTTCGACTGCTCTTACGCCTTTCAAGCGCAATGGACTCCCGCAATGAATTTGCTATTTTTTTTCAGTTGCTGAGTGCCCAAGATATGCATTCCACTTTTTTAAATGAGTGTGTCCGCATAGTCGCTCAAAATTCGAGAGTCATTAGTTATTTACTTAATAAAAAGATGGCTCAACTCCAAACAATACGTTGGACAGGCCAAGAACGGGTCTTGGGTTTCGGGTGGTTGCAATGGGCGGTCATCTTACAAGAAGGTTCCACCACTGAGCTCTTGGAACCGTTTTTAGAATTAGTAAATGAAAAAGGAGAAAAAGGGTTGACTGCTTTGCACCTAGCTTATCTAGTGCGGAAGCCGCATCTCGTGCGATTTTTGATCACCCACGGCGCAAATCGGCACGCCGCGGATGATACAGGCACAAGAGCGCACCAAATCAGGTGGCTAATTTCGGAGTCGTAGTCGCTTCAGGAAGAGGCGGTGGTGGTGGCGTCACTGTACCTTTCTTATGAAGGTCATCCGCTTTCTTCAAACGATCCCGCTTCTTCTGTATGTCCCATCTGCTTTCTATGATTTCTTGTAGATCTTCCGCATCTAAGGTTTCAAATTCGATCAACATGTCGGTCATGAGTTGGACCGCATCCCGTTGTTCATTCAACACCTCTTTGGCACGTTTGTACGCCTCATCAAGGATGTGTCTGACTTCGTTGTCAATCTCTTGGGCTGTTTCATCGGAGATTTTCCGTTCATGATAGTTTTGGAAACCCAGGTATTGTCCCCCCTCACTCCGTTCATCGTAGGCCATAGGGCCCAATTTATCACTCATTCCCCACTCACAGACCATGCTGCGGGCCAGATGGGTCGCTTGCTCGATATCTTGGCGAGCCCCACTGGAGATATCGCCCACGAAAATCTCTTCTGCGCAACGGCCTCCCATAAGGACAGCTAATTGATCATGGAGCTCATTTTTCCAGTAGCTGACACGATTTTTCTTAGGAAGAAACTGCGTGGCGCCAAGTGACATTCCACGTGGAATAATCGTCACTTTATCGATCGGGTCCGAGTGTTTCACTTTCAATCCCACAATCGTGTGCCCCGATTCGTGAATCGCCGTGGTTCTTTTCTCTTGCTCGTCGATCTCCAAACTGCGTCGTTCTTTACCATAGAGAACCTTATCGCGTGCTTCGACTGTTTCCTGAGAAGTGACCGCCGTCCTTCCTTTGCGAGCCGCCAACAGTGCTGCTTCATTGAGAATATTCGCCAGATCAGCCCCCGAACAACCAGGTGTCGCGCGTGCAATCGACATTAAATCGACTGAGGGATCCATTTTGATTTTGCGTGCATGCACTTTCAAAATGTCAAAACGTCCCTTGATGTCAGGAAAACCAATTACTACGCGCCGATCAAAACGACCTGGGCGTAAAAGCGCTTTATCCAGTACATCAGGGCGGTTGGTTGCGGCCATCAAAATGACGCCATCGTTCGTATCGAAACCATCCATCTCGACTAGCAGTTGGTTGAGTGTCTGTTCACGTTCATCATGACCCCCGCCAATCCCGGCACCTCGGTGGCGACCGACCGCATCAATTTCATCCATAAAGATGATGCAAGGCGCACTCTTTTTCGCTTGATCGAACATATCGCGAATCCGGCTCGCTCCCACCCCTACGAACATCTCGACAAAGTCTGAACCTGAAATCGAGAAGAAGGGACGATCGGCTTCACCGGCCACAGCTTTTGCAATTAACGTTTTCCCTGTTCCCGGAGGACCGATGCAAAGCACACCTTTAGGGATTTTGCCGCCAAGCGAAGTGAATTTCTGAGGATTTTTTAAGAACTCCACAATTTCTTGGAGCTCCTCAACCGCTTCATCGACGCCAGCGACATCTTTGAAGGTGGTTTTGTTATCCCCTTTAGGAACCACCAGTTTGGCAGGTGACTTACCAAAATTCATCGCACTATTTCCCACCCCTTTCATTTGACGTGAGAAAATGAAATAGAGCGCCAAAATGACCAACAAGACAGGCAAGAACGTTAAAAGGTAGCTAAAATAGTTGGGCGTGGGCTCTTCACTTTTAAATGTTTTTTCAAGAACAGCATTGAGAGGCTGATCGGGAGCGCGGAATACTCCTCCTTTATTTTCGGCAAAGTTATTCCATTCTTCTTGCGCGTTTAAGAACCAGTGGCTAAAGAGTTCCGGATCTTGCCGCTCAAGCTGGCGTGTGGACAATTCTTGATTGTTGAAGAACCAGATGACGGACGTGATATTGGCGCGTGCTTTATCGAGCTGGGCTATGTTATCTTCTAGCTTGGTCGCCAATCCATTGTAGGCATCAATTGCTTCTTTGTAATTGCGCACACTGCGCAATTTGGTCAAACGGGCATGATCTTCCACTTCATTGAGATCATTCACGACAAATTGGAGATCGCCCAAAACTCTCTCATAAGAAGTGAGCTGTTGAGGGATAGATAATCCGCTCTCTTGCGCATTCGTGATTTCCTGATCGATCCCTTTTAGGGTTTGTTTGAGCGCATCATTTCCAATTCCCAGCTGTGTCGAACGGAAATTTCTGACAAGCTCTGCTAGTTGTTTACCATATTTTTGCAGTGTGGTTTCATTGGCACTCTCTTTCAAACTATTAAAATCGGTTTTGAGATCGACCAAGCTCACCACATTGCGTTTAGGAAACTCTTTAACGATAACACTGTTATTACCTTCTAAATCGTCAATAACCACATACCCTTCTTTAGGAAGAGGAATGCCACTCAGTAATAAGAACCATTCGGCTGACTCAACGACTTTTCCTCTTTGATTTTGAATCTCTTGAGCCGCTGTTTGTTGCTGCGAAATGAGTTGATGATTGGCATTAAGCGAATCGAGAAACTTAAAGCGGTTTTTCCCCTCTTCGGTCTGTCGATCGCGAAAGCGGCCACTAAAGGTAGCTAAATTGTCATTTAAGGCTGTTTTTCGGCTATCATCGGGCTGGACCAACTGCATATTGACCAGATGTTCAAGCTGGTAGCTAAAAGAGACCTTCGCAAATTTGGTCTCAAGATAATTTTGAAACATCAAGGCTAATAGAAAAGCAGCCATCAAAAACCAGATGAATCCACCTGATAAACTTTTGCGAAAGTCGGGCTTATTGTCGTCATTCATTTTTATAACTCGCTTATGTTCGAACTGGCAGACGCTTAAAATAAATGGTGCGGCAATCCACTTTCACCGAACCGATTTCCTTTGTTCCGCCCGATTTATAGGCTTCGATCAGAACATCCAGGGAAGCCTTGGGAAGACCTTCCCCATATTTTCGCATTAAAGCTCTTATTTCCCAAGCAGTTAAAGGGACTTTTATACAATTCCCTTCAAAAGGGATTGCTTGCAGTCGCACTTCTAAAAATTCCTTGAGCTCGTCGGCTTCTTCCCCTACCTGGCATAATGCCAGATTCTTCCCAAAATGTCTCTCGAGGAGAGGAATGACCTCATTCCGGATTCGGGTCCGCAAAAAGCGCGGGTCGCTATTGCTGGGGTCGCGCAAAATCGGATAGCCATGTACATACTCTTCAATTTCAGTACGCCGAATTTTAAGCAAGGGTCTCCACATAATTAATCCTTCCCACTCCTGTCGGATGGCCATACCACCCAGAGCGGATAGCCGAGATCCCTCAAAAAAACGTTTAAGAATCGTTTCCTTCTGATCATCCGCGTGGTGTCCCACTACCACCTGCATCCCAAATGTACGATAAAGGGCCAATCGCTGTTCACGACTCCACTCCTCCAAATTATGGCTTTGGGAGGGATTTAATGTCCGAAGATGGAAGCGAATTCCTTGAGATTCGACCCACTTTTGCAAACCTGCCGCTTCCTCGCCACTTTCCGGGCGCCATCCGTGATCGACATGTAACACTTCAAAGGAAAGACGGCATTTTAACATCGCCACAAAAAGAGCCATCGAATCGGGCCCTCCTGAAAAGGCCAGAAGAAGCGGTTTTTGCCCCCTTAATGCTTGAAAAACATGCTGTTCAATCTTCATTTTTGTTATACTATTCGCTTAGTTATGCAATTTCCCCTCGTCTGGCAATATTTGATTGGCAATTACTTGCGCTATTTTGGTTTAACCCTTAGCGCCTTTGTCGCCATTCTCCTCACGACACGCCTCGACGAGATTGCTCATTTTACAACACTTGGGCCTGAACTGGGAACCTTATTTTGGTTCATTCTCTATTTAATCCCTTATATCCTTCCCATCGCTATTCCTATCTCATGCCTTATCGCCGGAGCGATTTTATTTGCTCGCCTCTCAGGACAACAGGAATTGACCGCCTTTCGCGCGGCTGGGCTCTCCGTGGCAGCTCTTGCCACCCCTCTTTTGCTCATCGCTACTTTGCTGGCTATTTTCAATTTTGTGATGGTCTCCGAAGTGGCCACCAGCGCTCACCTAGAAAAAGGACTTCTCAGGATGGAACTCCGATCGATTAATCCTCTTTTGATCCTCCATAATAAGCATCTCATGCAAATGCGTGGTTTTTATTTCGATACGATGGGCTCTTCACAAATGGGAAAAGTGGCGAAAGAGGTGGTTTTTGCAACGAAAGATGGTGCACACGACCAACTGGTCATCGCCCTTGCCGATACTCTCGATATGGAAGAGGGATTTTTTAATGGTAAAGCCGTGACTGTCATTTCCCCTTCTGGACAATCGCCTGCCTTCGATGCGTTTATGATTGAAAATGTAGAAGCGGAATCGATGCAGATGGACGATTTTACCCCTTTAATCAAACAAAAAGTGTGGTCCCTTCAAACAGACCATCTCCCTTGGAATACCCTGACCCTCTCCCAAAACCAGTTTAATCCCGAAGAGATCATCGCCGAAAAATTCCGTCGCGTCTCTTTAGGCTTAGCTCCTTTTACCTTTACCTTGATGGGATTGGCTTTCGGATTCCGTGTAGGGCGCCAACGCACCTCTAAAGAATTATGGATTGCAGCGGCTCTGACAGCCCTTTATCTCGCCCTCTTTTTTGCCGCAAAAGGGATGGGTAAGCAAGAATGGCAAGCCTTCTCTCTCTATTTTATTCCGCAAATTTTGATCGTTCTTTTCTCTCTTCGCCAACTCAGCCGTATCAGTCAAGGAGTTGTCGCGTGAAAAGATGGGAACGTTATTTTTTTCATGAAACCTTGCGCGTTTTTCTCTTTGTACTGGTGATGTTTTATAGCCTCTATGTCTTGATCGATTTTGCCAGCCATACCGGGAGCTTTCACAATAATCGTATTCAGGTGGGTTGGGGACAAATTGCCTATTACTATACCTTTGAATTCATCTCGAAAGCCGAAATTTTACTTCCCTTTGCGTTGCTGATTGCCACAGTGCGCACCCTCACTAACTTCAATCAAAACCAAGAATTGATGGCTTTACAAGCCGCGGGTATTAGTCTCCGTCGGCTTATGGTCCCTTTTCTCACCCTCGGTCTTATCTGTACGAGTCTTCTCTATGTGAACACCGAGTGGCTTTTACCCGCCGCTCTTAAAAAAATGCGTGTAACGGAAAGTAAATCACACCGCAGCAAATCGGGCGCCGTCCAATCGCTCACCCTCGCTGATGAAACCGTTCTCCTCTACCATCTTTATGACCGGGAGCATCAACAATTCCAAGACGTTTATTGGATCCGCTCCTTCCAGGATATCTGGCACATGAAGACTTTGAATGTTCACTCCGAAGCGACTTTTGCCGATCATCTCACCCGACAAGACAACCTTTTGGAAATGACGGCCTCTTATCCTAACATTCACTTACCCGATCTAAAGTTCCACGAACAACGGCTTGAAGCCACCATCACGACGCCGGAAGAGCTTCCTCTCACCGCCCTCTTCTCCAAGCTGTCGAGCAATCCTGCCATGACTGAAAAAGAGGCTCAGCAAGCCACTTACTTTTACCGAAAATTGCTCCTCCCTTGGTTTTGTCTGGCCGTGATCTTAGCAGTCACCCCTTCCTGTTGTCGCGTCACACGTCAATTACCCGTCTATGCTATTTTTGCGGTCAGTCTATTTGGGCTCGTTGCTCTCTACTTGACTCTCAACGCTGTCACTGTCATGGCGATGCGGCAGGTGATCTCTCCTGCCTTAGCGTTGCTTCCTATTTTTTTGCTGCTGCTCATTCCCACAGCCCTTTGGGTCCGTTCGATCGGCCTCAAAGGACATGTTTCCTAACTCTGGCTTAAACGTATCTCAAAGTATATGTACATGAAAAATCGAAATACTGGGCGGCTAGACATGTATGAGAATTAATACCATTTATCAAAAATAAAGCCGTAAATTAGCGTGAAATATTTGAGAGATTTTGACCATCTTTTCGAATTTAATATTCTGAATATTAAAGAGAAAAGATAGTCGGAAGATGCCAAAGAGATCGCTGTAATTTATGGCTTTATTTTTGATAAATGGTATAACTTACCCTGCGCCAATGAAGGCTAAGGGTAAGCATCTTTAAATTAGGGCTTTAAATGCGACCTAATAGGAAAAGAATCAAAAGGATAATCAAAATTAACCCTATAACACCACTAGGACCATATCCCCAGCTAGCACTATGGGGCCAGGTGGGAAGAGCGCCAACTAAAAACAACACCAAAAGAATGATTAAAATTGTGGACAACATCCGAAAACTCCTTCAAAAAATAATTTAATTTTACATTATCAGTTCAGTTCAAATTGTCAAGCGGCTTTTTGTCTCCTTGTGCTACCATCCCGACCATGGAAACCTTTGATTTACGCGAGTGGAAAGGCTTTATTGCGGCAGGTGGCGACCCTTCAACACCCGCTTGCGTTTCATTAATCACCATTGATTCTCGTCGCATTGACCGTCCTGACTCTTTGTTTGTCGCTTTAAAAGGACGTTATACAGATGGACATCAATATGTCGAAATTGCGTCACGGGCAGGGGCGCATTATGCCCTTGTTCGAAAAAATGCCCCCCATTTCTGGGCCTTTTCCAAAACACATCTGCTGCGCGTCGATGATCCTCTCACCGCTTTGCAAGAGATTGCCGCTGCCTATCGGAGGAAACTCTCTTGCGAAGTGATTGCGATTACAGGAACGCATGGGAAAACAATGGTGAAAGACCTCCTACACAGCCTATTATCGACCCAATATATCACGGCCGCTTCACCTGAAAGCTTTAACAGCCAAATTGGAGTCGCGCTCAGTCTTCTCACCTTAAAATCGACCGATAAAATGGCCGTAATCGAAGCGGGGATTTCAGAACTCGATGAAATGGAGCGTCTCGCCGCCATGATTCAACCCCAACATGTGATTGTCACGCATGTCGGAAAAAAACATTTGACTACCCTCAAAACATTAGAGAACGCCACACTAGAGTTTTCCAAAATCCTAAACGCTCCTTTTCGCAAAGGATGGGCCCTTCTTCCCGATGCATTTCCCACCTGTGAAGGGGCCTATTTTTGGAATCAAGATAACCCTCTTTTGCCCCACGCAGCGGGTATTCCACATCAACAAACGCTTCAAATTCCCTATCAAATCCGGTTCCCCCAAACGCTTCCCTTTGAAGATACGATGCGTGCGGGATATTATTACTTCTTAGACCTTCTCAATATGACAGTTAAAGCCTCTTGGTTAGCGGGAATCGAAAAAGAGGCCATCTGCGAAATTTTGCGTAAATATGCGCCAGAACCCACACGGACAGAAATTTGGAGTGCTCCCACGGGGACTACCTTTATTAATGACACGTATTGCTCCGATCCCCAATCGATCGATTACGCTTTACAAACCTTCGACCAGATGCTCCCTACCGGCAGAAAGATCTTTGTTTTTGGAGGCATGCGAGGAGCCGGAGAAAACGAACTTAAACGAGTCGCACAAAGTTTACAAAGCCGCCCGGTCGATTTGCTTTACCTCCATGGAGATTTTCCTAAAGACGCTTTGATCGATGAACTGCGCACTTCTAAAACCGAAATTACCTCCACAGATACGTATGAGGAAACCTTAGCCGATCTTCAAAGGAGGATGCGTCCCGATGACACGGTTCTCATTAAAGGGAAAAGGAAAGAATCGCTCGACATCATCACGACCCATTTTATGGATAGTGTATGCACCAACCAATGCGTCATTAATTTAGCCGCGATTGAAAATAATCTCAAAATTTTGCGCAATCAGCTGAACCCCAGCACGCGTCTCATGGTGATTGTCAAAGCACTCGCTTACGGAACCGATAATGTCCGTATTGCGAAATTTTTACAAACTTGCGGAGTCGATATTCTGGGCGTCTCTTACGTTGACGAAGGAGTTGCCTTAAAAAGAGCGGGCGTCACACAACCGATTTTTGTTGTTAATGCCGCTGAATATGAAATCCCTAAAGTGGTAAAATGGGGTTTACAGGTAGGCGTCAGCTCCTCTTCTTTTTTACAGGCTTTAAATCGTGAAGCGGCTTTGCATCATACCCTTATTACTGTGCATCTCCATGTAGATACAGGAATGAGCCGTTTTGGTTGCCGTCCTGAAATAGCCTTAGACTTAAGTCGTGAAATCACGGCTTCAGACCATTTACGCCTCGATGGCATCATGACCCACTTTGCCTGTGCGGATGACCCCACACATGACGATTTTACCCGCCAACAAGCCTCTGCTCTAGAGAAAGTGATTCAAACAATTATGGAGGCTGGAATCGAGCTCAAATGGCGCCACGCCTGCAATTCAGCCGGCGCCCTCCGCTTTGAATTTCCTGCCTTTAATATGGTAAGAATCGGTTTAGCCGTTTACGGTTTATCCGCTTCTCAAGCCACACGGAAAGCGCTGGATCTCCGTATGGCCATTTCGCTGCTCTCGCGTGTGGTGGGTATCAATGATTGCCATAAGGGAGATACGATTAGTTATGGTCGTAGTTACACGGTAAAACGAGAGCGCGAGAGAATTGCTGTGCTTCCTATCGGGTATTTTGATGGCCTTCATCGCAACTACAGCGGTAAAGGTTATGTCATGATTCGGGGTCATAAAGCGCCAATGGTAGGCAAAATCTGCATGGATTTCATGATGGTGGATGTCACCGATATTCCTAATGTCACCATCGGCGATCCTGTTTTGATTTTTGGGGAAGATGAATTTGGACACTATCTATCTCCCGAGGAACTGGCCTTAAAAGGCGATTCGATTGCCCACGAACTCATCACTTGTCTCGGACCCCGTATTCAACGGATCTTTATTTACGAAGAAAACAACAAAAGCACGCCATGAGCACTTTATTCCAACTCTCTCGCAAAGCGCGCCTATTAACCGGTATTCTCCACCATCTCGAATGGGATCAAGAAACCTATATGCCCCTCGGCGCTGTCGCCATTCGCGGCGATCAAAACGCTCTCATCGCTCTTCTCATCCATGAGATCAAAACATCGGATGGCTATCAAAAAGCTTTAAAAGAAGCTGCTGAAGGCCCTTTAAATGAAGAGGATAAAGCGGCTCTTCGGGAATGGAATCGTGATTTTCGCATTGACACTGCCCTTCCGGCAGCTTTTGTAGAAAAATTTGCTCAAACGACATCGCAGGCCATGTCTATCTGGAAAAGAGCCCGCGAACACCACGATTTTCCAGCCTTTGTTCCTATTTTGGAAGAGATCATCCAACTCAATCGTCAAAAAGCTGACTACATTGGATACAAAGAACATCCTTATGATGCTCTACTAGATCTCTACGAACCCGGAATGACATCCCTCAAAGGAGACGCTCTTTTTAAAGAGATCAAGGCTTTTATCATTCCACGCCTCAAAAACCTCCCGGAAGCGGATAACAGCTGCTTGCAAGGTGCGTTTGATTTTGATAAACAACTTGGCTTTGGCCGAAAACTCCTTCATGACATGGGTTACAATTTTGAACACGGAAGACTCGACCTCTCTACCCATCCTTTTTCGAGTTCTCCTCACCCCACGGATAGCCGTGTGACTACACGTCTCACCA
>Ga0105046_10004023_pt1 | contig 23382 bp, 19 predicted proteins | sample MAT03_FD_78385 | JGI IMG/M metagenome (GOLD analysis project Ga0105046, IMG submission 78385) | Freshwater microbial communities from Lake Fryxell liftoff mats and glacier meltwater in Antarctica - MAT-03 (megahit assembly) | ecosystem: Environmental > Aquatic > Freshwater > Ice > Liftoff...
CCTCCCCAGCCGTTCCGGTTGCTACGGGCTAGAACGACAGTTGCCCGGTGGGACTAACTCCCACTGTGGTGACACGACTATCACGACGCACCGAGCGGAGCGGCGTAAGCCGCCCGATGATGTGAACGGAGACATCATCGGGCGGCTTACGCCGCTCCGCTCGCCTGGCCTTATTTCTTGAACTGCCATTTCTCATCGAAGAACCCCGCCGCGACGATCTTCCCTGGCAAACGCGAAGTCATCGGCGTGGTCGCATCCACTATCGCGTAATCGGGCAGTTTCGGCACCTGGCGGGCGTTGTTCAGGTAGTCGTACTCGCGGAAGGTGAAGCCGCTGTTGAGCACAATGTACTTCTTCGGGTTGAGCGGGTTCGGATAGATCAACAGCGGCAGATGTGTTGCCGCGAACTTCTCTCCGTTCAACTCGACGCCGTCTTTGGTCCACTTGATTGGCAGCTTGTCCGCGATTTTCTCGATGATGCGATTGCTTGACGGATCGCCCCACAGGATCAAGTTGCTTGAGGCAATGTCCGCGTCTGAAATATCCTTGTCGTCCTTCACCATTGCCTCGCCGCGAAACTGTTGCCGCCAGTGGGTGATGGAGTGCTTCATCTCGTTGGCGGTCCACTTCGCGGTCGTCTCGGTCCACGCTTCGCCGGTTGGCCGCACCATGATGAAGCGATCCAGGAATGCATCGTCGATTGGCCCTTGCAGGCCGTGCCGTTTGCGTAACTCGCCATCCGGCATGAGAACTTCGGACCAACCATCGGGGCCTTTCTTCCACTGCGAAGTCCACGAGCGGTCCGATTGCGGTTTTGCTTTGCAAATCGTGCCAAACCGTCCATCGACCAGGGGCTTGTCGTCCGGAGGAAAATGGACCTCGAGCGGCTTGGTCGAATCGAATGGGCAATGCCCCGAAGGCATCGACAGTGTGAGAGAGGTGACACCCGTCGCTTTCACGATCACCTTGTTATCTTCGGTAAACTCAGCCTCGACACGGGCCGCCTCCCAATGTTCATCCATCGCGTCGATCGCGATCCAAAAGCATTTGTTGTAACGCAGTGTGTACGTCTGAAATTTCACCTTGCGTGGCAATGCGTCTCGCCCCTTCTCGGCAATCGCATCGATCCGGCGATCAATTTCCTTCTTCGCTTCCGGGTGATAGCTGTGCCCAGTTTTCGGGCCGATGATGTGAGTCAACTCCATGTGCTCTTTTTTCAACGCCCCAACCATCACATCGGCGGCTTGCTTTTGGCTGTCGATTTCGCCGCTGTAGGCAACTGTTGGCAAGTTGAACAAGTTCACCGCATAGTCCGGGCAATCGTACATGTGCCACAGCTTTTTCTCGTAGTCGGTCGGCTGAACCGTTTCCTTTTGGAAGACCTTCAGGAACTCGGGTGTTTCGGAGAACCCCGCTCCTGGTGCAGCAGCACACCACAAGTCGGGATAGTGAACGGCAAACTGCCAGGCGGCCGCCCCGCCCATGCTGAAGCCCCGCATCACGACGCGGTTCACATCAATCGCGTAGTTCTTTTTCACGTCCTCCATGGCTTCCAAACAATCGATCTCGCCGGCTAGTTTGTTGGCGTTGCAATAGCGGCCATACAGGTGCAACACGAACGCGTCCTTCGGCGTGAACTGGCCGGGATTCTTCATGCGGTCGTTCAAGAAGTTCAGCTCGCTCAGAGTCTCACCACGGCCGTGGCACCAAATATCCAGACGGTGCTTTCGCGCGGAACCGGGCTGATACGTTGCCGGCACAACGAGCCCATATGGCTGAACCGAGCCATCGATTTTTGAAATGTAGCCACGAACGATTAGGCCCTTGTCGGGAGCCCAGCTCGAAAGCTTGCCCGCAAGAGCTTTCGCTCTCGTCATACCCGCGAGCAACAGATCCCGTGCGATCGGCACTTCTTTCTTGGCATCAAAGATTTCGTCGTATGCGATCGCATAGCGCACCGCGTTGTGGAAGATCTGAACGTCGGGTAACCTTGAGAGCAGTGCAGGTTGGGCTTTAATCGCTTCACGAGTCGCATCGATCTCTTTTGCGAGGGCATCAATACCTTTTTGCAGTTCGAGTTTCGTTGCCGAATCGACCGGGTCTTTCGGCAACGGCGGGACGCGGCGAACGTTGTCCGGGATGTTGTCGGCTGGCCCATCGCCGAAGGACATGGGCATCCCAACCGCGACCAGAACGAAGGAAGCTTGAAACAATCGCATGGAGATTCTCGTGGCGAGGGATGCTACTCGGAAGGTACGGAAAGCGTTATAGTAACAAAGATCATATTCCCGAACGTCGATATGACGCCACTATCTTTCGTGCCCATGCCAAACGATTCATTACCCAGTCTCGATGATCCCTCGCTGTACCTCAACCGTGAACTGTCCTGGCTGGAGTTCAATCGCCGAGTGCTGGAAGAAGCCAAGGATCCGCAAGTTCCACTCTTGGAACGGCTAAAATTCCTTGCAATTTTTTCCGGCAATCTCGACGAATTCTTCATGGTTCGAGTGGGCGGGTTGATGCAGAAGGTTCACGCCGGAATTCTGCGTTCTTCGGGCGCGGATCGCATGTTGCCGCTCGAACAGTTGGAACGAATTTCCCAGGCCGTCGGCGAGATGGTCCCCGAACAATACCGCACTCTAACCGATGAAGTGCTGCCGGCCCTCGAAAAAGAGGGGATCTTTATTCGCCAGGGAAGCAAGGATTTGACGGATGGTGAACGCCGCCATCTGCGCGAGGTTTTCAGCAAAGAGATCTTTCCGGTTCTGACACCGCTCGCAATCGATCCCGGGCATCCATTTCCGCATTTAGCCAACAAGTCGTTGAACTTGGTGGTCGTTCTGGTTCGGCCCAAGCATCCGGACAAGCTTTTCGCTGTCGTGCAAGTCCCAGCGGTATTACGGCGATTCGTGCAATTGCCGGCAGAGAAAGGGTTCGTCTACGCACCACTCGAGACCGCGATTCGCTTGCATCTGGAGGATCTATTCCCAGGCATGACGATCGATCATGCCACCATGTTTCGCGTCACGCGCGATAGCGAATTTGAGATCGACGACGATGAAGTGGAAGACTTGCTCAAAGCAATCGAAGAATCGGTCCGCAAACGTCGTCGCGGGGCAGCCGTGCGATTGGAAGTGGAAGCCAATGCTCCCGACGAAGTGGTACAGTTTCTGACTAGCTCGCTCGATTTGGATTCATCGGCGGACGTGTTCCGCTTGCTTGGAATTCTCGACCTGACCAGCTTATTTCAGGTTTACAGTCTGCCCGGCTATCCACATCTGCGCGATCCCGAGCACGTGCCGCAACTGGTTGCGGACCTGACCAATGTGCCGAGCATCTGGGGTGCGATTCGCGCCCGAGATATTCTGGTTCATCATCCGTACGAGTCGTTCAATCACGTGGTCGAATTCATCGAGAATGCGGCGGCGGACGATCGTGTGCTTGCGATCAAGCAGACCCTGTACCGCACGAGTTCGGATTCGCCGATCGTGCGGGCGTTGCAACGGGCGGCCGATCGCGGCAAGCAAGTCACGGCCGTCATCGAACTCAAGGCCCGTCTCGACGAAGAAAGAAACATCCTCTGGTCGCGTGAACTTGAAAAATCAGGCGTTCACGTCGTGTTCGGGTTCATTGGTCTGAAGACCCACTGTAAAGTTGCCTTGGTTGTTCGCCGAGAAGACGATGGCATCCGCCGATACGTCCACCTGGGAACCGGGAACTACAATCCGCAAACGGCACGTACTTACACGGATCTGGGATATTTCACGGCCAATCCGGACTTTGCCGACGATGTATCGGCACTGTTTAATTATCTGACTGGCTACAGCGAACTGCCGGTTTGGAAAAAGCTGATCGTTGCGCCGTCCCGCCTTCAGGATTTCATGATCGAGAAGATCGAGAAGGAAATTGAATTGCAGAAGTCAGGAGTCGGTGGACGAATCATCGCGAAGTTGAATGGGATTCTTGAGCCTGCAATCGTCCAAGCTATCTACCGAGCCAGCCAGGCTGGTGTAAAAATCGACTTACTTTGCCGCGGCATATGCGCGATTCGACCGGGCATCCCCGGGATCAGCGAGAACATTTGCGTCAAGTCGGTGGTCGATCGCTTTCTGGAACATAGCCGCATATTCTATTTCGGCAACGGGGGAAACGCTCTCGTTTATATCGGCTCCGCCGATTGGATGGATCGCAACCTCAGCCGGCGAGTTGAGGTCGTGTTCCCCATCGAGCCTCCAGAACTTCGGCAACGTGTGATCAGCGAGATTCTGGAAACCAGCTTGGCGGATAATGTCAAAGCTCGAGAACTGCAATCCGACGGAACCTACAAGCGGTTGGAACCAACTGAGGGCAAGCCGGCGGTCCGAAGCCAGTCGCGTTTCCTTGAGTTAGCTCACTCAATCGAGGCCCGTCGTGAGGCGTTGATGGAGTCGCCCGTCCCAGCCATCGTCCAGCCGAAGCCGGTTCGTACCGCCAGGAAAAGTGGAAAGCCGAGGTAGGACGGAACTACAACTGACTCCGTCCTACACCCACGTTCGTCTATTTCTCCGCCAACCCAAAGTCGCTCGGCAGACGTCTCCAGGCACTGTGAATGTGATTCGCGGGGTTGCCGGAACCATCTGCCTGGACGTTCAAAAACTGCACGACGAACGAGGGGCCTTGTGCCTGATACGTGTAGCCTTTACCGGCCTCAAGCGTTCCACTGTAAGCGAAGTGGACCTTGTCGATCCCCGCGTCCCTGACCGCTTTCAGCTCCTTGGCGGCCACGTTGGCAGGCATGCGATTCGCGTAGCCTTCGAGAAGTTTCATCAGAATCGCGCGTTGCTTGTCGTTGAATTTCCCGGCCGGGATACCGATCGGTTTGCCAAGTTTCGCGGTGGGCGTATTCTCCGCGATTTCCGGAAGATGCTTCTCCTGGAACGCAAGCTTCTTCTGGTCGGCATCGAGCGATTCAATCAACTCCTTGGCGGGGATCTCCGCTTCTGGCAGGGTGCGGAGTCCATCCTTGGGTCCACCTTTCACGGTAGCCGGGTTGGCACCGAACATGAATGGCGTGGGCGAATCAACCTGCCCTTTATCGAGCGTGAAGCTAACAGACATGTGGTGCCCTTCAAACCGCCAGCCCCACTTCCCGGTCTTGGAGGGCTTGCCGAAAACGCTGATGAAGTACCAGTTCGGGTTGCGAACCATCGCACCCTTGGTGCCTTCCACATCTTTCAGGATTTCTTCCAAACTCATAATCGTGGTGGCCTGCTCGTAGCCCTTGGCGCTGGTGCCAGTTCGCAGGAGGGCTAAAGCGCTCTTCTTTTGATCCGCGTTCAACTCTTCGAAACGGACGCCCTTGCGTGTCGGCTTTCGGTCCTTGCTCTGTTGTGGAGTGAAGAACCAGCCCACGCGGTGCGGGTCGTCGTACTCGAAACTCGCCTTCGCCTTCAACTCGGGCGAAAGGCTTCCGAGGAATCCGTCGGCAGCATCGACCATCTGATCGCCGGCCGGCCGCTCTTCGCGAGCAACGAGTGCCACGGTCGCGACGGCTGTGATACAGCACAAGACGCCTGCCAGCTTGAGGAAGGATGAGGGACGCTTCATAAGATCGCTCGCAAAGAGCCAGTGGGGCGGGAAGTCAGGATAAGCGAACGGCCCAGGAAAGTGAAGCGGGCATCCTTCGAACCCCGAACATCTTTTCTGAATGACGCCGCCACCCGCGAAGCCTGCGGTTGTCGATATGATCAATCCTCGTGTCATTCCCGATCCACATCGAATAACTGGGTAACACCATGCACCCCGCTTCACGGACACCTGGCATCTGCAGAACGGCGGCAAGTCTTCTGATGCTTTCTGGATTGATCTATGCACTTCATGGGCAAGAAAAGAAGGGTGAGGAGGTCAAGCCGGTGCCGGTTGAACCAGACTCCTTCAAGCATGCCCGAGTGACCGACGCCTGGGCTGCTTACCAGGGCAAGCTGACCTTCGGCAAAGGCCAAACGCTGGCTCTCATCGATGATGGCTGCAAACTATCAATGCCCGAATGGTCCAAGTCGGACGGAGAAATCCAGAAGGTGCGGGTGTGTTACGACAGCATCGACAACGATGATGATCCCAAGCATGAGGGCAAGGGCTATCACGGCTCAACCATCGGGGTGCCTTCATCGTTGAACTATCAGGGAAAGATGGGCGTCGCCTTCAACAATCAGGTGGCCATCGTCCGGGCCGTGGAGTGCTGCCATTGCAACGTGAAAGAGAGCAAAACCCTGGCTGCCGGCCTGCAATGGGTGATCGATCATTACAAGGAGCACAAGATCACGGCCATCAACTTGGCTCCCGTCGATGACCTGGAGCACGAGAAGCCGATAGCGACCGAAATCGACGCCAAGCTCAAGAAGTTGAGGGATCTCGGCATCTGGGTCAGTGCTCCATCGGGCAATCATTCGTTCACGAAGGGAATATCCTGGCCGGCCTGCCAGCCAAATTGCATCGCAATCGGGGCAGTCAAGCCCGGGAAGGATGAGGTTCATCTCGATCGATCGGCGAAGGTCGCCCTGCTCGTTCCCGCAAGTGCCACATCGTCCTCCAACGCGATTGTCTGCGGAGCGGTTCTGTTACTTCGCGAGGCCATTGAGTTGTCCAAGTACGACTGGAAGAAAGATGGATCGAACTTGCCCGAGGCGATGTTGGCCATCTTTCAAAGAACTGGAGTCGCGGTGCTCGACCCAGGTAGCAAGCGGACGTATCGTCGCATCGATGTGAAAGCTGCGCTGGATGCGGTCTCCAAGCCAGCGAAATAATCGCTTTGGCACCGACCTTGCTGGTAAGGGAGGCTGGCAGGGCAAATTCAGGAGTTCCAATCGGCATTGGAAGCCATCCCCGCCATTTCACCTTCGAGGGAGCAAAGAGATGAGCAAGAAGATTCTTTTCACGGTCGCGTTGATGGCCATGTTCGTCACTGCAAGCCAGGCAGATGCCTTTTGGTGTTGTAAATCTGGGGGCAATCGCTCAAACGGATTCGGGTATGGTTACGGCAGTAACTATGGGTATGGCTATGGCAATAGCTATGGGTATGCACCCGCAGGCTACGGCTACGACAATATGCAGTATGCACCAGGTACGATGGTAGCCGGCACGACGACTGATTCAGCCGAACTTCGGTCGATGCCCAGCACTGACGCCGCAAGCAGTCCCGGAGTTGTAACCTCAGGCTATTATCAAGCTCCCGGAACGACATATATTGTGCCTTCCGGCTACTATTCGTCAGGTTATTCCAACAGCTATTATCCCGGCAATTACGGCTACTATCCATCTGCGGGCACCTCCGTAGGGAACGGCCGATTCGGCGCGAGTTATGGGTCGGGATTCGGCTACGGCAATGGATATTATTCCCAACCCTACTACGGTGGGTACCGGGGTGGCAGTGGTTTTGGGGTTCGTTTCCGATAGGCAACTCTTCGCGCAATCCTTAATTCTGGGTGGTCTGTTGAAAGTTGCGGGGCGACCGCGGGAAGCAAACCTTCTCGCGGTCGCCCCGCTTTTTTTGGACCAAGCCCTTACTTATTTTACGCGAAGTCTTTCTCAACCTCAATTTGGCATCCTATCTGCTTTCTCTTTTAGAGCCTCACTCACTTCAACTCAGGAGAAAAGTCATGAACGGGATGCGCTTGATGAGGAATTTTGCACTGGCGATTGCGTTTACCTTGCCCTCGATCTGCTCTGCGGCAGAAAAGCCGGTGGCGAAATCGCCTGACAGCCACGAGCAACATTTCTGGAATTGTGCCGATACCTGCCACGACTGCGCGCGAATGTGCGAAGCCTGCGCAACTCACTGTGGCAAGATGCTGGCCGAGGGCAAGAAAGAGCACTCGGAAACCCTACAGACGTGCCGCGATTGCGCATCGATCTGTACGGCAGCGGCCTCGGTAACGGCCAGAGTCGGACCATTTTCGAATTCGATTTGTAAGTCTTGTGCGGAAGCATGCAAACGCTGCGGCGACGCATGTGCCAAGCACAAAGACTCACCAATGATGGCTCGATGCGCCGAAGCTTGCTTCAAATGCGAAAAGGCCTGTAACGAGATGTTAAAGCACATTTCGGCGGATCGATAAACCGACTCGAATGACCTCAAGGCAATGCCGGGCGAATGCATTGAACCGCCTGGCACTGCTCGTTGAACATCCACTTCCTACTTCTAGCTTGTCTTCACAATCGAACGGTGCTATTCTTAATTGAAGTGAGTTGACCCGCCGGTTTGAATTTGCCTACCTACCTTCCCGCCATTATCCCGCCTTTCGGGAGTCTGACATGTTCCAAGTCGAATTGGGCCGCTCTGGCCGCTATTGCGATGGCGTTAATCGCCGTTCGTTCCTGCAACTCGGCGTCGCCGGTATGGCCTCGCTCGGTTTGCCCCAGATTCTAAAGGCCAAGTCTGAATCGGTCGCATCGCGTGGGACCAAGAACACGAAGGTCATTCTGATTTGGCTCGACGGCGGTCCCGGGCACATGGACATGTACGACATGAAGCCGGACGCTGCGGCCGAGTATCGTGGCCTGTGGAAGCCAATCAAGACCAAGGTGCCGGGATACGACATCACCGAGTTGTACCCGAAGCAGGCAAAGATCACGGACAAGTTCTCCATCGTTCGTTCGTTGCATCACGACATCGGCGACCACTTTGCCGGTGGCCACCGCATGTTGACGACGAAGGACATGGGTGTGAGTGGAGCCAACAACGGCCAAAAGTTTCCGGGCATTGGAGCGATCATCGATCGCGAAATTGGTTCACGCCAACACGGCTTGCCCGGTTATGTCGCGATCCCCTACGGGATGAGCATCGGCCTTCGTCCGGGCTACTTCGGCGGGCACATGCTCGGGGCTCAACACAACCCGTTCGAGACCGTTTCGGACGCTGCCGCCCCGAATTTCACCGTGCCGAACCTTGGCCTCACGGCCGGGTTGAGCATTCAGAAGCTGGATGATCGCCGTTCGCTCTCCAAGCGATTTGACGCGGTGCAAAAACACCTCGATGAACGGCCGGATTCGGTCGCCCGAGACAAGTTTGCGGAAGAGGCGTACCAATTTGTCGGCGGCGAAGCAGCACGGCGAGCGTTCGACATCTCGAAGGAAGACCCGAAGCTTCGCGATCAATACGGCAGGCACCCGTGGGGCCAAAGCACGCTGCTGGCCCGGCGGCTGGCCGAGGCGGGTTGCACCTTCTCAACCGTGCATCTCGGCGGATGGGATCACCACTGGGATCTGAAGAAGAGCTACGAAACTCTGTTGCCAATCGTTGACAGCCTCGTCTCTGCTTTGTTCATCGACCTCGATGATCGCGGCTTGCTCGACGAGACGCTCGTCATGCTCTGCGGCGAGTTTGGCCGCACGCCGAAGATGAATAACGGTGGCAGCGGCGGACCGGCGGGTTCGATGGGTACGCCGGGCCGCGATCACTGGGGCAACGCGATGTTCTGCCTCATGGGTGGGGGCGGCGTGAAGGGCGGCATGCTGATCGGCTCAACGGACGCAAAAGGCGAACGCCCGAAGGATCGGCCGTTGACTCCTTGCAACATCCACTCGACGATTTACGAAGTGCTGGGCATGGACTCAAAACTGCAAGTGCTCGAACCTTCGGGTAGGCCGGTCAACGTGATCGACGATCCGACGCCGATTCGGGAGTTGTTGTAAAGCCGGTTAGTAGAATTCAGGAAGCGTACCTCGTTCTTTTCGACGAAAATGCGATTGCTCAAGCCCTCCCGGCTTGAGGTTCCCATGTGGTGGCTTCAGCCTGGTGAGATTGGGTAAGTCATCGGGGAATGACATGAGTTTCCGGAATAATTCGCGTTTGTGAATATAAGCGAGTTGAATGATCTGCTGCCACATTTCGCGGAACTCGGTCGCTGGTTCGTCATCCAAGTCTAGCATTTCGATCAGCTCGGCGGCTTCGGAAGTCTGGGCGCGAATCGTACCATCTTCTGAAACCATCACGGCCGACGCGAGAAGCACTTGCAATGGGTCGGGGACTTGCTGATCTCCTTTTATGGTGTTGCATGTGGTACACGAATAAAGGAGGTTCGTATAGTCTCCAGCGAGTGCGGGATTGTTAATGATCGGCTTGAAATGGTCGATTTCGAAGTTGCTCGTAAAACGCGTCCAAGTCTCTCGCGACAGACAGTACACACATCGAAACGAGAACTCATCGCGAAGCCAGGGCCGATAGCTCTCGTAATTTTCGTAGCCCATAGGGTGATGCAGACGTTCATGTCGAAGAGGTGGGTAGGCGAAAGCGTTGGTCACGAACCGACCTCCGTTGCGTCCTTCATTGATATTTCCAACAGTTCGCGGTGCATTTCGCGTAATGCCTCAAGCGGCCGCGGTGCGACTCGATCGATGTAGCATCGGAGTGCCATTTTTAGGATGGCAAGTTCCTCTCGTTCGTCTGGAGTGAGTCCGATTGAATATTTGCGTTGGATCAAGAAGACACGTCGGCAATTCATGTCTTCGCTCCAGAATGCGGTCGCTGGTGCCTCAATTTGGTTTAGAAGACCTCTTGGAACAGCAGGGTCGCTCGCCGAATGGTCGAATTCCGAGACGCGGCCAACCGACTTGCCCGCGGTCTCCAACACCGTCCCCTCCGGCGTGACGAGCGAGAGCACAAACTGGCGGATCGCTTCGGGTGCCAGGTCGAGATTGACGCGACTCATCCGAGACTCTCACTCAGAGACAAAGGAGCCAATAATGAGATATTGTAACCATCTCGGGCCATCGCGGGGCGTGAATCTCCCTCGATCAATACCCCACGAATGCCCTAAAATCTCAGCCCTTCTTTCGTGGCGATAGTCGTCTCGCGGGTATAGTTGTGGTGGTCTGGGTCGCTCTGACGGCGACCTTCTTCGGCTTCGGTTTCGCGACCTTCGATTTGGGTGCGGTTACCACCGCTTCGGTCGCCGGTGAAGCGGAATTCGCGACCAGGTCGATGCCGAACATCTCCCCAAGGTCACCAGCCGAAAGAACGGTACCAGCAGCCTGTCCGAGCGAACGGTCAAGATTCTCGGCCGACACGGCCTGGCCGATCAGTTCCGTGTGGTCCACTCCACGAAGCGTAAACAGCAGTTCGGGCGATGAATCCAGTCGGGCACCGATGCCATACAGCACGGCCGCACAGTGCTTGCACATCGTGGCCCAATCGGGACAGGAGCAATTCAGTTTGATCTCTTTCGGTTTGGGGAAAAGCCCATCGTCCTTGTGCGTCAGTCGCTGCATCACCCCCGCGTCGAATCGGCCCGCGAGTAGATCGAGCATCGAGTCGATCGATTGGGCGCACTCTTGCTTGACTCGCTCCCAGGCAGCGGCCGGCAGCGTGGAAATGTCGATGGTGACTTTGTAGACTTCGGAGCCGCTGACGATTGCCTTGATCTTGCCGCGTTCGATTTGCAGGTCGATCACGGAACCATTGCAGACGTAAGTGCGTCCGCGTGGCATACGATTGGCGAAGTCGCTATAGGCTTCGAGGTTGTCGCACCAGGCTTTGCCCCAGAAAGTCTTGGCGATCTTTCTTCCGTCGATGCGGATGGGTGAGAGAACACGTTTTTCCTTCTTGGCGAGAGTGCTGGCATACTTCGCCGCATTAGCCTGCCGCTGCGCGACTGGGACGTAGGGACGCCATTCAAAACGCATGATGTGAATCCTTTCAGAAAGCGAGGAGCAACTGTAGTTGATGGCTAATCATCCGAAGTTGCCCGCTCAATATCAAGAGCAACAAAGCGAAGCAACTCGGCATCGCTCATCTCGGTTAGCGGTGCCTCGCCCTCATGATTCAATATTTGGTCGGCAACGCTTTGCTTGGACTGAATCATGGCGTCAATTCGCTCCTCGACCGTGCCACGGCAGACAAACTTGTGAACGAGGACGTTGCGTTTCTGACCGATCCGAAACGCACGATCAGTGGCCTGGTTTTCCACGGCCGGGTTCCACCAGCGGTCGAAGTGAATCACGTGTGAGGCGGCCGTGAGGTTCAACCCGCTTCCACCTGCCTTGAGAGAGATCACGAAGTAGGGAGGGCCATCATCGGACTGGAACTGTTTCACGAACTCGGTTCGCTTCGGAATGGGCGTGGCACCATGCAAGACCAGCCCGGCTTGGCCGAATACCCCAGCCAGGAAATCCGCGAGCGGCTGCGTCAAGGCCTGGAATTGCGTGAACACAAGAACCTTTTCCTGGCGAGATGCAATTTCTTCGCCAAGTACCCTGAGCCGCTCGAATTTGCCGCTTTCATTCGCGGGGAATGTCTTGGTATTCAGGAACTGCGACGGATGATTGCAGATTTGCTTCATCTGCATGAGCGTGGAGAGCACCAGCCCACGGCGAGCGATCCCTTTGGACGATTGCAGTCGCTTCTCCAGTTCATCTACGACTTTTTGATAAACAGCAGCCTGTTTCTTGGAGAGCCCGCAATCCACGCGCATCTCAGTCTTATCTGGAAGATCCGGAGCGATCGCGGGGTCTGTCTTCATTCGCCGCAGGATATAAGGCCGTACTAGTCGGCGCAACGGACCGTATCCACCAGCCTCGGGCGTGGCATTCAATCGTTTGACGAATTTCTTGAACTGCGTGGCCGATCCCAACAGTCCGGGGCAGCAGAAGTCGAACAGCGACCACAAGTCGCCGAGGTGGTTCTCGATGGGCGTGCCGGTGAGGACGATCCGAGTCTTGGCCGAGATCTTTTTTACGTTGCGAGTTTGAGCGGAGCCTGCGTTCTTGATGGCCTGGGCCTCATCCAAAACGATCAGCGACCAGGGCACCTGTTGCAGCCAGTCCTGTCGGCGAACCAGTCCATAGGTGGTGATGACCAGATCGAATTCCTGAAAGCCGGTTGCCGGTATCGCCGTGCGATTCGAAAGTTCTTCGGCATCGGCTTCCGAGCGATGGACAACGCAAAACTTTAGAGTGGGTCCGAATTTGGCCAACTCGCTTTTCCAGTTTCCAATCAGCGAGGCGGGAACAACGAGTAGACTCGGGCCCGCGGGCTTACTTCGTTTCCGTTGCAGTAGCAGATCGATGATCTGGATGGTCTTGCCAAGTCCCATGTCGTCCGCGAGGCAGGCACCGAGGCCGAGTTCGGTCATGAACCAGAGCCAGTTCACACCTTCGGCCTGGTATGGCCGCAGCGTCGCTTGAAGATCGCGTCCCGGTCGGCAGTCCGAATCTTCGCTCGGCTTGCGAATGCGTTCGAGAGTTTGCTTGAGCCAATTGCCGGCCGTGATTCCAGACCATACCGTCACGGATGAATCGTCCGAATCGGATTCATCGAGGGGTACACCGGCCAACAGCCTCATGCCTTTGATGAAGTCGATGCCGTGCAAATGTTCGCGTTCGACCTTCTTCCAGTGCCTGAGTGCCTCTTGCAAACGCTCTCGATCGACCTCGATCCACTTGCCGCGAAGGAGCATGAGGCCATCGGTTCCTGCGAGAAGTTCTTTGCGCTCGGCATCCGTCAGTGGCTCGCCATCGAGAGCGACGCCGACCTGAAAATCGAGCAGGCTGTCGGTTCCGACCTGGGAGGCCTGCTTGGAACCGAGCACGACCTGGACCTGCGGCCGGGAGCGCTTGGCGGTCCACCAGTTGGGAACGCGAACGACGACGCCGGCCTCCTCGATCGCGCTGATGTCACTCAAGAAGCGGTGGGCTTGTTGAATTGTCCAGGCCTGGGGCGCGAACAAGGATCGCGATTCGAGCAACTCGCTGACGAGCGGACTACGTTGGGTGGCCCGCCGAACCGGTTCGAGCAACACGGTCAGTTTGGCATGGTCCTTGGCCCCGGCATACGTGCGAAGGGCCTCGCCGATCGGGAGATGCTGCACCTGACCCCCCGAGCCCATTTGATGCGTGTAGGTCGCCAAAAAAGCGAATGGGCGACCCTCGTCGCGTTTGTTCTCAGCCAAATGAAACGTGACCCGTCCGAGCAGATGCCAGACGGGATTCACAGACTGCAAAAAGGCACCCGGTCCGTCCGGAAACGATGCGGCACGCGTGGCGACGAGTTCACGAAGTTCTTCCCAGCTCCGTTTCAGGAGATCGACGTTCAAATATTCGAGGCCACGCATGGGGGGAGCGTCGGCGACGAGTCGTTCCAGTTCGGCATCGGCGGGAGGGGGCACGGAGGCCCACTTTGCATGAGACCCTTCGCCGAGATGGCAGAGTTCCTGGAATAGGCGTCGCGCCCAGGATCGCCAGAATGCAATCGCGGGCGGCGACTCCCCATCCAGTTGATTCGAGGCGAGAAACAGAAGTCCATCGGCACTGGATTGGGCGAAGGCGTGCTCGACGACGCTGGCAAGTTCCTCCGCCATGGCCGGTGCCGCATCCGGATCCTCGGTGATTCGTAGCCGCCCGGTGGGAGCGATCGAAAGGGTCTTCGACATAGAGGAAGGATACGGAAGGCCTGGCGTTGCTCACGACTTCACGCTGCCTACACTGAAAAATGCAATCTCCCCTTCTTGAGATCTTTGCACGACTCAGCAGGCCAAACAAAGACGCCATGCAAAAAGCATTCGGAGTCTGATCGCCTCGCACAGTGTCTCGTTCGAGCCAAACGGCTGAAACGTTCCTGGGCTGGGGTGGTCTTCCGGTCGTCCTCACTACGATACGCCAATCGAGACGACTTCCTCACGGGGGCTGGTGCAAAGGCGAGCGGGGCACGTTGGAATCCGCCACGGAGTTTTGCTGCTCTCTACACCAGCATCGAGCCTGACACCGCTGTTCTGGAGTCATTGGCCCATCAGCAGTATTATTCGCTCCCTGTAGAGGACGCGCTTCCTCGTGTGTTGGCTGCCGTTCGCGTGGTCCTGCGAAGCGTTCTTGATCTGACAGACGTTCGCATACGAAAGGCACTGCGTGTGAGCCGCGAATTGTTGATCGCGGAGGATTGGCGGGAGGCGAATAGGAACGGCGTGGAGTCCCTCACCCAGGCCCTGGGTCGCCTCGCGTGGGCATCGGAATGGGAGGGAATTCTTGTCCCATCGGCACCCGCCAGTAGCAAAGAAAATCTGATCATCTTTCCCGGAAATCTGACCCCGCCAGCAAGCTATCTTTTGGTTCTCAACCGGGACCGCCTGCCCAAGCCGCCGTTCACTTGATGCAAAACCGAGCCCAGGGTTCGCCAGCGAATTCTGGCACTCTTGGCAAGCCCTCTTGCTATTGCACTTGTGCATGCACATGTTGACAATTGGGAGATTCGTGGCTATTATGTGAGGAGGAGAAATAACATGTCCGTGAAATCATCCTCGAAGTCCGCTGTATTACCCTTTGCCGCTGCACTCAGACAAAAGCTCGGGCTGCCAAGGCGAACATTCTCCCGACTCACTGGCTTTTCTGAACGGGTCATCGCACAGTGGGAGAGCGGCAAAACGATGAGTGAGCCGAGCCTTCGCCGCCTGCGTGAGATCGAGCGCCTCCGCGATCGTTTGGCAGAGTTAGTGAAGCCGGAGGTCATCCCGAAGTGGCTCGATACTCCGAACCCGGCCTTCGGTGGGCTCAAACCACTTGAGGTCGTTGAACGCGGGGAAGTCGACCAACTCTGGCAGATGATTTTCTACCTGGAATCGGGTGTGGCAAGCTAATGCGTGTTGTTTTCACCCTCGGAAGATCAGCGAAAAATCGGTTTGTCCACGGACTTCACCAACAATCTCGGCCCGAGTCGCCCCGCGTTTCCTCGCCTCCTCCACCAACGCATCCGCCTTCGAGGCCTCGATGCTGATCAATAAGCCGCCGCTGGTTTGAGCGTCCCACAAAAATTCCTCGCGGATCGGGTCGATCTGGCCATCGAGCTTTACATGAGCCTGGACGTATTCGCGATTGGTCTTGCTGGCACGTGTGCGGTATTTCGTTAGCAACTCGGCACCGGGCAACAGTGGCAGGGCGTTGACATCAATGACAAGCGTGACCTTTGAGCCATCGGCCATCTCAAACGCGTGGCCACACAGTCCGAAGCCGGTGATATCCGTGAGCGCGTGTACTCCGCCGACGGCCTGAGCCGCTTGCCAACCGATGGCGTTGAGTTGCACCATGCTGTCGCAGGCGGCCTTCAGCGTTTCAGGAGGACATGCCTTACGCTTCGAGGACGTGGTGACGAAGCCGGTGCCGAGCGCTTTTGTCAGCACAAGCTTATCGCCGGGCTTCGCGCCCGCATTGGTAAACACCTTCTTGGGATGAACCACTCCCGTCACCGAAAGTCCGAACTTGATTTCTCGATCGCGAACGCTGTGCCCGCCAAGAATCACCGCTCCGGCTGCCTGACAACGTTCCGCACCGCCTTGCAGAATGCGCGCAAGCCAATCGTAGCCTCCCAGTTCATCGTCAGGGTAAGCAACAAGATTCAAGACGGTTCGCGGCTCGGCACCCATCGCGTAGATGTCGCTCAGGGCGTTGGCCGCGGCGATCTGGCCGTACACATACGGATCGTCCACGACCGGCGGAAAGAAGTCCACGGTCTGGACGATGGCCAGTTCATCGGTCAGTTGATAGACTCCCGCGTCGTCGTGGGTTTCAGTGCCGACGAGCACGCGGGCGTCCGTAAGTTTTGGCAAATGGCTCAGAACCTGAGCGATCCCCTGCGGGGAAATCTTGCCGGCTCAACCCGCACAGGACGCGTAGTCCGTCAGGCGTTTGCGACGACCGAACAACCGCATAGTTACCTCCAAACGATTCCCCCTCTCCGTTTCGGAGAGGAGAGTAAGAAATGAACTCACTTCATCTTCGTGGCCAACAGTTCGACCATCTCCTGCTCGTCCGGGAACTCGCCGGATTTGAGTTTCGAGTAAAGCAAAACGCCGTTCGCGGAAAGTTCGAAACATCCACCCCCCGAAGGAACGAGCGCCAGACTAGAAACCTTTTGCTTGAAGGTGTTTAACACGAGGCTCGCCAAACTGACGGCCTTGGGTTCGTAACCTCACATGGAACAGTATTTGAGTTCGAGCTTCATGCGTTTTCTCCTTGCGGGCCTTCCCCTATGATACCGTTCTTTTTCCATCTTCCCACTCGCTGAATTATTGCTCGGCTTGACACGATGTCCATCGCATGTGTATGTCCCCCAACTTCGGGACAGATTCGGTTACTTGCCTTGTCCCGCCCCCCGGAGGACGATTGAATGCGTCGTTGCATGTTTGCCGCGTTGATCCTGGCCATCTGTTTTGGTTCGGCGCTGGCCGATCGCAAGAAAACCTCGAATGCACCCGATACGGCCCCGATGCCGATCGATTCGGATGTGCTTGTACAAGCTGTCCATAAGCGATCACCCCCGTTGACTCTGCCTCCGCCGCACTACCTGGGGGAGCATCTTCCGCACTATTTCCCGGAAGAGCCTGGGATTCCCCAACGAGGTGAATTGGCTTCCCAGGAATGGAAGCCGAGCCCCGACTCGAAAGCGATGACCAAGGTTTTCGCCGTGGCCGATTTGGTCGTGCCTCTGCCAGTGGTCTGTACGGATGGCGATCTCGTCAAGGAACTCCCCAAGACGCTGGAGAACGAACTCATCGCCCGCATCAAGTCGCATGTCGAGCCGAAATCGTGGACCGGCTCGGGTGGAAAAGGAACGATCAGCTACTTCCCAACCGGCATGGCTCTAGTTGTGAGTCAAGAGTCGAAAGTTCTCGAAGCAATCGAGCGATTTCTCGATTCGGAGAGGCGAATTCAAGACCGACAGGTGATTTTGGACGTCTTCTTCTTGACCGTGTCGGATGAATGGTTCGAGAAATCCGGACTTCAGAAAGCTCTGCCAATCGATGTCGCGACCGGGACGACGCCTACGAAAGTGATGAACTCCCAGAACCTGGAGCGTCTCCTGAAAGCGGCACAGGAAGATCGGGCCACGAATGTCATGCAGTCGCCACGAATTACCTGTCTCAGCGGCCAACCGGGTCGCATGAAAATGTGCGAGGTGGAACACTTCCTTACGGGACTCAGGGTCAACAGTGTGGACGGGAATCTCGTTTACGAACCCAAAAACGAGCCGCACGAACTTGGGACCTCATTCTCCATCAAACCAACAGTGGCCGAGGATGGCAAATCGGTCCGGCTCGCCGTAGAAGGTTCGGTCCGAGAGGTTTCCACTCGCCCAGTGCCGATGACGCCGTTCACGACCATGGTGAAATCGCTTCCGCAGAAAGGCAGCCCTGAGGGGAAAGCGGTGCCTTTCACGCATCACATCCAGGAACCGAAGATTCTGAATCGCAAGGTGACCGGAACGCCGACCGTGCCCGATGGCGGGACCGCCCTCTTCTATGGCGGCAAGGCGACGATTCAGGATTTGGTGAAGGAATCCGTGCCAATGCTGGCCGACGTACCGGGACTGGCCGAATTGTTCACCGAGCAGAAAAAAGTGACGCGGACGAACCATCTGCTAGTGCTGGTCACGACACGCATTGTCTCTCCCGAACAACCGGAGCCTGAATGTCTGAAGTTGGTTGGACACGATACACGTCTCAGCAAGCTAGTCGGCGAATACTCGATGGCCTGTCAGGAAGGCAAAAAAGACGAAGCCCGTCGTTTAGCCATTGAGTGCCTGGCGATTGACCCAACGTGCTTTGGGAAGCGATGAGGTGAAATTCTGAAGGGTGGGCTGCACAAAGCCTGCTGCTCACCCTACACGAATCATCGCGGCAATTCATACGCTCCACGCATGAAGCCTGAATCTTTCGGCGGCTCGTAACTCACATCCAGGTCGGTCGTTTCCAAAGACTTCTTTTGAATTCGCGATTCCAGTGCCCAGTCCAGGATTCCGCCGGTGAGCATCGTGCGTTCAATCGGGTAGGGGGCTTGGCCCGTGTCCATGAAGCGTTCGACGTGAATGGTCAATGCTTCGAGAAACGCGGCACCGGGAGGCGGCGGCAGCCAGAACAACGTCGAGGCCGGTTTCTTCTCTCCTTCAATCGTTGCTGCGAAGGTTTCGTCCGCCGCGTGCCCATCGAGTTGCAGCACAGTGGCTTTTAACCCATCGCGATACTCGATTAGAAACGCACGCGGCGAGGGTGTGACATAGTCCCAGGTTCTCGGTGCCTGGAATTGGGCGCAGTTCTCGCGAATATCCCCCACGTTGCGAGACTGGCTTCGGCCCAGTGCGTGTTCCAAAAGATCCCACGACCAACGACCCGCGTCGCCCGCCTTCCATACGGCGTCCTTTTCCAGATACTCGACCGACTTCACGCCTTGCTGCCCCTTGGTTCGCCGTTCCACCATGGCCTGCAAGGGTTCGAGTGCGTGGATGCCGTAAATCTCTAGTTCACCGCGCGAGACGAGCAGGGCTTCCTTGATTTTCACGCCGATTGGCAACTCGAGTTCCGGCCGCCGCCAGGTCACCGACAGGCTCGAACCGGCCATCATGGGGAAGCCCATCTTCTTCGCGGTGGCCACCATCTCGAAGCCCTTCTTGCGATCGTAAGAGAGGTGCTTGTCGACAAAGACGGGCACGGATCGCCCCGATTTCTCGAAGACCTCCACGACCCTCTGGAAATACTCGAACCGGGGGTAAAGCTTTTGTCCCTTGGCGTTGTACTTGAAGTCGCCATGCTCCGCGACGAGCAGCACGCCATCCACTGCGAGCTTGTCGGTCCCAAGCGTGAGAGCATCCGCGATCGAGGCCGAATGCCGAAGTCCGTGCTTCCTGGCAATGTCTTTGCTGAGATCTCTCGGTCCTTGTTGTTCGACGAATACAGACACGAGATTCGAATCCGGAAAGTGATAGCCGTCCTGGCGGTTGTAGCCGTGAAGGAATCGCCCCGCGATGTGGTAGGCGTGCGAAAGATAATGGTACGTCGTCGTGAGCAAGGCCAGCTTGCGTTTTGCAGGTGCCAATCGCGTTGGCGGCGTCGTCAGTAAGCGATCCGCGGATAAGGCGGACGGGCCCAGTGCGAGAGCAGTCGAGGCTGCGAAAAAATCACGCCGATTCAGACTCATGTCATCCCCTTGAGTTCGCGGAGGCGTTTCATCACCTGTGGAAGGAGTTGGCCCGATGGTCCGTAAATTCCGATTTCGGCGGGGTCGCTGGCAACTGTGAGCGTCAGGTTCGCCTCAACGACAATGGCTCCTACGCCACGAGCAAGGCGGATGAGCCCGGAAGCGGGATGGACAACTGCACTGGTGCCGACCACCAAGAACACTTCACACGAGGTTGTCGCCTGGACGGCAGCCCGCCAGATCTCCTGGGGCAACATTTCGCCGAACCAGACGATATCGGGGCGCAACAATCCCTCGCAAAGAACACACGTCGGCATCTCCGCTAGCGGATCCAGGAATTGATCCCGCACCTCTTCGCATACGGTGCAGCGAGTGCGACGCAGGCTTCCGTGCAACTCCAGAACGTTTTTGCTACCCGCCAATTGGTGCAAGCCATCCACGTTCTGGGTGATCAGCGTGAACGCGTTCGGGAAGAGATTTTCTAATTGAGCCAGGAACGTGTGAGCCGGGTTGGGCTCCACTGTTGCCACGTTGGCTCGTCGGGCGTTGTAGAACTGCCAAACCAGCCCCGGATTTCTTCCAAAACCTTCCGGAGTCGCAACATCCTCGATCCGGTGCCCCTCCCAAAGGCCATCGGATGCTCGAAAGGTCGGCACGCCGCTCTCGGCCGAGACGCCTGCGCCTGTCAGCACTGCGACGCTTGACGAATGGACGAGAGCCAAGGCAGCCTGCTCGATTTCGAGTTGCGTTTCATAAGAGACCATTCAGTTATTTCCTTGCAAACAGGGCAATCGCGAACGGCACTCACTGCAGTTCGATTTCGCCCCACGCCTACTTCGCACGAATTATGCCCCGATATGACCTTTCAGGCTACACCATCACTCTCAAGGATTTCAGGTCCGATCCGCTTCGGTTCACTGGCTACCCATGAGATAGGCTTGTTACAGATAGAGGAACTCTCCGACCCCGACGGGTTCAGACATGCACTTGTTTAGCTTACGAACCATTTTTCGCTGGACTCTCCTGCTGGGTGCAGTGGTGGGCATGACCGTCGCGCTAGCCAACCGCGATCCGGTGCCGTTTCCCGTTTTGCTCGCCAGCATCTTGCCTGCGAGTTTGCTGGGAGTCTGGTGGATTCGAAAGTCCGTTCGAAATTCGGTCAATCACGCTTTCGAACCGCAGGAAGAGTCCGACCAGCGGTTTGAAGAGATAATCCAGAGAAACCAAGAACTGACGCGAGAACTTCTCGAGAGCCGCATCCTGGACGAAAACCAGGAACTCCAAAGTAAAGCCTTCGATGCCTTTCTCCAGGGCGTGACGATCACCGATCCGAATCGCCCCGGAAATCCGATCGTTTATGCCAACGAAGGATTCACCCGATTGACCGGCTACGATCGCCACGATGCTCTCGGCAACAATTGCCGTTTTTTGCAAGGAAAAGAGACTTCTGAGGAAACGCTCTCGGCTATTCGCGCTGCCATTCGCGAGGAACGGCCGTGCATCGTGGAGGTCTTGAATTATCGAAAAGATGGCACGCAGTTTTGGAATGCTTTGAGCATCGCCCCGATCTTCGATGAGGGACGGCTGACCCACTTCGTCGGCGTGCAGACCGACATCACGACCTTCAAACAGATGGAACTGCAGTTGCGTCAGTCCCAGAAGATGGAAGCAATCGGTCACCTCGCAGGAGGTATCGCCCACGACTTCAACAATATTCTCACCGTGATTCTTGGCTGTTGCGAACTCATGCGGACGACGTCCCAACTTCCCGAGGATACCGCCATTCTCGTCAACGAGGTTCATCGCGCCGGGGAACGGGCCGCGACGTTGACCAGGCAGCTACTTGCATTTAGCCGAAAGACCGTTCTCCAAACGAGCGTGCTCACGCTCAACGATCTCGTTGTGGATTTCGAGAAACTGCTCGGCCGGCTCATTGGCGAAGACGTTGAACTGCGAACGAACCTTCGTTCGGCATCCGGCTATGTTCGTGTAGATGTCGGTCAAATGGAACAGGTGTTGATGAACCTGGTCGTCAACGCTCGCGATGCGATGCCAAAGGGTGGCAGCATCACCGTTGGTACCCGCGATGTCTATCTCGACGACGAATACGTGGCTCGGCAGCAAGATCTTACGGCGGGACGTTATGTTCTTCTTTCGGTTTCCGATACGGGTTGCGGGATGGATCGAGCCACGCTGGCTCGGATTTTTGAACCCTTCTTCACGACCAAGGCTATTGGAAAAGGAACCGGCCTTGGCCTCGCCATGGTGTATGGCATCGTGAAAGCGAGCGGCGGCCATGCAACCGTCGAGAGTGAACCGGGTCGGGGGACATCGTTCCACCTCTTCCTGCCCGCCGTGGACCAGCCAGAGAATGCGGTGCTATCCCCCTCGCGATGTCCTCATCCTCCCGGAACCGAGACCGTGCTTCTCGTTGAAGATGAAGTCGGAGTCCGCTCCCTTGCTCGCCAAGCTTTGGAATCCAAGGGCTATCGCGTTCTCGAAGCTTCAGATGGGGAGATCGCCCTGCAAATCTGTCGCGATCATGGCGAGTCCATCGACCTGATACTCAGCGATGTCGTCATGCCTCGGATGGGCGGCCGGGAACTGTGCGAGAAAGTCGCGGACATCTGCCCAAGCACCCGCGTAATATTCACTTCGGGCTATACCGACGATGCCGTCGTCCGGAACGGTGTGTATCAGGCCGAGTCCGATTTTCTTCAAAAACCGTTCACAGTGAACACTTTACTTCGAAAAGTCCGAGAGGTGCTCGACAGGCCGAATCAAGTCATCATGGACCATTTCGGCTCGCGTGCTTGAAAAACAAATTTTCATATCTTGAATCCTGAAAACGACTTACGACATTCGGACTGGTCGAAATGCCTGCATTCCATAGGGTAGTTTCTGGCAGTTGCGATCTCTCCCGTCAGTCGGCACTTCGCCGCTCTGATGTCACCCATCGCGCTCGCCCCGATTGCCCCTGGCCTTCGAGGTCTCGAAATGTCGTCGCGCCCCGTCCGGACCTTCACCGTTTTGCCACGACTGCCTGAACGGCTTCTGCCCCTTCACCAGCTGGCCTACAACCTCTGGTGGTGCTGGCACGCCGATGCCGTGGCACTCTTTCGCCGGATTGATCCCGACCGATTCGAGTCGATTGACCATAGTCCCATTCGCTTGCTTAGCTCGACATCTCAACAGCGATTTGAGGAACTAGCAACGGACGAAGGATTTTTGGCGCATATGGACCGTGTGTGGGAGACCTTCCAGGCCTATATCACTGCACGCACTTGGTTCTCGGAGCAGCACGGTGAGTTGGACGATGTTCGGATCGCCTATTTCTCGGCGGAATTTGGCCTTCACGAGTCGGTCCCGGTTTATTCCGGAGGTCTGGGTGTGCTGGCCGGCGATCACTTGAAATCGGCAAGCGACCTGGGCATTCCCCTCGTCGGCGTGAGC
>Ga0105046_10004024_pt1 | contig 23379 bp, 21 predicted proteins | sample MAT03_FD_78385 | JGI IMG/M metagenome (GOLD analysis project Ga0105046, IMG submission 78385) | Freshwater microbial communities from Lake Fryxell liftoff mats and glacier meltwater in Antarctica - MAT-03 (megahit assembly) | ecosystem: Environmental > Aquatic > Freshwater > Ice > Liftoff...
AAAGACCTTCTCTATCATCAGCAACAAGACAATGAACGATTGCAGGAACCCTAATTTCTTGGCCCGCTCTTATTGATTGATATTTCCATTCTTTTTCCAACAACCAAAAATCACATCCACCTAAAGTAGTTTGAAATAATTCTTCTTCATTGTGAAAATGAGGATTAACATATTCACCAGGTCCATAACAAATAACTCGTGAAGGCTTTCCTTTAACATAGATCATTGCATCCCAAAAACCAGCTCCCGTTTCTGTATTATTAGGCTTTCTGACCAAATCTGCTTCATTTAAAGTATAGCCTGCTTTTTTTAATGCTAAAAATGCACTTGCTTTTGATGCAGCTTTATCAGCTTTTACAAATAAAGAACACGAAGAATCAACCTTTTCATTCATAGCAAAACTTGATAATGCGGATGACAAAAAAACTAAAATAAATATTTTTTTCATAAAAGTCTCTTTGTTTGAAATAAAATATATTTTTTAAAATAAAAAAATCATGTATAAAACATGATTAATAGTATGGCTGGGGCGGAAGGATTCGAACCTCCGAATGCCGGGACCAAAACCCGGTGCCTTACCACTTGGCGACGCCCCAAGAAGAAATTTCGAAATTTTAAGAAGAGTATTATTTACTCGTCTGCTTCAGTACTGAATCCAGATTCGACTGCTTTGTTATACTCATTGATAATTGATTCTTCAATCATTTTACGAGTATCAGCATTCAGAGGATGAACTATGTCGCGAAATGAACCATCTTTTCGTCGACGTGAAGGCATTGAAATAAACAAACCCTTTTCGCCTTCAATGACTTTTAAGTCTCTAACAATAAAACAGTCATCAAAGACAACGGTTGCATATGCTTTAAGTCTACCATTTTCTTTTGCTGGATAAACTTTTACCTCAGTTATTTTCATCTGCATGCCCTTACAAAGATCGTTACTATCTCACTTTTAGTTGCCTGTGTCATGCAACCTATGCATAATGTACCGATACTCATCAATTTTGTCAAATTATTTAGATTCATTTATTTTCATTTGAGCAACGCGTAATTTAGCTGAACGGGAAGAAGGATTTTCTCGCACTTCCTCTGGTGATGCGACAATCACTTTTTCACTAATAGTATCTAACGAAAGCTCATTTCTAAAAAAATCTTTCACCAATCGATCTTCAAGTGAATGAAAACTAATACAAAGAATACGTGCATCTGGCTTTAATATACGCAACGCTGATGGAAAGAAAGACCGTATATTCTCGAGTTCTTTATTTACATAAATACGCAATGCTTGAAATATTTTCGTCGCGGGATGCGTCTTCTTTTTATCGCGAGGAGAAACACGTTCAATAAGTGTTGCTAATTGCCGTGTCGTATGTATCGGTTTTTTAGCACGTTCTTCAATAATCAAACGCGCAAAAAGACGAGCTCGATTTTCTTCACCTAAATATTTGAAAATCTCGTACAATTTTGCTTCAGTTGCCTTGTTAACTAATTCATGCGCCGTAACTTTTTGATGCGATGGCGACATACGCATATCTAAAGGCGAATCATTAAAAAATGAAAAGCCATCGCGTTCTGTCAACTGATATTGTGAAGTACCAAAATCCGCCAAAATACCATCAACATGTTCAATGCCTTCTTTCTTTAATTTCTTATCTATTTGCGCAAAATTAGCCCAGAGCAGTGTTAACCGCCCTGGAAATTCTTCTTGCAATGGATACCCGTTTTTTTCTAAAGCGACTGAATCCCAATCACAAGCAATAACTGAACATGTAGGTTCAGCTTCTAATATTGCACGAGTATGTCCGCCGCCACCAAACGTTACGTCAAGATAAACGCCGTGAGGCTTAAGTGCTAAATACTCAATAACTTCTTTTATTAATACTGGTTTATGATACGTCATTTGTTATTAAGATTCCTGTGTCATAGCGTGTACCAAATTACCAAGCCCAATACCATTAGAACCTTTTACCAACACAACTGAATCTTCGTTTAGATCTTTTTTAACCATTTCTAAAGCATCTTGCCATGTTGCGGCATGTTCAACAGCTAAGCCAACTAGTACTGTTTTTTTGGTCCACTCAACCAAACTACCGACTAAATATACTTTTTTAAGGGTTGGTACTTTTCTCAAAAACCTACCCAATTGACGATGCCAAAACGCACTATTTACGCCTAATTCTAGCATATCACCCAAAACAGCAACTTTTTGTGCTTTTGTTTCAATTTTTTGTAATGCGAGCAAAGCAGCTTTCATACTTTCTGGACTTGCATTATAGCAATCATCAATCATCAAACCTTTACCAGCCTTAAGAGGTCTTTGCTCAAATCTGCTTTCAACGATAAGTTTTTTCTGTATCGCTTGTAAGATTATTGCTGTTGGCACTTTTAATAGATGAGCCATAGAAATAGCTGCTAAGGTGTTAAAAACAACTCCTAAATGACTTGATTCAAGATCAATTTTATATTTTTCATTATACAATTTTAAAATGAATGAAGTATGATCGCTCTCAATTCTAATTTTTCGTGCTTGCACTTGATTCGTTGTTTTTGAACCAAACTTAATCACCGGATGACGATAAGCAATATTAGATAAAAGCAATTGATCACCATTAATGATGCCAATATTATCTTCTTTAAATAATGAGAAAATATCTCGTTTCTCTGCTGCAATATCAACAATAGACCCAAGGCCCTCCATGTGTGCATGTCCAATGCCAGTAACAAGTGCAGTTGTAGGTTTTGATAAGGCAACAAGCTGTGCCATTTCGCCGCGCTTATTAATACCGAGCTCAAATACGGCAACTTCATGCTCAGGCCGCATTTTAAGAACACTCAGTGCCACGCCTATTATATTATTTTGATTACCAACGGTTGCAACATAGTTGGTTTTGTTATGTTCCAAAATTGAAGTCAACTGTTGTCGTGTTGATGTTTTTCCCACTGAACCTGTGATACCAACAACAGGATAGGTAAACTGATCACGCCAAGCTGTTGCCAATTGTATTAATGCGGTTTTAGTATTTGAAACTGTTGCCACAAACATTTTTTTTAAAGCAGCTTTATCAACTTTTTTCAAACATTCTTTTTTGCTTTCAGCAATCAATAATCCAGATACACCCAAACTTACTGCTTGATCGATAAAATTATGACCATCAAAATGAGGACCTTCAAGCGCTATGAATATATCACCTTGATGTAATGTTCTTGTATCTGTTGAAAACTGTGCAAAATCAGGAAATATTTCAGATACAAATGAAATTCCCGGTAATGCATTTTTTAAAAAATGCTCGCTCAAACGCATCGATGAATCTCCGCTTTTTTAATATTAAACATGTGTGTGAATTACTTTTACTTGAGGACAAAATGGTCATTTTTTGAACACTTGTCAAGTAATATAAAAAATTAATTATAAAACATTGGTAATAAATGTCGAATTTATTTAATGACTTTTCGGGTTTTACCACCAGGCTCTTGCATTATTATTCCCTCTGACTGTAAACGATCTATGATTCGAGCGGATCGATTATAACCTATACGAAATTTACGTTGCAATAATGAAATCGAAACTTCATCAACTGTGCTTACAAATTGGACAATATCTAGATATAAGACATCATCTTCTTCAAAAACATCTGTCGAAGCTGCTGCAAAATCGCGCATTATATCTATATAATGTGGCACTTGTTGAGCACGAATATGAGCAATACATTTGGCGCGCTCAACATCAGATACAAAAGCACCATGAGCACGTTGCAAACGAGATGCTGAATCAAGAAAAAGCATATCCCCTTTACCAAGGAGTTTATCAGCACCGCCACAATCTAAAATTGTTCTAGAATCAATTTTAGAAGTTACTCTAAATGAAATTCGACTTGGAAAATTAACTTTAATTAATCCTGTAATTACATCAACTGACGGTCTTTGCGTTGCAACAATCATGTGAATGCCGGCCGCACGTGCCATTTGAGTAATTCGCGCAATTAGATCTTCGGTTTCTTTGGCCGCAGTCATCATGAGGTCAGACAATTCATCAATAACAATTACCATAAAAGGCATGGGTAATAACTCAGAATTTTGCTGGCTCAAAAGATGGTAATCAAAAATATTTCTCACCTTGCATTCTTCCATGTGGGCATACCGTTTTTCCATTTCTGAAACGACCCAACGCAGCACTGGTGCTGCTTTACGAGGATCAGTAACAATAGGCACTAATAAATGAGGAATATCCGCATAAGCCGCAAATTCCAAACGTTTTGGATCGATTAATATTAATTTTAAGTGCTGGGGTGAATAACGACACAGCAAACTAATAAGCATTGCATTAAGGGCGACTGATTTACCCGAACCTGTTGAGCCTGCAACAAGCAAATGTGGCATTGATGCTAAATCAACAATCACCGTTGCACCAATGCTGTCCTCACCTAACACTAAAGGCAGATGATAGGAAGTCTGTTGAAATTCACTCGATTGCAATGCTTTGCCCAACAAAACACCACGTCGATGTTTATTGGCAACTTCAAAACCAACTACCGATTTGCCCGGTATAGGAGCAATAATACGAATGCTCACCGCTTGAAGCGCTAATGCTAAATCATCTTCCAAAGCGATAATTTTACTAATTTTAGAATCAATATGAGGTTGATATTCAAACAAAGTGATAACCGGCCCAATCTTAATTGAAATCACCGAACCGTTGATGCCAAATCGTTCTAATTTTTCTTCAAGCACTTTTGCAAGCATCTGATTACCCTTCATTTGCTCATTCGTTGCATTGTGTGAATCAACACAAACAAATAATGCTGATGAAGGCACAGTATAAGGACGTTCTTTCCTCGGTTGTAACGGTTGTATGTTCACTAAGACTTTTTCGATTTTTAGTGGCATAACAGATCGCTTACATTCTTGTAGATGGCTATTTTGTTCAGCCTGCTTTGCAAAACGTTTATTCCAAAATTCTTCTGCTTGCAAATCTGCTTTTTTTTCTTGATTGATGATACCCAATTCAAAATCAACAACCGAATACGAATCCGTCTGAACTTCTGAACCGTCAAATAAGCGATAAAGACCTTTAATCATTTTTTGTACATACCATATGCATAACCAAAATAACGGTGCTGCAAATAAACACATTTTTCCCATAATCTTTAAAGCAATTACGCCATATTTGCCAACAACCACAAATGAGATTCGAGAAATGAGTATGATACTTATTGCCAAAACAACTGAAAGACAAATAATACTTAAAAAATCATCGAATAATGATTTCACGCTATTCGCAACCATATAGCCTAGAACACCACCAGGAACTTGCCTATTTATTGGATCAAAACCTGTTGCATTGTTCAAACCCGCAAAAGAAGCTAACGCCATGAAATAGGCAATGTAAGCATCAAAATCTGGTTTGAATTTTTTCATAGCAAAAAAGCGATAAGCAACAAATGCCACAAAAAAAATTAAAATATACGCCGCACTACCACACAAAAAAAATAACAATGCCGCAATCTGCGCTCCGCTTGTTCCACACATATTGGAACAAAATAATTTGTAGGAACTTATATAAATTATTGATGGGTCTTGTTTATCAAATGACCACAATGCACATGCCAACCAAACAGATGAGAAACTCAACGTGATTGCATATACTAATGAAAGAGAAAAACCTGGCAATAAAGCTTTAAACGTCCGTATTTTTGGTAAATTAAACATATATCCCCTTAGGTATTTTTAAAAAAAATTGAGCATTAATGAAAGTATAGATAGAAACAAAACATAATACCCAAATAACCATATTTTTTTCTGTTTAATAATCTGTTTAATTATATAAAAGCCGCCATAGGCGCCAAACATTGCTATCAGAATAACCAAGCCAATAGAGAGATTCAATACTTCACTATGATCTCCTTGCATTTGATACATGGTAACAGCACCTTTAAAAAATCCTGCGATACTAATTGGCCATTCAATTAAAAAAGAAAATATACATGCTTTTTGTTCTGAATAACCAAGCCATCGAGCAACAACGAATGTTGTTCCAAAACGCGAAATACCTGGTAATAAGGCAATGCCTTGAGCTATACCAAGAACAGCACCCGAGCGCATGGTAAACGGTTGCTCAATTATTTCAATTTTACAAAGTAAAAGAGAAAATAATAAACACGCCGTAACAAAAAAACCTAACCATAACGGAAAAATTGACATACCAACAACAGAAAAAAAACCATACACCAAAACGGTGAGTAAATCTGCCATAAAACCAGCAAAAAACATTGTTTTAATTTGACTCATACTGCTTGTAGTTACTATTTGCAACCAAGATCGTCCAAAGAAAACAAGCACAACAAGCGCAATTGGGCCATGCAAAAGATACTCGTAATATGATGGAATCTCAGGCACCATAATGCCATTTATTTTTGAAAGAATCTGTTGCAAAAGTGCAACATGACCTGAACTGCTTATTGGATAAGGCTCAAGAAGTATAGGAAGAGCATAATATAAGAACACTAAAAGCATTTTTATCACTTTCAAATGTAGATCAATAATTAACGCATGAAGTATACGTATTTTTTCTTGATCAGTCGATCTACTCATAAATAAGTTGACGAATAACGCTAAATATACTACCGTTTGGTGATCAAGAACGAAAGGAGAAAACTTCTTAAAAAAGTACCTAAAGCTATTTTTCTTATTTAATAAAAATTTCAAAAAGGAGATTTTTGCATGCATCAAAAACTAATTAAAAAAATTATCATTTTTTCCATGTTGTTTGCAACCAGCTTCTCAGCTCTTGCACTCGATGATGAAATGACAAGAAACTTTGGCCATAACTTCTTTGCAAATCACTCACAAGGAAATGATTTTTCACGTAGACTCGTTGGCGTCACGCCCCAATTTCTTGTGCCTTGCGATACTGACTGCTTAAATGGCTTCTTTGCCGTTGTCCCAACATATATGCGTTCTTTTGATCGTGATGAAATTGGTGATTACTTTTTCTTTAATGGCACCAATAGCATGACTTTTGGCGCACAAGCAGGAGCTGGCATCGACGTTTTTGGTCGTAACTTTTATTTAAACGATCAATTCAATGGACTTTTAACTGCTCTTCCCCAAGTAGAAAATTTTGTTGCCGATTTTCAAATACGCGTAAATTTTGATGAATGGGTGTCGGGACTGTATGCCGAGTTATTTGTGCCTATAAATTGGACTAGTTGGAAAATGTCATTTGATCAAACAGTAAATAGTACAGGACAATTTATAGCAGCAAATCAACTTGGCAACATTACAAACGTTGGATCACCTATCGGCAGCATTAAAACTGCATTTAATGGTCAAATTCTCAGCCCAAATTTACCTGATTTAAAACAAACATTGCAATACGGCAGAGTTGATGATGAAACCAACAGCGGCAAGAAATCTAAAGTAAGCGTTGCTGACGTTGAACTTGTCGTAGGTTATAATTTCTTATGCTGCGATGTGTACCATGTAGGCATTGACATCAGAGGAGTTTTCCCAACGGGTAATAGACCTGAAGCAATTTTCTTGTTTGAAGCAATTTCTGGTAACGGTAAACACTTTGAAGTTGGTGGTGGCCTCAATGCGCATTATGAATTCTGGAATAATTGCTGTGATTCATCATTTAGCGGATGGTTACAAGGTGCTATTTACCACATGTTTAAAGCAAAACAACGAAGAATTTTTGATTTAAAAAATGCTGATGGCACTCAAAATATTGGCAGCAACCGTTTACTCATAAAAAGATATGCAAATGATGTGTATGCAGGAGAAGTTCTCTTTGGGCCTAACGTTTTAGCTCGTGAGTGCAAAGTCAGCAACTCTGTGCATGCGAATCTTGTCGCTCTTTTTGATTATAAGCGATGTGGATTCAATCTTGATGTTGGTTACGAATTCTGGGCACGAACAAAAGATAAACTTGTTATCACACAACCAATTCCTGAAAATACCTTTGGCGTTGCCGGTGATTCTGGAACAGTCGGAACAGTCGATATACCAAATCCAAATGTTAACAGAACAGCAAGCAGAACAACTATAAGTGGTGCAAATGCAACTGCATTCGACGGAGTAACAGCTGACGATAACGTCTATATTACCACCGACAGCCTTTCAATTGATTCAGCAATCAATCCAACAGCACTGTCGCACAAAATTTTTGCTCACGTTAGTTATGTATGGGATAACTGTGATTACAGTCCATTTTTAGGTATTGGCGGAAACGTTGAATTCTCAGGTAAGAAAAATTTCGCATTCAACCAATGGGCCGTATGGGTCAAAGGTGGTTTTGCATTTTCTTAATAACTCAGCAAAATACAAACAAAAAAAGAGGAGTAACAATACTCCTCTTTTTTATTATAAATCTGTCTTTAATACGGCTTCAATTTTTCTAAATCAGCAAATGCGTTTAAATCTTGCTCAACATTCATATGCAATAATTGCAACGTTTCAAACAGAATTGGTTTATATACAACTTCATAATCGTTCAAAAGAATATCACTATTAGTTGTTAATGTTTGTGCACACTCATCAAACTCTTGTTTAATGGTTGCTTGCAATGATTGAGCTTGTAACGAAGCCAAAGAATACCACGTTGGTTGTGCTGAAGAGTATGCCATAAAACCTAAAACATACTCACTTTGTTGCACGAGAATATTCCAAGTGCATTGAAGCTGTTGTACATGATACACTTGTTCTTCTTTTGTTAACTGAAGTAGCTCTTGATTGCTTTTAAAGGGAACTTGACCATCAAATAATAGTATATTTTTTTGTGGCAAAGCAATTGGATTATTCTCAAGCTTAGCAGCATGATATTCAAGCGTTGTAAACAAAAGAGAAAGCTGTGCATGTTGTTTCAAAAACCAAGCCAAATTACCCGCATGAAAAACACTTGCAGTGAATCTATCAGCTGCACCATCTAAAGCATTAATATATTTACTTATTGGTCCTAAAGAGCTATTTAATCCTGAAAAAAGAGCTAATACCGCCGTTTGTTGTATAAGAGTATTAAAATTTTCTTTTGCCCAAACATATGCCCAAGGAATTAACGAAAGATTATCTTTTGCATATTTTTCAGCAGCCATTGTATTCAAATAATTAACGCCAAATGGTGTTAATTGAGGAGTTTCTTTTCCTAGAGGCTTCTCAACATCACTTATTAATGGTGGTGCAGTAGGAATTATATCAACTTTGAGCTCTTGCGTAATTGCGATAGGTTTAGACGGAGTAGTTTGGCCCCCGTACAAAAGCTGATATGTTACATACCCGACCCCAGCCAAAATGCCCACTTGAACAGCCCTTCTGTGCAATGCATTGCGTTCTAATTCAATCTTAACCTTATTTGAATAGTAATCGACATGCTGATCATTAATCTGATTAAATGATAAAGATGACTGTCGATCAACAGCGTGAATTTGCAAAACTGTTATAAAAAGAATAGAAATATATATATTTTTGGAAATTATCATGTATAACCTTCACTCACAAACTAGATGTAAAACTGATTTTAAATCAGTTTTATGATAAAATATTGAAAAAAAAATGTAAAGAAGCATTCATTAATTTAAAATACTATATAATTCAAATAAATATTTTAATATACGTAAAAAACAATAGACAAAAAATAGTCATAAAAGTATGCTTATATGAAAAAGGACAACGCAAGGCGTTCACCGTGAAAAATACTTTTCTCGTTAAATCTTCTTTTTTTCTCATTATTTTTTGTTATGCTTCCCAATCCTATTCGATGGAAATTGAAAAAAAACCTCTTATTACCAACCCGATTCTTAAATATCTTTATGTAGGCTTAAGTGTTGGTGGAACACTCACTCTTGCCTGTAACGTATATCAAGATATGCAAGTAATTGCTCAAGATAAGCAGCATGATGATCCTGAATCAGAAGCCACGGCAGCTTTTCTTGCAGCCGCAGCATTTGGCTGTTGTATCAGCAAGTTGCTTTATAACTTTTGGTTCACCCCGATAACAAGACAAGCGGCAAAAATTCCAATCAAAAAACAATCAAATACCTTTAAGAAAAAAAGCAAAAAAACTCTTCAGCAAAAAATATTACAAAGAACGGTTCAAATTGCCAGCCGTAAAAAAGATAAATCTTTCAAGCGTAGCAATTAACCCTTATTAAATAACTGCTTTAAATATCTTCCGGTATGACTTGCTTTAACTTTTGCAACATCGTGCGGCGTTCCTTGCGCAACAATCATGCCACCACCAATTCCACCTTCAGGCCCCAAGTCAATTAAATGATCAGCAATTTTAAGCACATCAAGATTATGCTCAATCACCACCATAGAATTTCCTTTGTTCACCAAATTATTAAGTACGATAATTAATTTATCAATATCACTGTTATGCAAACCTGTGGTAGGTTCATCAAGGATATAAAGCGTTCGATTACCACGTTTTGCAAGTTCATTCACTAACTTAATACGCTGCGCTTCACCGCCTGATAAAGTTGTTGAAGGTTGACCCAATGTTAAATAATCAAGCCCAACATCACAGAGTAGTTGTAACCTTTTACCAATTGATCTATGAGCAGCAAAAAATTCAACTGCTTCACGTGCTGACAGAGCAAGAATATCTGCAATAGTTTTATTTTTATAACGAATATCCAAGGTTTCTTTGTTATAACGTTTACCATTGCAAACTTTACACGTCATTATAACATCAGCTAAAAATTGCATTGAAACAGTGATAGTCCCATCACCATGACACTCAAAACAACGCCCATCTTGAACATTAAAACTAAAGCGACCAACTTTATACCCACGTGCATTACTTTCTGGCAATGCCGCATAAAGAGCGCGAATTTCATCAAAAATACCTAAATACGTTGCTGGATTCGAGCGAGGGGTTTTACCAATTGGTGACTGATCAATGACAACTAATGATTCCAGTACCTCCGCACCCGTTAAATTGTCATCAGCTTGTAGAATCTGTTTTGATTTTCCTCTGCTTGATAATGCTCGCTCAACTGCTGGCACTAATTCATCTAAAACAAGCGTACTTTTACCCGAACCAGAAACTCCTGACACACAACAAAGAACGCCCAATGGAAATGAAGCTGATATATCTTTTAAATTATTTTTTTTTGCATGCTGTAACATCAAATAACCTTGAGGCTTTCTCATCTTATCAGGAAAAGCAATCCTGCGCTTACCTGATAAATAAGCACCCGTTAATGAAGATGGATTTTTTGCCACTTCCTCCGGACTGCCATAAGCCGTCACTTGGCCACCCAAAATTCCCGCTGCAGGCCCCATATCAATCAGATAATCTGCCTGCGCAATTGTGTCGAGATCATGCTCAACCACCACTACCGTATTGCCCTGATCGCGCAATTTTTTAAGTGTTTCAAGCAAGCGATCATTGTCTCGTTGATGCAAACCAATACTTGGTTCATCAAGAATATATAATACACCGGTTAATGCTGAACCAATTTGTGTGGCGAGACGAATACGTTGCCCTTCGCCACCCGATAAGGTCCGTGCCGTTCTATTGAGAGAAAGATACGAAAGACCTACGTTATCTAAAAACACAAGCCTGTTATGAATTTCTTTTAACACCGTTTGAGCAATTATTGTTTCCGTTTCATCCAGCTGTATACTTTTGAAAAATTCTAATGATTGCGCTATTGAAAGATTAGCAATGTCCTGAATGTTTTTATCATTAATTTTTACTGCTAATGCGTAGGGATTGAGTCGTTTTCCATCACAAAAAGCACAGAGAGAATTTTGTGTTGCAGCCGAAAAGAAGTAATCGTAGCCTTCTTTCCACTCTTGTGCGCCTTCTCGAGCCCAAGGAATCACATGTAAAATGCCTAATCCATGACAGTTTTTACAAGCACCAATGGGAGAATTAAAAGAAAATAATCGTGGTTCCATTTCTGGAAACGAGGTAGCACAGTGCAAACACATACGGCTTGATGAATACACATGCTCTGTCTCGCCAACAATTATCTTGCAAAAACCCTGCGCCAAAGCAAACGAACGCTCAACAGCTTCTTGCAACCGCGAACGCTCATTTTTTGAAACTTCAAGAACATCAAGCAATACATCTATAGAATGCTTATAGGTTTTTCCTAATTTTAACGATTTAATTTCTTCAATATTAGTGAATCTGTATTTTTTACCATCAATACAAAAACGATAATATCCTTGTCCGAATAATTCCTGCAGTTGTTGAATAAATTCACCTTTTTTAGCAATCGCCACCGGAGAAGCTATGGTTACTGTTTGTTGATCAAAATTTTTCAACACCATACGAGTTATATTTTCAGGAGATTCTGCTGCAATCGCAACTGAACATTTTGGGCAATACGGCTTACCGATTCGCGCAAATAGCACCCGCAAATAATCATATATCTCAGTAATGGTGCCTACCGTTGATCGTGGGTTATTGCCCACTGTTTTTTGTTCAATGGCAATAGAAGGACATAATCCTTCAATGCGATCAAAATCAGGCTTTTTTGCTATACCCAGAAACTGCCGTGCATATGATGAAAGTGACTCCATATACCTTCTTTTACCCTCGGTGTAAAGGATATCTAAGGCTAAAGTACTTTTTCCGGAACCTGAAGGTCCGGTGATCACCGTGAAGGCATCCTTCGGGATAGAAACGCTCACATTCTTTAAATTATGCTCACGGGCGCCGATAATATTAATCCATTTAGATGGTAATTTTGGTGTATTTTGCTCATTCATTCTATATTTCCTTCTTTAATAGCCAAGATCATATTTTTTCAAACTAGATTAAAAAACCATAAATAAATATCTTTATTTTACCATAAATACCAAAGTCCCACAACCGGGCGCCTACAGGTACATAAACAGATAACAGAGCACCAAATATAGAAATACTTGTATTTTTCGAATTTTTTAGGGTATAGAATATAAAGCATATTTATTCTTTATTTAATAAAAATGAGGCTGGGATGTTAAAAAATAAGAAATTTTTAATCTTTATCTCATTATACAGCGGGTCACTTTTCTCTGTTGACCCTACAGCTCCTGAAGCTGACCCCGTGATACATATTCATATTGAAAATAAGCAAGAAGCCAACAATACGGTAAACCTTAACAAACCCCCCAAGAAAACAAGGTGCTCGCTCCTTTTGGGTGACAAACTCAAAGAGTGTGTTCACACTCTAAAAAAGAAAAAACAAAAAAAAATATTAAAAAAATTCTCCAAACATCATCGCACTGCTTATCTAAAAACTCTCTCAAAAGAAGAATATACTAATTTTTTAGACTCATTTACCGAAAACGAATGGCAAGAATTTTTTGCACAATTAAGTGCAATGGAAAAAAAACAATGGCCAAAAACAATTAAAGAACAAAAAGCAAAATTAGAAGAAATAAAAAAAACAGCGGATGAAGAATTAGATGGTAAAACACCTATGGCAGCCTTACTAGCCGTCGGATTATCTATTATGCTCACGCCAGCATTAGCTGCACCAATTAGCGCAGTTCATTTGTATAGCTTAGCTCAAGCATCATTAGAATCAGAAGAAACAAAAACAAAAGAATATATTAACGAAAAATTTGGTTAATCAGTCTTAACAAAAAAAGGAAAAATCATATGAAAAGCATAATTTTTATCGCTCTACTATTGGCCACAACAACTATTAATTGTGAAGATCAAAAGCCAAAATCGTTTAAACTTTCCATATCGAGCACTAATTTAAATAGCGCAACCAACAAAGTTAATGGCAGAGACGTTCCCACACCCACAACAGAACGCTTTGTATATCAATACTTCCCACAACCCCAACAACCAATGTATGCCCAATCAAGTGCACCAACGTATCTATATCGTCAATCGCTCCAAGAATCTCCCCTAATGATGACTGCAATTCCCGTAGCAACAAACAGAACACCCGAGATGCAAACACCATTAACGACATCAAATACAACCCCGCCTTCATGGCAAATGCCTTCAATTGGCGAACTAATCGTGAGCATTAAAAATACCGCGTGCACCATTAATCCCTACACCATCACTGCCGGAGCATTAATTGCTCTCTATGCAACATATTTGGTGAAAGCTTACAACACGGCGTTTCAAGTTATGAAAAAAAATACCTGGGCAACATGGAAAGAACACATTCCTGTTGAAGTTATGGTTGAAATTCCTCATTTAGAAGTTGCAGAAGAACTTTTTAATGCAATAAAAGCTAAATATCTTCCATTAAATAGTGCGGATTTAATGACACCAATTGTTAAATTTAATAATGCCGTTGATAAAGAACTAGTACAACTCAACTACTTTATTCGACTTCATGAGTGGCTTAACTACACAAAATTAGGCTATATTTTCCCAAAACAAGAGATAGAAATTACCCACGCGCACACCAAAATTAAACGTTTAGTTTTTCTTAAAGATGTATTGCTTGCTTGGACAAGTGATTACAGCAGTGCGATCATGCATGATAAATATATACCAAGATGCCAACACCAAGCAACGCAACAAGTGGTTAATGAACCAAATATCATTGATGAAGCAACCACACTAGAATGCCTATAATTAACTTTTTTTTTAGAGTAGTGTTGACGTTAACCTTCAGCACTACTCTTCTTGCAACAACAAAAAACGATTCCTTAGTTTTATTATTTAAAAAAAATCGCACTATGGAACAACACGTTGCACACATATATGCCGAAAAGCCACATTTACAGCATTACTTACATCAACCGTTACAAAACAGCTCAGAAATTTCGATACTAGAAAAGCTACAAAAATACACAAACTTTTTTTCAAAATACGGCATAGATTTTTCTATGCTTCTCTATTGTTCATATGCTATCTATACAAAACATGGTGAAATATACGATGAGAATGCAGATCTAACAAAAAAGTCAGATCTGAAAAATAAAATACTCGAATATATACCCAAAAACATTATCAATGCACCAAAACATACATGCTTTTTTTTCGATTCTATCGAAATAATTTTAAAAGCATTTATTGTTAAGACTATCGTTAAGTTATTGATTTTTTTTGTTGAGATCGGATAAATCAAAAATGGTAAGCAAGCGATATTGTTGGCAGTTTTCGTTCATCATAACAAAAATCGAACGTAATCGTCTCGGCAATTTTAGTGTTAATTAACGTATTGGCAGCAAGACCATAGGCAACACCAAAACCAGCACCGGCAATCACTTGAGAAATATAATGACGATTACTGCTTACTAAAACACCAAATGAAAGGCCTGCAAACAAACCGAGAGGAATTGCTGCTTTCAAGCCATATTGCAAACCCCAAAGCGTGAACATATATGATGCTTCAATCATATGCCCGGAGGGAAATCCTCCATAAGCATGCTTTTTATTACTAAACTTCTCATTAAATGGCCTAATACAAGCCTTAACGCGCATTTTTTTTACAATATCTTTTGCTAATAATGCGGATGCAGCACCAATCCCAAAAATACGGGCAGTGAGACGTAATCTTTCATCAGATGCAAAAAAAGTAAGACTCGTCAAACCAATAATACCAACATCCCCACCTTTATTAATGACTTTAACAAAAGTTTCTGGCATCTGATTTTTGTTTTTATGATGATGTTCATCATAAAATTTTTCATGCAAAGGATGATCGGCCATTCGAGTTGCAATATAAAGTGGTGTAAACGCCGTGAAAACCTTAACCGTATCAATGCTCAATAAATTACGATTTAAAAGCACCGCTTCTTCTAAGAGATTACCAACACCATTCACAAAACGATATGACAATCGATCTTTCTTTTTTTTTTGTTTAAATTTTTTACATTTACTAGTTTGATAATGTTTTCTGTGATACTTGTTATACGCATAGCCGTATAATGGCATTATACATACCAACAAAAATAGTAAATATCGTCCCCAAAACATATACCTACCTTTCCTTTACGAAAGGTCATCTATCAATTCCCCCAGACACTCAGTATATATATTTAGAAAATAGTAAGGCAACATATTTAAACAAATTAACAAATTGTTAATTAATTTTTTAATGATTTAAATTTAAATTGTAATTTTGACAGCGACAAAGCTTCATTAGTAATATCTTTGCATAGCTCGCCTTCAATTGCTAAAAAAGCTATAAATTTATGTTTTTGCATAGCTTCTTTGCGAATTTGAGAATATGCCAATTTTTCATAAATCGAACAATCCTTAGCTGTTAACAAAAAATATTTCCCTTGATTCACTACTTTCAATCGTTGCCTTTCATCAGTATGCTCTTCTATGTGTTGAGCTTTCAACCACTTGGCTATGCTTTGACAATCTTTTTCTGTTGTATCAAAAAAAGGCTCTTCTTTATTTAATTGAAATCTTCTAAAATAATAATTAGTAAAAGCATAATCCCAGACATCAAAAGGTTTTTGAGAGCTTTTTATAACAGGTGCATTAATAAACTCTAATACCTGGCGCTCTAAAGCTTCTCGTTGTTTATCAGAGCCTAGTTTACGTTCAATCCAATGCCTAATGTTATTTTCTTCGGTTTGCGTCAAATCAATTTTACCAGTTTTTTTCACCGTCATTTGAAATGAACCACCATCATAGGTAAATATACACATTCGACGTTCACGCATTGCATTTGATACTGAAATAATTGAAAATATAGCAAACAATAGTATTTTATTGAACATAACAAAAATCCTTCCAAGATGGTTTACAGCATATGTCGGTTTTATAGAAGTTATTCGTAGAATAGCACTATTCGTTTAAAAACCTACAGGATGTTTTGTATGCCATACTGTTTTTTGTTCATAGGCATAAGCAGTTTGCATAAGAAGTTCTTCGCTCAAATGAGGCCCGATTAATTGAAAACCAATTGGCATTTGATCATCTGAAAAACCACAAGGAATTGAAATTGCAGGAATACCAGTGATATTCATTGAGCAAGTAAAATAATCTTGCAAATCCATTTGCAGTTTATTATTGTCAAAGGCGCCAAATTTAAATGCTGTTGTCGGCGTTGTCGGCGAAATAAGAATATCTACTTGTTTGAATATTTGATCAAATTCATGGCGCATCATTTGCTGAGCTATTTTGGCATTGTTATAAAACTCCGCTGCATGGCCAACCGATAACACATAGTTGCCAATCATTATACGTGCTTTCACTTCTTTACCAAAACCAGCTTTGCGAGATTTTTCGTATAATTGTAATAATGAATGTGCCTCTTTATCACGCAAACCATAACGGACACCATCAAAGCGCGCTAAATTTGAAGCAGCTTCAGCACGACTTAAAATAAAATAAATTGCTGCGCCGTAATCCATGCTTGGCAAAGAAAGGGTTCGCACTGAAGCACCCATTTTTTCAAATTCTTTAATTGCAGACAAAATGGCACTATGCACATGAGAGTCAACGCCCTCAGCATTCAAAGCATTATCAATAATACCAATTTTAAGACCTGGTTTTATAGTACCTTTTAATGCCTGGGTGTAATCTTTTTTCTCAACCATAAGCGTTGTAGAATCTTTAGGATCAACACCAGCGATTGCACTTAACACCATAGCATTATCATGGACAGTTCTTGTTGCAATACCAATTTGATCAAATGAGGAAGCATACGCAATCAAACCATAACGAGAAATTAAACCATAGGTTGGCTTTAAACCAACAATACCACAAAATGCTGCTGGTTGACGCACTGAACCACCAGTTTCAGAACCAAGTGACCACGGAATCAAACCCGCGGCAACAGCAGCAATAGAACCACCACTTGAACCACCCGGAACACAATCAAGATTCCATGGATTTCGTGTTTTTTGAAACGCTGATGTTTCTGTTGAACTGCCCATGGCAAATTCATCCATATTTGCTCGATCTACTGACAATGCACCTTCATTTTTTAATCGTGCAAGAGCAGTTGCATCATAGGTTGCCCTATAATTTTCTAACATTTTTGATGCACAAGAAGTAATGCGATTTTGTTGGCAAATATTATCTTTAATAAGCCCTGGAATGCCATTCAAAGTTCCTGTTGGCACATAGTCTTTAAGAATGGAATCTTTTGAGAAAATCTCCAATGAAGAACCAATTTTAGCATCATGTTGCGCAAAACGGTCAAGAAAAAAATCCAGCAATTCTGCATGAGAAATTTTTTTGTGTGCTAATTGTTCTTGTAATTCATGGATTGTTGCATAAGCAAGCGTATTCATAAGATATCGATTCCCTAATTATTTTCTAAGATGACTGGTACAACAAAATAATGTTGTTCGCTTTCAGGAGCCTGTTCTAAAATTGGTGATGAATCTGTTGGGATAACAACATCTTCACGCATCACATTACTATTTTTTGTCGACACACTAGGCCTTATTCCCTTTTGTGCAATTTCTTGAACTCTTTGTGCATAGCTTAAAACTGCTTCAATTTGATGCATGAGTGAATTCACTTCACCTTCGTCTAATTCCAAACGAGATAAGCGGGCTAACGATAACAGTTCTTCTTTAGAAATTTTTTGCATGATTAGAGTTCCTCGACAATATAATCTTTAAATAGTTTTGCGTTGCCACCGTTCACCACGAAATCTGTGAATATAAATAAGACTCATCAAAGCATTACCGACATAAAATGAGCTATACACTAACAAAAATTTCAGAGTTAAACTTTCAAGTGGCAAATGCGCTAAAATCCACGACACAGGAGCAAAATAAAACACGCATACAGCTAAACGTACCCACATAACGGCGTTTACATTTGCTGCACCACGCAATGCACCTGAGAGAATCAATTGTAGCAAATCAAAAAACACAAGTATACTCAACGTCGGAAAAATACGGGCAGAAAAGGCAGTAAACTTACTTTTTTGATCAAACAATGAAATAAAATATTCTGGCCACAACGACAAAAGTAATAATATTGAAAAAACAAAAACTGATGAAAGAAAAACCGTTTTTTTAATATTACTTTTAATGCCTTCCCAATCTTGACGACCATACGCATTACTTACCAAAAAGGTAATAACATTAGCAAATGCAGCAGCTGGCAATATCGCAAATCGCTCTAAATCTTTTATAGCAGTCAAACTAGCAATCACATATTTCCCCATTGGATTAATCATATAACCAAGCCACATATATGCAGCAGCTAAGGTTGCTTTATCAATCATAACCGGCAACATAAGCGTTACCAATTCTTTAATGCGCTTCCAATCTTTTATCGGAGAAAAAAGTTCAATACCATATTTACGGTTATCTCGATCAAAGAAAATATAACCAAAAGATGCGATCACCATAACAGCATATTGAATAACAGAAGCAATTGCAGAACCTTGCAACTGCATTTCAGGGAAACCCCATTTGCCAAAAATCAACGCATAATCAAAGAACAGGTATAAAACAGCACCAAACATAAAAATTTGCATTGGAATACGTGGTTTTTTTATGCCACGCAAGAAGCCAATCACCGCAAAATAAATAAACATAAAAAAAATGCTTATTGCTTTTAAGCGCAAATAAGGAACCCCCAAAATAATCATTTTTGCAGGAACCCCATAAAGATAAAAAATCCAGTAAGCGCCAAAAAATAGTATCCCTGAAATCACCAAGCCTGAAGCTACGGTTACCCAAAAAGCATCAACAAGGGTTCGCCCCGCTTGCTTAAAATCTTCAAGCCCATTAAAGTGACCGGTCATAATAATGGTGCCAACACAAAAGCCTTCTGCTAATTTGGTAATTACGTGTAATAAGGTGTTTGTTGTGCCCACGGTTGCATACATTGAAGTGGATTTTAAAAGAGATACCCATTGCGAGTCAATTAAACTTAATAATAATACTAAAGAAGTAATAAATTCCGGTAAAAAATAACTTAAAATTGTCCAACAACTGTCACCATGAGCCTGATCAAAAATGCCATAAATATAACTTGCAACCAATTTTCTTTTCATAAGGCTCCTTTAATGAGTTTTGTAAAAACCAATGAAGAAAAACATTTTTTTTTATGTTGTTTGGGTTGAGTGTAGTTAAAATAACATAACTTTGCAATTGACCCAGTTTACCTTAAGCAAATCAAATTTTATTAAAAAATACTATCAGGTTTACTACCTGTAAAAGCTGTTTCTTATTGACAAAACCTTACAATTTGTTACAATTAGAAATAATAATACCGTTAGTTACTTTTTATATAAAAGATATAGTATGAATAATTTTAAACAATTTGTCATTTTTGCTGGTTTAGCAGCATCATTGTTTTCATGCACCTTACAGAGCATGGAGAAAGAAACAACTAAAGAAGAATTTTATAGGGAAGAGGAAGGAGCTGATAATCTTGCAGAAATTTTAGCGCTTCTCCTAGTTGAACCTGAAGTGATGCCCGAAAAACCAAGCTTTTTAGAAAAAAATGATGAATTATCATCAAGATCGGCTAAAATAAATAAGCAAATCGAAACTAAAAAAGTTGAAGAAAAAATTAAGACTAAGCTAGAAGGTAAAAAAATCAACGTTAGTCCAAAAGTTGAACAGCAGCGAGAAATCATCGCCACCAAAAGGCACGAGATAAAAAGAAAAAACAAAAACAAAGCAAAACTTTCGCGCCAAGAGCGGATTTAAATAGTATTAAAGAATAAAAATTCTTTTTTTACCTGTAAATTAAGAGGGTCGCTTTATAGAGAAATTCTATAAAGCGACCCTCTTTTTTCTTAATCTTATATCTTTATTAAATTATTAATGTTTAGCTTTACTTACGTCAAAACTGCTGTTAGATTTATACTAAAAAACAGCATAAATAAAAAAATATTCTTGCCAAAATTTCTATTGCAAATTATTTTTAGCGCGCACGTTTATATAAATTCTGCTGATATTTTATAAAAATATTACTATTTTAACCACTTATTCATTGTTGAGATTATGTATAACACCTATGCCCCTGTTGTGATTTATGAACCTTCATATCCACCAATATATTTCCCTTATTAGATATTTGTAAGTACTTGCTATTAGTTTTTTCTCCATAAAATCATAATAACTAAAACTCTTGGTTTTCTTGCCCTAGGCTTAACAGAATTTTGCTCAATTGACGGGTGTTTATGAATTAGGTACGCCAAAAAACAACCTACAAAACCTTACAGCCAAAGAAAGATTTTACGGAAAATCTACACAAGAAATTGTAAATAATTATCCTAAATAACATTTAGTACTTTTATTCTTGAGCTATTTGAATCATAGACCTTACACTATTTTTAGCAGAATATACATTTCTTTTTAGCGCAATATAATCGTTTTGCAACGCTCTTCTTTGAGCCTCAAGGGTCAACTCGAGAGACTCTGCATACGCTAAGATCCCTTTTAAGGTTTCGATAGCTTTTAAACGCTTTTCAAGGAATTTATTTTGCATCCCACCTGGAGCTTGCTCATAATTATATTTATTCAGTAGCGATTTAGAGAAGGTAATCTGAGCAAATGGTAATAATGAATCTATTTTGCTATATAAAATTTGAGTATTAACTGCTTGCAAGAACATCGGCATGCTAAACAACAACACTATGAGAAAAAATATCTTTTTCATAACTAGTTCCTTAGTAATTAAATTTTTATATTGTTTATTTCTATTATATCATAATTACATATTGAAAATACACAGTTTAATTTAAGCTAAAATAATTATCAATAATGCCGTTTAAATAAGGTTTTCTCAGCTTCCAATTGTCTTTTTTTTGACTTTATGATATTTTCTTGATGCTTTTAATTATACACACATGCAAACTAAAGTGAGCATCATGAAAAACCATATTTTACTGAGCATATTTATCGCGTCAATCTTTTATGCGTCTTCATTTTCAATGAACAACCAGCAACCAAAAACATTAGAATCATTTACCAAGAAAAATGCCGTTGTTTGCTGTCGAAAAGAAACTATTATATCAGGTGTTAAAGATTGCCTAGAAACCACAATTCGTCTCAGCGAAAGCTTTGAAAATGAAGAAAAACCTGCATACGGACTTTGTGGCGGTGCATTTATTGGAGCATATATTGTCTGCAGTGCTTTCTGCAAAACATTAAAAAACAGGGTTAACAACCATACCGACTAATACTACGTATAAAAAAAATTTATTTTAATTCTTGTTCATTTTTTTAGTTAAAGTAACTATATAAGCTCCATGATCAAAAATTTTAAGTTGGTAATGAACATGATGAAGAAAATTCTTTTTGCGTTACACTCTTTTGTTTAGGATGCTTAACGTAATGCACGAGCATTACAACATCTCATGTCCTTAGGCCAATAATTCTTGATGACGTTACATTTCCTTTAACTTTGAGTATAATTACTGGCACTGGAACATAAACATTGACAAAAAACGTTGAAAACTTGGGGAAAATTGCCTGAAAAAAAACGCCCTAAAGAAAATTAGTTGATTTAAAACATTAAAAAAGGATTGTATAATGACAAAAAAAAGTTTGATCACTCTTTTGCCTCTTCTTTGTCTTTTCTACAACACTTTTTTATTCACTTTTGCTGTTGAACAACCTTCCCTTCAAACCGCACCACTTAAAGTATTAATGGTTGTTGCCCATGATAGCAAACAATCATTAACCTATTCTTTATATGATGCTATTTCAGAATTTCTTGCTCCAAAAAATAACCTTGAACTTTTAAATTTGGATCTCTATGAACATGCTCATGAAATCCCTTTTTACACCCATGACATGCAACAATTGGAAGCTTCCTCTTTTTTTCAAAAAAATAAAGGATTGATCATGCAAGCTGATCGCCTCATCCTGTTTTTTCCCGTGTATTGGTATTCAACACCGGCCATACTTAAAGCGTGGATAGACTTAATCACTCATTATGCTTGGCAATATAAAGGCGGAGAATCTGCGCAGCCCCTGCATCACATTACAAAAGTTCTTTCAATTAATTCATCAAATGCCAAACAACCTTGGTATAAATTCATGGTTGAGCATCCAGTACAAAGACAAATATCTAATACTTTCAAATTCATGGGGATGAAATCAGTTAAGAATTATATGATTTGTGATGTATATGCCATTACACCAAAATTATATACATCCCATTTGGAAACAATTAAAAATCTTACTGAACAATTACTGAATTAATAGTTATAGCAAGGTAAATCGCAACGGGCATTTTTGAAATGTATCTCTTTATAATCATTTTTTAAGATTACTTACTACTGGCTCTAAATTCTTTAACGCTTGAACTTCTGCACTACAATTAATTTCTAGGTTCTGTTGAGTTTTTGAAATTATAAATAGTGAGGTATGATAGCAGCGAAAAAAGAACTGAAAACAGGACTTACGCTAAGTGTTGAAAAAACTGATCTAGCTTGACATTTTGAATAAAAAAAGCTCCAATTTTGCATATAGAAAGCGCAAAAGAGGAGCCATATCATGATAGTGAGTAGCGTAAAAA
>Ga0105046_10004029_pt1 | contig 23360 bp, 11 predicted proteins | sample MAT03_FD_78385 | JGI IMG/M metagenome (GOLD analysis project Ga0105046, IMG submission 78385) | Freshwater microbial communities from Lake Fryxell liftoff mats and glacier meltwater in Antarctica - MAT-03 (megahit assembly) | ecosystem: Environmental > Aquatic > Freshwater > Ice > Liftoff...
CCTGCTGACCAGCAGCACGATGATCCTGCCGATGCTGGCACACGCCGAAACCGCCGCCGCCACCGCCGAAACGGAAGCCGAAGTCGCCGAGGACGGCGAAATCGTCGTTTATGGCCGCGGTGAAACGCGTCAGGTACAACAACTCGACAATCGCGCGCTGACCATTCTGGCCGCCGGGACCAGCCCGTTGAAAGCCATTGAAAAGCTGCCATCGGTCAATTTTCAATCAGCCGACCCATTCGGCAATTATGAATGGTCGACCCGCGTCACCATCCGCGGGTTCAGCCAGAATCAGCTGGGCTTTACGTTGGACGGCATTCCGCTTGGTGACATGACTTATGGCAACAACAACGGCCTGCATGTCAGCCGTGCGATTGCACCCGAAAATATCCGCATCACGCGGGTGTCGCAGGGCGCAGGGTCAATTGGAACCAATTCGACCAACAATCTGGGCGGCACACTGGAATTTTTCTCGGCCGATCCGTTTGATGCGTTCGGGCTTGATGCGGCGGCCACCTATGGTTCTGAAAACACCATTCGCGGTTTCGGGCGGCTGAACATCGGTTCGCCCGATGGTGCGCGCGCGTTCGTTTCCGGCGTCTATCACGATGCTGAAAAATGGAAGGGAAGCGGCAACCAGCGCAGCTGGATGGTCAATGCCAAGGCGGTTGTGCCCGTCGGCAACGCCGAAATCGACGCCTATTTCAGCCGCAGTGACCGCGCCGAACAGGATTATCAGGATCTCAGCCTCGAACAGATTGGGCGCCTTGGGTATGACTGGCATAACTTTTTTCCGGACTATGCAACGGCTGTGCGTGTCGCCGACATCGCTGCCAATCGCTCCGCAGCGAACCTTTCCGGCGGCTCTGGCGCGACGCCGCTCAATCCGGCGGCGGGCACAGTTTTCCCGGGCCTGATCACCAATGTCGACGATGCCTATTATGACGCCTCGGGCCTGCGCAAGGATACGCTGGCGGCGGTGGGCCTGACCCTGCCGATCAGCGACACCGCGTCGTTCAGGGTCAAGGCCTATTATCATGAAAATGACGGCCAGGGCACGTGGGGCACCCCTTATGTTCCCAGCCCGAACGGCGTGCCGCTGTCGGTGCGGACCACCGAATATGACCTGAAACGCACCGGCGTGTTTGCCAATCTGGCGGCAGAGGTGGGCGATCATAATGTGTCAGTGGGGGCATGGTTTGAAAATAATGACTTCAATCAGGCACGGCGCTTCTATGGTTATGCCAGCCGCACCAATCCGGGGTACAGCCACCGCGATTTTGCCGAAAATCCGTTCTTTACCCAGTGGGAAATCGACTACAACACCAAGACATTCCAATATCATGTGCAGGACAAAATCGCCCTCGGCGATCTGACGATCAATCTGGGGTGGAAGGGTTTTGATGTTCGTAACGATGCCGATGCGGTGGTGCAGGGCGGGCGCGCGACTGGCAATATCCGCGTGCGCGACTGGTTCCAGCCGCACGCCGGGATCGCTTATAAAATGAATGATAGCGCCGAAATTTTCGGCGGCTTTACCCAGGCGACCCGCGCGTTTGTATCATCGACCACCAGCGGTCCTTTCTCGACCACACAGGCGGGTTTTGATGCGATCCGGACCACGTTGAAACCAGAAGAGTCCGACACATTCGAACTTGGTGCGCGCTATAATGACCCGGTGGTCAATGCAGTGGTTGGCGTTTACCTCGTCAATTTCCGCAACCGCCTGCTGGGCATCACCACGGGGGCCGGGATCGTCGGCAACCCGTCGGTGCTCCAGAATGTCGGTTCGGTGCGTTCTGTCGGGTTCGAGGCGGCAGGCGACGTTCGGCTCGGTAGCGGCGTGACGCTGTTCGCGTCGTACAGCTACACCGATGCCACCTACCGCGACGATGTCGTCAATGCCGCGGGCGTTGTAGTTGCCGCAACCGATGGCAAAACCGTGGTCGATACGCCAAAGCATCTGCTGCGCGGCGAACTGGCCTATGACAGCGACAAATTATTTGCCCGTGTCGGGGCGAACTATATGACCAAGCGTTTTTTCAACTATCTGAACGATCGGTCGGTTCCGGGGCGGATGCTGGTTGAGGCAACACTGGGGTATCGCCTTGATGTCGGTGCACGGTCGCCGGTGGAGATTCAGCTCAACGCCACCAACCTGTTCGACAAACGCTATGTTGCGACGGTCGGGTCGAACGGCTTTGGCAACAGCGGCGACAACCAGACGCTGCTTGCGGGTTCCCCGCAGCAGTTCTTTGTCACCCTGCGCGCTGGTTTCTAGATGCGGCGGCGCAGACTGCTTGGCGGGCTGGCGGGGGCTTCGGCCCTCGCCGGTCTCGCGTCGCGCGCAGGCGCGGCCCCGCATCGCAGCGATTCGGCGATCACCCGCATCGCTTTTGGCAGCTGTTGTCATCAGGACAAGGACCAGCCGATCTGGGACCGGGTCAACGCATGGAACCCTGAACTGTTCGTGTTTCTGGGCGACAATATCTATGGCGATACCGAGGATATGGCGGTGATGCGCGGCAAATATGCCAAGCTGGCCGCCAAGCCGGGGTTTCGCGAACTGAGCCGCCGCACTCAAGTCATCGCGACTTGGGATGACCATGATTTTGGCGTCAACGACGGCGGCAGCGAATATCCGAAAAAGGCGGAATCAGCCGCCGCCTTCCTCGATTTCTGGGGTGTGCCCGCAGGCCACCCGCGGCGCAGCCATGCGGGCATTTACGGCGCCTATTATTTCGGGCCGCCGGGCCGCCGGGTACAGGTGATCCTGCCCGACAACCGCACCTTTCGCAGTCCGCTGCTTGGCTATAGCGTTGAACCGGCGGATCGCGGGCAATATGTCGTCAACAGCGATCCGGCGGCATCGATGCTCGGCGCGGAACAATGGGACTGGCTGGAAGCAGAGCTGCGCCAGCCCGCCGATCTGCGCATCCTCGCCTCGTCGACACAGGTGCTGCCCGACGCGCCGGGGTATGAGGCATGGATTAATTTTCAGGCCGACCGTCAACGCCTGCTCGACCTGATCGACTTTGCGCAGGTTGAAAATCTGGTGATCATTTCGGGCGACACCCATTATGCCGAACTGTCGCGGCTGGATGAACGCGTGCCCTATCCGCTGTACGAGCTGACGGCATCGGGGTTGACCGAGGTGTGGCCGGTGTTCGGCCCGAACCGCCACCGCATCGCCCAGGCCCCGCTTGAGCCGAATTTCGGGCGGATCACTATCGACTGGACGGGCAGCGACCCGGCCGTGCTGATGGAGGTTGAAACCCTGTCGGGCACGGTAGCGATAAGCCAGCGGATCAGCCTGTCGGCGCTGCGCCAGTCAAATCGCTGACGCAGCGTAAGCGGCTTACTTCGGTTCCGCATCCCGTGCCAGTTGATCGAGCAGGCGCACGCCAAAACCGGTCATGCCCTTGGGCACTAGCGGTGTCGTGCTGCTCGCCTGATTGACACCCGCAATGTCGAGGTGCGCCCAAGGCAATTTTTCATCGACAAAAAAACCGATGAAATGCGCGCCCAGACTTGCGCCCGGACCTTCGCCCGGGGCGATGTTGCGGATATCGGCGATGTCCGATTTCATTCGCTCGGCATATTTGGGATGCAGCGGCATGCGCCACAGCCGCTCGCCGGTGGCCTCGCCTGCGGCCATTAGCTGTGTTGCCAGCGCTTCATCGCGCGCGAACAGCCCGGCAAACTGATCATCCAGCGCGCCGACGATCGATCCGGTCAGCGTCGCGATGTTGACCAGCGCACGCGGGCCATATTGCTTGGCGACATATTCATTGGCGTCGGCCAGCACCAATCGCCCCTCGGCGTCGGTATTCAGCACTTCGATGGTCTTACCCGACATGGTGCGGACAACGTCGCCGGGGCGCTGGGCGTTGCCGTCGGGCATATTTTCGGCCAGCGCCGCCACCGCGACGATATGCACCGGCGCACGCGATCTGGCGAGTGACAGCGCCGCCCCCATCACCGACGCTGCGCCCGACATGTCGCCCTTCATATCCCACATGCCGGCCGTGGGCTTGATCGAGATGCCGCCGCTGTCAAAAGTGATGCCTTTCCCGATCATTGCCAGTGGCGCGGTCGCGCTGCCCGGACCGCGATAGCGCACGATCATGATCCGCGAACCATAGGGGCTGCCCTGACCGACACCAACGATGCTGCCCATGTTGAGCTTGCGCATCGCTGGTTCGTCGAGCACTTCGATAGTGACCCCGGGGGAGTTGCCAAATGCCGAGCGCACCTCGGCGATAAAACTGGCGGGATAGATGACATTGGAGGGTTCATTGGCCAGGTCGCGCGACAGGCGGACGCCATCGATCACCGGGATGAAACGGTTTCGATAGGCGGAGTCCGCAGCTTCGCTGTCGACGCCAACGATGGTAACCGCGTCGGCAGGCGGGGTGGTACGGTCAGTCGTTTTATAGCGATCAAAACGATATTGGCCGAGCGCAAAGCCATAGGCGACCTCAGCGCCCCGGACACCAACAAGCCCACCGGTGATAATGACTGCGGTCGCCTCACTGCGCAGCTCTTGCGCGGCTTTCCCGCCCGCTTCGGCGCGCGTCAGCATCGTCGCGGCGGGGCCCGTGCCGACCAACAGGATGCGCGCGTGATTGCCGATTCCGCGCAGTGACAAGGTGCTGCCGGGCTTGCCATCATATTTGGCGTTGGCGATCGCGGCCGTTATTGCGGCGCGATCGGCATCGGTCAGGCTGATGCCGGGCAGGGCGGGCAGCGCGGCACCTTCGGTCAGAATCACCAGCGCCCCGCCCGCCGGAGCACTGGCGGAAAAATTCAGCGGGCGTTCGGCGCTGTGACTGAGGACCGACGGAGCAACACCTGATCCCGTGTACGTCTGCGCCATAACTGCGGGGGTCAGCGCCGTCAGCGACAGGCACGCGGCCAACAGGGCAATACGGATCGACATCGACAATTTCCTCCAGAGCTTTCTTGTGACGTTGTAACATGGCTTAGACATCTAGGTAGCTGAACGCCGGGCCTGCGCAAGATACTCTCGACAAATAACGGTCGCTGGCCAATGAGATGTCCGCAATTGGCCATCCACCGGCCAAGAATTTGCACGTCAAGGGTAAGGCCGAATCATATGCTGCGCAAATCGCTGATCGGACTGTTGATTTTGCTGATGGTGGTGGCGGGCAGTCTGGCCTTCTGGGAACCGTTCAGCACGCAGCCCGGCAGGCCGACTGCGTTCACGCCCAAAAATGTTGAAATTGCACGCGACAAATGGGGTGTGCCGCACATCTTTGGCGATACCGACGCTGACGTCGCGTACGGGGTCGCCTATGCCCATGCCGAGGATGATTTTGCGACACTGCAAGAGGTGCTGGCGATGACGCGCGGGCGCGCCGGGGCGATGTTGGGTGCAGACGGAGCCAAGGTCGATTTTGCTGCGCACCTGGTTGATATTCGCAGCACCGTCGACCGCGACTGGGGCACGCTTCCCGCCGATGTGCGGGTGTTGTTCGATGCCTATGCCGCCGGGCTCAACCGTTTCGCCGACAAACATCCCGGCGAGGTGCGCCTGTCGCGGTTGTTCCCGGTGACGGGTCAGGACGTGGTGGCAGGCTTTGTCCTGCGTTCGCCGTTCTTTTTTGGATTGGATGCAACGCTGGGGTCGCTGGTCGAGGACAAGCCGCGCGGGCGCGAAGGCGGCCCGGCGCTGGCGCCGACAGTGGGCGCACCCAAGGGCCGCGCGACCGCGGTAGGTAATGATCCAGCCGACAATGGCTCCAACGCCTTTGCCGTGGCGCCAGCGCGGTCGGTGGACGGCGCGACGCGGCTGGTGTCCAACTCGCACCAGCCCTGGGAGGGTGGGGTCGCCTGGTACGAACTGGTGGTTCACAGCAAGGAAGGATGGGATTTCGCGGGCGCGACCTTCCCGGGATCGCCCTATCCGTTCCTCGGCCATAACAAATATCTGGGCTGGACCAACACAGTCAACCGCCCCGACCTGATCGACATTTATCGACTGACGCTGGATGCCGGGGGCAAGAATTACCGATTCGGCGGCAAATGGCTGCCGCTGGACAGCAAGCGGGTGTGGCTTAAGGCCAAATATGGCCCCTTTGTCATTCCGGTGCCGCGGACCATCCACCGTTCCGTCCACGGTCCTGTTATCATCAATGACCGCGGGGCCTTTGCGATCCGTTATGCGGGCATCGACCAGCTGAAAATGGTCGAACAATATTACCGGCTGAACAAGGCAAGGAATTTTGCCGAATGGCGCGCGGCAATGGCGGGGCAGGGCGTGCCGGCGACCAATTTCGTCTATGCCGATGCGGCAGGCAATATCGCGATGTTCTATAACGCGATGTTCCCGGATCGCGCGCCGGGGTATGATTGGCGCGGCGAGCTTCCTGGCGATGATCCACGCGCCCTGTGGCAAAAAACGCTGCCGTTCGACCGCGTGCCTGCGCTCGTCAACCCCGGATCAGGCTATGTCATGAACGCGAACAACGGCCCATGGGTCGCGGCGGGACCGGGCGACGAGCTTGACCCGGCGGCCTTCTCGCCGCTGCTGGGCATCGAGGATGATGACACTAATCGATCGGTCCGCGCGATCGAACTGTTCGAGGCAGCCGGCCAGATTGATGCGGCGCAGCTGAAAGCGATCAAGTTCGACACGGGTTACGCCCGCGCCAGCTATGCCCGGGTCTGGATGGACAAGTTGCTCGCGCTTGATGCGCAGGGCGATAAACAGATCGCAGCAGCGCAGGCATTGTTGCGGCAATGGGACTGGCAGCTGGATGGCCGGGGCAAGGGCGATGCACTTGCCCTGATGCTGTTGCGGCCAGCCAACGGCGCGCATTATCAGCGTAAGGCCGCCGCACCGGACCCGCGCGCAATCATGCTCGAAATGACGGGGCATCTGCAAAAACATTTCGGCACACTCGATCCGCCGCTGGGCACCCTGTTACGGTTGCGGCGGGGCAAGGTCGATTTGCCGCTTGATGGCGGCAATGACACGCTGCGCGCCTCGACCCTGTGGGATGTTGAGGAAGATGGCCGGTTGAAGGTGCGCCACGGCGACAGTTTCCTGATGTTCATCACATGGGATCGCGCGGGCCGGGTGCGGTCCGAATCGATCCAGCCGTTCGGATCGGCGACAACGCGGCCCGACAGTCCGCATTATGCTGATCAGGCCGCGCTGTTCGTCGAAAAACGGCTGAAGCCGGTATTATTCTATCCAGATGAATTGATGGCGACCAAACCGCGCCGCTATCGTCCTTGATTGCAGCGCCAGTGCCACATAGGTAGTTGGAATAAGGTTACACGTCTGGGCCGCACCGGGCAGATTTTTACGACATGTCAAAAGGATGCCTATTATGTCCATTCGCTCGCTTGCTCTCGCTTTCGCGCTGTCCAGCGCGTTGGTGTCTGCCCCCGTGCTCGCCAAGACCAAGGCCGCCCAGCCCGCTCCCGTATCCGAACTGGTCAAGGCGGTCAGCATTCCGCACGAAAGCTTTACCCTGCCCAACGGCCTGCGCGTGATTGTACATGAGGACCGCAAGGCCCCGGTGGTCGCCGTGTCGGTGTGGTACCGTGTCGGATCAAAGCATGAGCCAAAGGGAAAAACGGGTTTTGCCCATTTGTTTGAACATCTGATGTTCAACGGGTCCGAAAATGCCCCCAACGACTTTTTTGAACCGCTGCAACAGGTCGGTGCGACCGATTATAATGGCACCACCTGGCTGGACCGCACCAATTATTTCCAGACGGTGCCGACCGGCGCGCTTGATCTGGCGCTGTTTCTGGAAAGCGACCGCATGGGCCATTTGCTTGGCGCGGTGACTCAGGAAAAACTCGATAACCAGCGCGGCGTGGTACAGAATGAAAAGCGCCAGGGTGACAATAATCCCTATGGCCTGCTGTGGTATGATGTTCAGGAAAATCTGTTCCCCAAGGGGCACCCCTATCACCACAGCACCATCGGTTCGATGGCCGACCTTACTTCGGCGTCGATGGATGATGTGCGAAAATGGTTCGCCGATAATTATGGTCCGAACAATGCCGTGCTGGTCCTGGCAGGCGATATTGATGTCGCGACAGCACGGGATCGCGTGACCAAATGGTTCGGCGCCATCCCGCGCGGTCCCGACATTGCCGTGGTCAATGGCGGCGTGCCAACGCTGCCCGCGCCGCTTGCGAAAGTTGCTAAAGACCAAATCCCGACCACCCGCATCCATCGCATGTGGACCTATGCCGGGCTGAACGACCCTGATGCAGTGCAATTACAGCTCGCAGCGTCTGTGCTCGGCGGGCTATCGAGTTCGCGGCTTGACAATAAACTGGTGCGTGACGAGGCAATTGCCGTCAGCATTGCCGCATTCACCGTGTCGTTCGAAGATGCGAGCGTTTTTATGGTGCAGGCCGATGTAAAGCCCGGCGTCGATGCCGCGCTGGTGGGCAAGCGGCTTGACGAGGAAATCGCCGCATTCATCGCGACCGGGCCAAACGCGGATGAGCTGCAGCGCGCCAGCGCAAGCTATTTGGGCGGCGCCATTTCCGGACTGGAATCGGTCGGCGGATTTTCCGGCAAGGCGGTCGCCCTGGCCGAGGGCGCGCTTTATTCGAACAACTCCAGCTATTACAAGGTCGAGCTTGAGCGCATGGCGGCCGCAACGCCAGACAGCGTAAGGGCGGCGATGAGCAAATGGCTGACCCGCCCGGTGTTTTCGTTGACCTATGAACCCGGCGAACGGACAGCTGGCGGCGAGAATCGCGGCGGTGCGGCAGTGCCAGTGGCGGTCGTCGATCCCAAGGCGAGCAGCGCAGCCCCGGCCTATTTCGCCAACCCCGCCCATGGCGATCCCGCGCCAGGTGCAGCGCTGGCGCAGGTGGACCGCTCGACCTTTCCGGCGGTTGGCGCGCTGACCGGGCTGGATTTCCCGGCAGTCGAGCGCGCGAAACTCAAAAATGGCATGGAAGTGGTCTTTGCCAGGCGCGCCGCAGTGCCGACGGTCAATATCGCAGTCAGCTTTGATGCGGGCTATGCTGCCGATCCCAAGAATGCGCTCGGCACCCAGTCGCTGATGCTCAGCCTGATGGCCGAAGGCACGACCAGCCTGAATTCGACCGCGCTGGCCGAAGCGCAGGAACGGTTGGGAGCGCGGATCGGCGGCAGTGCGGGCAGCGATGAAACCGTGTTTTCATTGTTTGCGCTCAAACCCAATCTGGCGGCATCGATCAACCTGCTGGCTGACTATGTCCGAAGCCCGGCGCTGGATGCCAGAGAACTGGAACGGATCCGCGCGCAGCAGCTGACCCGGCTGAAAGCCGAAGCAAACAACCCCAATGCGCTGGCCGTGCGCACCATCACTCCAGTGCTGTACGGCAAGGCGCACCCCTATGGCATACCGCCATCGGGCCTAGGCGACGCGGCGGCGGTCACGGCGGCGAGTCGTGACAATCTGGCGGCGTTTCACGCCACATGGCTGCGTCCCGACAACGCGCGCATTTTCGTGGTCGGCGACACGTCGCTGAAAGAGGTGGTGAAGCTGCTCGATCGCAGCTTTGGTAAATGGAAGGCACCAGCGACGGTGAAACCGGTCAAGGATTTCTCGGCTGCCATTCCTGTGCCTCAGCCGCGCATTATCCTGATTGATCGACCTAAGGCGCCGCAATCGGTGATTGTCGCGGGTAAGGTGCTGGATGCCCAAGGGACCGAAAGCCTGGAAATACTGCGCGCCGGTAACGAGATTTTCGGCGGCAGTTTTCTGTCGCGGTTCAACACCAACCTGCGTGAGACCAAGGGCTGGTCCTATGGCGTGCGCAGTCAGATCAGCAACAACCGCCACCGGATTGCCTTTGTGGCGACCGCGCCGGTGCAAGCTGACCGGACGGGCGATTCGATCCGCGAGCTTCAGACGGACCTGCGCGCATTCCTGTCGGGTAAGGGCGTGACGCCGGCCGAATTGACGCGGACGGTTAATGGGAATGTCCGCGAACTGCCGGGCAGTTTTGAAACGTCGGGCGATGTGCTCGGCGCGCTGCAAAGTAATGCCCGTTTTGGCCGCGCGGATGATTATTATGAAAAGCTGGCGGATATCTATCGGGCGATGACCGCCGACGGCATTGATGCGGCGTCGCGCGCGGCGCTTGACGCCGATAATCTGGTCTATGTCGTGGTCGGCGATGCGGCCACGGTCAAACCGCAGCTTGACGCATTGGGTCTGCCCGTGGAAGTGGTAGCACCAGCAGGTTCGCCCGTTGAATAAGGCCCCTGTCCAGTTTTGATTGAGGAGAGAATATATGTCGAATGTTGCCGGCGCTTATGACTGCGTCACCAAATCGCCGATGGGCGACCAGAAATCGGTTTTCACCGTCACCGTTGACGGCGACAGCTTCACCGGCAGCAATGCGGGCGGGATGGGCGCTCTCGATGTCGAAAATGGCAAGGTTGACGGCAACAAGCTGAACTGGACCATGAATATGAAAGTGCCGATGCCGATGACGCTGGAATGCGAAGCCACGGTCGATGGCGACACGCTGACCGGATCAATCAAGGCGGGGCCATTTGGATCGATGGCGATGTCGGGCACGCGTCAGGGCTGATCGCTCCCAAGCCACAGGGATCGGGCCGCTGCACCATCGGGGTACAGCGGCCCTTTCTTTTGGGTCAGGGGTGGCCAAGCCACAGGGCACCCGGCATAGCCGCGCACATGACCGCGCCGCCCGCCTTGCACCTTGCGCCAACCCGCGGCCTGCCTGGCCCGCGCGAGACGACAGTGATGATGGCAATGCTGATGGCGCTGAACGCCATGGCCATCGACACGATGCTGCCCGCGCTGCCCGATATGGCGCGCGACCTCAAAATCGTGACCAGCAACCATCGCCAGTATATCATCGCGATCTATTTGTTCGGCGCGGCCATAGGCTCGCTGTTCTATGGCCCGCTGGCGGACCGGTTCGGGCGCAAACCTGTGCTGCGCGGCGCCTTGCTAGCCTATGCTCTGCTTGCGCTGGCCTGCGCACTGGCACAGGATTTTGAAATCATGCTGGGGCTGCGACTGGCCCATGGTTTCGTCGGCGCGGCGTTGGGGGTGGTGGTCACGGCCATCATCCGGGATCTTTTCGCGGGCGACGCCATGGCGCGGCGGATGTCGACCATCATGCTGGTCTTCATGACGGTTCCCATTATCGCGCCGACCATCGGGGCGGGCATTGCTGCTCTGTCCGGGTGGCGCTCGATCTTTGTCGTAATGGCCCTGCTCGCGCTGGTGATGCTTGCGTGGATTCGGCGCCTTCCCGAAACGCTTGACCCGGCCAATGTCCGCCGCTTTGATGTGGGTACGATGGCATCGGGCTGGTTGGCGGTGACGCTGCACCGCCGCTCGGCAGGCTATATGATCGCCGCCGGGATACTGCAGGGCGCGCTCTATGGTTATTTGAACAGCAGCGAACAGATTATCGGCGAAGTATTTTCCGCGCGCGAGGCATTTCCGCTCGTGTTTGCGGCCATCGCAGTTGGCATTGCCGTCGCCAATTTTTCCAACGCGCGGATCGTTGAACGTTTCGGTGCCCGCCGCGTATCCCAGGCCGCCCTGTTCGCGTTCCTGACTTTTGCCCTGTTGCAAGTGGCGGCGGCGACCAGTGGCCGGGAAACGCTGGCGCTGTTCACACTGCTGCTCGCCTTCAATGTGGGGCTGATTGGTTTTACGGGATCAAACTTTGGCGCCATTGCGATGGAAGATTTCGGCAAGATGGCGGGCATCGCCTCCTCCTTTCAAAGCTTTGCACGCGGGCTGATTTCGGCGCTGGCCGGGGCGTGGATCGGCCAGCAGTTTAATGGCACAACGATGCCGCTGGCGCTGTCCTTTACGGGTGCTGCCACAATCGCGATCCTGTTCATCGTGTGGGCCGAGCGTGGCCGACTGTTCACCCGCCCCGGCACCGCGCCAAAAGGGCCTTTCTGACGCACAAAAGAAAGGGGGCCGCAGCCCCCTTTCCCAAACTCAGTCCTTGAACGAAGGACCCGGCGGCACCGACGAAGGCGGGGCGTCGGAATCGAGCTCGTGCACCTCGATCAGTCCGCGGCCGACATGGCTGCGACCGCGGCTGTAAAGGAAGTACACCACCAGCCCGATCATTGCCCAGCCCAGGAACAGCAGTTCGGTATAGCCCGACAGCTGAAAGAACAGGAACACGCATCCTGCCGCTGCAAGCGGGCAGATCAGCCAGAACAATGGAGTCCGGAAAGGACGATGCCGGGTCGGATCGGTGCGACGCAGGATCATAACCCCGACGGCAACAGCGAAGAAGGCGAACAGCGTCCCCGAATTCGAAATATCGGCCAGCTTGCCCACCGGGAACAAGGCAGCAAATAGGGCGACAAAGACACCCGTGCACATCGTCACGATATGCGGCGTGCCATATTTCGGGTGCAGTTTGGAAAACACATCCGGCAGCAAACCATCACGCGCCATGACGAAGAAGATGCGGGTCTGGCCGAACATCATCATCAGGATAACCGACGGCAGGGCAATGCCAGCTGCAATGGCGACAAGGTCACCCGCCCACCCCTGGCCAATTTCGCGCAGGACAAAAGCAAGGGCATCGTCGGACTGCGCCAGCGAACCGCCAGGCTGTGCGCCAATGGTGCCAATCGCGCCTGCGGCCACGAAAAGATAAAGGACCGTGCAGATTGCAAGGCTGCCGATTAGACCAATGGGAATGTTACGCTGCGGATTGATGGTTTCTTCGGCGGCGGTCGACACCGCATCGAAACCGACATAGGCAAAGAAGATTGAGGCCGATGCCGCTGCAACGCCAACGGTCATCATATTGTTCGTTATCGGGTCCATCACTTCCTTGGCAAAGAAACCATTGGGGCTGAACGGTTCAAAATTAGCAGCATCGATGGCGGGCAGCGCAAGCGCCAGGAACAGCAACAGGGCCGCCACCTTGATCGCAACAAGAACTGCGTTGAAACGGGCACTTTCCTTGGTGCCGACGATCAGCAAGACCATACAAACCAGCCCGATGAGCATCGCCGGCAGGTTGATCAGCCCCGGGTTGTCGTCAAAGGGCCCCTTGGTAAAGGTGACGGGTATGGTTACGTCAAAAATCTCTTTGGTCAGGCTGACCATATAGCCAGACCAGCCGACGGAGACGGCCGAGGCGGCGATGGCATATTCAAGAACCAGCGCCCAGCCGACGATCCAGGCTGTGATTTCGCCAAAGGTCGCGTAACTATAGGTATAGGCCGATCCCGAAACCGGGACCATCGATGCCAGTTCGGCATAGCAGAGCGCGGCAAGGCCGCACACCACAGCAGCGATGACGAACGAAATCATCATCGCCGGGCCGGCCCTGTTTGCAGCCTCCGCCGTCAGCACGAAAATGCCGGTGCCAATAATTGCGCCGATACCAAGCATGGTCAGCTGAAATGCGCCGAGCGTCCGCGTCAGCGATTTCTTTTCGGCTGTGATGAGAATGGCGTCGAGCGATTTGACGCGACCAAATATCATAAATCTTCCCCCTGAGAGGGCACTGGATTACGCGCCCCCATATTCTTGATGAGGGTTAGACTAGCCACTTGCCCGCGCGGCGCAACCAAATTTCTCGGTCTTTCAGCGCACTGTAAAGCGAATCCGGTCGATTGTCCGCCCGCCGGGGTCGACCAGGGAAATGAGATGCGATCCGGGGCGCGGGACAATCGCTGCGCCCACCGCTGCATCGCCGATGACGGTGGTCCCGATCAGCAGGCGGTGGCCCGCCGCTGCTCCGCTGACCCGGATGGCCAGGCGCTGGCGGTCGCCGGGGATGTCGGGGTCGAGCGCATAGATGCTGCCGTTGGCGGGACTGGCTATGCGCGGGCGGCGCGCGGTGGCGGGCGCAGTGACAATGCTGGCCTGTCCGGTACCCGTGAGAAAATACTCTCGCCGGGGTGGCTCGCGCGTTCCGGGCAGCGCGATCTGCCGTGCCTCGACACCGGCTGGCCTGGCGGGCGGCTGGCCGGGGCGACCTGCATGCAGCGCCAGCATTACGTCGCGCCACACGGGGGCCGCGCCGCTGGTTCCTGATACCGCGCGCATGGCATCGCCCTCTAGATTGCCGACCCACACGGCGACGGTGAAGCGGTCGGAATAACCGATGCACCAATTGTCACGCATCCCCTTTGACGTGCCCGTCTTGACGGCGGCCCAGAAGGGCAGGCGCAGCGCACTGTCGGACCCGAATGCATCGGCGCGCGCCGACGCGTCGGCAAGGATATCGCCGGTGATAAAGGCAGCGGCGGGGCTGAGTATTTGCCGCGCCGCTGCTTTTGGCGGGTCAGGACGGAAATGTAATGCGGAAAAGCGCCCGCCGTTGGCCAACGCGCGAAAGGCATTGGCCTGTTCAAGCAGCGATACTTCTGCCGATCCCAGGGCCAGGCTGAAGCCGTAATATTCGCCATCCTCGACAATGCCGTGATAGCCCAGATCCCATAACCGGTCACGGAAATCCTGAACATCGCCCAGCACCAGCGCACGCACGGCAGGAACGTTGAGCGATCCTGCCAGCGCGGCCCGGACGCTGACTGGGCCGCGAAAGCTGCGGTCGTAGTTTTTGGGAACATACAGGCCAGAGGCAGTGTCGAGCTGAACCGGCGCATCGTCGAGGATCGAGGCGGGGGTCAGCCAGCCGCGTTCGATCACCTGCGCAAATAAATGCGGTTTGAGCGTCGATCCCGCCTGTCGCCGCGCATTGGCACCATCGACGGCGGCGGCGGTGGATTTCAGCCCGACACCGCCGACATAGGCGAGCACTGCGCCGGTGGCATTATCGACGACGACGACGGCCCCGTCGCGCACGCGGGCGGAACCCAGCGCCTTAAGCTGGCGGCGCAGCGCTTGCATGGCGGCGCGCTGGATGGCGGCGTCAAGCGTGGTCGTCACCCGGATGCCGGGTTTATCGAGCAGGCGCACGGCAAGGTGCGGGGCAAGGCCGGGGTCCGTGCGCGCCGCACGGTCACCGCTGGTCAGCGTTGCTGCGGCGCTGGTCAGCGCATCGCACTGGACAGCAGTAGCGCCCCGGCACGCACGGCGCGCGAGCATAGCGGGTCCAGCCGCAGGATTGGGGAGCAGCGCCGCAAACAGCCGGGCATCCAGCGCGCCCATTTGCGCCGGGGTTTTGCCAAACAGTGCCGCCGTGCCCGCGCCGATGCCCTGATTTTCACCGCGCAAGGGGACGAGGTTAAGATAGGCCTCCATCATCTGGTCCTGTGACCAGTCATCACCCAGCGCGAGGGCGGCGCGCAGCTGGCGCAGTTTCTGAAGCCAGCCGCGCCGGCCCGGTGCGGCGAGTTCGGGGGCCAAAAAGGCGGCAAGCTGCATCGGAATGGTCGATGCCCCACGGGAACGATCACCCGTCGCCCGCGCGCGGACTGCGGCGGCAATAGCAAGCCAATCGACACCGTCATGCGCGCGAAAGCGGCGGTCTTCGACGCGAATGACGGCTTTGGGGACCGCGCTGCCGATACGGGACAGGGGCACCCACGCAGCGCGGCGCTGCTGGAAATTTACCCGCTCGCTGTCGATCAGCACGCCGTCCCGATCATATAGCCATGCCTCGCTGGGCTGCCATGCCCCGCGCACTTGGGTAAATTCCGGCATTGGTGGCGGGCGGGTCCACCATGTCAGCACCAGCAGCGCTGCCGTCGCTGCGCCCAGCACGATCCACCACCACCGCATTTGGCGGGGCGGCTGGATGCTGCCGTTCAACCCCGGCGCAGGCAACAGATTAGCGGTCGCCACCGGCGGCGATGGTCATGGTGCCGTTCGGCCATGCACCGCTGATCGCAGGGCTGTACATGGCCTCGACGCGGGTGGGCGGCAGGGTAAAGCGACCCGACGCGTTCAAACGGACGACATATTCGGCCGCGTGCGTGCCTTGTGGCATCCAGGCATAATAGCCCCGCCAGCTGTCCCGTCCGCGCTCGACATAGCTCGGCTGTGCGCCCTCGCCGCGCGCTGTGGCGGCCAGCAGCTGTGATTGACCGCCCAGATTGCCGACGATGGTCGCGCCCGGCGGTACCGGGTCGGCGATGACGACCCACGTGCGTCCTGCCGTCGCGGTCACCTCGATCCGCACCTTGATAACGTCACCGCGGGTCAGCCGGTCCTTGTTCGCCGCCTTGATAATGCTGACACTGCGTTTGATCCGGTAACCAGCATTGAGCGGTTCGAGCAGCGGCACGGCCGCGCGGATGGCGATCGTCGCCCATGGTGTGCCGCCGCCACTGTGGTTCAGCATCAGCGGCCCGGCGCTGAGCGGCAGACGGAGCGGCCCAGTGTCCGCCGACAAAGGCCAGTTCTGCGTAGCACTTTGACCCGCAAGCATCACGTTCGTGGTTCCGGCAATCGCGCTCGCCGGGTACAGGCGGGCAAAATTCCGAACGACCACTGCGCCCCACGCGTTGGCGGGTGTGGTGTCCCAATGCCCGCGTTGCTGGCGCTGCGCAATGCCGACCATCAGCTTGCCTGCGTCCGCTTCCCAGCCGCGCCGACCGAGCACGGCGTCGAGCAGCTTGATCGCCATTTCATCGCCGCTGATCATCATCCACCATGGGGCGTTGGCAGCATCAACCAGGTCAAGCCTGGTGCCTTCATAGACAAGTCGTTTGCGCAGTTCGGCCTCTGCCGCAGAGCGCAGCGTCGCTGCACCGCGCAGGCCGGGGATGCGGTCCACCGTGGTCAGCCAGTCGGCGAGCAAACCAGTGGGCATATCGACCGGCATCATATCGATGCGCGCCGCCAACGCCGCACTGGCCGCGCCATTGCGGGCCAGCGCGGCCAGCGATGCCACCCGGATCAGCCGCAGATCGGCTGGTCCCATGGCCTGGCGGCCCAGGCGCCCGTCAACGACCGCCTGCAACGCCGCAATCATTTTGGTGCGGGGACCGTCAGGGATGGTCAGCCCGCTCGCAGCGGTGATCGACAGGACATAGGCGGTCAGTTCGGGCGAGCCGTTGACCCGGTCACTCGGGAAATAGCGGACCAGCCCGTCGTCATCCTGATAAAGCGGCAATTCGCCCGCCAGCGCCTGCCACCGCGCCGTATCGCCAAGCGCCACGGCGCGCGACAATTGCTGTTCAAAACAATTCCAGGGGTAAAGCGTCATATAATCGCGCACCCCGCCCAGTGGCGGCGCCACGCTGTCGGACAGGTGGATATCGACGCTGCCGCCCGCCAGCGCGCCCTTGGGCGGCGCGATCGGCAGGCTGGTGTTCGCGCCGACCTGAACCAGGCTGGCGGCCCAGGTGGTGATCGGCACGGCGGGCTCGACCGACTGCGCCGTGGCCAGCCGGTCACGCATCTTGCCGTCGCTGGATACCGCGTCGATGGTCCAGTTAATGGTGCCCGGCATCGCAGGCGCGGTCATCGACCAGCTGATCGGTACCGCGCCGCCCGCCGGAATGGTGACAGTCAGCGGCGCGCCAGTGGCGACGGCAGGGGCCAGCGTTGGGGTTGCGGTGACAGTGACGGCCTTGTCGGTGCCATTGCGCAGGGTGAAGCGGGCATCATAAGTGTCACCGGTGCGCACCAGTTCGGGCATGCCGGCAAAGATCGACAGATCCTGCACCGTCCGCACGCTGGCTTCACCCGTCCCGAACAGCGCGGGGCCAGCGGTGGCGATGGCGACGAAGCGGAATGAGGACAGGCTGTCGGACAGCGGCACGTCGATAGTGGCGCGGCCCTTGGCATCCAATGGCACGCGGCCCTTCCACAACAGCATCGGGCGGAAATCTTCGCGCGCCAGGCCGGACATATCCTCGCCCCCGCCGCCGCCGGGGGCCAGCGCCTTGCGGCCATAGTGACGCTTGCCGACAACCTGCATCTGCGCGGTCGAGGTGAGTACGTCGAGTGTGCGCTGGCCCATCATCGCGTCAAGCAGCTGCCAGCTTTCATTGGGGGCGAGCTGGAGCAGTGCCTCGTCCACGGCGGCAAAGGCGATTTCGGCGCTTGCCGGGGGCTTGCCGCCCGGGGCGGTGACGGCGATTTGCACTTTGGCCGTTTCGCGCACGGCATATTTGGTTTTGTCGGTGGTCAGCTTGACTCCCAGCCGGTTGCCTTCCCAGCCAACCTTGATCCGCGCGATGCCAAGCCGGTAAGACGGTTTGGCGAGATCGACGAGCGCGGTCGCCGGCGCGCCTTCGCTGGTCATAATATCGAAACCGATGGCGCGCTTCATCTTGCGGAACCAGCCTTCATTGCCGGTGACGCGCCCGCGCACTGCCATGACCGAGACATAAACGTCAGGGGCATAGCTGGCGGGCAGTTTGACAGAAATGACAGGATCGGTGCCCTTGAGCGGGGTGACGAAACTCGACAACACGCCCTCACGTTCGACGGTGACCAGTGCAGTCGCCTCGCGGAACGGCATGCGCACCTGAAAACGGGCGGTGTCACCGGCCTTGTACCGCGGGCTTTCGGGGATCACGTCCATCCGGTCGCCATTGTCCCCGCCGAACCACCATTCATCATCGCCCGCAAGCCAGACCGAGCGGACGGCGCGCGCCTCGTTGCCGGCCGCGTCGCGGGTGGTGGCAACAACAGTTACCTCGCCCGAAACTGCAGGGGACATGGCGCAGCGCGCACGGCCCAGTTTATCGGTTCGGGTGGTGCAGGTGACCGGCAACCGGGTCGTCGTCATGCGGTTGTCATAGGCGTAAAAGCCGCCGATCAGGCGCCGCCGCGCCGTGGTGATCGCACGTTGATAGACGGCAACATTGACGCTTTGACCCGCGACGGGCTTGCCATCAATGCCAAGCGCCACGAATTGCAGGCGCAGATCCTGGTCGCGCATCAACCAGCCATCGGTTTTGACGCCCAGTTGCACAGCGGCAGGGAACAGGCGGATACGGCGGCTGGCAGTCAGGGTTTCGCCATTGGCATCCTCATAATCCATCTCGACCGTCATCAGCGTGGGTTCGACGATTGGTTGGTCAATCTCGATGCTCGTCTGCACCGTGCCGTCCGTGCCGAGCGCCAGCGGCATCGTCCGCGCGAGGGGGAGCGGGGCATCGGCCTCCTCGCCTGAATCGTCCAGCGCGACCGTGCCTTCCTGCACCGCGGTGCCGCCAAAATCCCAGCCGTCATAATCCTCTGGCGGCGACCAACTTTGATTGAAAGTGGTGCGAATGGTGACGGGCAGACCGCCAGCCGGACCGCCTGACAAATAACCAGCAAACAGCGATAATGGCACAGCGGCAGGTCGCACCGGCGGGGTTTTGGGTCCGGTCACGGTCGCACGCATCGTTGGCAGGCGATATTCATCGACGCGGATCGACTGGTTTGCCCAGATGGTCCGTGCTTTGCCCTTGGCGTCCGTGGTCACGAATTGCAGGTCATAATCGCCCATGGCCGCTGCGGCGGGGACGTTCCACTGGCTTTCGCCGACCCCATTGGCGTCGATGGCAAAGGGCAGCTCGAATGCCGTGTCTGACCCGCGATGCGACAGGCGCAGTGTGCCCGCCAATGTCGGGGCAAGGGCAAAACCGATGCCCGCCGGACGGCGCAGGATGTGCTTCATGCTGACGCTCTCACCCGCCTTGACCAGCGCACGGTCAAAAATGGTGTGGAGAATGTCGGTGCGTTCCGACCAGCCAAAGGGCAGGTCGAAGTCATAGGGGCGCAGGCCGTCGCCCCAGTCGGTCAGGGTAAAGCTGAAATCATCGGCTGCGCGCGCGGAGATCATCAGCGCATGACCCTCACTATTGCTGCTCGCCGCTTCGCTCTCACTACAGCTGGAGTAGGTTTCGGGCTTGGGCAGGCCGCGCGTGACGACAAGTCGCCCCTGTGCATCGGTGGTGCCGCGCGCCAGGCTGCGGCCGGTGCACGCATCGGTCACGCGCACCTCTGCCCCGCTTACCGGCAGCCCGGTGTCGAGCGAGGTCACCCACGCGAGCGATGTTTCGCGGCCCCATTTGAAATGCACGGCCATGTTCGTAACAAGCGCGGCAGAGGCGACATAGCGTGTCGCCTTGCGCCCCAGCAGCGCCGCGCCAAGTTCGGGGCTGGCTAGCTCGACGATGTGAAAGCCTGGATCGGTTAGCGGGATGCCCACGACCTCGAATTCGCGGCCCTTGCCGGGCAGGGGCAGGGCGATCTCTGTGCGGCCAGCGGCAGCGGGCGCATTCGCGAAAATCGACTTGGCCCCGGTGTAAGTCACTGTTCGGGTGCTGCCCCGGCCGTCGCGCTCTTCGCGAATATCACTATCGTCGGCATTATCGACCCGCTTGAGCCATTTCAGGATAGCCGCATCATCCGCGCTGACGCGCAGCGCAGCGCCGCTGATTGCGACCTGCTCGCGCTTCAGTTCGGCCTCGACCCCGCGTACGGTGACGGGCAGGACGCCGCCCTCACGGGCTTCTAATATGCCAAAGGGCGCAGCGAATTTCACCAGTGGCGGGGTGCGGTCGATAGCCACCGTCTGCGGAAAGCGGGCAGCGTTTTGCAGCAGGCGTCCCGATTGGTCAGCAAAGTCGGCGGGCAGAATCAGCGAAGCCTGCTGCGCCTCGGGAAGGGGTCCGGAAAAGCTGACGGCGGTCAGATAAGCGTCGTTATCGGTGGGCTTGTCGGGGCGGCGGATACTGCCATCGGCCATGCGCAGCGTGGCGGCGAGCGCGGTGGCGCGGGCGACCGGCGCGGTAAAGCTGAGCGCGACCGGGCGCAGCGGGTTGCAGCCTGCTTGCGCATTTATGCGGGCGCAGGCGAAGCGCGCGGTAAAGGCGGCGCGGACGCTGTAGTCAAAACGCTGATCACGCCCGGCGGTGCGGGTCGGTGCCCCGGCCTGACCAATGCGGGCGTCCCACACCAGCGCCATGGCGCGCCCGGGGGGCAGCGGGCGGCGGCATTTGGCGGCGACAATGCGACTGAGCCAGTCATCGCGATCAGCCCCGGCGGCCGGTACCTGGGTCGGCAGGCCCGCGGCGGACAGAAAATCCTGACGTTCCCAGTCATTATTGCCCAGGCCGGTCAGGATTTCGGTCGCCGTCGCGGCGGGCAGGACATCCAGGGGAATTTTCTCGCCAATTCCGTCGACGGTGCAATAGCCATAGCGCGCAACCGTTGCGCGATCAGCAACGGCATTGGTGGCGACCAGGAAAATCTGGTCTTCCTCGACCCCGCCATAGGAGCCACCTGACAGCACCGCGCGCGCCGTCGGGCCGCCAGTATCAATGGGGAAGCGGCTGGTGCCTGACAGGTCGGTCCCGCGCGCGGTGATCAGCCGGTCGCGCAGCGAAACTTCACAGGCGATGCCAGCTGGCAGCGCACGGTCGAATTCGAGTATCCACGTCTGGGTGTCGGCCCAGCGGCCCTTGCCGGGGACGGGGCAGTCATGCGTTGCCGGGGCCGGTGCACGCGGATCGCCGAGCGGAACCATGGCTTCGGAAAAGCGCAACGTAAAACGGTTGACGCTGGCATCGCCCGCCGCCGTGCTGCCGGGGGTCGCCAGGATGACCTGCGGAATGGTGTCGCCGCCCGCCGCCGCTGTGACCAACGTCAGAGGAATCAGCCATGCCGCGCGCCGCGCCCGGTTCCACCAACCTGCTCCGTTGCCCGTCATCGCTATCGATTCCTTCCGACAATATCGACTATCCTTGCTGGAACGAAAGGATGCTGTCCACCAGTCAGTTGTAGAGGGTCAGCGCGCGAGCATGGGCCCCAGCCATTGTCCGCCGAACAGGTGGACATGCAGGTGCGGCACTTCCTGTCCGCCATGCCCACCGATATTGGCGAGCAAGCGGTAACCGGGCGCGGGCAAACCCAGGTCGCGGGCAATCTGTCCAACAGCGCGGATATAACCGGCGATTTCATTGTTGCCCGCGCGTGCGGTGAAATCGTCCCAGCTAACATACGCGCCTTTGGGAATGACCAATATGTGCACTGGCGCTTGCGGGTTGATGTCATGAAAGGCGAGCGCCCATTCGTCCTCATACACCGCATTGCAGGGCAGTTCGCCGCGCAGGATGCGGGCAAAGATGTTGCGGTCATCATAGGGCAGGGTCGCGTCAATCGGCATGGCGGGCCTCGGTGCGGCTAAGGGTGTCAATGGCGGTCATCAGCCGCATGGTGGCCAGGGTGTCGTCGCCGCGCGTGGCGACGGGCGCGCCGCTGCGCACCGCGTCGCGGAAGGCGGCAAGCTGGTGGACATAGGTGGACGGGCCGGCGAAATCCTCGCGGCCTTCGCGCCCGTCGATCATCCAGTGGAAATCATGCCCCCGGTGCGGTGCCAGCGGGTTGCGGATGGAAAGCCAGCCGCGCGTCCCGGCAAAACGCGCCGTGGCGGCAAAGGGCTGGTCAAAGGCGCAATCCACCGTGATGCATGCGCCGTTGGGCGTGGCCAGACGCGCCGTGGTGGCAATGTCCGCGCCGCCAGCGCGATCGTCGTTCAGCCAGCGCTGCGCGGCGGACACAGTCGTGGGTTCCACCCCCAGCGCCGAGCGCGCCCAATAGAGCGGATAGACGCCCAGGTCCCACAGCGCGCCGCCACCCACCCAGCGGTCATAGCGCAGCTCGCCGGGCGTCGGCGGGAAGTCGATGGCAAAGGTCGCCGCAACATCCGTAATATCGCCCAGCGCGCCGCCGCCGACCAACGCGCGCATCCGCGCCGCCAGCGGGTGATAATGGCTATGCTGCGCCTCCATCACCAGCCCGCCATGCACCGCCTCTGCTGCGACCATCGCCGCGGCATCGGCCATCGTCAGTGCAAAGGGTTTTTCGCACAGCACCGGCTTGCCCGCCGCAAGCGCGGCGATGGACCAGCGCGCGTGCAGGTTCGGCGGCAACGCGACATAGACGGCGTCGACATCGTCGGCCTCGATCAGCGCCTGATAGTCGGGATAGGTCTTCGCGATGCCATGCTCATCGGCATAGGCCCGCGCCCGCGCCGGATCGCGCGCGGCGACGGCTTGCACGGTGACGCCGTCCACATCGCGCGCCGCGCCGATCATCGCATAGGTCGCGACCCGCGCTGCGCCCAGGATACCGATGCGCAGGGTCATGACTGGCGCGCAGCCTTTTCGGCATGACCGGAGGTGCCTTCGCGGCGGTCAAGCTCGGCGGCAATCGCGTCCCAGCGAATCCCGCGCGCGGCGAGCAGTACGGTCAGGTGAAACACCAGGTCGGTCGCCTCGGCGACAATTTCGGACTCCTCGCCCTCGACGGCGGCGACGACCAGCTCGATCGCTTCTTCGCCCAGTTTGCGGGCGATATGGCCATGACCCTTGGCGATCAGGCTGGCGACATAGCTCGCCTCGGCCTCTCCAGTGACAATGCGGGCGTGGACAGTGTTTTCGAGGCGCGTCAGCGCGGACATGGTGGGATCGGTCATTATGC
>Ga0105046_10004030_pt1 | contig 23357 bp, 20 predicted proteins | sample MAT03_FD_78385 | JGI IMG/M metagenome (GOLD analysis project Ga0105046, IMG submission 78385) | Freshwater microbial communities from Lake Fryxell liftoff mats and glacier meltwater in Antarctica - MAT-03 (megahit assembly) | ecosystem: Environmental > Aquatic > Freshwater > Ice > Liftoff...
TGCCCCCCGAGGGGGCTGTGCTTGCTTGGGGCGGCCCGGCGCCGGGACTGACCCCCACGCTTGTCGCTTCGCGTACTACGCTGCCCCCCGAGGGGGCTGTGCTTGCTTGGGGCGGCCCGGCGCTGCGCACGCCGACGGCGCCAGGCGGGCACAGCACCAGCGCGCGCTTGCAGTCGGCAGGGTCCTTCACGTCTTCAACGGAAAGGGTGTCGGGCAACGCCACCCCAGCTGCGCGGTAAGCCTCGTTGAGCGTCTGCACCGCACCGTGCACGATGATGGGCCCGATCGAGGCGTCCACCCCGCTCAGGATGCGCTGGGCCTTGCCGAAGCTGTAACACATGAGCACGCTGGCGCGCCCCGCCGCCGCGTTGGCGGCCCACCAGCTGTTGATGTCGGCAAAAATCTCCGCGTCGGGACGCCAGCGGTAAATCGGCAGGCCGAAGGTGGACTCGGTGATGAAAACGTCGCAGCACACCGGCTCGAAAGGCGCGCAGGTGGCGTCGGGCGCAACCTTGTAGTCGCCGCTGGCCACCCAGGTCTGGCCGCCGTGTTCAAGCCGCACCTGCGCCGACCCCAGCACGTGGCCGGCCGGGTGCAGCGAGACGGTAACGCCATGGTGGGTGATGCGCTGCCCGTATTCCAGCGTCTGAAGCGTGATGGCCTGCCCCAGCCGCGAGCGCAGCACGCCTTCTGCGGGCGCAGCCGCGAGGTAATGGCGGTGGCCTGCGCGCGCATGGTCGGCATGGGCGTGGGTGATGACGGCCCGGTCCACCGGCCGCCACGGGTCGATGTAAAAATCCCCCGGCGGGCAGTACAGGCCCTCGGGCCGTTGAACAATCAGGTCCTGCATGTCTGGCGGCCGCTCTCCGGAAGACCTTTTCGGAAAAATCAGTAACGCTGGCCGGCCACGAAAATGGCCAGGCGCATCAGCGCATGGGCGAAGTGGTCCAGCATACGCTGGGCCCAGGGCCGCTGGCTGTAGGCGACGGGATCGAGCAGGCGTCCGTGGCCGGCTATCGCGGCGCACAGGCTGTCGCGCAGCTCGCCTGCAAAAGCCTTGTCCTCGATGACCACATTGGCCTCGAGCGCCAGCAGCAGGCTCAGCGGGTCGAGGTTGGACGAGCCCACCGTGGCCCAGTGCCCGTCGATCACCGCGACCTTGGCATGCAGAAAGCTGGCTTCGTATTCATGGATCTCAACGCCTGCGGCCAACAGCGCGCCGTAAACCGGGCGCGCGGCGTGGTACTGCATGAAGTACTCGTACCGGCCTTGCAGCAGCAAGGTCACCTGGACGCCACGCCTGGCAGCCTTGACCAGGGCGCGCCTGAGCTTGCCGCCGGGCACGAAGTAGGCATTGGCAATAAGGATTTCGCGGTGGGCCTTGCCGACCGCCTGGAGATAGACCTTTTCAATGCTGCCGCGGTTGCGCAGGTTGTCCCGCAGCACCAGGGCCGCCTTGGCACGCGGCAGGACCGCACCGCCCTGCCTCGCCTCCTGCCCGGCCGCTGCAGCCTGGCTGGACAGCCCCGCAGCCTGGGTGCGCCGGCCATACCCGGCCGCCTTGAATTTTTCCCAGGCGGCAGCCAGGTGGTTTTGCCGCGCGCTGTAGCCGGCCTGCACCCGCCACCAGAGCAGCGCCATGGCTTCGGCCGCCTCGGCCGCCATCGGCCCGGTGACCGCCACCGCAAAGTCAAACCGGGCGGCCTGCAAGTCGCCGTGGTTGGGATCGTAAAAATCATCGAGCACATTGATGCCGCCGCAAAAAACCGTGCGCTGGTCCACCACGCACAGCTTGCGGTGCAGGCGACGCCAGCGATCCGGCACCACCAGGCCAAGGCCACCCAGCCCCGCCGCCAATGGTGAATACACACACCATGTCACCCCGGCTTCAGTCATTTTCTGCTGCCACGCGGTCGACAGGGGGTCCGAGCCGATGCCATCCACCAGCACCTCCACACGCACGCCACGCAGGGCGGCCCGCACCAGCGCCTCGGCCACATCCCCGCCGGCAAGGTGAGCATCAAAAATATAGGTTTCCAGCTGCACCCAGTGGCTGGCGCCGTCGATGGCGCTGATCAGCGCGGGAAAGTACTGCTGCCCACCCTGCAGCAGTTGCAGCGCTTCCGATCTGTGCAGGGGGTTCATGCGAGGTGGCTCAGGCCATGAATTGCGGAAGCATCAGGATCGCCTCCGCATTGGACGGTGAGAAGCACTGGTCCGCCGCTTCTAGCCAGGGCAGCCACTGGCAGGCCGTGTGTTCGCGCGGGCTCAGCGTGACAGGCGTGCCGCTCGGCACGCACAGGCTGAAGACATATTCGGTGTTGCGGGTAACGCCTGGTGCATAGCGGTGGCGCCATTGCGGATAGATGTCGTAAATGTTGGAGACCGCCCAGTCGCGCAGATCTGCGGTATCCACTGCGATACCGGTTTCCTCCCCAACTTCACGCACTGCGGTTTGCAGCAAGCGCTCGTCCGGCGTGTCCCGAGAACCGGTCACGCTTTGCCAGAACCCCGGGTGGTCCGCGCGCTCGGACAGCAGCACCTCCAGCGCTGGGGTGTGAATGACCACCAGCACCGACTCGGGAATCTTGAAGGCCGATGTTTCAAACATCGATTTGTTTTTTCAACTGCATTATCGAAATAATCGCCGCCGCTTAGATGCTCTACGCGTCAGCGAAGAAGTCCGAGTCGATTCGTTTGAGGTGATAAGTGGCGGCGACAGACACGCCCGAATCGTGTTCGATCATCAATTCGGCGGGGCGTGCGCCATCGAATATTTCCGGACGTGGCATATCTCTCCTTTGCCCAGTCATCCAACAGAACCTGTTGTTCCATTTCGGCCATTAATTCGGCATGGCTCAGTTGACCGCCTACTGCTTTTGACAGCGCAATAAGCGCCGCAAAGTGCATGTCTGTTATTAGCTTGTCTGAACGAGAGAGAGGACGAGACATAGATGTGCTCCAACAACGATAAAAGGGCGCCGAAGGACGCCCTTTTATTCTGCCTCAATTGCATGTCAGACTGGCTGCGGATTGCGCAGGCGAATGTGCAACTCTTTCAACTGCTTCTCATCAACCGGGCTGGGCGCGTGCGTCAGCAGGCACTGCGCGCGCTGCGTCTTGGGGAAGGCGATCACATCGCGGATAGACTCGGCGCCCGTCATCATGGTCACGATGCGGTCCAGGCCAAAAGCCAGACCGCCGTGCGGCGGAGCGCCATACTGCAGCGCGTCCAGCAGGAAGCCGAATTTCTCTTGCGCTTCCTCCGGTCCGATCTTCAGCGCGTCGAAGACCTTGCTTTGCACCTCGGCCTGATGAATACGCACCGAGCCGCCGCCCAGCTCCCAGCCGTTGAGCACCATGTCATAGGCCTTGGCAATGCACTTGCCCGGGTCGGTGTCCATCCAGTCCTCATGGCCGTCTTTGGGCGCGGTGAAAGGGTGGTGCGCGGCGCTCCAGCGCTGGCCGGCTTCATCAAACTCGAACATCGGAAAGTCCACCACCCACAACGGTTTCCAGCCGGCCGTGAACAGCCCGGTTTTCCTGCCGAATGCGCTCAGGCCGACTTTCAGGCGCAGCGCGCCCATGCTGTCGTTGACGATCTTGGCCTTGTCGGCCCCGAAGAAAATGATGTCGCCGCTGGCTGCGCCGGTGCGCTTGAGGATCTCGGCAATCGCCGCATCGTGAATGTTCTTGACGATGGGGCTTTGCAGGCCCGGCCACCGAAGGGCTTTGTCGCCTGGCCCTTTGGCCGCATCGTTGACCTTGATCCAGGCCAGGCCTTTGGAGCCGTAAATCTTGACGAACTCGGTGTAGCCGTCAATCTCGCCGCGGCTCAGCTCCGCGCCGCCGGGCACACGCAGTGCCACGACGCGGCCGCCGAGCGTGGTCGCCGGTGTGCTGAATACCTTGAAGTCGACATCGGCCATCACGTCAGTGAGTTCGGCGAACTCCAGATTGACGCGCAGGTCGGGCTTGTCGGAGCCGAAGCGGTGCATGGCGTCGGCGTAGGCCATGACGGGGAACTCGCCCAGGTCGGTGGCCAGCACGGTTTTGAAAATGTTGCTGATCATGCCCTGGAACAGGTCGCGGATGTCCTGCTCGCCCATGAAGGACGTCTCGATATCGATCTGCGTGAACTCGGGCTGGCGGTCGGCGCGCAGGTCTTCGTCGCGGAAGCATTTGGTGATCTGGTAGTAGCGGTCGAAGCCGGCCACCATCAGCAGTTGCTTGAACAGCTGAGGGCTTTGCGGCAATGCAAAAAACTGGCCTTCGTTGACACGGCTGGGCACCAGGTAGTCGCGCGCGCCTTCAGGCGTGCTCTTGGTCAGCATCGGCGTTTCGATGTCGATGAAGCCGTTGGCATCCAGAAATTTGCGCGTCTCCATCGCCACGCGGTAACGCAGCATCAGGTTGTTCTGCATGTAGGGGCGGCGCAGGTCCAGGACGCGGTGCGTCAGACGCGTGGTTTCCGACAGGTTGTCGTCGTCAAGCTGGAACGGCGGCGTCACGCTGGGGTTGAGCACCGTCAGCTCGTGGCACAACACCTCGATCTTGCCGCTTTTCAGCGCGTCGTTCACCGTGCCTTCGGGACGGGCACGCACGAGGCCCTTGATCTGCACGCAAAATTCATTGCGCACGCCCTCGGCCGTGGTGAACATGTCGGCGCGGTCCGGGTCGCACACCACCTGCACATAACCTTCACGGTCGCGCAGGTCGATAAAAATCACGCCACCGTGATCGCGCCGGCGGTTGACCCAGCCGCACAGGCTGACGGTTTGGCCCAGCAGGGCTTCGGTCACCAGACCGCAATAGTGGGAACGCATTTGGGAAGTCATAAGTAAGTCGCTGGTTGACGGGTTCGGTGAGCGCTCATGCGCCGGGAAAATATTTACCTGGGTTTGTAGCTGGCGGCGCTGCCGGGCACCACCACACCCATGGAGATCACATAGGTCAGGGCTTCATCCACGCTCATTTTCAGTTCGATACAGTCGGTTTTTTTGAGCATGACGAAATAGCCGCCGGTCGGATTAGGCGTGGTCGGCACATACACGCTCAGGTATTCGCCCTGCAGGTAATTGACCACGTCGCCGCCCGGCATGCCGGTCTGAAAGGCGATGGTCCAGACGCCTTCGCGCGGCCACTGGACCAGCAGCGCCTTGCGAAAAGCATTGCCGTTTTCCGAGAACAGCGTGTCGGACACCTGCTTGACGCTGGAATAGATCGACCGGACGATGGGAATGCGGCTGAGCAGGGCGTCCCACCAGCGAACAAGCTTCTTGCCGAAAAAATTTGTGGCAATGGCGCCTATCGTCAGGACGATGGTCAGCGCCAGCAGCACCCCAAAGCCTGGAATATGAATACCCAGCAACTTGTCAGGGTGCCAGTCACCCGGAAGGATCTCCAGCGTCTGGTCCAGCGTGCCAACGATCCAGTTCAGCAACCATACCGTGACGGCCAGCGGCACCAGCACCAGCAACCCGGCCAGCACCCACCGGCGTATCGCAGCCATCAACTGGCCTTGGGGGTGGAGCCGGAGCTGGCCGGTGCGGCAGCTGCGGCGGCGGGCGCAGCGGCGGGTGCCGGTGCTGCTGCGGCTTTGTCCGAAGGTGCCGTCGACTTGCCGTCCGCAGCGCCTGCCGCGGGCGTTTCGCCGCCTGTGACAGGCGCAGCAGCGGCGGCGGCACCGCCGCTGCGGAAATCAGTCACGTACCAGCCCGAGCCTTTGAGCTGGAAACCGGCGGCGGTCAGCTGCTTTTTAAAGGCGGGCGCACCGCACTGGGGGCAGTCGGTCAGCGGTGCGTCGGACATTTTTTGCAAAACGTCCTTGTGATGCCCGCAGGACTCGCATTTGTAGGCGTAGATTGGCATGGTTCTAGAGGTTTTGTCGGAGTGGTGCCATCCCGGAGAGAGCCCAGGATGCAAAACCTTTAATTATAGGCGCGGGGGCTATCCCCCGACGGGAGGGGCTGCCTCCCTGGCGCGACCTGGCCCTCAGCCTTCGGTGGACAGGCGGTGGTGGCTGCCGCGGCTGTTTTCGATGGTCTGCGGCGTCAGGGAACCCACCAGCATGCCCAGGGTAGCGGCCAACACCCCCGCCAGTTGGGCCGGGAACTGCTCGCCCAGCGTGCTGAAAAGGAAAAGCAGCCAGGTCCCTATGCCGCACACCACAGAAAAAATGGCACCCTGGGTGCTGGCTTTTTTCCAGTAGAGGCCGAACACCAGCGGAACGAACGCACCCACCAGGGGCACCTGGTAGGCCCCCGACACCATGTCGTAAATCGGCGTGCCCTGCATGGAAATGGCGTAAGCGACCACCAGGCAGCTGAACACCAGCACCGTGGTGCGCATCAGCTTGAGCTCGTGCTGGTCACTCATGCGGGGTTTGAACTGGCGCCATATGTTCTCGACAAAGGTCACGCTGGGCGCCAGCAGCGTGGCCGACGCGGTGGACTTGATGGCCGACAGCAAGGCGCCGAAAAACAGCACCTGCATGATGAACGGCATTTTCTGCAGCACCAGGGTAGGCAGGATTTTTTGCGGGTCTTCCTTGAGCAGCAGGGCCGTCTCCTCGGGCATGATGATCAAGGCGCTGACGACCAGAAACATAGGCACAAAGGCAAACAGGATGTAGCAGACCCCGCCTATCACCGGGCCCTTGGTCGCTGCGCCGGGATTGTTGGCCGACATCACGCGCTGAAAAACGTCCTGCTGCGGGATGGAGCCAAACATCATGGTGATGGCCGCGGCGAGGAAAAACACCATGTCGCGGAAGTTGGGCTCGGGCCAGAACCGGAACAAGTCCTGGCTGGTGGCCAGGGCGATGACCTTGTCGGCACCGCCAGCCAGGTTGCCGGCAAACACGGCCAGCACCGAGAGCCCAGCGACCAGCACGATCATCTGGATGAAATCGGTCACGGCGACCGACCACATGCCGCCAAACAGCGTGTAGGCCAGCACCGAGGCCGTGCCTATGAGCATGCCGGTGGTGGTGCTGATGGCGCCGCCCGAAAGGATGTTGAACACCAGCCCGAGCGCAGTGACCTGGGCGGCGACCCAGCCCAGGTAGCTGATCATGATGATGATGGAGCAGGCCACCTCGATGGTGCGGCCGTAACGCTCGCGGTAGTAATCGCTGATGGTCAGCAGCGACATCTTGTAGAGCTTGCCCGCGAAAAACAGGCCCACGAGGATCAGGCAGGTGCCGGCGCCAAAGGGGTCTTCCACCACGCCGTTCAGCCCGCTCTGGACAAACTTGGCCGGGATGCCGAGCACGGTTTCAGCGCCAAACCAGGTCGCAAAGGTCGTGGTGACGATCATGATCAGCGGCAGGTTGCGCCCGGCAATCGCGTAGTCGGCGGTGTTTTTGACGCGCCTGGCGGCATACAGGCCAATGATGATGGTGATCAACAGGTAGACAAAAACCAGGGTTAAGAGCACAGCGGCCTCCTCAAGAATGGGTGATTATCACCATATTTTTCAAACTGGCCGGTGTGCTGCCCGGCCCGAACGCGGGTGTTCGGCCGGGTCGTCCTAGAAAACGCGGATGCGCAGCATCACCTGCATGGCAAGCAGGCCCAATGCAAAACCCAGGCCACCGTAAATCAGGCCCTGCAGCAGCTTGTTGGTGCGTTTTTGCTCTAGTAGCAGCTCCTGCAGTTCCCGGTGGTTGCCACCGGACTGGTTTTTCAGGTACTGCTGCAGCAGCCGCGGCAAGCCGGGCAGCAGCTTGGCATAAGTCGGCGCCTCGGCCTTGAGCTGCTCCAGCAGCTTTTCGGGACCCACCTGCTCGATCATCCAGGTCTCCAGAAAAGGTTTGGCCGTGCTCCACAAGTCGAGATCGGGGTCGAGCTCGCGGCCCAGGCCCTCGATGTTAAGCAGTGTTTTTTGCAGCAGCACCAGTTGCGGCTGGATTTCCACATGAAATCGGCGCGAGGTCTGGAACAGGCGCATCAGCACCATGCCCAGCGATATTTCCTTGAGCGGGCGATCAAAGTAGGGCTCGCAGCAGGCGCGTATTGCGGCCTCCAGTTCATCGACCCGCGTGCTGGCCGGGACCCAGCCGGACTCGATGTGCAGCTCGGCGACACGTTTATAGTCGCGCCGGAAAAACGCGCTGAAGTTCTGCGCCAGGTATTCCTTGTCGACCTCGGTGAGCGTGCCGACGATGCCGAAGTCCAGCGAGATGCAGCGTCCGAAGGTGGCCGGGTCCAGGCTGACCTGGATGTTGCCGGGATGCATGTCGGCGTGGAAAAAGCCGTCGCGAAACACCTGGGTGAAAAAGATCGTGACGCCGTCGCGCGCCAGTTTTTTCATGTCCACGCCGGCATCACGCAGGCGCGCCGTCTGGCTGATGGGCACACCGTTCATGCGCTGCATCACCATGACATCGGGCATGCAGAAGTCCCAGACCATCTCCGGGATCAGCACCAGGTTCAGGTTCTGCATGTTGCGCCGCAGCTGCGCCGCGTTGGCGGCCTCGCGCAACAGGTCCAGTTCGTCATGCAGGTATTTGTCGAACTCGCCGACCACCTCGCGCGGCTTGAGTCGCTTGCCGTCGGCCGACAGGCCCTCGACCCAGCCCGCCATCATGTGCATCAGGGCCAGGTCTTTTTCAATCGCTGGCAGCATGTTGGGGCGCAGCACCTTGACCGCCACTTCACGGCCACCCGGCAAGGTGGCGAAATGCACCTGCGCAATCGAGGCGCTGGCCACAGGCACCCGCTCAAAACTTTCAAAAATCTGCCCTATCGGCCGGCCAAAGGCCTTTTCGATGATGGCAATGGCGATGTCGGAATCAAACGGCGGCACCCGGTCCTGCAGGCGGGCCAGCTCATTGGCGATGTCCAGCGGCAACAGGTCGCGCCGGGTGGACATCACCTGGCCGAACTTCACAAAAATCGGGCCCAGGCTTTCCAGGGCTTCACGCAGGCGCGCGCCCCGCGGAGACCTGAGGTCGCGCCCTATCGACACGACGCGGGTCAGCGTGCGTACCCAGGGCTTGCTGAAACTCGACAGCACCAGCTCGTCCAGCCCAAAACGCAGCACCGTCCAGACGATGAAAATGCCCCGGAACAGCCGCCTCATTGGGTAAGCTCCGCCTTGAAGGCTGCGCTATTCGCCTTGGGAGCGGCCCGGCGACTCATGGCGCGGCTTTTGCAGGCTCAGCTGGCGGCACCACGACGGCAGCTGATGCCGAAGCCGTGGTGGAAGGCGCCTGGGCCAGAAACTGCCGCAGGCCCGCAAGCGCCTGGCGCGCAAAACCGGCCAGCGTGTGGGCCGGCACGTCGCCGATCAGCCGCGACAAATCCTCTTCCACATCCCAGCGCAGGTTGTCGGCCAGCCAGCCGAGCTCGGCGGCCAGTTGCACATCGCCCTCGATCTTGACCGGCGGCGCCTTGCCGGCCAGCACCGACTGCATCACGACCGCTGGAGATTCGGCGGCCACGGCCAACAACAGATCGGGTGGGGCACCGGGCGCGGCGCGGTCCAACAGCCCGGCCGGCGTGATCAGCAAGTCCAGCGCAAACACGCCCCAGCGCACATGCACCACGCTGCCTTTTTTGCGCAACAGGCGGTTTTGCGCCTCTTTTTCCTGCATCAGCACATGGTTCAGGAACAGCACGAGTTTCTGCTGCCCCTCATCGACCACCCAGGCGGGAGGCTGAAAACGGGTGACCAAGGATTGCAGAAAAGAAAAAGGGGGGGTGTTATTCATACGTCCCCGATTCTATATAGCCCCCACGTTCGCTCGCCACGCGTAGCTCGCTGCCCCCCGAGGGGGCCGCTGCGCCTGCGGCCCGGCGAAGCCGGTTCCGCGGCCCCTGCTTGAAAAGACAGAGGCCGTCGGCTCGCACTTATTGCAGAGCTTGTACGCCGGCGACTAACCAGCCGCCGCCGCTGCGCGGCTTGGTCATGTTCCAGACCTCGCGGAATGGGCTGGCGCCGGCCGAGGCGTCTTCACGGATCATGCCGGAGAACTCCACGCTGGCCATGTAGACATCGCTGAGCTCTTCAATACCGAGCAACTGGGCTTCAAGCATGACGACATCGGTCTTGTTGGCGGTGCCGCCAGTGTGCGACTCGCGGTCGGCGAGCTGTGCCTTGATCTGTTCGAGCATTTCATCGGTCATCATGGCGCGCAGGCTGCTGACGTCGGAGCGGTCCCAGGCATCCTGCAGGGTCACGAAGTTCGCCTTGCAGGCCCTGAGGAAACCATCAGCGTCGAAGCCGGCCGGTACACCCCATGATTGCGCTCCACCCAGGGCGGACCCGATCATCGAGCCGCCAGCCCCTGCCGCCTTGCCGCCATCAAAGGCCATGCTGTTGCGCTCCCAGGGACGGGCCGAAGCGTCGTTGCCAACGTTTTCAGGGCTGTAGTTACGCGGCGTGGTCGCGTTGCCTGCCCCCTGCATGGCATAAGGCGTCGACTGGCCCTGGGCATTGCCGCCCTTGAGTCTGCGCATCACAAACCCGATCACCACCATCACCACCAGCGCCAGCAGGGCGAACATGATGATTTGCCCGAAAGCGCCCCCCAGACCCAGCGAGGACGCCAGCCAGGCCAGGCCCAGGCCAGCGGCCAGGCCGCCCATCATCGCGCCCCATGGCTTTTTCGGCGCCTGTGCGACGGGCGCGGCGGGGGCCTGCGCGGGCGGCGCGGCCTGACGCTGCGTCACGTTGGACGACTGGCGGCCCGTGGAGCCGCTACCGCCCATGCGTTTGGCTTCTGCTGCGGGCGAGTAAGCCAGCAGCATAGTGACGGCCATGACAGCCGAGAGAATTGCAGACCAGAATTTCATAACGTCTCCTCTAATTAAATAAACTCAACACTTGATTCCAACATGCAATGCCACCACCCCGCCCGTGAGGTTGTGATAGTCCACATGGCCAAAACCACCTTTATGCATCAGGGCCTTTAGCTCTTCCTGGCCGGGATGCATGCGGATGGACTCCGCCAGATAGCGGTAACTCGAGTCGTCGTTAGCCACCAGCTTACCCAGTTTCGGCAAAACATTAAAGGAATACCAGTCATAGGCTTTTTCCAGCGGCTTGGCGATTCTGGAGAACTCCAGCACCAGCAGCTTGCCTCCGGGCTTGAGCACGCGGTTCATCTCTGCCAGGGCCAGGTCCTTGTGCGTCATGTTGCGCAGACCGAAAGCCACGGTCACCAGGTCAAAGCTGTTGTCCGGGAACGGCAGGTGTTCGGCGTCGCAAACCGTCGTGGGCAGTACCTTGCCGGCATCGAGCAGGCGGTTGCGGCCCTCGCGCAGCATGGCTTCGTTGATGTCGGTGTGCACGACACAGCCGCTGGCGCCGACCTTGGGCGCAAACGCCAACGCAAGGTCGCCGGTGCCACCGGCAATGTCCAGCACACGCTGGCCGTCCCTCACGTCGGCCACCGTGACCGTGTAGGCCTTCCAGACGCGGTGCAGGCCCATGGACATCAGGTCGTTCATCACGTCGTATTTGGGCGCCACCGAATCGAAAACGCTGCGCACACGGCTGGCCTTGTCTTTCTCGTCGACAGACTGGAAACCAAAATGGGTGCTGCTCATAACCCAATGCTAGGGGTGAAAGCCGGCAATTCAAGCGACAACCCTGCCACCGCGTGGGGCATTGCCCGGAATTTATGTTGAAAAACAACACCAGCCCCCACCCGTCGGGCACCAGCAGCTATGAAGTTGATAGCAAATAAAAAAGCCGACGCAGCGCGCATCAATGGCTGGCGCAGCCGTGGCCACCGGCGGCGGCCATGGGGGCGTCGCGCTGCATGCCGGCGGCTTCCAGGCGTTGCGTGTAGTCGGCCCACAAACGCGCCTGCTCCGAGCCCAGAAAGTACAGGTAGTCCCAGGAAAAAATGCCGCTTTCATGGCCGTCCGAAAAGACCGGCTTGACGGCGTAGTTGCCGATGGGCTCCAGCTCGACCACGTTGACCTCGCGCTTGCCAGTCTGCAGCACCTCCTGGCCGGGGCCGTGACCCTGGACCTCGGCCGACGGCGAATAAACGCGCATCAGCTCAAAGGGAATTTTGAACTCGGCACCGTCTGAAAATGCAATTTCCAGGACCCGTGACTGGCTGTGCACCGTCAGTGCGCTGGGGGTGGGTGTTTCGGGCGTCAGGCCGGCCATGGTTTGCTTTCTGAGAGGATGAGCGCTACTACACCAGCACCCGCTCGATGCCGCCGTTATTGGCAGCATCGACATAGGTGGGCAGCCACTCTTTGCCGAGGATCTGGTTGGCCATTTCGACCACGATGTAGTCGGCTTCGAGCAAGCCATTTTGCAGGTCGTTGCCGAAACGGGACAGACCCTGCAGGCAGCTCGGGCAGCTGGTCAGGATCTTGATGTTGCCGGTGTCGCCGACGGCACCGCTGGCGCGCAGTCTGGCTTCGTCCTGCTGCAGCTCTTCTTCCTTGCGAAAACGGATCTGCGTCGAGATGTCCGGGCGGGTCACGCCCAGGGTGCCCGATTCTCCGCAGCAACGCTCCGACTTGAGTACCTGGTCGCCCAGCAGCGCCTTGACGGTTTTCATCGGCTCCTGCAGCTTCATCGGGCTGTGGCAGGGGTCGTGGTACAGGTAGCCGGCACCGGGCTGATCGGTCCTGAGCGTGATGCCTTTTTCAAGCAGGTACTCGTGGATGTCGATGATGCGGCAGCCCGGGAAAATCTTCTCGAATTCATAGCCCTGCAGCTGGTCATAACAGGTCCCGCAGGACACCACGACCGTCTTGATGTCCAGGTAGTTCAGCGTGTTGGCCACGCGGTGGAACAGCACCCGGTTGTCGGTGATGATTTTCTCGGCCTTGTCGAACTGGCCGCTGCCGCGCTGCGGGTAACCGCAGCACAGGTAACCCGGCGGCAACACAGTTTGCACGCCGGCATGCCAGAGCATGGCCTGCGTCGCCAAGCCCACCTGAGAAAACAGGCGTTCCGAGCCGCAACCGGGGAAATAAAACACCGCTTCGGTTTCCGAGTTGGTGGTTTTCGGGTTGCGGATGATGGGGACGTAGTCCTTGTCCTCGATGTCCAGCAAGGCGCGTGCGGTTTTCTTGGGCAGGCCGCCCGGCATTTTTTTGTTGATGAAATGAATCACCTGTTCCTTGACCGGCGCCGGGCCGACTGTGGCCGGCGGCGTGGCGGTCTGCTTGCGCGCCAGGCGCCGCAGCAGGTCGTTGGCCGCACGCTGGGCCGTGAAGCCCACTTCCACCATCGCGCTGCGCATGAATTTGATGGTCTGCGGGTTGGTCGCGTTCAGGAAAAACATGGCAGCGGCATTGCCGGGACGGAAGGACTTCTGCCCCATCTTGCGCAGCAGGTTGCGCATGTTCATGGACACCTCGCCAAAGTCGATGTCCACCGGACACGGGCTCAGGCACTTGTGGCAGACCGTGCAGTGGTCGGCCACATCCTCGAACTCTTCCCAGTGCTTGATGCTGATGCCGCGGCGCGTCTGCTCCTCATACAAAAAAGCCTCGACCAGCAGCGAGGTCGCCAGAATTTTGTTGCGCGGGCTGTACAGCAGGTTGGCGCGCGGCACATGGGTGGCACACACCGGCTTGCACTTGCCGCAGCGCAGGCAGTCTTTCACGCTGTCGGCGATCGCGCCGATGTCGGACTGCTGCATGATCAGCGACTCATGGCCCATCAGGCCGAAGCTGGGGGTGTAGGCGTTGGTCAAGTCCGCGTGGATGTGGCCCCCACGGTCGCTCACTGCGTGTAGCTTCCTGCCCCCCGTGGGGGCCGCTGCGCCTGCGGTCTGGCGAAGCCAGTCCCGCGGCCCCTGCTTGAATGAAGAACCCCCAGGTTCGCCATTCCTGTTCGATATATCGGTATTTTTGGGCTCTAGCCCTTGACTGGCGGGCGCAAGATGCTCCTGATTTCGTAGCAACTTGCCCTTGTTGAAGCGTCCTTCGGGGTCGACCCGCGCCTTGTAGTCGGCAAAAGGCTGGAGCTCGGCATCGGTCAAAAACGCCAGCTTGGTGATGCCGATGCCGTGCTCGCCGGAGATCACGCCGCCGAGCGAGCGCGCCAGCACCATGATGCGGGCGACCGCCTGGTGTGCGGTTTGCAGCATGTCGTAGTCGTCGCTGTTGACCGGCAGGTTGGTGTGCACATTGCCGTCGCCAGCGTGCATGTGCAGCGCGGCCCAGACCCGGCCCTTGAGCACCTGCTTGTGGATGGCGCTGCACTCCGCCAGGATGGGCACAAAGGCGGCACCCGAAAAAATCGCCTGCAGCGGCGCGCGCAACTGGGTTTTCCAGCTAGCGCGCAGCGAATGGCCCTGCAGCTGCGGGAACAGCGTGTCCACATCGCGCAGCCAGCCGGTCCACAGGCCCCGGACTTCGGCAATCAGCACCACCGCCTGGGTGACGCGGTCTTCCAGCAACTCTGCCGAAGGAATCTCGCTGGCGTCGTCGGACTTGCCCAGCGGCAGCTTGCCCTTGAGGAAAAACGCCTCCAGCGCATCGCACAGCTTGAGCTTGTTGGCCAGGCTCAACTCAATGTTGATCCGCTCGATGCCGTCGGTGTACTCGGCCATGCGCGGCAGCGGGATCACCACGTCCTCGTTGATCTTGAAGGCGTTGGTGTGGCGCGAAATCGCCGCGGTGCGCTTGCGGTCCAGCCAGAATTTCTTGCGTGCGTCCGGGCTGATGGCGATGAAGCCCTCCCCGCGGCGCGAATTGGCGATGCGCACGACCTCTGAGGTGGCGCGCGCCACCACGTCGGCATCGTCACCGGCGATATCGCCAAACAGCACCATCTTCGGCAAGCCGCCGTGTTTTTTGGATTTGGTCGCGTAGCCCACCGCCTTCAGGTAACGGTCGTCCAGGTGCTCCAGCCCCGCGAGGATGGCGCCGCCGCGCTTTTGCTCGGCGAACATGAAGTCCTTGATCTCGACGATGCTGGGCACCGCGTCCCTGGCATTGCCAAAAAACTCCAGGCAGACGGTGCGCGTATGCGCCGGCATGCGGTGCACAATCCAGCGCGCGCTGGTGATCAGGCCGTCGCAGCCCTCTTTCTGGATGCCGGGCAGTCCGCTGAGGAATTTGTCGGTCACGTCCTTGCCCAGGCCTTCCTTGCGGAAGGTGTTGCCGGCGATGTCCAGCCGTTCGGTGCGCAGATGTGTCTTGCCGTCAGCCTCGAAATATTTCAGCTCGAAACTCGCCAGCTCCGCGTCGTGGATCTTGCCGAGGTTGTGGTTGAGCCGCGTAACTTCCAGCCACTGCGCCTCGGGCGTGACCATGCGCCACGAGGCCAGATTGTCCAGCGCCGTGCCCCACAACACGGCCTTTTTGCCGCCGGCGTTCATGGCGATGTTGCCGCCTATGCAAGAGGCTTCGGCCGAGGTCGGGTCAACAGCAAATACAAAGCCGCCGCGTTCGGCCGCATCGGCCACGCGCTGCGTGACGACGCCGGCTTCGGTCCAGACGGTGGCGACGGGCTGGTCCAGCCCAGGCAACGCCAGCATCTCGACCCCGGTCATGGCCTCCAGCTTTTCAGTGTTGATGACCACCGACCTCCACGTCAATGGAATCGCGCCGCCGGTGTAGCCGGTGCCGCCGCCGCGCGGAATGATGGTCAGGCCGAGCTCGATGCAGCCCTTCACCAGCCCGGCCATCTCGGCCTCTGTGTCGGGCGTGAGCACTACAAACGGGTATTCAACACGCCAATCGGTTGCATCCGTCACATGCGAGACACGCGACAGGCCGTCAAACTTGATGTTGTCTTTCTGCGTGAGCCGGCCCAGCTTGCGCGCGGTGAGGCGGCGCAGGTCGTACATGGTCTCGAAGGAAGTGGCAAAACGGCTGACCGCCGCTTTCGCCGCGTCGAGCAGCTCGACCACGATGGCATCGCGCTGGGTGTCCAGCTCGGGCGTGCGACGTTTTTCCACCTCGGACAGCCGGTGCTGAAGGGCCTCAACCAGCATCCTGCGGCGCTTCGGGTTGTCCAGCAGGTCATCCTGCAGATAGGGGTTGCGCTGCACCACCCAGATGTCGCCCAGCACTTCGTACAACATGCGGGCCGAGCGGCCGGTGCGGCGCTCGTCGCGCAGCAGGTTCAGCAACTCCCAAGCGCGTGCGCCCAGCAGCCGGATCACCACCTCGCGATCCGAAAACGAAGTGTAGTTGTATGGAATCTCGCGAATGCGGGCTTCGCCGGCCTTCGCCTCATCGGCCAAAGCGCTTAGTTTTTGAAGGGATTCAGGAGCGTTCATCGTGGGGCAGCCGGGTGCGAAAGGCCTGTGTCCGGGGCGTTGGCCCTATGTTACCGCAGCGCAACATTCGCCGGGACGCCCCCCGAGCCGCCTTCGTGGAAACCCGCTGGTAAAGTCAGCGGCGACCGGTTTAAATCAGACTGTCACAAATCGTTCTTAAAATCGACGGTTTATTGTTTGAACCATCGGTTTTTATCCAGGAGTTGTAATGAAAAAATGCTTGACAGCTATCACACTGGCCGCATGCGCACTTGTTGCGCCTGTCGCCAGCCATGCCCAGACCGAAGTCCAGTGGTGGCATTCCATGGGCGGCGCCCTTGGCGAGTGGGTCAATGACCATGCCAAAGACTTTAACGCCAGCCAGAAAGAATACAAGGTAGTCCCGACCTTCAAGGGCAGCTACGACGAGTCGATGACGGCAGCAATTGCCGCTTTCCGGGCTGGCAATGCGCCGCATATTTTGCAGGTGTTTGAAGTGGGAACCGCCACCATGATGGCCAGCAAAGGCGCCATTGTCCCGGTCGGCGAGCTCATGAAAACTGCCGGCGTCCCTTTTGACTCCAAGGTCTATGTGCCCGCCATCTCCGGCTACTACACAGCACCCAACGGCCAGATGCTGAGCTTTCCCTTCAACAGCTCCACCACGGTGTTTCACTACAACAAAGACGCCTTCAAGGCCGCCGGACTGGACCCTGAAAAAGCCCCCTCCACCTGGCCAGAAGTGGCGCTGGCGGCAGCCAAGCTCAAAGCGTCCGGCCACAAGTGCCCTTTCACGACCAGTTGGGTCAGCTGGACCCAGCTTGAGAGCTTTTCTGCCTGGCACAACACCGAGTTCGCCACCAAGGGCAACGGCATGCGCGGCATGGATGCCCGCCTGGCCTTCAACACGCCGCTGCATGTACGCCACATCGAAAACCTGGCCAACATGTCCAAAACCGGGCTGTTTGTCTACAAGGGTCGTGGCAATGCGGCCGATGCCACTTTTGTCTCCGGCGAGTGCGCCATGACCACCGGCTCTTCGGCGCTGTACGGCAATATCAAGCGCAACGCGAAGTTCGCTTCGGGCATTGCGCCGCTGCCGTACTACCCGGACGTGCCGGGCGCGCCGCAGAACACCGTGATTGGGGGCGCCAGCCTGTGGGTCATGTCTGGCAAGAAGGCCGACGAGTACAAAGGTGTTGCCCAGTTTTTTGCTCACCTGTCCAAGCCTGAAGTCGATGCGAAAAGCCACCAGCGTACCGGCTACCTGCCGCTGACAAGGGCCTCTTATGACCTGACGGAAAAAAGTGGTTTTTACAAGCAAAACCCGGGCACAGATGTCTCGGTCGAGCAAATGATTCGCAAAACCACAGACAAGTCGCGCGGCATTCGCTTGGGCAACTTTGTGCAAATCCGCACCATCGTTGACGAGGAGCTCGAACAAGTCTGGGCCGGCAAAAAAGCTCCCAAAGAAGCTCTGGACAACGCCATCAAGCGGGGCAATGAGCAGCTGGAGCGCTTCGAGAAGGCCAACAAGAAGTCCTGAAGGCTGTGGAAAAGCGCGTTCGGTTTAGATCCGGATGGCTGCCCTGGGTGCTGATTGCACCCCAGATGGCGGTCGTCCTGATCTTTTTTTTCTGGCCCGCCAGTCAGGCGCTGTATCAAAGCGTGCTGTCCCAGGACGCCTTTGGTACCTCCACCGAGTTTGTCGGCATGGAGAACTTCAACCGTCTGATTGCGGATGACACCTACCTCGCCTCCTTCAAGACTACGGCTGTTTTTTCCGCTTTGGTAGCGGTCTGCGGCCTGTCGATCGCGCTGCTGCTGGCGGTGATGGCAGACCGCGTCATCAAAGGCTCGTCCGTTTACAAGACGCTGCTGATCTGGCCCTATGCCGTCGCACCTGTGGTGGCGGGTGTGTTGTGGCTATTCATGTTTGCCTCGCCGTTCGGCGTCATCAGTTACCTGCTGCAGGCGATGGGCATTCAGTGGAACCACCTGCTCAACAGCACGCATGCCATGGCGCTGATTGTCGCCGCCGCGGTATGGAAGCAAATTTCCTATAACTTCCTGTTTTTCCTGGCGGGTCTGCAGTCCATCCCAAAATCATTGATTGAAGCCGCCGCCATTGACGGTGCCACACCCTGGCGGCGTTTCTGGACGATTGTGTTTCCGCTGCTTTCGCCGACCACTTTTTTTCTGCTGGTCATCAACGTCGTTTATGCCTTTTTTGAGACCTTCGGCATCGTCGATGCAGTCACCCAGGGCGGGCCAGGCAAAGACACCGCTATTTTGGTCTACAAGGTCTATTACGACGGCTTCAAGGCGCTGGACATGGGCGGCTCGGCCGCGCAGTCGGTGGTGCTGATGACCATCGTGGTAGTACTCACCGTGATTCAGTTCCGGTTTGTCGAGAAGAAGGTGCAATATTGATTGAACGACGCCCCGGCCTGAACTTGCTGGCACATGTGGTGCTGATCCTGGGAGTGGCCGTCATAGCCTTTCCGCTCTACCTGACCTTTGTCGCATCCACCCAATCGTCCCAGCAGATCGCGCAGAGCACGCCCATGTCCTTGCTGCCCGGGGGGCACATGATGGAGACCTACCGGCTCGCGCTTTTCGGCGGTGAAACCACCGCAGGCAGCAAAATTCCTGCAGCGCTCCCCATGATGTGGGTCAGTCTGGTCAGCGCGCTCATCATTGCCATTGGCAAAATCGTTATTTCCCTGCTGTCGGCTTTTGCGATTGTTTATTTCCGCTTCCCCATGAAGAATGTCGTCTTCTGGATGATCTTCGTCACGCTGATGCTGCCTGTAGAGGTGCGCATCAGCCCCACCTACGAAGTGGTGTCCAACCTGGGCATGCTTAATTCCTACGCAGGCCTGACGGTGCCGCTGATTGCCTCAGCCACCGCCACCTTTTTATTCCGCCAGTTTTTTCTGACCGTGCCCGACGAGCTGGTCGAGGCCGCACGTATGGATGGTGCAGGGCCCATGCGGTTTTTCAAGGACGTGTTGCTGCCCTTGTCTAAAACCTCGATTGCCGCGCTGTTTGTGATTCAGTTCATCTACGGCTGGAACCAGTACCTGTGGCCCCTGCTGGTCACCACCAACGAGAACATGTACCCCGTGGTCATGGGCATCAAACGGCTGATTGCAGGGGAGTCGTACACAGAGTGGAATGTGGTCATGGCCACTGCCATCCTGGCCATGCTGCCGCCTGCTCTGGTGGTCATCCTGATGCAAAAATGGTTTGTCAAAGGCCTGGTCGATACCGAGAAATGACCCTCCCACTAAGCGCCTTCGGCGCCTCCCCCCAGGGGGCACCGCCAGCGGCCCGGCAGAGCCGGTTTCCGCGGCGTCCGCTTGAATTAAATCCAACGTAGGTTGTCTCAATGGCTTCAATCCAACTCAAAAATGTTGTCAAGCACTACGGCACGGGCAAGCAGGCGCTGCAAGTCATTCATGGCGTGAGCGCCGACATTGCCGATCATGAGTTCATCGTCATCGTCGGCCCCTCGGGTTGCGGCAAATCCACGCTGCTGCGCATGGTCGCGGGCCTGGAAGAGATTTCTGGCGGTGAAATCTCCATAGGCGGGCGGGTGGTCAACGAGCTGGAGCCGGCCGAGCGCGACATCGCGATGGTGTTCCAGAACTACGCGCTGTACCCACACATGAGTGTGTTCGACAACATGGCCTACGGCCTGAAGATCAAGAAGGTACCGATTGACGAGATCAAGACCCGGGTGGACAAGGCAGCAAAAATCCTTGAGCTGGGTCACCTGCTGGCCCGCAAGCCGCGCGAACTGTCAGGTGGCCAGCGCCAGCGCGTGGCCATGGGACGTGCCATCGTGCGCCAGCCCCAGGTGTTTTTGTTTGATGAGCCCTTGTCCAACCTCGACGCCAAACTGCGCGTGCAGACCCGCCTGGAGATCCAGAAACTACACCGCGAGCTGGCCATCACCTCGCTGTTCGTGACGCACGACCAGATCGAGGCGATGACGCTGGCGCAGCGCATGATGGTCATGAACGCCGGCCGCATGGAGCAGTTCGGCACGCCGGAAGAGGTGTACAACCGGCCGGCCACCACCTTTGTGGCGAGCTTCATGGGCTCGCCGCCGATGAACCTGATCCGGCAGGGGCCGAATGCCGACTTCGGCGGCAAGCCGGGCGCCATCATGGGTATTCGCCCGGAACACCTGCAGATCGCCGGATCGGGCTGGCAGGTCCAGGTCGAGACCGTTGAAATGTTGGGCGCAGAACGCCTGGTGTACTGCAGACTGGGCGACGAGCCACTGATTGTGCGCACCGACGAAAGCGATGCCTGCCCCGCGCTGGGCGCGAGTATCCACGTCGCGCCACGGCCTGAACGCATGCACTGGTTCGACGCGGTCAGCGGAGTCCGGCTGTAGGGCTGCGTTGCCCGCACGGTCCTGACTGAAGCCATGACACTTGCCCGTTGGCCCTATCCGCGCTGGATCGCGCACCGCGGGGCCGGCAAGCTGGCACCGGAGAACACCCTGGCTGCCATGCGCCTGGGCGCCAGCCACGGTTACCGCATGTTCGAATGCGACGTGAAGTTGAGCGCCGACGGTGTGCCTTTTCTGATGCATGACGCCACGCTGGAGCGCACGACCAACGGCAAGGGCGTCGGCGGCGAGCAGTCCTGGGATGCGCTGTCGCGGCTCGATGCAGGCGGCTGGCATTCACGCGCTTACGCTGGCGAGCCGCTGGCCAGCCTGGACAATATCGCGCGTTATTGCCTGCACAACGGCTATTTTTTGAACATCGAGATCAAACCCACGCCGGGAACGGAAGCACAAACCGGCACAGCCGTGGCCAACGCCGCCGCGGCGCTCTGGAAAGATGCCGCCGTGCCGCCGCTGCTGACCTCGTTTCAGCCCGAGGCGCTGGAAGCCGCCCGGGCGGCACAACCGCAACTGCCGCGCGGCCTGCTGCTCGACAGCTTATGGATGGGCTGGCTGGAGACCGCGCTGACGCTCGACTGCGTGGCGCTGGTCTGCAACCACGCGCTGTGGGACACCTCCACGGTGCGGCAGGCCAAAAGCGCCGGGTTTCGTGCCTTGAGCTACACCGTCAATGACGAATGGGCGGCGCAGCGCCTGCTGGATCTTGGCACCGACGGCATCATCACCGACCGCATCGACCTGTTCGCGCCCAGCGTGTAAGAGCTGCTCAGGCCTTCCAGCCGCGCAGCAGCACCCACTGGCAGGTCGCCGCCCCCACGGCCAGCAGCGCGTAGCTGGCCATCTTGCCGTCGCGGCCGAAGACCACCAGACCGGCCAGCAACAACAGCACGGATGCTATAAAAACTATAGCTGCTTGCGCAGGCAGGGTAAGGCCTACAGTCCGTTTTGACTTAAAAAAACGGGCAAAAATCCGTGCCAGCAGCACCACCGCCAAGGCGACAAAGGCTGCGGGCGCCATGAAGTTGAGCAATTGATTGATCAGGTTGAGTGCGGTCATGGCGTGGGCCTGAATTTCCGGCCGACTTGCCGTGTATCAAGGGGATTGAAAGAATGTAAGCACCTGCTCATCCCTTCAATTTTATAATCGGGGCATGTCAGTCTGGACCCTGGGCATCAACCATACCACCGCACCGCTCGATTTGCGCGGGCGCTTTGCGTTCGCCATCGACCAGATCGAGCCGACCCTGAGGGGTTTGCGTGAGTCGCTGGCACGTCAGCCCGAAGCCACCTTGCTGTCCACCTGCAACCGCACCGAAATTTATTGCGCCGGTGACCGGCCCGACCTGGACCACACGCTGGAATGGCTGGCGCACCACGGCGGCGTCTCCCCGGCGCTGCTGCGCTCCCACGCCTACACACTGGAAGGCGACCACGCCGCGCGCCACGCCTTTCGCGTCGCCAGCGGGCTTGACTCCATGGTGCTGGGCGAGCCGCAAATCCTGGGCCAGATGAAAGACGCGGTGCGGGCTGCTGAAGAAGCGGGCGCCATGGGCAGCACGCTGCACCAGTTGTTCCAGCGCTCTTTCGCAGTGGCCAAGGAAGTTCGCAGCAGCACCGAGATCGGCGCGCACAGCATCAGCATGGCGGCAGCGTCGGTGCGGCTGGCCGGCCAGCTGTTTGAAGACCTGGGCGATATCAAAGTGCTGTTTGTGGGCGCGGGAGAGATGATCGATCTGGCTGCAACACACTTTGCCGCCAAAAACCCGAAGTCCATGACGGTGGCCAACCGCACGCTGGAGCGTGGCGAAAAACTTGCCAGCCGGGTCGGCGCCGAGGTCATGCGCCTCGCCGACCTGCCCAGCCGACTGCATGAGTTCGACGCCGTCATCAGCTGCACCGCTAGTACGCTGCCGATCATCGGTCTGGGCGCGGTCGAGCGCGCCGTCAAGCTGCGCAAGCACCGGCCCATGTTCATGGTCGACTTGGCGGTGCCGCGCGACATCGAGCCTGAGGTCAAGGCGCTGCCCGACATTTACCTCTACACCGTGGATGACCTGGCCCATGTGGTGCAGACCGGCAAGGACAACCGGCAGGCCGCCGTCGCGCAGGCCGAGGTCATCATCGACGCGGGTGTGCAGAACTTCATGCACTGGCTGGGCCAGCGCCGCACCGTGCCGCTGATCCAGCAGCTCAATGCGCAGACCGACGAGTGGCGTGCCGCCGAAATAGCGCGCGCCAAGAGGCGGCTGGCCAAAGGCGAGTCTGTCGACACCGTGCTGGATGCGCTGTCGCGTGGGCTGACACAAAAAATGCTGCACGGCACGCTGGCCGAGCTGCATGCCGGCGACGCCGGCAGCCGCGAAGCGACCGCGCAGACGGTGTCGCGCCTGTTTCTGCGCGGCAGCCCGTCCAAAGAAGACAAAGAGCGTTAGCGGCGCTCTGCCCTCGCGGGTGTGCGCGTTTGGGAGGCTGCGATTTGTCATTGCGGGCTCGACCCGCGATCCATGTCCCGTAACCTGTCCTGCGAGCCCACACGCGCCGCACTGTGCCACCATGGGTACCGGGTCAAGCCCGGTATGACAATTCAAAAACCAGATTCCAGTTCCAATGAAACCCTTTCTCCGCCAGACCCTGGACCGCCAGATTTTTCGCCTGCATGAACTTGATGCGCTGCTGTCAGCCAGTGATGTGGTCAGCAACATGGAGCGTTTTCGCAACCTCACGCGCGAA
>Ga0105046_10004031_pt1 | contig 23352 bp, 21 predicted proteins | sample MAT03_FD_78385 | JGI IMG/M metagenome (GOLD analysis project Ga0105046, IMG submission 78385) | Freshwater microbial communities from Lake Fryxell liftoff mats and glacier meltwater in Antarctica - MAT-03 (megahit assembly) | ecosystem: Environmental > Aquatic > Freshwater > Ice > Liftoff...
ACCACGTGCGACTCTGCCGCGGGTGGGCATTGACGGAGCGAAGAACTCGCGTTGTGGTCTCACCCTCGTTGCGCCCTGGCCGAGTGGCGCATATTGTCCCGATAGGCCGCGGCGGCCAATCTACCGCTGTGAGCAGCGCTCAACGCCTTACTTTTGAATAGGCAATCTACGCCGAGGCAGCGAGACGTTCCGACAAGAGCCGCAATACGCGGGTTTCGTCGTGTTCGAGTCCGTCGACTTCGCTGGCCGCCACCTCCTGCTGCAGTGCTTCAGAGAGCGAGCCGTCCAGATAGCTCTCGAAGATCTGTGGGTGAACGTAGCACTTGCGGCAAACTGCTACGGTATTGCCAAGCCGCTGCGATACCCGTTTGATGGCCGCGATGACGCTGGATTTGGTGGTCGGCTCTCCGGCGAGGTGAAGATCGGTGAGCGCTCGGGCTGCGAGCACCGTGCCGGCCCACGTCCGAAAGTCCTTGGCGGTAAAGTCCTCGCCGGTGATCTCGCGTACGTAGGTGTTCACGTCGCTCGAATCGATCGGATGATCGAGGCCTTCGTCGTCGACGAAGCGCAGCAGCAACTGGCCCGGCAGCTCCTGGCACTGCCTCACGATACGCGCCAAGCGCCGGTCGTTCAGCGCGACGACATGAGACTTGCCGCTCTTGCCACGGAAGGCGAAGCGCAGCCGCGCGCCTTCGATCTTCACGTGCTCATCGCGCAGCGTCGTTAGACCGTAGGTATCGTTGGTTCGTGCGTACTCTTCATTGCCGACGCGGATCAGCGTCGTCTCGAGTAGTCGCACGACACACGCCAGCACCTTTTCGCGGGGCAGCCCCCGCGCGCTGAGAGCTCGGTGGACGTGCTCTCTCGCCTGCGGCAGCGAGCGACCGAACGCGATCATTCGGTTGAATTTCGTTCGATCGCGCACCTCCCGCCAATGTGTGTGGTAGCGGTATTGCTTACGCCCGCGCACGTCGCGACCATGCGCCTGCAGGTGTCCCCGCGAGTCCGCGCAGATCCACACCAGCGTCCACGCCGGCGGAATCGCGAGCGCGTGAATCCGAATCAGCTGCTGCGAATCGCGTATCGCTCTGCCGGATAGATCGCGGTACGAGAAGCCTTTGCCGGTCAGCTTGCGTACCCAGCCTGGCTCTGAGTCCGTGACATAGCGCAGGCCGACACTTTTTGCGGACTCGATCGGAGCCACGGTGACAGGCGGGAGCAGAAGGCGCCGAGTGCGGGGCATTCACCTAGGGTAGCAACCTCCGTCCCAAGCGCTCTCGCTGTGCATACTCGGCCCTCGGCCCTCGGCCGCGCCGTCGGGAACGGTTCTCTCACCGCTCACCCGCGCAGCGCCTGCAGTACCGTGTCCACTGCGTTCGGCGTGCGGGTTGGCGCGATGGCGGTCTCGGGATTGGACGCGAACCAGTGCATCGCGACCTCGACTTCGCTCACCAACGCCGGCCGCTGCTCGAGCCACCCGTCGCACCACTGCGCCAGCTCGACCGCGCCGCTCGTGTACGCCACCGACCGAATTAACGAGACAATGTCGAGGCCATGGCGCATTCCGACCAGCGTCGCGCGGTACGAGCGCTCTGTCTGCACGAGCTTGTCGATGAACAACTCGCGCATTTTCGAGAGCGCCTCACCGAGGGTCGTCCCTGTGCTCTCGCCGGACTCGAGGCCGTAAGTCTCAGCGAGGACGACGAGCTGAGGTCGCATTGCCGCCGCATGTGCGGCAACCCGCAACATCGCGATCGCGGGAGGCGTGCCTGGATAGCGCTCCGCCTCGCGCTTGGGGTGGACCTCCGCGGAGCGCTCGGTCTGCACGAGCTCGGTAAAGAGCGTCCGAAGCAAGGCGCTGCTCGGTTCGTCCGCGCCGAGTGGCTGTCGTTCGATGGTGGGATTGGACTTCATGGTGTTCCGTGGTGAATGCGTGGATGGAGGTAACGTCTCGAGCGCAGCAGCAACACGCGTGCCGCCCCAACTTGACGAAACGAGATCGGGACCCAAGTTCTAGCTGCCTCCCCCGGCTGCCCGCTCGCCGCTCCCCCTCGGCGAGCGGGCATTGTTGTCTTCGGCGCAAATCGCGGGTGCGGCAGACGCTGGCCCGACGCGTGCTAATGCCCGCGCATGGATTCTGGTTCAATCGCTCGCTTGGCCTCGCCTCGCTCGGTCGCTGCTCGACGCGTTCGCGCGGTGGTGCTGACGCTGTCTGCAGCAATCTTCTCAGCGGGGTGTGCTGCGTCGCTAGCCGACAACCCGAGCGAGCGCTGCGCGAGCAATGCCGAGTGCGCTCTCGGGCGCGTTTGTGTCCGTTCCTTCTGCGTATCCCCGGAGACCCCGCAGCGCGATGGGTCCATCGACCGCGACCTCGGGGACACTGACCTCGGCTTGGCCTCCGAGGACCTCGGGACGGCCGTTTGGGACGACCTCGGTTTCGTCGCGGCAGACCTCGGTATGGTCGCGACAGACCTGGGTGTGGTCGCGAAAGATCTCGGTGTGGCCAAAGAGCGCGACCTCGGTACGGTCGCGATCGACCTCGGTATGGACGCGGGTCGGGACCTCGGCGTGGACGCGGGTCGCGACCTGGGTGTGGACGCGGGCCGGGATCTGGGTGTGGACGCGGGCCGGGACCTCGGAATCGATGCGGGTCGGGACCTCGGTGTGGACGCGGGACCTCCCCTCTCGTGCCGCGGCAGGGATACGCGTTGCGGTCTGTTCTGCGTGGACCTCGACGACAGTTTTCTGAACTGCGGAGCATGTGGGAGGGCATGTAGCCCGACCGACCGACGCTGCCATCGCGGAGAGTGCGACCCCTGAGTCCCGCCCGAGAGGCGCCGCGAGACATCTCCCAGCGCACTCTTACACGTGGCGACGGGCCCCATGAGTGACCAGACGCCGCATTCCGTTCACGATGGGCCGCAGAAAATGGGCGATATCCGCCAAAAAGGTGCAATGAGTCCGGCGGCACGTGCATTGCTCAGCTCCCCGCGATTCGGGCGTACGACCGGCATTTCGTCGGCGACCTCGCTCGCCACAACGGAGCTCTCATGTACCGCAAGTTTCTCTCTCCTCTGTTCGTAGCTGCTGCCCTCGCTGGATGTGGCGGCGAGACCGCCGACAACAACGCGAGCACTGCGGCGACGCCGAACGCGCCGATGCACGCAGAGGCGGAGCACGATCAGTCCGCCGCGGCGATGGGTCACGACCCGAACAGCGCCGAGCACGACAGGATGATGAACGACCACGGAACGATGGATCACGGAACCACGGACCGTGAGACCGCCCGCACTCCGATGAACACCGATGGCAACACCAGCGGTACCGCGCGCGCTGGCGGCACGACCGCGGCGACACCGACCCCAGCTCCCGTTCCAACTGGCAACAACACCGCGGGCGGCGCAGTGGCCAATGGCACGCGCAATCCCGGTCAAAACGAGGGACTGACCGCGCAAGACCAGAGCAACACCGACGGCGACACGCGCATCACGCAGTTGGTGCGGCAGCGCGTGATGGCGCATGACGGCCTGTCGATGGGCGCGAAGAACTGCACCATCGTCACACGCGCGGGCATCGTCACGCTGCGGGGTGAGGTCGACACGGCGCGCGAGCGCACGATCATCGGTGGCCTTGCACGCGGCGTCACAGGCGTGCGCAGCGTCGAAGACCAGCTCGTCATCGACGCCGACTGATTCACGACGCGTAGAGCGGGGCTGACGGATGGGCACTTGCAGGGTGCCCATCCGATCAAACGACTTTAGTAGCCGTCCCTACTTCTGCGGGTCGCCCCCGGCGAGCCCTCAGGCATTTTTGCCCGAGCTATGGAGAATGAGATGCCGAAGAAGCCCGATGCGAAGAAGACCGATCCTATGAAGTCCGTGAACACCAAGAACGTCCGGGGGTCGACGGGCTCGACCGCCAACTCGCGCCCCGTCGATCCAATGCCCGCTCAGGGACCCGACGCACCGAATACCAACGAGAAGCTCGCAAGCCTCGAGGCGTTCCGCGCCAACCCAGTCGGCGCGCACCTGACGACTGACCAGGGCCTTCCGGTTCCCAACACCGACGACTCGCTGCGCGTCGGCGCGCGGGGTCCGACGCTCCTCGAAGACTTCCACCTGCGCGAGAAGATCATGCGCTTCGACCACGAGCGCATTCCGGAGCGCGTCGTGCACGCGCGCGGGACTGCCGCTCACGGCGTCTTCCGTGTGTACGAGTCGATGGCCGAGTACACACGCGCGGCATTCCTAATCGACCCAAGCGTGGAGACCCCGGTGTTCGTCCGCTTCTCGACGGTCGTCGGGTCGCGAGGATCCGCGGACACGGTTCGCGATGTTCGCGGCTTCGCCACGAAGTTCTACACCAGCGAGGGCAACTTCGACCTCGTCGGCAACAACATGCCAGTGTTCTTCATCCAAGATGGCATCAAGTTTCCCGACTTCGTCCATGCCGTGAAGCCGGAGCCCGCGCACGAAATGCCGCAGGCGTCATCGGCGCACGACTCCTTCTGGGACTTCGTTTCGCTGGTTCCGGAGAGCGCGCACATGGTGATGTGGGCCATGAGCGATCGCGGCATCCCGCGCAGCTACCGGATGATGGAGGGGTTCGGCGTCCACACCTTCCGGCTCGTCAACGCCGAGGGCAAGAGCAACCTGGTCAAGTTCCACTGGAAGCCGCTCCTCGGTGCCCACTCGCTCGTTTGGGACGAGGCCCAGCAAATTGCTGGGAAGGACCCCGACTTTCACCGTCGTGACCTGTGGAATGCCATCGAGTCGGGCGCGTTTCCGCAGTACGAGCTCGGCGTGCAGATCGTGCCGGAAGGCGACGCGCTCAAGTACGGATTCGATCTCCTCGACCCGACCAAGCTTCTGCCGGAAGAGCTGGTTCCCGTGCAGCGCATCGGCAAGATGACCTTGAATCGCAATCCGCAGAACTTCTTCGCCGAGACCGAGCAAGTCGCGTTCGGCGTCCACAACGTCGTACCCGGGATCGACTTCACCGACGATCCCCTGATGCAGGCACGGCTGTTCTCGTATCTCGACACGCAGCTCACGCGACTCGGCGGTCCGAACTTCGCGGAGATCCCCATCAATCGTCCGCTGCCTCCGGTGAACAACCACCAGCAAGATGGGTTTCACCGTTCGACGATCATGACCGGGAAAGCGAACTACCACCCGAACTCGCTCGGCGGCGGCTGCCCGTTCTTGGCCGATCCCAAGAAGGGTTTCACCCACCACCCCGAGAGCGTCGACGGCGCGAAGGTGCGCGAGCGGAGCGATAGCTTCCGCGATCACTTCAGCCAGGCCACGTTGTTCTTCAACAGCCTCTCCGCCCCGGAGCGCGCGCACCTCGTCGACGCATGTTGCTTCGAGGTGGGGAAGGTGGCCCGCAAGGAAGTGCGCGCGCGAGTGCTGGCGATGTTCCAGGAGATCGACGCGGGTCTCGCCGCCGCGGTGTCGGCGGTCGTTGGGGTCCCTGTCCCGGCCGAGTTCCCCGAGCCGCCCCCGGGCACCTCATCACCCACGCATCGCGGCGACAATGGCGGCGTTGCATCGTCGCCCGCGCTCGCTCTCGAGAATCAACCGAAAAACTCCATTGCTACACGCGTCGTCGCCATCTTGATCGCGGATGGCTTCGCCGCCGCCGACGTCAGAGCAGTGACCGATGCTCTGATTGCCGCTGGTGCAATCCCCGAGATCATCGCGCCAGTGCAGGGCATGATTCAAGGAGACAGCGCAGTCGTCGAGGCAGACAAGGCATTCATCCACACGGCGTCCGTACTCTATGACGCGGTTTACGTCCCCGGCGGCGCGGCCGCGATCGACACCCTGCCGGACAACGGCGATGCGGTTAACTTCATCAAGGAGGCCTTCAAACACGGCAAAGCGATCGGCGCCACGGGCGGGGGATTGGCGCTGCTCGAGCGGGCGGAGCTTCCGGGAATCGCCTTGGCAGAGGACGACGCTGCGGAAACGACCAATGATTGCGGCGTCGTCACGGCCGGCGAGGCGGGCGACCTAGCCGCGTTCGCCGAGGCGTTCGTTGGGGCGATTGCGAAACATCGCGACTTCACCCGAGCGCTCCAGCCCCTGCTCGCCTGAAATATTCGCGAGACGTCCGCGTGACCGCCGTTCCGTGCAGCACCACGGGCGCGGTCGCCTCGCCGCTCAGCGCGGAATGCCCGGCACGCGCAGCGGACTCCCCGCGGGAAGCACCGCGAGCAGCGCGGCGGGCCACACCTCGAAGCGAAACGCGGTGCTCGATGCCGGCTCTCCGTCGAGGTTGAGCATGATCGGCTCGCCGCTCGCGATCTCGAGCCACGCGGCGCGCGTTCGCTGCGAGCCCCCGGCGACGGCGGCCGTCCCCTGCGACGCGAACGCTGCACCGAGTACGAAGAGGTCGGCGCCCTCGGGTAGGGGCAGCACCGCGAGGTCGAGCAGTCCATCGTCGACGAGCGCCTCGGGGCACATCGGAACGCCGCCGCCAGCGGTGCGCCCGTTGCCGATCGCGATCGCGAGCGTGTCGCCTTCCCAAACGAAATCGGGGCCGACCATCCGCGCGTGCTGCGCCGTGATCGCACTGGGACGCGTAAGCCCGGTGAGCAGATAGGCGACCCCGCCGAGCGCCTTCTTGAGCGCCTCGGGCGTCTCCACCGTCAGCCGCGTGCTGAAGCCGCCAGTCGCGACGTTGACGAACACCGAGGTGCTCCCGTCTGCCGCGGTGACGCGCACCAGATCGATGGGCGCAGCGTCGCCGACGAGCGCGAGCGACAGCGCTTCGGACAGCGACTCGGGGATCGCCGCGGCGCGCGCGAAGTCGTTGGCCGTGCCGAGCGGCAGGACGCTGAGCGCCACGGGCTGCGCGCTGAGCGTTTCCGCGAGCGCGCGCGCGATCTCCGAGACGGTGCCGTCGCCGCCTCCCGCGATCACCCGCTGAAAACCGAGCGCCACGGCCTCGCGCGCCAGATACGCCGCATCACCCGGCTCCCAAGTGACGCGAACCTCGAGGTGGTGGCCGGCCGCACGCGCGGCATCGACGGCCACGCGCACGGACTCGTCTGCTGCGCTCTTCTGGTGCAGCACGAGGCGCGCGCGCGGGGGGATCGTCAGTGGTGCGTGCATCACGTGGGACACTATTCGTGCTCCTAAGCTGCGCGCGTGCGCTGCTCACGCTGTTCGCTCGCTGGCCCGTACACCCGCGCGACGAGGCAGGCGGCGCCGCCGCCGGCGCGGTGGAACTGGTCTAGGGGCACGATGTGTTGGCGCAGCTTGCGCTGGGACAAGATCGACGCGACTCGCGGTGAGGTGTGTCCGCCGACCACGGTATCTCCGACCGTCACGACGTTGAGACACATCGACAGCGCGTCTTCCAAGCTTACTGCCACCACCTCGCGGATACCTACGCTCCGCTCGAGCGCGCGCAGGCTGTGAGCGGTGAAGGCTTCTCGGCATACCAGCGCGGTTCTGTCGGGCAGCAGGCATAGCGCCATGTCGAGGTGATAGAGCCGCGGATCGATGAGGCGTAGCGCCACGACTGGGCGCGCGAAGTGCGCGCGGAGGAGCGGCGCAGCACAGCGCTCGCTGCGAAACCCGTATCCGAGGTACACACACTGGTCGGTCAGCGCGACATCGCCGCCCTCGAGGTGCACCTCCGCATGGACGACCTTCGCGCCCCATGCCGCGAGAAATGTTGCCCTATCGATCGACTCCGGCGCACGCTCCGCGTGGCGAAAGCGGGCGATGAGCGCCGTGCATTGCGCCTCACCAGCGTGGAGCAAGGCGGCGTCCTTCATGAATACCGAGTCATACGCTCCCGTCACGAATGGCGCCTCGACGATGTCGGCCCCTGCGTCGACGAGCGCTTGCGCAAGTCCGCGATGTTGTCCGCGCGCGAGCCCGAGATCCGTCGTCCCGGGCGCCATGTGCGGGTTGATCTTCCACGCGACTCGATAATGTCTGTCGCCCTCGGTCGAGTTTTGGTCGTCACCAAGGTCGCTCATCAGCAGAGTGGGGCGCATACCCGCGCTCTATTCATGTTGTGTGCCGTAGTTCAACTCCGGCAGATCGCGCCGCTACGGATCGCGTTCACACCCCTCGGCTCAGTGCTCGCGACCCGTCCCATTCGTGCGCCGCGGCGCGCGCTGCGGCGGCCGTGAATGCGCGCCTACGGACGGACAGTGTGGAACATCACCGCGTGGCCGGGTGCCACGCAGCCATCATCGTTCGCGATAACGGAACGAGGCTATCGATTCAATCTATTGGAACGATGCGAACGGAAGCAGTATTGGCCGTCAGGCTCCGACGTTGGACTTGTCGTGGATGATGACCTACTGACGCGAGGAGACCTGGATGGATTCTCCTCGACATCCCGGAGCTGAACGAAAGAGCAACGTGCCATGGCATACGACGAACTGAAGCTCGACTTCGCGAGGAAAGACCGTATCGGCTTCGAAGAAGCCATTCTCTGCCCGGGCAAAACGAGGGAGCACCTCGACGCGATCCTCGACCAGGCTGCGGGGAGAGACGCGACGCTGCTGCTCACGCGCATGAGTGCGGACCAGGTCGCTGGCTTGCGCCCAGAGCATCGCGAGCTCCTCGACTACGAGCCGCTATCGCGCACCGCGTACTTCGGTACGCGCAAAGTGCTCGAGCCTGCTCGCGCGGCGCGCGTCGCGGTGGTCGCTGCCGGAACCTCCGACGCGTTCGTAACCCGCGAGATCACGCGCACGCTGCTTCACGCAGGCGAAGGGGCGTCCACGTTCGTCGATGTGGGACTCGCGGGTATGTGGCGCGTCATGGAGCGTATCGAGGCGATCGCGAGGCATCCCGTCGTCATCGTCGTCGCTGGCATGGACGCCGCGCTGCCGACGGTCGTGGGCGGCCTCGTTGGAAGCGTGGTATTCGCGGTGCCGACTTCCAACGGCTATGGTGTGGCTGCTGGAGGCAACGCCGCGCTACACGCCGTGCTTGCCAGTTGCTCGCCGGGCCTCGCGGTCCTCAACATCGACAACGGATATGGCGCAGCCTGCGCCGCCCTCCGCGTTCTCCGGGCGATCGATGGCGCTGACGAGCACATACGCCGGGAAACCGATGCGAAGGTTTCGCCAGGGTCGTGACGGCGTTCGCTGCCGAAGTGTTCCGAAAGCGTGATCGGCGCCAGTCGGAACTCGGTCCGGTCGCAGGCCGCGGCGCCTTGCCTTGCCTCGCATCGCGCAGTCCTGTTAGGCTGGTCTCCGCGATGAGAGAACTCAACGACCCTTCGGTGCCGATCGGTGACCCCCTATTCTCATCACGCGGGGCTGCGGCTGAGGCGATGCAGCGCGTCGACTGGGCGGATACCGTGGTCGGTCCCGTGGCCGGTTGGCCCTCGACGCTGAAAAATCTCGTGCGCACCATGCTTGGATCGCGGCAAGCGATGGCGCTCTATTGGGGCAGGGAGTTCGTCCAATTTTACAATGACGCGGCCTTGCCAATCTTCGGCGCCAAGCACCCCTCCGGGATGGGGCGCCGCGGTGCCGACTCCTGGCCGGAGGCGTGGGGGATGATCTCGATTCCGATGCTCCGCGTTCTGGAGCAGGGTGAGTCGTTTCTGGCCGAAGATCAGCTCGTGCTGGCTCGCCGTGAGCTCGAAGTGCGCGTCGCGGAGAACGTCGAAGCGCGGGCCGACGCAGAGGCAGCGAATCAAGCCAAGGACACGTTTCTAGCGACCCTGTCGCATGAGCTGCGCACGCCGATGATGGCCATCCTGAGCTGGTCGGAACTTCTCCGAGGCGAGCCCGACCGTGCGCGGCTTGCCAAGGGGCTGGCCGTCATCGACCGCAACGCTCGGGCGCAATCGAGGCTCATCGACGACATCCTCGACGTCTCGCGCATCATCGCCGGCAAGCTTGCGCTGAGGCTCGGGAGCGTAGACCTCGCTCGGTTGGTCGCGACGGCCGGGGACTCGGTGCGACCACTCGCCGAGAAGAAGGACGTCGAGTTCATCGTCGAGCTGGGTGAGCGAGAGCTGCACTTGGAGGCAGATGAAGACCGCGTCTTGCAAGTGCTCTGGAACCTGCTCACGAATGCCGTGAAATTTACCCCGAAGGGGGGGCGGGTCGCGATGCGAGTGTGGCGCTCGGAGCATGGCGCTCACGTTCGCGTGAGCGATACCGGACTCGGCATCTCGGCGCAGTTCTTACCGTTCGTGTTCCAGTCTTTCAGCCAGAGCGATATCGCGAGGACGCGCGAGGGAGGGCTCGGGCTCGGCTTGTCCATCGCGCGTCGCCTCATCGAGCTCCACGGCGGGAGCGTGCATGTGGTGAGCGATGGGGAGGGCATGGGCGCATCCTTCGACGTCACGCTGCCGATGGCGACTCGCGTCGTCGGACAATGACGGCGCAGTTCCTGAGCCGCCTGCGGATCGAAACGAGGCCCGAGCACGATGCCATCGAGGCCGTGCTCGACCTGACGGGCGTCCATATGACCTGCGACAGCTATCGCCGGACGCTCGAGCACTTTTACGGTTATTACCAGCCGGTCGAAGTCGCCGTGCGGGCCGTGGACGGCTGGGCAGGCTGTGGCCTCGACCTCGACCAGCGGCGCAAGATCCCCTTGCTCGAGTCCGACCTGCGTGCGCTCGGCATGCGGTCACTCGGGTCAATCCCGATATGTCATATCGCACCTCAGCCAAACCGCCTCGCTGAGGCGTTCGGCTACCTCTACGTCACCGAGGGGGCGACTCTCGGCGGTCAGATGATCAGTCGGCACGTCAGGGAACTCATCGCAGTGACGCCTGAGCGTGGGGGGCGTTTCTTTCACGGTTACGGGAACCAGACGGGGACAATGTGGCAGACGTTTCGGATGGCGTTGGCCGCCTTTGCCACGACACGCGACACGCAAGACGAAGTGGTGGCCGCAGCCGTGCAAACGTTCCGCACGCTCCGCGCCTGGTGCGAGCAAAGGGACGCTGAATGACCGATCCCGCACTCCCTATTTCGCCGCACCCCTGGTCCGACCAGCCGTATAGCGTCAAGCGCCATGGCGTCAGTATTTCCAACTGCGACAGCGAGCCCGTGCAGACGCCTGGCTGCGTGCAGGCGCACGGCGCCATGTTGGTGTTGCGGCCGGCGGACCTCACCGTCCTCCAAGCCAGCGAGAACACTGACGTGCTGCTCGGTCACCCGGCGGAGGCGCTGCTCAATCAGCCCGTCGGGAGCGCCGTCGGATCGGACGGGGAAGCGGCCCTCAAGGCCTTCTTGGCGAATGAGCCGACCGACCGCAACCCGATCTACGTATTCACCCTCCCTGCTCGAGGAGACGTGCCGTCGCTCGACGTGACGGCCCACACCATCGATGGCGTGGCCATCATCGAGTTCGAGGCGACCGGGCGCTCCTCGGCGACCGACCCCGACTATTACGCGCTCGTCAAACACACTGTCGCGCGGCTCCAAGCGGCTAATACCCTGAAGGAGTTCTGTGATCTCGCTGCCGACGAGTTCCGCACGCTGACCGGCCTCGACAGGGTGATGATTTACAAGTTCCACGCCGACGGCCACGGCGAGGTGTTCGCCGAGAGCAAACGGGACGACCTCAGCCCTTGGCTCGGGCTGCACTATCCCGCCGAGGACATCCCGAAGCCGGCGCGCGAAGTGTTCAAACAGGTCTGGATCCGCCCGACACCGGATGTCGCGGGCGCGCTCGCCGAGCTCGTCCCGATCGCCAACCCGGATACCGGCCGGCCGCTGCAGATGACCTATTGCGCGCTGCGTGGGGCGTCGGTGATGTACACCGAATACCTGAAGAACATGACGGTGACAGCCGGGCTCACGCTGGCGATCCGCCGCGGCGACGAGCTCTGGGGCCTCATCGCTGGGCACCACTACGCCGGGCCAAAGTTCGTGCCGTACCGGCTGCGCGCGGCGTGCGAGTTTCTGGCTCAGGTCGTCTCGCTGCAACATCAGGCGGCCGAGGACCGCGAGCACCTGGTGTACCGCCTCAAGCTCGAAGGAACGCACCAACAGCTCGTCGCCCAGGCGGCGCAGGATGGTGGCTTGGCCACACTGATCGATGGCCGGCCGAGCCTGCTCGATGGCATCGCAGCGGGCGGTGCAGCGCTCTACCACCGAGACCGCTGGTGGCGGGTTGGGAACACCCCTTCTGACCTCGACCTCGACGCGCTTGGCGATTGGCTGAACGAGCTGCCGGAGCTCGCCTCCCTGACTCGGCCGCTCTATGCCACCGACTCTCTCTCTCGCGATTACCCTGCGGCGGCGGCGTTCGCTGATGTGGCCAGTGGTCTGCTCGTCACCCCGCTTTCCCAGGCCAACCGGAACCTGATGCTCTGGTTCCGGCCCGAAGTGACACAGACCGTCAGCTGGGGCGGCAACCCGCACGACAAGCCTACTGTTCCCGGCCCGAATGGCCCTCGGCTCACTCCAAGGCGTAGCTTCGAGCTGTTCCAAGAATCAGTGCGCGGGCGGTCGCTGCCGTGGATGCCCGTGGAGCTCGATGCGGCCGTGCGGTTCCGGATGTTGGTGATGGAGCTCGTCGTGAGCCGGGCGGAGCGGCTCGCCGATCTCAACGCGGATCTCACCCGTTCGAACGAGGAGCTCGATGCCTTCGCGTATGTGGCCAGTCACGACTTGAAGGAGCCACTCCGGGGCATCCACAAATATGCCCACCAGCTGCTCGAAGACGCAGCTGTCGTCGGTGACGAGAATCGAAAGAAGCTCGAGAGGATGATGCGGCTGACCGTCCGGATGGACAGTCTGCTCGACTCGTTGCTGCATTTCTCCCGAGTTGGCCGAGCGGCGCTCCAGCTCGAGAACACGGACCTCAACGAGATCGTGGACGAGGCGCTCGAGATGGTCGACGCCCGCCGGGCCGAGGGGAAAACGGAGATCGTCATTCCGCGGCCGCTACCGCATGCTTGGTGTGATCGGGTGCGCTGCCGGGAGATCTTGGCCAACCTCTTGTCGAACGCCCTCAAATACAACGACAAGCCACGCAAACAGGTTGAAGTCGGGTTCATCGCGCCAAGCGAAGACCACGACCGGCCCGGATGCCCCGATGGCCTAGACACGCTCACAATCTACTACGTGCGGGACAACGGTATCGGCATCCCGACTCGGTACTTCGAGCAGGTGTTCAGGATGTTCAAGCGGCTGCACGCCCGGGAAGAGTTCGGCGGGGGCAGCGGGGCCGGGCTCACCATCGTGCAGAAGCTGGTCGAGCGTCATCACGGGCGTATCTGGCTCGACTCGACCCCCGGGGTCGGAACGACATTCTATTTCACGCTGTCGGGCCGAGAGGAAATCTGACGTGGCACCGGTTAATATCAACGCGGTCATCCTGCTCGTCATCGAAGACTCGGACGAAGACTTCGACACCGTGGCAGAGGCCGTCGCGTTGTCCGAAGTGACGGTCGAGGTCCGGCGGGCGACCACCGGGGAGGCGGGGCTCACGATGCTGCGTGAGCTCGCGCCCGACCGCCCGACGGTTGTACTCATGGACCTCAACACGGCGGGGACCGACGGCCGCACCGCGCTCGCGGACGTCAAGAGCGACTTGTCCTTGAAGGAGATCCCGGTCGTCGTACTGAGCACCTCATCGAGCCCGAAGGATATAGGGTTCTGCTACGCAGCGGGTGCCAATGCCTACCATGTCAAGCCCGTTCGCTACCCCGACCACCGGCGACTCGTCATCGAGATCGTCCGCTACTGGATTGGCCAAGTTGTCTTGCCCGCGGGACGCATCAACTCATGAAGAGTCGCACAGACTTCGAAACCGTCCCGGCTTGGCGCGTCGTCGTCATCGAAGATAGCCCGGACGACATCGCTGAGATCCGCCGGATGTTGCACAGAGGCTCAGACCGACGCTACGAGTTCGTCGAGGCCGCGACCGGTGCCGCAGGGATGCGCGCGGTCTTCGATGCCTCGGGCCGCCTGCCCGATTGTGTGTTGCTCGACTATTACTTGCCGGACATCGAGGCACCGGAAGTGTTACAGGCGCTCATCGGCCCGGACGGACTGACCGTGTGTCCGGTGGTGGTACTGACCGGTCGCGCTGGCTCACAGCTTGGGCCGTCGGTGCTCCGCGCCGGGGCGCAAGACTTCATCGGCAAGAGCTGGATGACTGGAGAGAGCCTGACGCGCGCCGTGGAGAACGCGGCGCAGCGGTGGGCCATGGCCCGAGAGCTCCACGCCCGCACAACAGCCCTTCGGGCAAGCGAGATACAGCTCCGTTTGGCGGCTGACGTCGCCGGGATGGCGGTGATCCGGATCGATTACCGCATGGATACCGTCATTCTCGACACGATCGGCGCAGTGCTGTTCGGCCTGCAGGCGGGTGTGCCGCTGCCGCGCTCAGCCATTCACGCGGTCTTTCACCCGGACGACGCGGCAGAGATCGCGCGGCAGGTGGACCAGTGCTTCGACCCGAACGGGGACGGCTCTTTCGCCATGGAACACCGGATTCTGCATCGCGATGGGTCAATCCGCTGGATCGACGTGAAGAAGCAACTGACCTTTGGCGAGATCGCCGGCGTCCGCCGCCCGGTGACGGGTGTACTGGCAACGATCGACATCACGATGCGCAAGCAACACGAGGCGACCGTGCAGATGACCGAGGAGCGGTTGGCCCTGACGCTCGACGAGCTGCGGGTGGCCGACCGCCGAAAGGACGAGTTCTTGGCGACGCTGGCGCACGAGCTGAGGAACCCGCTTGCCCCGATCCGCAGCGGTCTCTCGATCCTCCGCACGGCCCGCTTGCCCGACCAAGCAGAGAAAGTCGTCGAGATGATGGACCGGCAGCTCGGACACATGGTCAATCTGGTAGACGACTTGCTCGACGTATCGCGGGTGCGAACCGGAAGCATCAATCTCCGGCTCGAGCGGGTGACGGTCCGGGAGGTTGTCGACGCGGCGGTCGAGGCGTGTCGGCCCATGATCGAAGAGAGTTCTCACACGCTCGAGGTAGACGTCACGGCCGAGCCGATGGCGGTGATCGGGGACAACACTCGCTTGGTGCAGATCGTGACCAACCTGCTCACGAACGCGGCCAAATACAGCGAGCCGCGCGGCCACATCCGGGTGAGCGCCGCAAGCGAGGGAGGCGAGGTCGTCATTCGGGTGTCAGACACCGGTATTGGGATCGCACCCCATCTCATCCCCACCTTGTGGGACCTGTTTACCCAAGTACGGGACACCTTGGACAAAGCCCAAGGTGGACTCGGAATCGGGTTGTCACTCGTCAAGAATCTAGTCGAGCTGCACGCCGGGACGGTGGCGGCCGAGAGTGAGGGAATCGGGCACGGCAGCGCGTTCACTGTCCGACTGCCGCTGGCTGCGGCTGACGACCAGAGCGCGGCCCGTTCTGCGCCTCGGAGCGGAACGGCTGCGGCACCGCGGACTCCGCGGCGCGTGCTCGTCGTCGACGACAGCGTCGACGCGGCCGAGCTGTTGAGCATGCTCCTCGAGATCTCCGGGCACACGACCGCCACCGCCCACAGCGGGCTGGCGGCCCTCGAGACCGCTCGGACGTTCGCACCGGATATCGTCCTTCTCGACATCGGACTCCCCGACGGCATGGATGGCTACGAGGTGGCGCGGCAGTTCCGCGCCGATCCGCAAACGGCCAAACTCGTGCTGGTCGCTCTGACGGGCTGGGGAAGCGAAGGTGACAAGCGAATGAGCAAAGACGCCGGTTTCGACCATCACTTGGTCAAACCCGTCGAAGCGGACTCCGTAGAGGCCGTCATCGCCCGCCTGTGCGTAATGCCTCATTAAGTCGACGCCGGCGAAGTGCGCGCGCGAAGCTGGATCGCAGGTTGCAGGCACGTGAGACATGTACGCCGCATCGGTCGTCCTGCTCTTCGCGTTTCTGGGCATCGCCGCCGTAGACGGCTTCTACTTCCACATCTACAAATATCGCCTCTATCGGCGCCGCGACTCTCAACGCGAGCACGCGATGCACACGATGAACGCGGCGTTGCTCCCGCTCTGCACCGCCCCTCTGCTGCTGGCCGACACCCACGGCGCATGGCTCTGGGCGGCGGTCGCGGTCAACGTCGGCGCCTTCGTGCTCGAATCCATCGATGTATTTGCCGAGAAGATCAGCCGGCGCGACTTCGGCGGGCTGACGCAACCGGAGTACTGGATGCACTTCACGATGTCCGGTCTGCGCTGGATGCATGTGGGGTTGGCGTTCGCCATTCACCCGTCGTCGCATTGGTTCGGCCCGGCAGCTTGGGAATGGCTGCCCGTCTCGTCGGCACATCCGATGACTGGGCTCGCGTGGGGGGCCGTGGTGGCCAGCGTGCCGGTCGCGGCTCTTCATGTGGCGCTCGTGCTCCGCGGGCGCGCGCTGCTCCGAGCGGAGCGCGATGGCGCTACCGTGTCGCACGGAGCGCCGTCGGGGCGAGGCCGGCCCGACGGAGGGCTACATCCGCCACACGCGTATGCGAGGCGATCGAGCGCACCAGGCTCGGGAAGTGGTGGGCGATGAGCGCAAGGGCGCGCTGGGGGCGGTCGTTCACCATCGCCTGTGAGAGCGCGGTCGCGAACAAGACCTGCCCCTTCACGTCTCGCGCCAGCGCTCGCTGGAACGCGGCCGGCGTGCCTCCCGCAAGGTAGGTGTCCGCGGCGAGGCGCGCGCTGTGCAGAGCGATCGAGATCCCGTCGCCGGAGAACGAAGGAATGACAGCGCTCTGATCGCCGACCCAGAAGACTTCGTCCGCCGGCGCACGCACGTAGCCATAGGGAATCGACGCGATCGCCAGCGGCTTCTCCCAACAACGAGAAGCACCGCGCAGCCGACGCCCGAGATGCGGCGACGCGATCGAGATCGACTCGATGAGCGAATCGAAGCGACCGCCGCAGCGTGCCAGTTGATCCTTTCGCACGAGCAGACAAAGGTTCGCACGACCGCGCTCGATCGGCTGCAGGCCCGCGTAGCCACCGTCAAAGAGAATGAGCTCTACGCAGCGTTCGATCGCGCGCGTATTCTCGCCGGTGAGAACGTAGTGGAGCTTGAACCCGACGAGGTCGTTCTGCAGACCGGGCGCGCGCTTGTGTCCCCGCAGATCATGCTTGCCAGTCGCGATGAAGAGGGCGCGTGCGTCGAACGTGCGTCCGTCCGCGAGCACGGCGCGATGGCCCCCGGGGGTCCGCATGAAGGCGCGGACCGGGCAGCCGCGCTCGATGCGCACACCTTGGGCGGCCGCAAGCGCAAGCGAGGCCTCGTCGAGAATCCGGCGGGACAGGCTCGACGCCTCGAAAGGGAGCGCGACCTCTGCCACGATTTCGCGGGTCGCGAGGCGCACTGTGTCGATCGGAACTGCGCCGAACGACGCGAGATCGATCCCGGCCGCCTTCAGATAGAGAACCGCTTCGCGCGAGAGGAACTCGCCGCATACTTTGTCCACGGTGGACGCATCTCGCTCGAGCAACACCACGTCCTCTCCAGCGAGCGCGATGCGCCGCGCCACCTCCGCCCCCGCCGGCCCACCACCAACGACGAGTGCTGCAGTCATCGCGCTGTCACTCCTTGCGGAAAACGCCGCCGCAGACAGTGAGGCCGGGTCCGAAGGCTAGGCTCAAGATGGTGGTGCCCGGACGAACGGCCTCGTCCTGCACCAGGCGCATCCAGATGTGGGGCAGCGTCGCGGAGGACATGTTTCCGTGGTCGAACAGGACCTGCCGGCTCGTGGCCACTTGGGCCTCCGAGAGCTCGAGCACCTCGCGCACACCGTCGATGATCTTCGGCCCACCGGGATGAACGGCGAACACCGTTCGACCGAGCTCGGTCGCTGCGTCCATTCCTGCCGTTCGGTAGAGATCGAGTACGAAGCCGCGAAGCGAGCCAGCGATTCGCGCCGGCACGTCGCGGGCGAGCGTCATCTGCATTCCCCAGTCCGACGCGATCCAGCTCATCGAGTCGGCGGAATCGGGCAAGACTCTCTCGTCCATCGCGAACACGCGAAGTATCGGCCCGCGCGCATCGTCGCCCCTCGCCGACGTCCGTTCTCGGAGCGAATACCGAATGAAACCATCGGCGAAGAGGCTCTGGACTACGAGCTGTTCGATCGAGTGATTGGAGGGGTCGAGGTGCAGCGAACAGAGCTCGGTGTGGACGATGTCGACGCGCGGGGCGGCGGTGGGAAGGGACTCGACGCGGCTAGTGGCGAGGTCTGCGCGCGTAGCGGCTAGGCCTGCGGCCATGCGAACCGCGGGAAACGCGGCGTAGCAGCCCATGTGGTACGCGTTTGTCACGCGCGTGGTGGCGCCCCACCCGCGCGAGGCCACCAGGCGCTGCGCGCCGTTCGGCGAAACATAGCCAGTGCACGTGACGTGGATGATGTCGTTCGGCGCATCCGCGACCTCCGCATATTCGGTCTCGAAGTAGGCATTCACCGCTTCGGCATAGAGCTGCGAGCGCACCCCCGCGCCGCGGCCGTGAGGGTGACGAGCAACGTCGTAGAGTTCGAGCGCGTCGAAGTCGCGCTTGCCGACTTCGGTCGTCACCGAACCACGCGTGCCAATCTTCAGGGGGCTGCACGCGCAACGGTCGAGGATCTTCCGAAACCGCGTAGCGAGGATGTCCACCTCGGCCGGCGGCAGCTCCTCGCTCGCGCCTTGCGAGGCAGCGTGCGCGCGCGCGAGCCAGTCGAGCGCTTCCTCCTGGCCGATACGATGCCGCGGTAGCCGCATCGAGAAATCACCGAGCGTAAACCGTGTCGCAGTTGCCATCGGCGGCGGGCGTTGCACGCGGCGTGCCCATCCACCGCGACATCAGCTCGCACCGCCCACGGTCCCCCCACGGTCCAGCCGAGCCAATGCTCCTAACGGGTCCGCGCGTCGGCGTCCGCGTCACGCGCTCGGTCTCGACTGTCGAACGTAGCGCCGAGGGAGACCGCGAGGAAATGCAGCCAGTTGCGCTGGAAGCCGTCACTCGTAGCCGTCGGGTCGCTGGTGCCCACGGCCCCGCCGCCGATATAGCGGAGATCGATGAACGCCTCGACGTGCGCCGCGACGCGTGCGCCGAGTCGCACGCTGACGTCCGCGATCGCGCCGGTCACTTCGTTGTCGCTGCCGTTCAACACGGAGATCGGCGCATAGAATCCGTCGACCTCGAACGCGAAGAAGACGTCGCGCGCGAGCGGGAAGCGGCCCCTCGCGCGCAGTAGGGGGACGGGGCCGACGTCACGGCGCGAACGGAAGAGCGTACCGTCGAGCGAGGCGAACTCCACGGTCGCGTTGCGTAGCTGACCGCCCACGCCGATGGCGAACTCTTGGTCTGCGCGGGGCAGCAGATCGTAGGCCCATCCGAGCCGGAAATAGGGGAAGCCGTAGCGGGCGACGATGGTGCTGCCGGCCGGGTAGTCGACTCCGTCGATGCGGAGATCTCGCGTCAAGGTGGCGCGCGAATCGAGCTGCAGTGGCTGGTAAACGAACGTGATGATGTGCCGGCGAACGATGTCCACCTCGGCGGTGAAGCGCGAGACCGCGAAGAGGTTGTCCTGACCAACATCGCGAGGATAGTCGATGGCAGTCCCATCGGTGCTGAGCTGGATGTCGTGGTCGACGACGGCGAGCATCCCAAGCTCGTAGCTCGCGCGGACGCCGAACGTCGCCTCGTCCGACGGGCGGCGAGCGGGCGCCTGCGCGTCCACCGAAGAGGCGACGCTGCAAGCGAGCGTCAGCGCGAGCGTCGCGGCGCGTAGACCGTGGACGATGAGTGGGCGGAGGGGGCGCGCGACGCAGTTCATCAGTCACAGCTATGCGCAGCGATGCGTATGACAACCGGGGTGACTTGCCACATCTCGCCGACGCGCCGTCAACGTCGCGTAGCTGTCCGCTGCACGCAGCGCCGAGGCGCAACGACGCCGCGTGTTTCGCTTGCGCCTGCCGTACGCCTCACGCGAGGCGGAAGGCCACAGGCCCAGCCTCTTTCGTGGCCCGCTTGAAAACCGCTGCATACACCTGGTCAGGAAACGATCGCCCCGCGGCCGATGGGGACGCAAGCGGTATCGTCGAGTTGGTATATCCATTGCTCAACAGGCCTCATCACCCGGCGCCGCGGCGTCAAACCGAGGAGAGCATCATGGCCAATCCCAACGAGAACGTGAACAAGGACCGCGAGGAGCTCGAGATCGATCCCGAGGGCGAAGAGGCGGTCTCGGACGAAGGTGCAGAGAACCCGAATCGCCAGCGCGCGCAGGGCGAGCAGCAGAACCAGCAGAAGCAGCAGAAGGGCAGCAAGACGGACGACAAGAGCCAGACCCAGCAGCAGAAGGGCGGCCAATCCGCCACGAAGCCGCAGTCCGGCCAGGGCCAAAAGGGCGGCGGCGGACGTTAGTAGAGATGCCGCCGCGTAAGCGGCTGGTATCGTAAAATCTAGCTGCCGGGTCCGCTTGCGACGCAAGCAGACCCGGCAGTTTACGTTTGGGCGGACCGCGCCGTCACGGCTCGTCGTTCGCTGCCTCCGCAGCGAGTGCCGCCTTCGCCCTCTTCGGCTCGGCCCGATCGAGCGACTTCGCAGGAGACTTTTCTTTCGCCGCCTCGAACCGGTCTTTCATTTCGACGCCGAGCTGATTCAATCGTTCGCGACCGAGCACCTTCTGCGCGGCAGGGAAAAGATCTCCTCGTTCCTCTTTTACGTGATGCTCGATGAGCTCTTTGAGCACGCCCACGCGTACGCCAAACAAATCTGCTTCTTCGATGACATCCGAACAGCGCTTGAGCGCCACGCGCGCAATGACGTGCTCCTCGAATGCCTCGGCGATCGGCTCGCCCTCGCCCGAAGCGCCGGCCATCGCGGGATAGAAGATCTCCTCCTCGATGGCCATATGGGCGACGAGCGCCGCGTCGAGCTTCTTCATCGTGCGCTGACGGGTCGCTCCGGGCTTCGACTCCTTCAGCTGATCCATCAGTGCGATTGCTTCGGCGTGCTGCTCTTCGAGTAGGGCGATAGCGTTCATGAAGGCCTCCTGCGCCCACGGAAAGCAGGAGGTGTGCCGCCGGTGGGCGCGCCACTGACCTAAAAATGGTGCACACACATCACAAATCACGAATCAACCACGCACGTCCACCACGAGCGACACCGCGGCGATGCGCTCGACCTCTTGGTACCCAGACCCGTCGAGCTCCTCGCCGAACACGTCCGGATCGATCTCTTCGTATTTGCTTCGGATGATCTGCGAATTCGTCAACAATGGGCGCAGTCTCGCGAGGAGCTGGTCTTCGCCGTCGACGATGGCTGCACCGCTGTAGAGGATCAGTCGTCCACCGCGCGCGCCTCGCCGCAATCGGTCGATGCCGTCACGCACGATGCGAACGGCGAGCGCCGTTCCGTAAGCGCCCTGTCCGTCGCGGTAAGTCCGCTTGGCATCATCGCTGAGGTACGGTGGATTGGCGATGATGAGATCGCAGTCGCCGCGCACGCCGGCGAGAACATCGCTCTCTACGACCTCCGCATCGACGTTGGCGAGAGCGGCATTGAGCCGAGCGAAAGCCAGCGCCTGCGGATTGATGTCTCCAAGTACGATCGATCGCCCGCGCCCCGCGAGTACGAGACCGCCGGCGCCTGAGCCACAGCCGATGTCGACCACGCGGCTCGCTTCTCCCACGCTGCGCCGCAACAGAGCGGCGAAGCGGTACGTGTCCGGGCCGAAGAACACCGCGTCTCCATCGTGGGTTGGATAGGCAGAGTGCGCGAACAGCAGGCCGTCGAGCGTGCTGAAGCGGACCCGCGATCGGTGCAGTCCGCCCTCGATTTGGAGGAGGTCCGCGGCTTCCAGCAGGTCGGCGAGCCGCGGCGGAATAGCGTTCATCGGGAACGGTAGGTTCCAGCCGAGGACATCCCGCGACGTGCGCCCGGTGCGTTCGCGCCCCAGCACGCGCGCATGGGAGCACGGAGTGATGGTGACGAACTCGTAGCGCTCGGCCTGCAGATAGCGGCCGAGCTTCAGCATGGGCGCCTGCAGCACGATTCGCGTCGAGAGCAACAACGACGCCATTGGAGGACGGTCGAGCTATCCGTGCGGTCAGCTCCCGCAGAGCGCCCGCTTTTTCCCCCGAGCGGTCCAGCTCGTTAGCGACCCGGTGTGGACCGAGCGGCGTGGCGAAGCGCCTCGACTGAGGCGATTTGGATGCGCCCAGTCTTCGCACGACTCACCACCCGATTTGCTGAGGGTTCCATGTCCGCCGCTGTCGGCAGAGCGGCACGCCCGTTGCTGAGTACGTCAGCAGGAGGCGATAATGAACGACGACTTACATCCATCGAATCAGCCGCTCGAGTTCGACCCTGCAGCGCCACCGGCCAGCGTGACCGCGCTACCCGAGACGGCCCGGCAGATCGCCATCGATACGATTCAGCGAATGCTCGAGAGCGGCTCGGCGCGCGACGAAGCGATCGAGAAGGGTCTCGCGATCGCCGCGGATTGGATCAGCCAGCGGGCCCCAGGCGACCAGTCGGAGCTGAAGAGTGACGATGGAGCCATCCCGGACCGCGAGGAGATCGACGCGTCGGACCAGCGCGTGACCACCAAAATCCGTCTCCGCGACGCCCGTCTCATCTGAGAAAGCGAGGACGCGATGCCACAGATTGCACCTCTCGCGCCTGCGGGGCTCTCCGGCATCGATGTTGCTGAGCCACCCACCATGGACGCGACACTACAAATCGAGAGCAGCATCCGCGCGCACCAGCGCGAGAATGCGACGCAAACGCTACACGCGTCGCTTGCGGGACTGCAAGCGTGCCGACTCCTTCCCCGCACACCGGAGAACGCCGCGCCCATCGACCCCGCGCTGCTCACGCTCGAGGAGACCTACCTCGCACGCGAACGGGCTGCGGTGGCGACGTCAGCCGCCGAGGCGCCGCGCGATGCCGCTGCGTTCTGCCAGTGGTTCGACGCGCTCGAGGCGGGCGGTCCCGGCCAAGGAGATCCGCTGTTCGACTGGCTAGCAAGCGAAGCGGACATCGGCGCGATGCGCTGGTTCCTTCAGCAGGAGCTGGCCGGGGAGGCCGGCTTCGACGATCTCGTGGCGCTGACGCAAGTGCGCATTCCACGTCGCGCGAAGCTGGAGCTGGCGCGCAACTATTGGGACGAGATGGGCACTGGTCACTCCGACGGAATGCACGGCCCGATGCTGGATGTGCTCGCCAGCGAGCTGCGCCTCCGCCGCCTGCAGAACACCGAAGTGGTCTGGGAGTCGCTCGCGCTCGCCAACACGATGGCGGGGCTCGCCTCGCGCCGCGAGTATGCCTATCAATCGATCGGCGCGCTTGGCGCAGTCGAACGCACTGCGCCCGGCCGCGCACACAAGGTAGCCCTTGGGTTACAACGCCTCGGCGTCGGCGGCGCTGCGCGTCG
>Ga0105046_10004032_pt1 | contig 23348 bp, 27 predicted proteins | sample MAT03_FD_78385 | JGI IMG/M metagenome (GOLD analysis project Ga0105046, IMG submission 78385) | Freshwater microbial communities from Lake Fryxell liftoff mats and glacier meltwater in Antarctica - MAT-03 (megahit assembly) | ecosystem: Environmental > Aquatic > Freshwater > Ice > Liftoff...
ACATGGATTCACATCCATATCACCTTCACGGCTGTTTTCACCAATCACCATACCTTCATACAAGTTTTGGCCGGGTCCTATAAATAAGACGCCGCGTGATTGTAAGTTATCCAACGCAAAACCAGTCGAAGCACCTGTTTCCATTGAAACTAACGCACCTTTTGTACGAGTTGGAATATCACCTTTATACGGTTGATATCCTTGGAAAGTGAAGTTCGCTAAACCAGTTCCGCGAGTATCAGTCAAGAATTGACTTCTGAAACCAAGCAATCCACGTGATGGAATTTCAAATTCAAGGCGCATTCTGCCATTTTCGTAATGGTGAATGTTCTTCATTTCAGCTTTTTTCTTACCAAGTTTTTCCATAACGGTACCTTGGTGTTCTTCCATAATATCGATTACTAAATATTCAATTGGTTCGCATTTAACGCCATCAATTGTTTTATAGATAACTTCAGGCGCAGAAAGTTGTAATTCAAAGCCTTCACGACGCATGTTTTCAACTAAAATACCAAGATGTAATTGTCCACGGCCAGAAACTTTGAACTTTTCTGCTGATTCTGTTGGGTCAACACGTAACGCAACGTTTGTTTTTAATTCTTTTTCTAAGCGATCTTTAATTTGACGTGAGGTCAATAGTTTTCCATCACGGCCAGTGAATGGCGAATCGTTCACAGAAAAATACATCGAAAGTGTTGGTTCATCTATCATAACATAAGGATATGGTAAAGGATGACCAACTTCACAGATGGTGGTGCCAATTGTGACATGTTCAGTGAAGCCTGTCATAGCAATAATGTCACCATATTCAACTTTTTGTGTTTCAATGCGCTGCAATCCTTGGAAGGTATATAATTTTGTTACCTTCATAGTTTTGCTGATTGTATCCTCTTTGCAACACGTGAATTGTTGTCCAACTTCAAGTGAACCACTAAATACTCTGCCAATGATGATAGGTCCCAAGAAATCAGAATGATCCAAACTGGTTACTAAAATTTGTAAATGATCATTTTTTTCTTCTGGAGCTGGAACTGTTTTGATGATTGCTTCAAATAAAGGCTTCATGTCGCCTGACATCATTGTTGGATCAAAATTAGCAAAGCCCATTCTTGATGAGCCATATAAAATAGGGAATTCAAGTTGGGATTCATCTTGTGCTAAATCAAGAAATAAATCTTGAATTAATCTTTCGGTTCCTGCAATATCAGCATCTTTACGATCGATCTTATTAATGAGTACTAATGGCTTCAAGTTAAGCTCAAGAGCTTTTCTTAAAACGAATCGCGTGCCTGGTAAAACCCCTTCAGCAGCATCAACCAAGAGTAAGAAACCTTCAACCATTTGCAAGGTTCGTTCAACTTCGCCACCAAAATCACTGTGACCAGGAGTGTCTACAATGTTAATGGTATAGTCACCAAACTTAATACCGGTATTTTTTGCCAAAATAGTGATGCCACGTTCTTTTTCTAAAGCATTTGAATCCATTAGACGATCCGATGCATCAGTTACCGTTCCCGATTGACGCAATAGTTTATCAACTAAGGTTGTTTTACCATGGTCAACGTGAGCGATGATAGCAATGTTTCGTAGATTTGATCTTCTATTCATAATCATTCCGCACACACTTTTAAATTTGTTATTCGATTAATCTTCTTACTACGGTAAGTAATTCTTGTTTATTTTCTTATTGTAAACTATTTTAAAAAAAAATCCAGTAAAAATAGCTAAAAATACTGTTCTAATGAAGAATGTCATGGTGAACATTTAGCTTGGAATCCAGGCAAAAGTTTATCATGACATTCTGGTTAATCTACCGTGAATTTCTCGTTTTTTCGATTTTCTTGCTTTAACAAGATTACATACTTGGTGAGCAATACGGAATCAATGCCATTACACGTGATTTTTTAATCATATTTGCAACAATACGTTGATGACGATTGCAGGTGCCAGAAATGCGTGAAGGAAGAATTTTTCCGCGTTCAGTCAAAAAACTTTTTAACATTGAAACGTTTTTGTAATCAAGAGCACCAAGTTGATCCGTGCTGCCACAAAAACGACATTGTTTTGGTGCGCTGAGCGAACTTCTGCGACGGCTCTTTTTTTTCAGTAAACGAGAACTGATTCTTAATTTTGCAACTTTTTTAGACATACCTAAATCCTATCTTAATCTTGATCTTGATTCATATCTTCTTCATCATTTGAAGCTTGTGCTGATGAACCATGTTCTCTGGATAACAAGCCTTCCATCTTATTTTCACGTAAGAATGAATCAACATCCCGTGAAGGACTGTCTTCAAGAGATTCAGGTTTTTGGTATGCCAAAGATTGATTTGGCTCTAAATGAGTGGTCATGGCGCGCATAACCACATCAGCTTTTTTAAAAGCAAAAAGCTCGTCAATGTCTTTAACTAATGCTTGAGCTTCAGCACCGTTAACTTCATAACGAGTTAAAAAATAGACGCCATATTCATTATTTCTGATAGGGTATGCCAAACGGTATTTGCCCCATCGCTCAAAAGAGATTAATGATCCCTTTGATTTTTTGATCACTTGGCTAACCTGTGTTTCCAATGATGACATTTCATCTTTGGTTATTTCAGGTATAGCAAGCATTAACGTTTCGTAACGTACCATAATACTTATGCCCTTTATAAGACTACTAACTGGAAGTGTTTAAATAAACACTATAAAACAATAACAATAACGTGTTTTATTTAGTACAAGCGAGCACTAACGTCGACAATACAAATGTACCAGAAAAGCTAAAAAAGAATAGCTTTTCTGGTACATTTTTTAAATTTAATTCAAATGTTGTAGATTAAACAAAACGTTGATGACGTTGAATAACGCGACCAATAATTCTGAAATGATCTTTACCGCGAACCAATGCGATTGGCGGACTTTTGTGATTTACTGCTTCTAAAACAATGAAATCTTCTGTATAGGTTATTTGCATAATAGCCTTAACCGGAGCATCATTACCATATTCAACCGCAGCGATATCGCCAGAACGGGTCCATACTTCAGGGGAAATAATAACGATATCGCCCTTAATAAAGGTTGGTGACATCAAGTTATTATCAATCGCTAAAGCAAACATAGCCGCATCCGTAGTATTTAATACGGGAATGAACTCGTCTTTATGGCCACTGGTAATTTGCATTAATTGGTTATTGTATGGTGATGGGTTTGAAGGGATTTCACCAACAACAGGGATAATTTGTACCTTCAACTCTACTTCTGATTTTTCTGGCATGCTTACATTGCTATCAATGTTATCCGTACGTTTGCGGCGTTGTGCAAATAAATCTATAGGGCTGATTTCAAAAGCGTTTGCCAATTTGCGTAAGGAATCTTCATTCCAACGACGGGTACCATTTTTAATATGAGTCAAATAACTCTCAGACATACCTGTTTTTTCAGCTAAAATCTTGGTTGTCCAACCTTTTTCGCGTAAAAGTTCTTTAACTCTTAATTCTGTCATTGATGACATGGTTTCAAACTCCTTTGTAATGTTAGATAGAAATGTGATAGTATGGTTATAACACTGTATTATTTCTAATTGTACTGGGTTTTGTATTCTTGTCAAATGGAAACATTTTGCCGGTAAATTCAATAAATTTCATCCATTTTCTTTTTTTAGGAATAAAAATACAAAAAACAGGTTAAAATTCATAATGGTTTTCCCTTTTCGCTGTTTTTATTTCATTTTGACAATTTAATTAATTTGTGACACGCTAATTTGAGAATAAAGTTAGGCAAAATAGAAATAATTAGGGAAAATATGATGAGAAAAAAATTTAGTATGTTTTTTGTGTTAAGCATGGTGACGTTGCTCTGTATGGTAGAAAAAACATATGCAATGAATACTTTTAGGCAACGATTTCAACAAGCTAACTACCAGATAAACTGGGGAAATGTTGTGGGCGGTGGTATTTTTTGTGGAACAGCAGGGGGCTTGTATGCTGGAATGATCGCAAATGGGTTGCGCAAGCTGGAATTTGAATCTGAGAATCAATCAGATGTTGATCCGATTGTTGAAGAATTTGTACGAACACTGAATTGCGATCAAAAAGCACCAAATACTATTGATCCGCATGTGGAAAGTTTTATTAAAGGGCAATTAAGCAGGTGCGGTGTTAATGAGCAATCTATAGAAATGGTAAAGAGTCATCGTTGGGCAGTTAGTAGCGACGAAAAAATAGTACTCCATGTTCGTGATCATGATAAGCTAAAATTTTGGCTTAAAATAAAACACTATCTACCCCAAATCTTCTATAAAAATTTACCAAAACTTGTTGTTAAAAATATTAATGGAAAAACGGTGCGCATTTCACCTGAAGAATATTTGAGACAAGCTGCCGCTATCATTCATCATGAAGGTGGCCATATCCTTCATAAAGATAAGTCTTTCTGGCGCGATCAAAACAATCCAAGCAAAGAGTTACATGAATATGCAACGATAGCAGGAATTTTAGTAGCGCATCTGGCTTTTTTTTGTAAAAACCGAGCTATCGCCGTTTCTCTTGCCGGGTTGATTGTTGGAGCATTTCACCAAATTCGCCCCAAAGAATTGTTGTGGTTTTCACGGTATCAAGAAGCGAGAGCGGATGAAAATATAGAAAATAATATTCATCTGTTACGTGCGTATAAACATTATTTAAAAAATTGTTATTATGTAAGCCCAGATTTTTTTGATAGTAATAATCCTATGGTTTTTACTCACCCTCATCCACAAGTTGCTATACAGCGACTCAAAGAACGCATAAAAGCACTTAAAGAAAACGGCGATCAAAAAGCTTTTGAAGACCCTTTAGCAGTAAAAGAAGATGCGCAGATTAAATAGCTAATATAAGTTATTTTTTATGGTGTTTTTGTTGTGAGTTGTGAGATGGTTGTGAAAATTTATTTTCAGGCAATGTGTCTGATATTGTTATATTGGTGATTTGCATAACTTTAGCAAGGGAAAGCTTCTTTAATTCTTGCTGTTCAATAAAGGTATTAACAATTTTAGAGTAATCGGGTGCCATTTTTTTTATATTATTCATAATTATTTTTGATTGTATAAATTCGTCGGTAAAAGATAATCTTAATTTATTGTAAATATGTATTGTGTCAATAAATGTTGGTAAATAAAAATTTCTTATAATCCAATGTGATGTAAAAGGACTTCTACTGTTCTTTAGAACAGATTTTCCTTCCACAAAATTAAAAGATAAAGAAGAACCAAGAATTAAAAGAAGAATTAGTGTTTTTTTGAAATAATTCATAATAATAAAACCCCGCTTAAATGCTATTTTTATTTATAACATTACAAGTATACATAAAAATAATTTTTTTGTCATGTCCCCTCATTTTTGCAGTATAAAACCCTCTTTATAGTTTTGGTAAGATAGCTTTTTTAAAAAAATTAATTTTTACTTCTGGGTTTAAAACTAAATGTTAAGTTTGTTTACGTTTAGTTTAACTATATGTTAAACTGAGTTAGCATTTGGTAAAAACTATTGTGAGGAGATGATATGCTTATAAAACGTCTTTTTTGGCAGCAGTTAATAGAAGAGGCATGGCAAAAAAAGAATATTATTTGGCTTATGGGAGTGCGTCGAGTCGGAAAAACAAGTCTTTGCCATAGCCTTACTGATATTGAATATTATGATTGTGAGAGGCCACGTGTGCGTCAATTATTGGAAGATCCTGAGGGTTTTTTAGCATTGCAGAATGGAAAAAAAATAGTTCTTGACGAAATTCATCGTCTTGATAATCCATCAGAATTTTTAAAATTAGCAGCTGATCATTATCCTGACGTAAAAATTATTGCAACTGGTTCGTCAACATTAGGGGCAAGTGCAAAATTTAGAGATACTTTGTCAGGACGCAAAAAAGAGTTGTGGTTAACGCCAATATTATTGGAAGAGATGGAAATTTTTGGCAATGTTGATTTGCGGCATAGATTTTTATTTGGTGGATTTCCCTCTTTTTTCGTGCAGAAACAGTTGCCCGAGGAAGAGTTTCGTGAGTGGATTGATGCTTATTGGGCTAAAGATATTCAAGATATGTTCAGGGTGGGCAAACGCTATTCTTTTCAAAAATTTGCCGAATTATTATTGGCATATAGTGGCGGGCAATTTGAAGCAAGTAAATTTGCTGCGCCTTGTGAAGTGAGTCGGCAAACAATTGGTAATTATTTGGCAATTCTTGAAGAAACTTTTGTGGTGCATGTTGTCAGGCCTTATTCGACACATCGAGCAAGCGAGATTGTTTTGGCGCCTAAAGTGTATGGTTTTGATACGGGGTTTGTTTGTTATGCAAAGGGGTGGCGTGAGTTGAGGCAAGAAGATTTAGGGCATTTATGGGAACATTGTGTTTTGAATGAAATACAAGGTAAATTACAAACACGATCAGTTAATTATTGGCGTGATAAAGTTGGACATGAAATTGATTTTATTATTACCAACAAGAACAATAATTCAATAACTGCCATAGAATGTAAATTTTCAACGTCACAGGGATATGTGGGAAAATCAATGGTTTCTGGTATTAGTAAGAATATCGAGGCCTTTCGGCGTTATTACCCTAATGGTGAAAACTTTGTTGTTGCTCAGGATATAGATATGCCCTTTGAAAGACGTGATGGCGATATAACCCTTACCTTTGTTAATGTAAGAGATCTTATTGTGAGATTAGCCAAGGTGTAATTTTTCTTTTAATACAAATAAGCGTATGCTGCTTTGTGTAGTGAACACCATTTACCTTAGCTATTTTTTTGAACTGTATATCATATGACAACAATCCGCTATAAAGAACGCTTTAACAAAAACCATTTTGAGCACGCTGCTTGGGCTGAAAATAAGCTCATTTGTGGCATTGATGAAGTTGGCCGTGGCTGTTTGGCAGGTCCAGTTGTTGTTTCAGCGGTGATCTTGCATCCTGGCAAAAAACATCAATTATTAAAAGATTCAAAAATAATGACGCAAGAAGAGCGGGAAAAGGCGTATTCTTGGATCATAAAAAATAGTTGGCATGTCACTGCTTCTTTGCATCATCGAGCAATTGATACTCATAATATTTATCAAGCGACGCTCAGAGCGATTAGGCGAGCCTTCATGCAACTCATGACGCACGGCTGTCCACAGCCCTCAAAAATTGTGATTGATGCCATGCCCTTGAAGCTAGAAAACACTGCGTTTTCTGACATTAATGTTTTTTATTTTCCCTTTGGCGAAAAAAAATCAACTTCTATTGCCGCTGCTTCAATTGTTGCAAAAGTGACGCGCGATCGGCTTATGATGCATTTTGATGCAGCCATTCCCGGCTATTTTCTTGCTGCGCATAAAGGCTATGCCACACCAAAGCATCGAATTTTGCTGCAAAACTTAGGTCATTCAGTGATTCATAGAATAAATTTTTTGCAAGGTGCTTGGTTGCACAGCAAAAAAAGTGATTTAGATGAACAACAAAAGCTTTTTTAGGGAGTTCAAGTTATGGATTCAAAAAAACCGTTTGCCGAAGTAATAGAAAGTTCGTTGGTAAGCTGTTTGGCGCAAAGTTGGGAATGGAACAATTTTCCAACCTTTGGCTCATTGGTTACCATTGAAACAAAAAACATGGTTATATTTGGCGTTGTACATCAGATACAAACAGGTTCAATGGATCCAGTGCGTTATCCATTTCCTTATCAAAAAACAGAAGAAGAACTTTTGCGTGAACAGCCACAAATTTTTGAGTTTCTAAAAACCACCTTTTCCTGCCTTATTATAGGATATAAAGAAAAAGGGAAAATATTGTATCAGCTTGCTCCTGAGCCGCCCAAAATTCACACGTTTGTGGCAACGGCATCACAAAGCTTAAGCAAAGAATTTTTTGCGCGTGAACAGTATTTGCATGTTCTTTTTGGCCTTGCTGGACAAGTGCATAATCTTGATGAGTTATTATTGGCGTTGCTCAAAACTATGCGCGATACTGATTGTTTGCACAAAAAGCATATTGAATCTTTTATGGCATCATTTTCTTTGTTAACGGGGAATGATTATCGTCGATTAAAACTTTTTTTGCAACGCGCACAGCATCTATTTTGATTAAGCTTGATTGTTATTTAATTTCAAATAAAAAATATAAAATAAGCATGATAGTAAAAAGTTGATTAGATGTTTATTTATAGTATGCTTATTAGTAGTTAAATTAGTGTATTAATTTTAAACGTATAGTGTTTTTATGAAAAAAATGTTATTTTTGTTAGTATTCGTCGCATTGTTAGTGACGAATACTTCTTCTGTTTTTGCAATGGAAAAAAAAGGTGATGGAAAAATGCTGAAAAATGATCCGGTGAGAATTCGTTTTTCAAGTCGCGGTCTTTTTAGACGTAACACAAGTTGGATTTTTGTAGAATTGAAACCCGAGAATTTTCATGTGAATTCTAAGTTTGAAATCGATACAAATGCACGTGAGCGTCGAGAGCTTAGGATTAACGATACTGGTATAAAGCTACTTTTAGATGAATTGCGCAAAGCTGGAATGGTCATTGAAACTCAAGATGATTATGATAAGAAAATTCAATTAGCTGAACAATTTCGTTTAAAAGAAGCTGAAGAAAAAAAGAGCTTTTTTCAAAGACATCCAAAAAAGATACTTGCTGGAACTGTGCTTCTTACCGCAGTTGGTACTGGTGCTTTGGTTCACTGGTGGGAAAATAGATAATTTATTGCAATTTTCTTAATTAAAATTGTTTAGAAGGCTTGTTTAATATATTTAACCAGGCCTTCTTTTGTTATAGCGATTTACACTGTGTGATTTAAATTTTAAAGGTCTATTCATTAATCATGGGTAGGCCTTTTTTTTAATATTATTTTATTTTTGCCTTTTTTTAGTACCTTATAGGAAACTAATTTTGTAGTATGTTGATCGCCCTATCAAAGTACCTATGATCAATAAAAAGAAGGTAATGTATGAAAAAAACGGTAATTTTTCTTTTGATCTTCTGTGCTTTGTTTTCATTTTCTAGTGTAACTGGGGTAAGAAAAAAGAGAAAAAGAACATCTTCAAACTATCATACCCTCATTCTTCAAAATCCTGTTAAATTTCGAAGCTTTATTGCTGAATTCCTTTTTGAACAAACTGCTTTAAAATTTAACCCGGATGATTTGGGAAATAAATAGTTTATTTTTCGATTATATTAATAACAATAGAGTTTTGGTTCAATTGGTGAGTAATTTTCCTTTGTGCCAAGAGGATAGTGATGATTGTTTACCTGTTTTAACGCTCATAAATAATCATACAAGAGAATCCAATCCAATTGTTGTTTGGGATATTCGCCGTATTGAAAAGAGGGCTAAGCGATTTATTGATCCCAAAAAAGCTTTGATTGCAATAAAATGGTCTAAAAACGATAAGAATTTATTTGAAAGACATCCGTATTATTGCGCAGGAATTGGTATGATTTTTACGGGGGTTTATTGTGGAGTTTCTGGGTGGTTATTGCATGCTTGGTGGGTTCGATAATTTTTATTTAATATTTATTTCTTGTTATTTGCATTATTCTTTCTAAGTTGTTTTCATATTTTCATTATCTTTCGGCCCTATGCGGGCAGCACAAAGGTATTGCGTGCCCCATACCTTTGATACAAGGGCACTAACGTTCCGTTGGATCTTTTTAGTTAAGGTATTTTGGAGAAGCAAAATACCTTATGCTTGGCCGCATAGGGCCGCAATAATATTAAATAAAAAGTAGCTAAGAAAATAAATATAACTTAATTGTATAAGCTAAGATATAATAAAATATAAAAAATAAAATTTAATTTAGAATAAGAAACAATATAAAAACTCAATACTAATTCTTACAAAAAAAGTCTATAATTAATAAAAAAATTCAAACATACCTACTGAATGGAAAAAAATGTTTAATTTCATAAAAAACAAACTTTCAACCATCTATTCATCCTTCACTTCAAAAGTGTCAACACTATTTGCTCGAACAACAATCGATGAAGAAACGTTGAAAGAACTAGAGCAACTTCTTTTGAGTGCAGATGCAGGGGTCACAACAACGCGCGCTGTGTTAACAAAATTGCGCAAGGGCATGCAAGAAGGTATCATAGAACACGGTCAAGATTTAAAAAAAGCATTAGAAGCTTTGTTAATTGAACATCTAGAAACTCATCAATTTGTTTCTGAAAATCGGGTTTTTCTTCTTGTTGGCATTAATGGCAGTGGCAAAACAACCTTCGCTGGAAAGTTAGCTCATCAATTTATTAAACAAGGTAAAAAAGTATTGTTAGTGGCCGGAGACACCTTCCGCGCAGCAGCAACAGCACAACTCAAAGAATGGTCCAATAGGGTTCACGCTGATATTATCATTGGCAAGGAAAATCAGGATCCGGCTTCAGTCATTTTCACTGCCTGCCAGCAGTTCAAAAATAATGATTATGATGTTTTGATAATTGACACGGCTGGGCGCTTGCAGACAAAAGTTAATTTGATGAAAGAATTAGAAAAGATTCGGCGCATTCTTTCAGCCCAACTACCTGAGCAAAAAGTTACCACATTGCTCACGATTGATTCAATGCTGGGTCAAAATTCATTTGAACAAGCAAAGTTGTTTCACGAAAGCACTTCTTTGGATGGCATAATTTTGACTAAAATGGACGGAACTGCCAAAGGTGGCATTGTCTTTGCCATAACGCAAGAATTACGTATTCCAATTGCTTACATTTCTCATGGCGAAACGGTTGAGCATATTGATTCTTTTAATGCACAAGAGTATGTCAAACAGCTGCTTCAAACAGAATAAATAGTACCTTAAAGCAGCTGTTTTATTGCTCTTTAAAACTTACATTTGATAGGGTGATTAACGCTCTATGACTCATTATATAAACCCTTAATAGTTGTTACTTATTATCAAAATTTGCTTTTTATCATAAGTCTTGCTAGAACATGTTGTGTCAAAAAAAGTTATTCTTCTAATGAGGCTTTGTATGAAAAAACTTATCGCAATTATTTTTTTTACCCTTATCTTTTTTATGCCCTTACCCATGACTTTTGCCATGGAAAATGTAACGCGTGTTATGCATGAAGCATCAAAGCAATTTGAAGAGTATTCATGGTGGGTGAAAGCGCCGGTATTGATTGTGGGGACCTATGCCTTCACAAAATGTTGGGATTCATTGTATTCACGAATGTTTGGCTCTAAGGTGGCAACAAGACAAGACGTACAAGTGCTTGGCCAACAATTAGATGCAGCAAATCTCGAAATTAATAATTTAAAACAATTAAATCCTAACAATCTTCCAATCGTTGGTTTGGAAACAAGAACTTGTGCTTTAGAAAAATTTGAAAAAGCTAAACGAGTTATGACACTGAGTAAGCTTGACAGGTTAGATGCATTGGAAAGAGATATTAAATTGGTGCATTATGAATTAATCGGTATTCATGAATTATTAAAAAGTAATATTCATCCTCTATTCGATACAAAAAAACAGCGACGCAAATCATTAGAAGCTTCAATTTCCCCGCGTTGGAATTTTGAATTGGGTAAAAAAGAAACTCTCTTAAAAGAGAAAAAAAGAAATAATTCGAATTTATCAACAATCGATCAAATTTATACTCGTGCAAATGTGGGAACCCCTCGAGATAATTTTTTTGAGTCTGATTCAAATGAGGGTGAAAAAGAAAAACAAGATTTAATAAATCCAAGAAAATATTGAGTTCCTATAAATAAACTTAGTACGCTTTCTTTGTTTACGGTGTAGGTTTGTTTAAATTCAAGGGGATAAATGATGAAATATAATAAAACTAATTTCTTTTTTAACGTAATGGCTTTATTAATGGTGGGTATTTTTGCACAATCATCTTTTGCTGGTGATTTGGGTGAAAAAGAAAACAAAGGTGATGGCCAACAATCTGCGCAACCAGCAACAATGAATTTCGACAGAATTTTTTTTATTAAGCCTGTTGAGGGTGAGCCAGAGGGTGTTAAAGTGATGGAATCCATGAGGCTTAAGCGAGATAAAAATTATTATAAAAATACTACAACGAATGAATTGCATCTGTCTTTGAGACCAGAGGATTTTGAAGGTTTCCCTTGGTCAAAATTTTTGGGAGAATCAAGAGACGATGCTATAAGTCAATCAGCAGCAAAAGATGCGCTTGAAGCGTTTAAATTAAAGAGGTCACGAATTGAAAAGCATCCTGGAACGTTCGCTTTTTTAGTTGGTGTTACCAGTGTTGCAGGAACTGCTGCTTTGAATATGTTTTTTAATAAATAACCGTTAATAATCATATATAAACAAAAAGCTCGCTTTTTTTAAAGCGAGCTTTTTGCTATAGTAACGTTATGAATAATTCTATCTTATCGTATCTTCATCATTTTTCCCAACAACTTGCTCCACTCTATGTAAGCAAAGAAGAGCAACAGCACATAGCTTGGTTGTTGGTGCAAAAAGTAACGGGTAAATCATTGATTATGCTCTTGCGAGAACAAGATTATATACTCACTGAGGAGCAAAAATATCATTTGGAAAGGTATTTGGATGAACATGTTAACAAGCATAAACCATTGCAATATATTTTAGGTTCAGTTCCTTTTGGTGATCTTGAAATTATTGTTGAATCACCAACCCTTATTCCTCGCCCCGAAACAGAAGAATGGGTTTGTAATCTTTCACAAAAATTGTGCAAACTTGGCGATAAAAAACTTACTATTTTGGATATGTGCACAGGCTCTGGCGTCATTGCCTTAAGTTTGGCAAAAGCATTGCCGCAGGCAGCGTTATATGCGGTTGATAGTGAAGAGCATGCACTGCTGTTAGCAAAAAAAAATGCTGATTTTAATGGTATCACCTCGGTGCATTTTATACAATCAGATCTTTTTGAGCTGGTCTCAAAAGATATTACTTTTGATCTCATCGTGACCAATCCGCCGTATATCACGCAACAAGAATATAATGAATCAGATCCAATGGTGAAAAATTGGGAAGATTCAAAAGCTCTTCTTGCACAAGATGAGGGATTGGCCATAATCAAAAAAATTATCAAAGAAGCACCTTCATGGTTGCATCAGAATGATGCATTGCATCAACAAGGTCTGGGTAATTTGTATATTGAAATTGGCCATCTTCAAGGTTCTTATGTGCAAACTTTGATGCGTGAATTTGGTTATGAGAATGTGCACGTTTTGAAAGATCTAACGGGTCATGATCGTGTTGCTGTGGGGTATTATCGGCCTTAATATTGCTTTTGAGTAACTCCTTTTTGTAAGGTAGCTAAGAAGGAGAGAAAAAAGCTTATGGTAAGGGGTTTTTATGCAACAAATTTTATTTTGTTTTTTTATGTATGGTATCGCTCTATTTTCATGCAATGCTATGAATAATAAAATTGGCCAAGAACCAAACAAAACAGTTAATTCTCCTCGTCGCTTATCCCCTCTTGGGTCTCCTCGTGCAATAAATCTTCCCGTTTCTGCTATTGTTTTTGAATTTGATACAAAAGAAGAAGATGGGATGTATCATGTTTCGTTAGGTGAGCAGAATTTTAAAGAACTCTGTTCTTCAAGAAAGAAAAAAGCAAGTAAAAAAAATAACCAAGAAGTGTCACGTATTTTGGTGCTTGATCAACATGAGTTGGGGCCACTTATTGCTTTTATAAAAGCAAGAGAAGGTTTTTTTTCTACTCAGCAACTAAAAGAAAAAGATGAAAAAATTATTTCATTGGAGAAAAAAATCGGTTATTTAAATAACACTTCTACTATTAATTTCAATGACACTCGAACATTTGCCGAGAAAAATGTTGTTCAAATCGGAATTTTAGGTTTTGCTGCAGGGGTGACTTTAGTAACCAGTATTTGGCTTTGGCATTTAAAATAGCCTTTTTTGTTTTCTTGCTTATTTCTGTGAAAACTATTTAGAGTATTTTTGATAAAAATGCATTTTTTATACTCTGGCAAAAAGGAATTTTTTGTGTGGCCTTTTTCAACGTATGTCAAAAAAAGATTCGTTACGGTGGTCATTGAATCTGACAAAATCAGCTTTGGTGTTTTTGATTTGCAAAATTCTAATCAACTTCTCGTGCACCAAATTCCATTACTTCGCTTAGAAATTCAGAATGGTGTTATTTTTAATCAAACGGCCATGAAAAGAGTTTTCAAAGCTTTTTTTATTGAAAATAAATTACACAATGCTTTTGTAGCTTTTGCCTTGCAAGGGGAAGCAGTACAAGAAGAACTTATTTCTTTTGATACACATGGTGAGGTTCCTTTTGATAGAGCAAAAAAAATTGCACCATTAAAAGTCTGGAATTTTCACTTTTTGCCATCTTCGTCACCGAGTAAACAAAAAGTATATTTTTTTTCTCTTGCGCGAGAAGTTATTTTACAATATCAATTGTTAGCATTATCTATTCCTGTTCGTTGCTGTTTTATTAGTTCAATATTGCGTGCATCATTAGAGTTAATGCAATCTAATGAATCGTCTGAGTGCGCGACGTTAGGCGAACTTAAACAACAGGCAACTAATGTGTTAAAAGAGATGAATATAAGTATGCCGCCTATGCAAAAAAGTGTAGAAGAAAAACAACTTGCTGCTTTGCACAAAGGCGTTTTTTTATTAGGAAAGCAGGTAATGAATGAAAAGTCATAATGATAGTGCCAATTTAATTAATCCTATTTCTCCTCGAGAGTATGCAGCGTGTTTACGTTGGTATAACCGTTCGTGTTTTTTTATTCTTTGTCTGATTATTATACTCTGTTGCTGCACAGGCTATGAGTATTGGCAATTATTTATGCTCAAGAAACAGCATGCGCTACAACAACCGCAACCCATTCAAGAACAAGGTGACAGTAATATCTTTGATAAGCAGTTAGTATCTTTGCAAAAAAAGATCACGCTTTTGCAATCGATAAAAATAAAAAAGGGATTATTCACTCAGGCGTTTAACAACCTGCTTATGGCTATGCCAGATGATATTTGTTTGGGATATTTTGAATACGCTCATGAAAAATTTATTGAAATTTCTGGTCAAGGGCGCTCATTAGCAGCAGTTACCAACTTTTTGCAAAAATTTCACGATATGCCCGCCGTTGCTCATTTAGCCGTGAGCAAATTGCAGCCTTCTTTGGATGATCAAAATCGAGAATATATTCATTTTATTTTGCATTAAAAGATTTACTTTTCTCTTTGATTTTAAAGCCTTAAAAAAATAAGAATTTTTGGTATACTTACTGGAAAAACTATTTAATAAAAAAAAGAGAATGTAATGTTATATCATCGAATCGTTATAATTATTTTTTGTATCTCCATTTTTGTTTCTCCCGCGACAAGAGTATATGCGCGTGTTGCAGATATAGATGATTTGGGTGAATCTACTGATGATAGAGAGCAGCCGGAAATTGGCAACTTTGCATTGCGTACAACGCAGCAACCTGGCCCGTTATTCGGTTTTGGACAAAATATTAATACTAAAGGAGATTTGCAGGTATTTACCTCTCCTAATAAAATTGGTGGTACGAATTTTTCCTTTTCTGAACTCTTTTTACTTGCTGATTATGCTTTAACTGATGTATGTACTGTGTTAGTTGCGCTACCTGTAGCCTTATCGCGTCGGACAAAATCAACTTCTTTTTTTTCACTTATTCCTGTGAGATCAGAAACAAATGATAGAGATGTTTTAGCTAAACAAGCCCGCATGCCAGACCCCGAAGAGCAAGAGGAAATATTGTTAAAGTCTTCAGGAGTAGAAGATCTTATCATTCAGGCAGAATATGCGATAGTTGATAAAGAAACCCCTACAAGTGAATTGCAAACAACGTTGATTGGTACTATTATTTTGCCCACAGGATCTGCAACAAAACAACCAAATACTGGTCTAGGATCACCTGCTTTTTTCTTTGGGACAACTATTAACTACCAGACCTTGTATTGGTATGTTTATGGTGATGCTGGCTATAATATTACTACAAAAAAAAATGGTTTAAAATTTGGCAATTCATTGACCTATCAGGTAGGCTTTGAGGGAATTATTGCCTATAAGCCAAAAAAATTTATTTTGGCATGGATATTTGAAGTATTTAATATCCATACAAAAAAAGATATTGTAATGAATCAAAAAAATCCTGATAGCGGCAGTCACCTGATTTTTGCAGCTCCGTCACTATGGTTTTCAACTAATCATTTTGTTTTTCAAATTGGCGTTGGTGTTCCTGTGTATCAAAAGTTAACGGGTGTGCAGAATAAGACGAGCTATTATTTAAATACTAATATTGCGTGGACTTTTAGTTTGCAATAACTTGTTTATAGATTTTTTCATTTCTTATTGTAAGTTAATTTTTATTCTTTATCCTTCGGCCCTATGCGGGCAGAACAATATAAGAAATAAAAAAACTGAAATTCTAAAATAATTGATAGAAAATTCTAATTAAAACGCCTCTATAATAAAAACTATTGAATTTAAAAGGCTTTTTTTGTTATTATAAATAATAAAAGGATAGTATATGAAAGATAAATCACTCAAAAAATCACTCATTTTTATGTCTTTATTAACCCTTGTTACTCTTTCTTTAATCAGTAAAGGGCCACCACCAAGGCAAAAAGAGAAAAGTCGTGCAAGGAAACAAGAACGAGAAAAAGTTCGCAGAAAATCCTCATTTCTTGGATTTGATGTTGATCAAACAATAATGAATTTTAAAGATGATTCTGGTAACAATGCATAAAACTGATACACTTAAAAAATGAATTAATCTTTCTAGTATCATTATTACGTTCAAAAAAATATGCAAAAAATTACCACATTGCCACTCCAAGAAGCACGGAAAATTGCCGCAGGTCAAGTTGTTGATCGTCCAGCCAATGTTGTCAAAGAGCTTGTTGAAAATGCTCTTGATGCAGGAGCAACGGTTATTAACGTTACTATTCACGATGCAGGGCAATCGTTAATTCGTGTTGTTGATAATGGTTGTGGTATGTCACCAGCTGATGCAGTCAAATGTTTTGAACATCATGCAACGAGTAAGATTTCTTGTTTTGATGATTTATCTCAGTTAAAAACGTTTGGTTTTCGTGGTGAAGCATTAGCAAGCATTGTTGCAGTCAGTTCAATAACCATGCTGACCAAACAAGAACATGATGTGCAGGGGACAAAAGTTAGTGCACATTCTGAAAAATCGTTGATCACTGAATTAGCAACGTGCGCAGTAGGCACTGATATTTCTGTTGTTGATCTTTTTTTTAATGTTCCTGTGCGCAAAAAATTTCTCAAAAAAGATGAAACTGAATCGCGGGCAATTATCACCCTTATGCAAGCATTTGCACTTACGTATTCTCATGTGCATTTTCAATTGAATTCAGAAAATACTCTTTTATTGAATTGTCCCAAGGCTGTTGATCTATCTAATCGTGTTGCGCAACTGTGGGATGCCCAATTGGCAAAAAATCTTCTTACAATTAATCATGATGAACAACCAAGTTTTAAAATTACTGGTCTGATTTCAAATCAACAAGTTACGCGGTATAACCGCAATCAAATTTTCTTTTTTGTTAATTCCCGTTGGGTAAAAAACTATCAACTGTCTCAAGCACTCATCAAAGGGTATATGCCCACCTTACAACCGGGTCGTTATCCGGCAGCATTTGTTCATATTGAAGTTGATCCCCATGATGTTGATATTAATATTCATCCGCGCAAAGAAGAAGTGTTATTTGCGTATCCATTAAAAATTGAAAAAGCATTACAAAATTTGGTGAGAACTATGTTGGAGAAAAATGTCTCGCATCAATTGCAGCAAGGAATTGTGCAGCCAGAAAGACAATTATCTAGTATGCCAGCGGCTAAAAGTAGTTCTTTTTCACCGTATATTGAACGTTCTGAGGTACTACAACCAGCTTCATTTGTTATGCCGACTTCAGCACAAATTGCTTATCAAACGATGCAATCAGAAGCGCCAATAGTTGAAACGCATGTTCTTCAAGAATCGATGCAACAAGAAATTGTTATTCATGAAGTTGTTCAGGAAGAAGTGCAAATCAAAGCCGTTGAACAGATTGAATTTAAGGTATTAGGCGTTTTTAGTAAAACGTATATTTTGGTTGAGCAAGCTGAAGGCATTTTGATGGTTGATCAGCATGCAGCTCATGAAAGAATTTTATACGAACGTTTTTCAAAGAGATTTGATGATTGTGCGTCTATTCAATTGCTATTCCCTGAAGTGGTCACGCTCTCCAGAGAAGAGTATGCACTGCTTGTTTCTCATATGCCTGTTTTTGAGCAAAATGGTATCATTCTTGAGCCTTTTGGTGATCGTCAAGTGTTGGTGCAAGCAACGCCCGTGCATTTGAAGAATATTGCATGGCACGCATTCTTGCAGGAAACAATTGTTCTTATGCAAGAAGAACGTGAACTCTCTTTTGATGACGTGACGTCAAAACTTAATCATGCATTACAAGCGCAAATGGCTTGCAAAGCAGCAGTAAAAGCAGGTGATAGTTTGAGTGAGGAGCAAATACAAAAACTTTTATATGATTTGCATACAACGGAAAATAGATTTAGTTGTCCTCATGGCAGACCAACTAGCTGGCTTTTACCCCAGTATGATATTGAAAAAAAGTTTAAACGCAAGCTTTAATAGTCTTTGTTATCGGTATAATGAGCGTTTATAGTTGCTGGTGATCCAATCAGCTTACGATAAATATATGCTTGCACAAGATATAATGCTGGCAGCGTAATAAGATAGGTTAAGCCAAAAGTGAAATACGCAGCAATATTAATAAGACCAAAAAAGATATTTACCCCAAAAATATTTAAGCCAGATCCTTTAGTGATTTGTGCGCTCATTTTCAAAGAATCAATAATACCCACATTTTTATCAACAAGCACTTGTTGATAAAAACCAAAACGGATTGCCGCGATAATGCCAGGAATAATGAATAATAAGGTGCCGATGACAATCATTGCGTTATACAAAATTGATGCAGCAAATGCTTTTAAGGTGAGTGAAAATGAGCTAAACAAGCGTTTAAAATTGCTGGTGCCATGATCATAAAAATCAAGGGTAATTCTCACTAATCCGAGCACGATAAAGCGATATAAAAAGTTTATAACAAAGTAGCTTATTAAAATGCCGGGTATCATTACGTAAGAATTCTTAAGGAATGATGTGATGTTTGCATCTACTTCACTGTTGTTGTGAGCAAATGATTTAAAAAAATTGCCAATTGCTTGAAGGGATGCATATTTTTCAAAACAAGATGCATTAGCACCTTTACAAATTATTGCAACCTCTGATGACCAAAAAAGATACAGAATACCAAGTATTGCGGCACCAACTGCTGCAGCAATCAGGGCTATAAGTCCTTCTAAGCTTAGAAAAAAAACAATATTGTTAAACACGGTTTTGAAGCCAAAGCGTAGTGATTCAGCACTCGAAAATTTTTTTTCTTCCATTGTTCTTCTCATTTTTAATCAGTCTAAAAATTAACTTTTTTCTTAGATATTAAACATAAGTGTACGTGTATTGTGTTAAAAAAAGCAATAATTTATTTCTTTTTAGAAGTGAATACTAACTGAATTTCGTCAAACATTTTTTGAACCCACATAATGAGTGGCGGAGAGCCTCGTAAGATAAGGCCATAATTAATAAGCCATAAAGCAATAAGTGTAAGAAGAATATGCCATAAAAATGGTGCACCCGAGATTAATATTACTACGCCAATAATAATGCAGATTAAACCCAACATGTTATTGTTCATGATTATCCTTTTTGAAATTGATTATGTTCTATTTTTCATTAAGTATACCGATTTCAAAGCTGTTTTTGCAAGCAATAATTCTCGGAAGCTTTTTGAATAAAGAAAACCCGTAGCTCTTTGTATTCTGTGAACACAAAGCTACGGGTTTTCTTGTTTTTGGTATAAAAATTTTATGCAAGATGCGATTTAATTATATTTTTTAGTGCTTGGGGTAATGTTTTATACATTTCTTTTTCAGAATCATTCAATACATACGCACTGCTATTGATAATATTTTCAATTAGCAGCGATTCTTCTAACGAACAAGAATGTAATGCCATCTTTAAGCCTGGTGCATCAAAAAGTTCATAGGAAACCGCAGCAACACTATCGTTAACTTTTATTTGCATTATTGAACCATCTGGAAAACAGGTCATGCTTGTATAGCCTGATGATTCAAGAATTTTTGCCTGAGTTTTAATATCAATGATTGTTGTAATCAGCCCTCTTGCCATTAAGCCAGTACTTTGTTCAACAACAATATGTTTATTGCAGGGAGTTATATAAAAATTAAATATACGGTTTAACTGTGTTTTTGTAGCTGATGAATAAGAGAGCATATCGCTTATGTCAAATGATGAGATGCATCTTCCTGTGTTTGTATCAAATAGAGAGATTTCAGCATTTTTGCTATTTGCATGGCTTAAAACAGCAAGTTTGTTTCCGCGATAGCCAGATGACAGTTTGCTTACCGGGTTTTTAGTTGCGAGAGATTGAATAATCAATCCTGTTTTAGCATCGCGAATGTCCAAGATATTTTCAATATCATTGTAGGTAATTATTTTAGTATGGTCTCGTGTGAAGCAATAGAGTAAAGTTCGTGAATTATGTGGTAGTGAGATTTGTGTAGTATTAAAAAACAACAAGGTTGCTGGGTAAGTTAATTCTTTGTTTTGTATAAAGAGGTTTTCACTATCAGAAAAGTGCCATAACAAGTGAGCATCGTGTGTTGGTAAATCTATTTTTTTGATTATTTTTAGCTGACTGTCAACAAAAGAATAGTGGCAAAAATGAATGGCTTCTTTGTAGTCTACTCTTATTTCTAGGTTTGAGCTGTCAGGTAGATAGGTAAATGAAAGAATATGTGGATAGGCTGGTATAAAGCCATTAATATCTGTGGGAAATAACGTGCTCCAAGTAATTTGATGAACTTTTTTAGTTTTTAGGTCAAAAACTTCTATGCATTGACGCGTGTCGTTTTTACGAGCAAGAGTTTCACCATCAGGAGAAATTTGAAAAAATGAGTTAATGTTTGGCAGTGATGTGCTGATATTGCTTCGTACCACGGTATGCTGGGCCCATTGGACAATGTCTGCATCTGCAAATCTAATAAGGTGTGGGCTAAATGTGTCATGGTTAATTTCCCACGTAGGTACCTTTCTCTCGAAAAATTTTATTCTTGCGATTGATCCCTGTATTTTTTCATTGAGTCTTGCTGCAATAGAATGATTAAGTTCGTCGAAGTTAAAAGTCGCTTTAGAGCCAGCAAGAAAATCATGTGCTGCGTCAAGAGCATTTTCAAATAAAAGTGTGCATCCGGCAAAATCTCCAATTTCAGCAATCGTTATTGCATCTTGGAAAGTAGTACAATATTCTTTGATGAATTTTTTTGCGCAGGACGCAAGAATGTTCTTTTTCTGAGTGTTGAAATAGTCTTCTGTTGTAGCTATTTTTTGTGCAAATTTTTCTTCTATTGTTTGTTGCTCTAGTTTTTTTTCTTCTTGCGAAAGGCTTTGAATGCTCTGTTGCTTTGCATAAAACTTTATTCTTTTTTGACTAAGTATTTCATAAAGATTGATAACGAAGGTTGTTGTTTCTGGTGGCAAAAAAGCTCTGAGCTTATTTTCTTTTTTTTGGGTGAGATGACTAATTTTTTTTAGTACTATACCCTCAAAATTTTTAGTTATTGTCTCTTCTTGATCATTAATAAAGTTAAGAAATGCGGCAAGTATTTGTGCACTTGGTGTATTTAAATTGGTGGGTATAACGGCATCATCTTCACCTTCCCCATGGGTAGTATCCGTGATGAGATCATAAAATACTTTCGCCTTTTTTAAGGGAGCTTCTGTAATTTTAATTTCTTGGTCATCTAAGGTTAAAAGGGTAATATATTTTTGCGTTGAATCTTTTTGCTGTGAATCATCTGTCGGTGAATCTTCTCGCTTTCTTTTTTTTGTGAAAAAGAGCGTGCTATTTTTTTTCAAAACTTGGGCAAAAACCGGTATATCAAGAAATTGTACTTCTTCTTCATTTAACTCTTTAATTTCCGTAGAAAAATACTCTGCCAGATACCTTGCTTTTTGTTCATTATCAACAAGTTGATCTTTTAGTGTGTGAAGATGTTCAAAAAGCATTTTACATGTTGCAAGAGTGTTTTGTGATACTTCTCGTACAAAAGATGGATTTTGTGCTGTTGTAGGAGCTTCGTTGCTAAGCCATTCCAGGGTTTTGCTATAGGGTAAACTCTCTGCTTCAAAACCAATCGGCCCTTCAGTGTTTTTTGGTTGAAACCAAGCAATAGCCGATTTTTCCATTCCTAACAGGGGTGTGAACAGCGGCAAAAAGAGCGAGAACAGAGTAATTTGTTTTAAAAAGTTCATAATTTTTCCTCATTTCAAGGTTGTTTATGCATAATGAGCATGTTTATAATAGAAAATTTACAGCTATAGTTCAGAGTTTATCAACTCTTGTATAAATGTCAAATTGTAATATTGTTAGATGGAAGAGAGTAACACTACACAGGTTTGAGTCTGAGGATGTTTTTAGGTGCTTTTAAACAACTCAAAATAGAAGACAGTTTTATGCGGTGCGCTACGCCATTCAAGTTTTTTTGCTCTATGTTTTTTTTCATAGATATGTATCTTTTTTACACGTCATAAACAGAGATATACCGTTAAAGAGTAATGTGTTTTGGTCATTCATTTTTTTCAATAATTACTCTATGCCCTTGATTAGAACAATCAAAGCTATAATTTTTTTGTTTGATTGCATAAAATAAAACCAAGTTTTAATTTATTTTTTACAATCACTAGATTTTTTAAGAATAAATCTATTAATTTCATTTTTGTGGTATACTTGAGTAAAAATCAAATTGCAGTTTATTTATCCAAAGGAGCTAAAATAACATGGCTTACAGTGTTGAATCTAAAAAAAGCGGAAAAATGTATTATTTGCACACCAAAGAAGTGAAGCTTGCAGGCGGCCGTTTGCAAAAGATTTATTATTTTGCTGGCGTAGCAGGAGAAGGTTCTCTTGATGCATTACCCGCAGGTTATGAAGTGATGGAAAATCAGCGCACTGGTTTACCAATGCTCAAAAAGAAAAAATAAAATTTTTCATAATGATTAAGACGGATTTTCAAAAAATCCGTCTTTTTTTATTAATTATTTATTCATATAAAATTTCTCTTACCCTCTTGATTTCTTTAATAATTTTAAATATCCTTCGCAAGATCCTGAATCAAGATTTTGCAATTAAGAGCCTGTCTGAAAACTAAATCTTTCTGAAAACAATGACTAGGCAGGCAAATTGAACCAATCCGAGAAAATTTTTAGATAGCCTGTCATAACGGATATAAATGCGTCT